>Ga0315286_10004114_pt1 | contig 13901 bp, 13 predicted proteins | sample YL17G10_0_MG_FD_205038 | JGI IMG/M metagenome (GOLD analysis project Ga0315286, IMG submission 205038) | Sediment microbial communities from Yellowstone Lake, YNP, Wyoming, USA - YL17G10_0 | ecosystem: Environmental > Aquatic > Freshwater > Lake > Sediment | place: USA: Wyoming | collected... | reverse complement strand
TCGGCGCTGGCTGTCGGCGGCTCGGTGCTGGCGGCGGAGTGGGTATTCGGGGGCAAAGCGTCCCTAGCGTTCAACATCGGCGGCGGGCTGCACCACGCGCATCGCGACCGCGCCGCCGGGTTCTGCGTCTTCAACGATCCCGCCATCGCCATCGCGCGCCTTTTCGAACTCGGCGGCGATGATCTCAAGGTCGCGTACATTGATCTGGATGCGCATCACGGCGACGGCGTGCAGGAGGCCTTCTACGAGTCCGACCGCGTGCTCACCATCTCGCTGCACGAGTCGGGGCGCTATCTCTTCCCCGGAACCGGCGAGGTGGACGAGATCGGCCGCGGCGCGGGCAAGGGCTACAGCGTCAACGTGCCGCTCGCGCCCTACAGCGGCGACGCCGTGTACGTGGGGGCGTTCAACCAGGTGGTGCCGCCGCTGCTCGAAGCCTTCAAGCCCGATTTCGTGGTGACGCAGTTGGGCGCCGACACGCATTACCTCGACCCGCTCACCCACCTGGCGCTCTCGACTTCGGGTTACGTGCAGGTCGTGCGCGCGCTCAAGCCGCTCGCCCCGCGCTGGATCGCGTTGGGCGGCGGTGGCTACGAGTTGAGCGTGGTGCCCAGGGCCTGGACGCTGGCCTTCGGGGTGATGGCCGGCGCCCGGCTGCCCGACGCCATCCCCGAGTCCCAGGCGCACCACTACCAGCCCACCGACGGCCGGCTGCGCGATCGCGAGACCCTCGCCCTGGACCCGGAGCACGAGCGCGACACCCGGGCCTTCGCCCAGGCCACGGTCGAGGCCCTGCGCGCAAGCGTCTTCCCGCTGCACGGACTGTGATCCCGCTATGGAGTGCGGGGCTTTAGCCCCACTTTCATCGGCCGGGATTGATCCCGGCCGGCATGGGCGCCATGAACGGCGGCCCTACCAAAGCGGCGATGCCTGCCCGAACCGAGGCTCGGGCCTCGGCCAGGGAACAGCCGCACTCCATATCCCGCGGGGAAAACCCCACCAGCGCGGCGAAGTGACTACCCCATGGACGCCCGCACGCTGCGAGTGCTCGAGTATGAGGCCGTCAAGTCGCGGCTGGTGGCCCTCATCGGCTCGACCGTGGGCCAGGAACTCGCCGCTCGCCTGCGGCCGTCCGTGGACGCGGCCGAGATCCAGGCCTGGCAGGGGGAGACCAGCGAGGCCAAGCGCGTGCTGGAAACCGATCCGAGCGTGCCGCTGGGCGGGATCCGCGACATCCGCGCCCACCTGCGCACCGCCGCCCGGGGCGGCCTGCTCGAGCCGGGCGACTTGCAGGCGGCCTGCGATACGGTCTACGCCTCGCGGCGCCTGCGCCGCTTTCTCGCCGGCCAGCGCGAGGCCTGTCCGCTGCTGGCTGCCCGCGCCGACGAACTCGGCGAGTTCGAGGAGATCGAGCGCGAGGTGGCGCGCTGCCTCAACGACAAGGGCGAGGTCACCGATCGCGCCAGCGGCGAACTCGCCGAGATCCGCAGCCGCACGCGCCGCCTCCACGATGCGCTGGTGAGCCGGCTGGAGGCCATCGTGCGCGCTCCCGAGAACGCGCGCAGGATCCAGGACCCCATCGTCACCATCCGCGGCGACCGCTACTGCCTCTCCATCCGCAGCGAGTTTCGCGGCGAGTTCAAGGGCATCGTCCACGACGCCTCCGCCTCCGGCGCCACGCTCTTCATGGAGCCGCTCGCCACCGTGGACCTCAACAACGATTACACCGCCGCCCGGCTCGCCGAACGCGAGGAGATCCGCCGCATCCTGCAGCGCCTCTCCGGCATGGTGGGCGGGCGCGCCGACGAGATCGCCCGCAGCCTGCAGGCGCTCGCCGCGCTGGACTTCATCTTCGGCCGGGCGCGCCTCAGCCTGCAGATGGACGCCGCCGAGCCTCGCCTCAATCCGGAGGGCCTGGTCGAACTCGTGGCGGCCCGCCACCCGCTGCTCAGCGGAGAGGTGGTGCCCATAGACATCTCCGTGGGCGAGCGCTTCACCACGCTCCTCATCACCGGCCCCAACACCGGCGGCAAGACGGTCACCCTCAAGACCGTGGGCCTGCTCACCCTGATGGCGCAGTCGGGGCTGCACATCCCGGCCCACGCCGAAAGCCGGCTCGCCATCTTCAGGCAAATCTTCGCCGACATCGGCGACGAGCAGAGCATCGAGCAGAGCCTCTCGACCTTCTCCTCGCATATGACGCAGATCGTGCGCCTGATGCGCGCCGCGCGCTCGGACTCGCTGGTGCTGCTCGACGAGATCGGCGCCGGGACGGACCCCGCCGAGGGGTCGGCGCTGGCGAAGGCGATCCTCACCGAACTCCACCGCCGCGGCTGCCGCACGCTGGCCACCACGCACTCCAGCGAACTCAAGACCTTCGCCTATGCGGTGGAGGGCATCGAGAACGCTTCGGTCGAGTTCGACCCGGAGACGCTGCGGCCGACCTATCGCGTGCAGATCGGCCTGCCCGGCAGCAGCAACGCCTTCGCCATTGCCGAACGGCTGGGCCTGCCCCATGCTGTCACCGAGGATGCGCGCAGCCAGATGGGCGAGAGCCAGACCGCGCTCGAGCAGGCCATCCGCGAGGTCGAGGAGACGCAGCGCCGCCTCACCCAGGAGCGGCTGGCCGCGCAGGCGCTGCTGCGCGAAGCCGGGGAACTCAAGGCGCGCTACGAAGCGCTGCTTGCCGATCTGGAGGGCAACCGCCAGGAACTCCTGCGCGGCGCGCGGCGTGATGCGGAACGCCTGCTCGAGGAGATGCGCCGGCAGGCCGAGGCGTTGATCGAATCGCTGCGCGAGCAGGCGCGCGCCACCCACAAGCCGCACGAGGCGGCGGAGCGGATCAAGGAGGCGCGCGCCGAACTGCGCGCCATCGAGGAGCGCGTCGCCGAAGCCCTGCCCACGCCCGAGCCACCGCCTCCGCCTCAGCCCGAGCCGGAAGCGCCGCCGGCGCTCACGCGGGTGATCCCAGGCCAGCCGGTGTTCGTGCGCGCACTCGGCAAGCGCGGCACAGTGCTCGGTCCGCCCGACGAGGAGGGCCAGGTGGATGTGCAGGTGGGGCTGCTGCGGCTGCGCGTGACGCTCGAGGAGTTGCAGCCGGCGCCGGAGGAACCCTCGACCACGCCGGCGGAGATCGTGGCGCGCAAGGCGCGCGAGGTGCCGCCCGAGATCCACCTGCGCGGCCTGGCGGTGGACGAAGCGGTTTACCAGTTGGAGCAGTACCTGGACGACGCCGTGGTGGCGGGCCTGCCGCGGGTGCGGATCATCCACGGCTTCGGCACAGGGGCCGTGCGCAACGCCGCGCTCGAAGTGCTCCGACAGCACCCGCAGGTCAAGGGTTATCGTTCCGGCGGACGGGGCGAGGGCGGCGGCGGGGTGACCATCGCCGAACTCGAACCTGCTTGACCCTCGACGGCGGGTTCCCCGCGCCCGCCCAGTCCGCTCAGGCCTTACTGCCCATCGCTGCGGCGCGTAGCCACTCGCCAGGCCCAGCGCGCGAACAGCCAGCCCAGCACCGCCCAGGCGACCAGCGCCGCCGCGAAGATGGCGACCGCGACCACAAGCCCGTTGCTGCCCTCTCCGATTGGGGCGGGCCGGTACCTGAGATACCGAACCAGCATGGCCAATCCGAGCGGAATCGCTCCCAACACCAGCAGCGGGTAGAATACCGCATCAGCGAAGGCGAGCCCCAGGCCGTGCAGCCGGTTTCGCGGGTCTCGGATCTCCGAGATCGCGACGGCGCCCAGTATCGTCATCCCGAACGGGCCGGTCAGCCCCGCCAGGATGATCGCGAGCGCCAGAGGGTTCCCCGAGTCGCCCCCGCCAGACGTGGCCACACGGGTGACGAAGAAGAGCGCCCCCCAGAAGGCCCCGACCACCGCGAGGCGCGACATCCGAGTCGCAGGGGCTGCCGCAGCCTCCGGCTCCCGGGCTCCCGCCGCGTAGGACTCGGGCGGATCGAGTTCCGCGATCACGGCGCTCACCTCCTCGGGCGACGGCTGTCCCTGCACGCGCGCCGCCAGCATCTCCAGCACCTGCGTCTCGACGTTGTCGAGCACGTTGCGCCTCTCGTCTCGCGACATGCCGGCGCTCTGCAGGACCTTTTCGATCTCGTCCAGGTGCGCGTCAATGCGCCGTTGCACCTCGGCGTCGAACCTGCGGGTGGATCGCGTCATCATGCGCCTCCCTTGAGCAGCGCGTTGATGGACTGCTGGATCTCCTCCCAGTAGCCCTCCATCTCCCTCAGCCTCGCCACCCCGAGTGGCGTCAGCCTGTAGTAGCGTCGCGGCGGCCCCGCCGGCGAAGGCGCGGCCCGGACTTTGACGTACCCCTCACTGGTGAGCCGCGAGAGCACGGGGTACACCGTGCTCTCCGTGACCGCCAGACCCTCGGCGTTCGCCAGCTTTTGCAGCAGTTCGTAGCCGTACGCCTCGCCCTGGCGGAGGGCCGCCATCACGCACAGTTCCACCAAGCCTTTTCTCAGTTGAACAACCCAGACGCGCATCGCACGGCACCAGCTATAGCATTATACGCTATAGTACCATATATAGTAGCCTCCCGTCAATGACTGCGGCAGGCTTTTTTCGCCTGTCAGGCACCGGTCTCCGGGCCGTTCGCGCCGCGAGATCGGCCGGGCGCTGGCGCGCCGGGGTGATGTTGCCGGGGCTACTGCTCGGGCGGGGTGCTGCGGCCGCCGAGTTTGAGGACGTGGTTGATGCCGGCCTTGAGTTCCTGGTGGGTGAGGCTGCCGCCCTTGAAGTCGGTCTGCAGCAGCGAGTTGATCTCCTGGAACATCTCGTGGCTGGTCTTCCCCTCGCCGAACCAGCGCTCGATGTCCTCGTAGAGCCGCTGCAGGCGGCGCTGGGGAATCTCGCGGATCGCCTGCTCCAGCATCGTCATCGCCTGCTGGGGATCTGCGCTCACCTGCTCGGCGTCCGCGTCCAACCCCAGGAACGAGAAGCGGCTCGTCGCGTGGTTGTAGGAGACGTTGATCTGGTTGGTCGAGCCGCCGGGCAACTCGTAGACGACGGCGAGGTTGGTGGTCTTTTCGCCGCCGCTGTTCCACTCGGTCGCCTGGTAGCGCAGGTTGCCGTAGCCGACCCGGTGGCGATAGGGGCGGAGCAGGGCCTCGACGGCCCGAAGCCATTCTTCACGCGTGCGGTTGGAGGTTGTGGTCACGTCGGACTGGACTCCCGCGACACCACCGCCCGTGCGCGCACGGACGGCGGCCCCGCCGGCGAGCCGGGTGGGGAGACCCCTAGCGGGGCTCGATCATCAGGCGGATGGCGGTGCGCTCCTGGCCGTCCACCATGATGTCGGCAAACGCCGGCCGGCAGATCAGGTCCACGCCCGAGGGCGCCATGAAGCCGCGCGCGATCGCCAGGGCCTTGACCGCCTGGTTGAGCGCCCCGGCGCCGATCGTCTGCATTTCCGCGGTGCCTTTCTCCCGGATGGTCCCCGCCAGCGCGCCCGCCACCGCGTTGGGGTTCGACTTGGCTGAGACCCTGAGGACTTCCACGGCGCGCCCCCCCGCTAGCACGGTGCTCCAGCCTCTGAATCGAAGGTGCCTGAGATCATGGGTCTTCTCTTTCTGTATCCGGTTCTGTGTCCGGTACGCCCACGGTGCGCTCCAGCCGCTCGATCCCGCGGGCCCTCCCATTGGCTTCGTCTATGTCCAGCACCACTCCTGACAATACCACGGGGCCGGGCGCCGGGTCAAATCGCATCGGCATCTGGGTCAGGAAGCGCCGCACCACCACCTCCGGCGCGATCCCCAGGATCGAGTCGCGCGGCCCCGTCATGCCCAGGTCGCTGATGGCGGCGGTGCCCCGCGGCGTCACCCGCGCGTCGGCCGTGGCTACATGCGTGTGCGTCCCAAAGACGGCACTCGCCTGGCCGTCCAGGTGCCAGACCATGGCCAGTTTCTCGCTGGTGGCCTCGGCGTGCATGTCCACGAGCACGACCGGCGTCGCCTGCCTCAAGCGTTCTACCTCGGCGCGACCAACCCTAAACGGGCAGTCCAGGGGCTCCATAAAGATCCGGCCGCACAGGTTGACCACCCCCACCGGCTGCCCGCCCGCCGCCGGGTACACCCCGGAGCCGGCCCCGGGTGTGCCGGGCGGAAAGTTCGCCGGCCGCAGCACCCGCGGCTCTTCCGCGACCAGCCGCTCCGCCTCCTTCTTATTCCACACATGATTGCCGGTTGTGATGACATCCACCCCGGCGGCCAGGATCTCCTGCGCGACATCGCGCGTGATCCCGAAGCCATGGGCCGCGTTCTCGCCGTTGGCGATCGTCAGGGCGATGCCGTACTCCCGGCGCAGCCCCGGAACCAACTCCTGCAACGCGCGGCGCCCCGGCCGGCCCACGATGTCGCCGATGACCAGGATCTTCACGCCCCCGGCCTACTTGGCATATTCGATGGCCCGGGTTTCCCGGATCACCGTCACCTTGATCTGGCCCGGGTACTCCAGCCCCTCCTCGATGCTCTTCACCACCTGCTTGGCCAACTCCGCCGCGGCGACGTCGTCCACGGTCTCCGGCTTCACCATGATCCGGATTTCGCGCCCGGCCTGGATGGCGAACGCCTTCTCCACCCCGGGGTGGGAATCCGCGATCTGCTCCAACTTCTCCAGCCGCCGGACGTAGCCTTCGAGGCTCTCGCGGCGCGCCCCGGGCCGGGCGGCGGAGATGGCGTCGGCCACCTGGGTGAGCACCGCCTCCACGGTCTGGAACTCCTCGTCGCCGTGGTGGGCGCCGACGGCGTGCACCACCTCGTCGTGCTCGCCGAAATGCTTCGCCAGGTCCCGGCCGATGCTGGCGTGGGTGCCCTCGACCTCGTAGTCCACCGCCTTGCCGAGGTCGTGCAGCAGCGCGGCCCGCTTGGCCAGGGCCACGTTGGCCTCCAGTTCGGCGGCCAGCACCCCGGCGAGGTGCGCGCACTCGATGGAGTGCGACAGCACATTCTGGCCGAAACTGGTGCGGAAATGCAACTTGCCCAGCAACTGCACCAACTCCGGGTGCAGCCCGGTGACGCCCACGTCGAGCACGGCTTGCTCGCCGGCGTCGCGGATGCGCTTCTCGACGTTGGCGCGGGCGCGCTCGATGGTCTCCTCGATGCGGCCGGGGTGGATCCGGCCGTCGTTCACCAGGTTCTCCAGCGCGACGCGCGCGATCTCCCGGCGCACGGCGTCGAACCCCGAGATCACCACCGCCTCCGGGGTGTCGTCAATGATCAGGTCCACCCCGGTCATGTTTTCAAAGGACCGGATGTTGCGCCCCTCGCGGCCGATGATCCGCCCCTTCATCTCGTCGTTGGGGAGCGGGACCACCGACACCGTCGTCTCCGCCACGTGATCCACGGCGCACCGCTGGATGGCCAGCGAGATGATCTTGCGCGCCTGTTCCTCGGCCTCTTCGCGGGCCTCGTCCTCGATGCGCTTGGCCAACTTGGCGGCCTCGTAGCGGCTCTCCCCCTCCACCTTGGCCAAGAGCAACTGCTTGGCCTCCTCGGTGCTGAGGCCCGACACCCGCTCCAGTTCCGCCCGCTCCTGGACGAGGGCGGCGCTCAGTTCGTCGCGCAGCCGGGCCAGCTCGCCCTCGCGGGCGGCGAGTTGGCGCTCTTTCTGCTCGACCTGCTCGATCTTCCGTTCGAGGTTCTCCTCCTTCTGGGCCAGCCGCCGCTCTCCGCGCTGGATCTCCTGCCGGCGCTCGCGGTTCTCCTTGTCAATCTCGCGGCGGAGGCGAAGCCCCTCCTCCTTCGCTTCGATCAGGGCCTCTTTCTTGAGTTGGTCAATGCCTGTCTGCGCTTCTTCCAACAACCGGGCTGCCTGGCCCTCCTTCTGTCTGGCCATGCCGTATTGCCGGCGCACGAACATCCAGGCGCCGACGATCACCGCCACACAGACGGCCAGGGCAGCGGCCGCTATCCCTAGATATCCCATGGCGCTGCTCCTTCCCTGTGCTCCGGCCCAGGCGCAGCGCGCCCCGGCCCGGATTCTATTGTCAAGGTCCTACCGAAATCGCTTCGCCGCTCAGGGCGACCCGTCAGACTCTCGCGTCAGGCGCTCGATCACCTCGCGCACGATCTCGCGCTCAAAACCCCGGCGCTGCAACGCCGCCTGCAAGCGCCCCAGCGCCTCGCGGTCGGGCGCCTCGCCGGCGCGCTTGCGCGCCCACACCCAGGCGGCCTCGAACTCCGCCTCGGGATCGAGGCCCTCGTCCACCGCGGCCAGGGCCGTCTCGGCTTCGACGCCGTGGCGTCGCAACTCCCACAGCAGGCGCACCCTGCCCGCGGGACCTCGCGCGAGCCGGCCCGCGACCCACGCCTGGGCGAACTCCCGATCATCGAGCAGACCCACCGCCTTCAGGTCGGCGACCGCCCGCTCGACCGTCACCTCATCATAGCCCCGCCGGCTCAGCCGGCGCGCCATCTCGGCCTCGCTGCGGCCGCGCAGGGTCAGCAGGCGCAGCCCGTATTCCTTCGCGCCGCGGAGGTCGTCCGGCGGCACGGCCGCGCTATTCGTCCGCCGCCGCATCGGCCGCGCTCGCAGGCGCCTGCCCCGCGAAGGCCTTCTGGCGGATGCGCTCCTCGATCTGGGCGGCCAACTCGGGGTTGCTCTCCAGGGCCTCGCGCGCGTTCTCGCGCCCCTGCCCCAGCCGGGTGTTCTCGAAGGTGAAGAAGGCGCCGCTCTTGGCGATGATCCCCATGCTGGTGCCCAGGTCGAGCAGGTCGCTCCCGCGCGAAATGCCCTTGCCGTAGATGATGTCCAGCTCGGCCTGCCGGAAGGGCGGGGCCACCTTGTTTTTCACCACTCGCGCCCGGCTCTTGGCCCCGATCACCTCGGTCCCCACTTTGAGCGTCTCCATCCGCCGCAGCTCGATGCGCACCGAGGCCCAGAACTTGAGCGCCCGCCCGCCGGGCGTGACCTCGGGGTTGCCGAACATGATCCCGATTTTCTCGCGCAACTGGTTGACAAAAATGCCGCAGGTCTTGGTCTGCGAGATGGAGCCGGCCAGTTTACGCAGCGCCTTGGACATGAGGCGGGCCTGGAGACCCATGTGCGAGTCCGACATCTCACCTTCGAGTTCGGCCCGGGGAACCAGCGCCGCCACCGAGTCCACCACGAACACGTCAATCGCCCCGCTGCGCACCAGCATGTCGGCGATATCCAGCGCCTGCTCGCCGGTGTCGGGCTGTGAGAGCAGCAGGTCGTCCAGGTTCAACCCGCAGGCGCGCGCGTAGGTGGGGTCGAGCGCGTGCTCGGCATCAATGAACGCCACCGTGCCGCCCCTCTGCTGCGCCTGGGCCATGATATGATAGGCGAGCGTGGTCTTCCCCGAGGCCTCGTTGCCGAAGATCTCGACCACCCGGCCCCGCGGGATCCCTCCTACGCCCAGCGCCAGATCCAGGGCAAGCGAGCCGGTCGGGATCACCTCCGTCACGAACTTGGGGTTCCCGTCGCCCAGCCGCATCACCGAGCCCCGCCCGAACTGCTTCTCGATCTGCGCCAGCGCCAGGTCCAGGGCTTTCTTGCGATCTTGGTCCGCGGCTTTCTTGCGATCTTGGTCCGCCATCTTCCGCTCCTCGGCCTTTCGTGCCGTTCGCCTGTCATCCCGAGCTCGAGCGAGGGATCTCGCCAACCGCCAACTGCTCGATCTCTAAGCCGAGATTCCTCACTGCGTTCGGAATGACACTACCTATCCCGCCAGCGCGAACTCCTCGACGGGCGAGTAGATAGCGCCCTGCGGCGTGAGTTGGCTCTTCATCAGCGCCACCCGCTCGACCATCATTTCACCGAATTCTTCGCCGTCCAGGGCCGCGATACCCGCCGCCAGCCCCTCGCGACCTTTCGGCGATCTTACCCGGCCCAGCGTGACATGGGACGCAAACGCCCGTTTCTCACGCGGGAAGCCCATGGGCTCCAGGGCGTCTTCGATGCAGGCCGCCATCTCGGCTAGGCGCTCCCCGCCCTCGGCGGTCGCCACCCACACCACGCGCGGCGCCGCCCCGGGAGGAAACGACCCAGCGCCCCGCAGCCGCCACCGGAAGGGCCCGCAGCCCTCCAGCGCCTTGCGGACCGCGCCGGCGATCTCGGGAATCCGGCGCTCCTCGACCTCGCCCAGGAACTTGAGCGTCACGTGCAGCCCCCGGCAGTCCGTCCACTTCACATCGGCGCCGCTTTCCTTCAGGCGCCGCTGGGCCTCGGCCAGGCGAGCGCAAAGCGCCTCGCCCAGGTTGACGGAGACAAATGTTCTCATGCCTGGCGCTTGCTCAACTCCACGCGCACCATGTCCAGAGCGGCTTGTGAGGCGCGATGCCGGATGTCCGCCCTGGTGCCGCCGAAACGATGCTCCTCCACCCGAATGCCCTCAGGTCCCGCCAGCGCCGTGTACACCAGCCCCACCGGCTTGGCGCGGGTGCCGCCCGTGGGGCCGGCGATCCCGGTCACCGCGATCCCGAAGTCGCTGCCGATGGCGCTCGCCGCGCCCTCGGCCATGGCGTGGGCCGCCTGCGCGCTCACCGCGCCGTATCGCCGCAGCAGCGACCTGGGCACTCCGAGCAGGCGCTCCTTCACCTCGTTGCTATAGCATATCACGCCGCCGAGGAAATACGCCGAACTCCCCGGCACCCGCGTGATCCGCTCGCCGACCAGGCCGCCGGTGCACGACTCCGCCACCGCCAGCGTCAGCCCCTGCTCCTTGAGCATCTTGCCGACGACCGACTCCAGGGTCTCGTCATCCTCGCCGAAGAAGTGCTCGGCTGTCCGGGCGATGATCTCGCGGCGCACCGGGGCCACGAGCCGCCTGGCCTGCCGCACATCGGGCGCGCCGGCGGTCAGGCGCACGTGCACTTCGCCGGGTTTGGCCAGGAAAGCGATGGTGGGGTTCGTCTGGGAGGTCACCAGGTCGGCGAAGCGCGCTTCGAGCCACGATTCCCCGACCCCGGCGAACTTGAGCACATTCGAATAGATCACGCCCGCGCCGGCCCGTCGCCGCAGGCAGGTCCAGAGCCCGGCTGCCGTCGCCTGCATCTCGCGCGGCGGCCCGGGCAACGCGGCCACCATCCGGTCGCCCCCTGTCACCAGAAACCCGGGCGCGGTTCCCACAGGGTTGGGCAAGGCCCGGGCGCCCTGCGGGATCATGGCTTGCTTCAGGTGGCTTTCGAGCGGTGTCAGGCCTCGCCGGCGTATGATCTCGCGGATCCGCTCCGCAGACGCCCTATGGAGCCTCAGCCCCCTTCCCAGCGCATCGGCCACCGCCTGGCTGGTCACGTCATCCTGGGTGGGGCCCAGGCCCCCGGTCAGGATGACTACCTCGGCCCGGCGCAGGGCCTCGCGCAGGGCATCACGGATGCGCCTGGGGTTATCCCCAACGGAGGTCTTGCGATAGACGTGTATCCCCAGCCGTGACAGTTCCTGCGCCAGATACGCTGCATTTGTGTCTACAATCTGCCCCAGTAGCAACTCCGTCCCCACCGAGATCAGCTCGGCTGAGACGAAGCCCTTGCGGGCAGCTTTCCCCGGATTCTTCGTCATCCGTCCGCCACCCGCGTGGCTTGCCCGCCTCGGGGGCTTGATCAACGCCGCCTCCTCTCGAGGCGGCCGCTTGGTTTGTTACGAGATTATACTGGATGACCGCTGCCGTTGGCAAGCGACAAAGCAGTAACTCCTCTCCCTGCTAGGCTTGCCCGCCTCGGGCGGGGAGAGGGCAGGGTGAGGGTGGGGCGGCACGCGGCGGTCAGCCTGGGCACGTCATGGGCGGGGACGCCCATGCCACACACGGGCCTAGAACCCAAACCACGCCCATTTCGGCCGCTGGGAGTATTTCACCGCGACGGCCTCGCCCGGCTGCAGGGTGACCGCCAGGTTGGACGCGGACCCCACCTGGGCCGTCTTGCCGGAGAGATCCCGCTTGAACACCGCCTGGACGCGTCCCGAATGGATGTGTGCCTGGGCGGCGAACGGGTGTGGGTTGGGCACGAACTCCCCAGACGCGGGCACTTGCGGCACGGGGAGCAGCCCGACCGGGTTGAAGTGAAGATTCTCGGAAAGGCACGAACCCGGAACCGCCAGCGCCTCCAGGCTCGCGATGAAGCCCTGTCCGCCCCCGTCGTAGAGGTTCCCGTGGGCTTGCAGCGCCACGCCCCGGCCCTGGGGCAAGATCGCGTAGCGCTGTACGCCGCCCTGACCGGCGCGGAAGGCGCAGTCGTGCACGGACACCGTCCCGCCATCCCCGGGCGCTGCCAGAACGCCCACGTCCTCGTTCCCTGCGATTATGCAGCCGATGACCTGGGCCCCGTCCTGGCAGGCCCCGATGCCGTACCGCCCGGCTGCCGACCCCACGCTGCCCTCCGCGATGCAGGACTCGATGAGCCCCCCGCCGACAGGGGTGGTGATGGTCTTTCGATATGACGACGAGATCTGGATGTTCGTCGTCACGCCCCGGCGCGCGACTACGCCCTGGATGACGGGGTCGAGGCAGTCCGCCAGGGCAACGCCCGATGCCTTGCCCTCACCATCGTAAAGCCCGCCGATCACGCGCGGGCGCAGGTTGCCCGCCTCGTTGTACTGGTCCGCCGGATCGAAGATGAGCGTGCCGTTCGTGCAGCCATAGGCGGTGCAGTGCAGCGCCAGGTAGTCCGCGCTGGGCGCGCCGAGTTCGAAGCCGATCTTGCTGGCGAGCCCCGCGCACTGCTCGATCACCACGCGCTGCCCGCCCGCCACGGCGATCGCGGACCCCCCGAAGCCCGTCGCCTTCACGCGGCGCAGGTACACGTCGGCGAACGACATGCCCATGCCGAAGATAGCGACGCCGTATCCCGCATTCCGCCCCGCGCCGTCCAGGGTGAGGTCCTCGATGCCGATGCGCGAGGCGGCCCAGGCCAGGATGGTGTTGGTGTTGCAGTTCGCGGCGATGCGGATGATCGTGCGATCCAGGCCTTCGCCGCGCAGCGTGATGTCGTCGTAGAGGCGGAGGCTGGCTGGGCCGCAGCCCAGTTGTTGGCGGGCTTCCCCGGGCGGAGGCAGCGTGTTATCCACTAGGTACGCGCCGCTGCGCAGGTGCACCACGCCGCCGCCCTGGGCGCGAACGGCCTCGATGGCCTCCTGGATGCCGCTGGTGCGCGTGCCGGGCGTCTGGGGACCGAAATCGCCGGAGCCATCCGCGGCGACGACGACCGTGGGCTTGCCCCGCGCGGGTGCCGCCGGCAGCGGTGAGGAGGCCAGCAGGGCGCCCGTCGCAAGTGTCGCGGCCCCAAGCAACTCGCGGCGGGTCAGCGCATTCCCCTCGGTGTGCGACATCTCGGCACCTCCCATCTGGTGCATTCGAGTTACGCGCGGCCGCGCGCGACACCTGCGCCGCTTGGGTGTTGCCCAAGGCAGGGGAAGCCCGGTCCCGAAGCGAAGAACCCTGCCCCGGCCGGGAACCGCACCGATGACCTCCGTGAAAGTGGCGATCGAACGACTGCCCGAGGGCGAGGGGCTGCCCCTGCCGGCCTACCAGACGGCGGGATCGTCGGGCATGGATGTCTGCGCGGCCGTCGGGGAGCCGGTGGTGCTGGCGCCGGGCGAGGTCGGCCTCATCTCGGCGGGCTTTCGGGTCGCGGTGCCGCCTGGATACGAGGCCCAGGTGCGGCCGCGCTCCGGGCTGGCGCTGAAGTTCGGGATCGCGGTGCTCAACTCGCCGGGCACGATAGACTCCGATTACCGGGGGCCGGTGGCCATCATCCTGGCCAACCTGGGCCGCGAGCCCTTCACCATCCGCCGGGGCGACCGCATCGCCCAGATGGTGATCTGCCCGGTGGTCCGCGCCGAGATCGAGGAGGTCGAGCGGGTTGAGGAGACCGCGCGCGGAGACGGGGGATTCGGGCATACGGGGGTGTAGGCGGGATTTCGGTGGGC
>Ga0315286_10004110_pt1 | contig 13904 bp, 12 predicted proteins | sample YL17G10_0_MG_FD_205038 | JGI IMG/M metagenome (GOLD analysis project Ga0315286, IMG submission 205038) | Sediment microbial communities from Yellowstone Lake, YNP, Wyoming, USA - YL17G10_0 | ecosystem: Environmental > Aquatic > Freshwater > Lake > Sediment | place: USA: Wyoming | collected... | reverse complement strand
TCCGCAGGTGGAGATGCGCGGCGTGTGCGGCAACGAGCGGGTGATGGCCTTCGACCGCGCCCGCGGCGCGCAGGCTGGGAAGATCTTGCGGCTAGACCCGTTGGGGCTGCGGCGCCTGTTGCCGCGCGCGCTCATCGAGTGGGCCTACCCGCGCCTGGCGCGCCTGGTGCGGCGCAACGTCGCCGCCGCTGGTGTGGGTGCGACGATCACGCCTGCGGATTTCCGCATCACCGACGACTGCGAAGGATCGCTCGACCTGCTCGCCACCTGCCGGTGTGGGTGAAGAACCGTAAGGCGTCAGGCGTCAGGCGTAAAGCGTAAGGGGTAAGGCGTCAGGCGAAAAAGCCGTAAGGCGTAAAGCGTAAGGCGTCAGGAGAAAAAGCCGTCAGGCGTCAGGCGCAAGCCGTCAGGCGTTCACACCCCTTACGCCTTACCCCTCACGCTTCACGAGGAAGAAGGCGTCAGGCGTGCACCCCCCTTACGCCTCACGCCTTACCCCTTACGAAGAAGAAGGCGTCAGGTGTGCACCACCCCTTACGCCTTACCCCTCACGCTTCACGAAGAAGCAGGCGTCAGGCGCGCTCCCCTAACCCGCTACATCTTCTGGTCCAGGTCTCTCTGTCTCTCGATATGATGGAAATCGGGGAGGGCATCGCGAAACGCCGCCAGGTATTCGGACTTCGATGCGGAGCGACGTCTTGCGGCTTTGGCAAACTCGATGAAGCCGCGCACGGCCGCTTGCTCTGCTGCGGGCGAGGGATAGCGAATGACCCCGACGGACTTGAACCGTTTCCAATCGATATTCTCGGTTTCGCAGTAAAACTCCTCGCGCGGCTTCTCGCCAGACGTGTCGCTGGGCAGGAACAAGCAAGGCCATTTCTTTTGCCCGATTAGCCCTGCTGCGGTGGCCTTTGCTTCCTCCTCTGAGGCGCATTCATAGGGCTCATAGCCCAGCCGCTGCAATAGGCCGACAGCAATCTCGCGGAATGTCCTTTCATGAATGCCGCTCTCGAGCTTTGGGAGGAACCCTTCTCGGTTACTGCCCAGCACACCCGATAGAAGGCAGAGCTGCCCGGCTTCGTCATGCGACATGAAGAATCGGCGGATGTCGCTCGGGGCAGCGATCGGCTGTTGTTTCTCTACACGCCTGAGAAATGCGAACGGCAAGCTGCCATCGGAAAACGCGACGTTGGCAAAGCGTGCCGTCGAAAACGCGGTGCGGAGAGAGTGCCCGACGAGGACCAATTCCATCAATCTCTTGCTGGCGCCCATCACGCTCGTGGGGTTCGCCGCTTTGTCTGTCGACACGGAGAAGACCTTTGTTTGCTCGGCCGGAAGCGATGCCAACAGTTCGTCCAGGAACAACACATTAGTATCGATCATCCGCATCAAGGAGAACACATCTTTTTCCGACCTCACGTGCTTGAGGGCAGAGAGATTGAAAAGGTAGTCGAACGGCTCCGCTTCCGCGAGGAACCGACGGCACTCAACGTTCCCCAGACCGATTGGCAGAGCAGCGAACCGCTGCGGAAGCGTGATGTGCGGAGAAGATCTCAGGTCGCGCACGACCTCGGCCAGGTTGTTCTCGCTCAAGTCGATCAGGACCAGCGCGCCTGGGCGGAAGGCCAGGATATTCTTCACGACCGCACACCCGATGGAGCCCGCCGCGCCGATCACAAGTACTGAACGCCCCAGCAGGGAAGCTGACAAGGCGGCGCGATTTGCATCAACATCGTCTTGAAACAGCGAAGCGGTGCGACCGGTGGTCAATGACTCACACTCAGCGAGTGTCAGCATCTTCGTCCAATCTGGTCCTAGACCGGTTCCCAGGATGCTGCATAGCTGAAACGCCGCAGGTACAGCAAGCGTGAGGTGGCATGGAGAGGGGTGACCGGCCCCCGGAATATGTTTCGCTGGAAAATGTGTGGCCTTCTGCGTTAATACTTTGCCTGCAACGTGGAGAGGCCAAGCGCCTGCATGATTTCTAGGAAACGCGCGCAAGGGGTTTTCAGTTGATTCCACTCGCTATTCCCAATCTGGCAGGCAACGAAGCGCGCTACCTGCAAGAGTGCGTCGAGACCAACTTCGTCTCCTCGGTGGGGCCGTTCGTCACGCGTTTCGAAGCGATGGTCGCGGAGGCGGCGGGGGCGCGCCATGCCGTTGCGACCTCCGCCGGAACCACGGGCCTGCACGCCGCTCTGACCGCCGTCGGTGTTTCGCGCGACGAACTCGTGATCGTTCCCTCGTTCACCTTCATCGCCAGCGCCAATGCCATTGCGCATTGCGGGGCCATGCCGTGGCTGTTCGATATTGATCCGGGGTCGTGGACACTCGACGTGAACCAGCTTGCGTGCGCCCTGGAGCGGGAAACCGAACCGCGGCACGGCGCAATCTTCCATAAAGCGACAGGGCAGCGGGTCGCCGCCATTATGCCGGTCTACACCTTAGGTATGCCCGCTGACATGGACCGCCTGGGAAAGATCGCCCGCCAGTTTGGATTGCCCGTCGTTGCCGACGCTGCAGCAGCGCTCGGGGCACGCTACAAAGGACGAGCGATCGCTGACCTGGGGGCTGACCTGACGGTCCTCTCATTCAACGGCAACAAGACAGTGACCGCGGGCGGCGGTGGCGCGGTGGTCGGCGCCGACGAAGCGCTGTGCACGTTGGTTCGCCATCTGACGACGACGGCGCGCTGCGGCACGGAGTACGACCACGACATGGTCGGATTCAACTACCGGATGACCAACCTGCAAGCGGCGGTCGGCTGCGCGCAACTGGAGCAGCTGGAGACCTTCGTGGCGGCGAAGCGGCGGATCGCGCAGAGGTACGACCGGGCGCTCGGCGATCTGCCCGGCATCGGTCTGTTTCCTCATCCGAGTTGGGCCGAGGGGGGGTGCTGGTTTAGCGGCGTCACCCTCACGCGTCCGACGGTGGTCGAGATCATTCCGCTTCTGCGGAAGCGGGGAGTGGACGCCCGGCCGTTCTGGAAGCCGATTCATCTGCAGGTGCCGTACGCACAGGTTCCGAGAGCGCCGTTGCCCGTCTCCGAGGGGGTGTGGCAGACAGTTTTGACGCTGCCGTGTTCCACCGGTCTGACGCCCGAGGAGCAAGAGACGGTGATCGCGGCTGTGCGTGGGATAGTAAGAGGAGCCGTGAAGCGTGAAGCGTGAAGCGTCAGGCGTAAAGCGTAAAGCGTAAAGTGTAAAGTGTAAAGTGTAAAGCGTAAGGCGTGCTCCCCTTACGCCTCACGCCTAACCTCTTACGAAGAAAAAGCCGTTAGGCATTCACACCCCTTACGCCTTACGCCTTACTTTTGACGGGCTTTTCAGCGATTGACGAATGAAAAAGTGGCTGGGATTTGCGCTCAAGGTGGGCGTTTCCATCGGCATTCTGGCGCTGATTGCGGCGCGCACGGACATCAGCCGGATCGGAACGCTGCTCGCTTCCGTCGAGATCAGCACGATCGTTGCGGCGTTCCTGTTGGCGCTCGCCCAAACCGTTTTGACGGCTTACCGCTGGGTTCTGGTCATGGAAGGCGTGGGGGTGTCGGTGGGCTTGTGGCCGGCGCTGCAGGCCATTTTTGTGAGTCTTCTGCTCAACCAGTGCCTTCCGTCTTTCGTAGGCGCCGATGCGTACCGGATGTACTGGCTGTATCGCGAGTCTAACCGGTTGGGGCCCGCGGTGCGCAGCGTGCTGATCGATCGCATGCTTGGAATGATTGCCTTGATCGTCATGTTTGCCGCGGGCATTGCCTTGTTGTTCCAGCGCCTCGGTGATCCCGCCGTCAAGAGTGGGCTCCTGATGTTGCTGCTCTGCAGCCTAGGCGGCGCGATCGCATTCTTCACCGGCGATCTGTTGCCGAGCGGCTGGCAACGCCTTCGGGCTCTGAGGGAGTTGGCGAAGGTGTCGGCCCCGGCCCGGGCGCTGATGCTGACGGCGCGCAGCGGGATCATCATCGGGGTGATGGGCATTGTCGTCCACGTGTTCACAGCAGTGGTCATGTTCATGTTTGCGCGCAATCTCGGCCTGCCGTTGACGCTGCTCGATTGTCTGCTTTTCATGCCGCCGATCATGCTGCTGGCGTCGGTGCCGATCTCCATCGCCGGGTGGGGCGTGCGTGAGGGCGTCATGGTCGGCGCATTGTCGATGATCGGCATCGGGACCGAGCCGGCGCTGGCCTTGTCCGTTCTGCTAGGGTTCACGATGCTGGCCAACGGGTTGATCGGGGTGTTGCCGCTGATGTTTGGAGGTCAGCGCTACTGGGCTGGGCGCATGCCATACTTGCAGCCGTCGGAGTGAAGGACCGTAAGGCGTGAAGCGTGAAGCGTCAGGCGAAAGAGCCGTAAGGCGTAAAGCGTGAGGCGTTAGGCGTGCACCCCTTACGCTTCACGCCTCACGCCTTGCGAAGAAGAAGGCGTCAGGCGTGCATCGCCCCTTACGCCTTACCCCTTGCCCTTTGCGAAGAAGGTCTAAGGCAAGAAAGACTGGTATGGCGTCGTTTTACGGCGTAAAGTGACGGCGACATGTCAGCCCTGTTTCCCCGTTTGCTTGTTCCGCCTAAGCAATCATTCTTCTTGTTCGGGCCGCGCGGTACCGGCAAGAGCACGTGGGTGCGAACGCAGTTCCCGGCCGCGCATCGCATCGATCTCCTCGACCAGGAACTCTACCACTCGTACCTCGTGCGTATCGGGTCGTTCGCGGACGAGCTTCGCGCCCTACGCTCCGGGACCACCGTCTGCGTCGACGAGATCCAGCGGTTGCCGCAACTGCTCAACGAGGTGCATCGCTTCATCGAGGAGAAGCGACTGCGCTTCATCCTATGCGGTTCCAGCGCGCGCAAGCTGAAGCAGCACGGCACCAACCTTTTGGCGGGACGCGCGGTGCGCCGCGAGATGCACCCCTTGGTGCCAGCCGAGCTTGGCGAGGCGTTCTCGTTGCAGACCGTCCTCGCCGTCGGCAGCCTGCCGGTCATCTGGCAAGCCCCGTCACGCCGGGACGCTCTACAGGGCTATGTTCGCATGTATCTCAAGGAGGAAATCCAAGCCGAGGCCCTTGTCCGCAACCTGCCCGGCTTCGCCCGCTTCCTGCCGATCGCGGCGCTGTTTCATGGGCAGACCTTGAACACGGCGACGCTGGCCCGCGATGCGGGGGTGGCGCGCACGACCGTCACCGGATACCTCGATATCCTCGAGGACACGTTGGTGGCCTTCCGTCTCCCGGCCTATGTCGCGCGCATGCGCGTGCGCGAGAAACGTCATCCGAAATTGTACTGGGTCGATACCGGGATCGTTCGGGCGCTGAAGAGCCAGTTCTCCTCTCCCACCGCCGAAGAGCGCGGGAGCTTGTTCGAAGGGTGGATTGCGGGCCTCTTGCGCGCCTACCGCGACTACCGGCAGCTGTTCGAGGATTGGTATTACTGGGCGCCGGCGGAGGCGAACCGGACTGAGGTCGACTTCCTGCTGAACCGCGGTCGTGAGTGGCTTGCGCTCGAAGCCAAGACCACGACCAACGTGAGCGACAAGACGGTGCGTGGCCTGCGGGCGATCAACGGTCTCAAGGGTCTGGTGCGCCGCGTCTTGGTGTGCCCCGGCGGGCGGCGACTGCTGACGCGAGAGGGTATTGACGTGTTGCCGGTCGATGAGTTCCTGCGAGCCCTCGACGAGGGGACGCTTTGGCCGTGAACATCGAAAAGGCACTGAAGCCGCCGGCTGTCAGGTGTGAAGAACCGTCAGGCGTGAAGGGTAAGGCGTAAGGGGTGTGAGCGCCTGACGCTTCACGTTTCACACTTCACGCCTCACGCCTCACGTCTTACGAAGAAGAAGGTGTCAGGCGCGCACCACCCCTCACCCCTTACTTCTCACCTCTTACCGGCAGTCAGAAGTGAGAAGTGAGGAGTGAGAAGCGAAGAACCGAAAGCCTTGACTTTCAATCCGCCGACGGTACTAACTGAGCTGGTTGGCGATTAGGAACTGATTTGAATCGGCGCGAGCGAGTCGCTAATGCAGTCCTGAGGGCACCTGGTGTTGGGCGAGCCCGTGCACAAGTGCGCGGTCGATTCGCGACCTTTGCTCTGCTTTTTCTTGCGGCCACTTGCGCGTCGTGCGCCGGCAAGGAAGATCAGATGGGTCGCCGATGGATAGAGGCGATGAACACCCACAGTCCGGATAATGTGATTCGGCTGCTCGCGCCCATGGCGACCTGGACCGGCCCCTCGTTCTCGAAATCAGCGTCCGTGCCGCAGATGCGCTACGCGTTGCAGAACGGCTGGAACGTGTGGAAAGACCGCAAGTACTTCGCCAAGCGCATCGTAGTGGGCGAGGGGTCTGTCGTTATCGAGTGGCACATCGACCAGACGTCGGTCCAGGGGCGGGCAGTGCCCATCGATGGCGCAACGGTGCTGGATGTTCGAGACGGCCGAGTCGCCGCGGTAAGAGAATACTACGACCCGTATCCGTACGTGAGAAACTAAATTAAAGCAGGACCCAAGGGATAGCGCGACGTTGGGTTGTAATGCGAATTGAGCCTTGGGCTTCCGGAAACGGGTCCCGCTAGGGGTCACTTGCTCGGTATGAAGCGTCATCCGCGGGTTCAGGATGCCGCCGCTGTTAACCACCGGTCGCCTGGTCGCCGGCGCGCTTGGTCTTTGTATCTGAGGTCCATTGGTCTGGCGGTTGTGCTGGCGCAAGCGCCGGTGACGCTCCTGAGTACCGCTGCGGCGATGCAGTTGTCGGGCATATTAATGCAGGGGATCGGTGCCGACGGAAATCTCGTCGGCCCGTTGTGGCATACGGCCACCCATTCCGCCGGGCGCCCGATCGGCTTCACGCGGTGGGCTTTGCCCGGAATTCGTTGGATTCCCTTCGCGAACAGTGGAACCGGTGGCGAAATCAACGTTCACTTGTACTTTGATTGCCATGACATAACGCTCTTCTGGCAGTTCGGGCCATGGGAGTTTCCACCGAGCATGTTGTTGAATCTCTACTTTAATGGTGACTACGTCGAGCCAGGGATCAGCGCCGTAGTTTCTTCTGCGCGTGGATTTACTCATTTTCAGCCGAATACGCAGGCGACGACGCTATCACTCTACGGCCGCGACGTGGATAACGTCGGCAGCCTGTTCTTCGACGATGGGCAAACGACGGCACACCTTGCGGTCGCCTTCTATATGCCGGCGAGCGGCGGAACTGATCAGTGGCGTCCGAGTGACCTTGTCGGCATTGATCGCGTTGGTGTCAATTCCCTGACCCCGGATGGGCACCCGGACGGCGTGATGATCATCGAGTTGATCACTGAGCCGTCGCTTGCACCGCGCCGACCAGCGAGCCCAGCCGCGCCGCATGACGCCGGTGTCCAGGGCCCGTTAACTGCCGAGGTCGGGGCGGATCAGTGGCGAGTTCCGCCGACAGCCCCGCTCCCCGTCGCGCCGCCGACCCCGATGTCCGGAACCGAGCCCCCGTCAACCGCTGGCGAGACCGCCTCGGCTACGGAAGGAGAGAGCACCTCAACGCCAGCACCGGAGATCCCGGGTGCGGAGAGCACACATACGCCCGCTACCACAAATACCCCCGGACGGTCACACGCAACACCATCGCCCGCCGAGGGCTCGACGCCCGCAACCCAAAGTACGCCGAGCAGCGAATCTTCGTAAGAAGGCAGAAGTGAGAAGTTGGAAGTGAGGAGTGAGAAGTCAGAAGTCAGAAGTCAGAAGTCAGAAGTGACTCTCTTACCTCTTACTTCTCACCTCTTACGAGGCAAAAGCGGTGAGAGATTCCCGTACTAAATGGCGGAAGGATGTGCTAACGGTGCAGGTCGGAGAATCACCAGGCAAACGGGCATCATGAAGGCGGTAATACTGGCAGGTGGGTTGGGTGAACGGCTGCGCCCGTTCACCCAAGCAATCCCAAAGCCACTGCTGCCGATCGGCGAGCAGTCACTGTTAGAGATTCAGATCTCGAATCTGGCGAAGCATGGCTTCGATGAGATCTTCATCGCGACGAACTACAAATCCGAATACATCGAGAATTTCATCGGCGACGGCAGTCAGTTTGGGGTGCGGATCGGCTACAGCCGCGAGACCAAGCCGCTGGGGACTTGCGGGCCGCTGTCGCTGCTTCAGGAGCAGTTGAATGAACCGTTCATCATGATGAACGGCGACATCCTGACGACGATCAACTTCCGGCGTTTCTACGAGTTCGGCTACGGGCAGGAAAGCGATTTCACCATCGCCACCAAGAACATCGTCACGCCGTTCAATTTCGGCAAGGTGCACACCGAAGGGAACCGCATCGTCAGCGTCGAGGAGAAGCCTGATCTCTACACCGAGGTGCTGGCCGGCATCTATTTCATGAAGCCGGCCGTCTTGGCCCTCATCCCCGACAGCGAGAACTTCGGGATTCCCGACCTGATCGACAAGATGCTCGCGCTCGACCGTCCGATTATGCGCTACCTGATGCAAGAGTACTGGCTCGACATCGGGCGGGTCGAGGACTACAGCGTCGCCGAAGAGGCCTACCGCGTCCATTTCAAAGGACAGTAGACGTTCGCCCGCTCGCTGCCTTCTGTGTGCATGACGCGCGTCGACGTCATTGTGGCCGTCCGGAACGAGGAACAGAGCATCCCGGTGTTTCTCGATCGCATCGCGGCACTTCAGTTACCGGAAGGCGTGGATCTCAGAGTGATATTCGTCGAGGATTCCAGTACCGATGGCACGCGGCCATTGCTGCGCCGGCTGGCGAATGAGGCGCCGGCAGTAAGCTACTACACCCTCGCGCAGGGTTTCGGTCAGGGGCCCGCGGTGGTGTTTGGCCTCAGCCGCTCGACGGCCGATGCCATGATCACGATGGACGTGGACGGCAGCCATCCAGCTGCCGTCATTCCCGAGATGATCCGCGAATACTTGGGTGGAGCGCAGGTGGTGCAGTGTGTGCGCAGGACATTGTCCAATCGCAGAGTTCACCGTCGCCTTGGTGCGGCGGCATTCCAGCTTGTAGCCCGCTTGCTGACCGGAGTGGATACAACCGAGCAGAATATTTTCTACCGGCTCATCTCAGGCAGTGTTGCGCGCGAACTGCTGCAGCACCCGCGATACTGGCGTTGGTTGCGCTTCCCGTTGCCACGGCAGCCCGGTGCACTCTTCAAGGTGTCCATCGATACGGAGGAGCGGGTTTACGGAGAGAGCAAGTACAGCGTCCGGCGCCTGGTGAACCTCGCCATTGATGGGACGTTGTCTCTAATGCCGACGGCGCGGCTCGTTACGCTGCTGGGGATTGCTGGGGTGGCTGCGATCCTGTTGTACCACAACGGACTGTGGGTACCCGCGCTCGCTGCCGTCGGGGGCGTGACATGGGTCCTGCGGCGTTACGCAGCTCTCTACCGCCCTGATGTCCTGCAACAGATGCAGATCGCGGAATGCGGCAACGTCGCCGGCAGCGCGACTGCCGGTGCCGCCCGCGCGGGAGGCGCGGCGCGCTTACGATGATGAAGCCCATCGTGATCTTGGGCTGCGGGGGGCATGGCCGCGTCGTTGCGGATGTCGCCCGTGCCTGTGGCCGCTCGGTCAGCGGCTTTCTCGATACGCACACCGAACAGGGCCAGTTAGTTGGGAGCTTCAAGGTCCTCGGCGGCGATGCGTGCCTCGACGATGCCGGATTTGTCGCCGCGCATGAGTTCATCGTCGCCGTGGCCGACCAGCAAGGGCGGCGGCGGCTGGCGACGCTGGTGAAGGAGAAGCGCGGAGTCTTGGCAACACTTGTCCACCCGGGGGCGGTGATCGCTCCAGATGTCCGCATCGGGGACGGTACCGTTGTAGTGGCTGGCAGTGTCGTGAACACGGGGGCGGTGCTGGGCAGTTTTGTTATTGTGAACACTGGGGCGACCATCGACCACGATTGCGAGTTGGCGGAAGGCGTGCACATCGCTCCGGGAGCCCACTTGGCCGGGGCTGTCACATGCGGCGTCGACGCTTTCGTGGGCCTTGGGGCGTTGGTCATCCAGGGCCGCCGGATCGGAGCGCGAGCCGTGGTCGGTGCTGGAGCGGTGGTGATTGCGGACGTTCCTGATGGCGTGACGGTCGTCGGGGTGCCGGCGAAGCCCAAGTAGCCCATGGACCAAATTGAGTACGTTCCGGCGGCGACTGAGACTAAACCTTTCGGTAGAGAAACCTCAGGATGAGGTTTGGATCGATTAACGGAAGGAAGAAAAACGGGAAGCACGAGACGTGGGCTCTCTCCAGAAACGCATCCAAGGATGCGACGATTGCGTCGGCAAAGTTCGGATGCTCCCAGCACACCCACTTGTCCGGATCGATCGTACTGTTCTTTATGAGCCATCGTCGGGTCGTTAGCAGGCGCCCCAAGCCCCACCCAATCCCACCCTCACATGGGATGGCCCCGATCACATGTCCGCCCGGCTTCAGGATGCGGGTAATCTCCGCCACGTAGCGATCTAGCGGGTGCAAATGCTCCAGCGAGTAGAAGGAGACGATGACGTCGTAGTGTGCCGGCGGGAATGGCAGCGCTACCTCGTCCGAGGGCGATCGCAAATAGGTCTCGTAGGCAATGCTCTTGGTCGCCAAGACCTTCACTGCCTCCGCCATCATCCCTTCATTCACGTCGAACAAGTCGTAGCGGGCCGGCCAACCTCGCCACCAAGGCATATGGGCGATGGTTCCGGGGCCGATTTCAAGGATGCTTTTACCGGACAGATCCAACAGCCTCATGACCTTGTAACCAGAATGGTTGACGATCTTCCGCACGCCTTCGTGCTGGGTCGCGAGGTAAAATTTTTCGTAGATGCTCAGCCACTCTCGCCAGCAAGGGTCGCCGGGAAGCGGCGTCTGCCCGTAGCGCTGCCGGTCGCCGAACAACGGTACGGAGAGCATTCTCGGGAGCTTGTAGCCGAGCGTGAAGTGTCGCAGTCGCCCGCTCACGATGCCGATCCCCGACCGGTATCGTTGCTACACTCTCTGATGACAAGCTTTTGCATATGATCGACGGTTCGAAGCCAGAAGTAGCGATAACAAAGAAAGAGGGGTCCCGCCACGAAGAGAGAAGCAAGCGGACTCAGATTGAGCCAAAAGAGCGCGGCGGCGATCACGAGGAGTACCACGTTCAGTACGACCATGCGTGGGGCGCTGATGCAAGCGAGAATTCCGTCCAGCGCGAGTCCCATGAGGCGGCCCAGTGAGTACTGGCTCTTCCCTGACTCACGCTCAGCCATGTGCGCGTGAATGATCCGGAGGGCTCCGGACGCCTCATCGGGTAGGGGGAAGCGGAGAAAACGCTGATAGCGCGGTGACGCCAGGACTTGGTTCGCGAAGGCTCGCGACATGAGACGATAGTAAACATTCTGCTGGCCGTAATCGAACCCAGTGAGGAATCGGATGAACGGGACGAAGAGCGCAGTCGCCACGTCACGATAGCGCTGCCGGTCCGCAAAGGAGTCTCGGACGCATTGGACAACTTGAGCGCCCTCGCGAAATGCCTCGACCATCAGCGGGATCAGCTGCGGCGGATGGCTCTCAACTGCCATCATAATCATGGCGTCGGCACGTGAACAGCGGACGCCGAACGTGATGGCCGGTCCCTCGCCGAACCCGTTCGCCATGGAAAAATAGCGAGCGCGGGGATTCTCCTTGGAGAGCTTTCGAAGAACGGCGACGGTATCGTCGGTGCTGCCGTCTTCGATGAACACCACCCCGACGCGGACGTCGGCAGGAAGTGGAAGCGATTCAACAGCTGCGATGAACTTTGCGATGTTTGCCGCTTCGTTCCTCACCGGAACGATGACGTCGATCTTTGTCGTTGCGGCCCCCAAACGCCGACTGGCACCCGACCCGTATGGTGCGGTTGGCAGGACGTGTCGCTGGCCCGCAACGTCATCCGGCGCCTGGCCCTCGGGCTCGTTCGCGGCTATTGTCCTGGGAAGCATCAGCGCGGGCGATTTGTAGCAGCGAGTTGCGCATCGATCAATCGAGAGTCAACCACTATTCAGGGTTGAAACGGCCCCATACTGTGATTGCGGGCTCGGCGAGGACGTGTTCGTCGACTACGGCCATCTCAGTCGTGAAGGCGCGCAAGCCCTCACGGATCGGCTATTCGACGAGTTGGAGGCGCGGCATCTGCTCTTGAAGCATACCGATGCAGCGGGATAGCAACTGGCTGTCGTCACTCCGCAATGTGCCGTCCGAAATGGGGACAGTACCGGCTCGTGGGAGCTGTCCCAAGTTCGAACATAGCGTCCCTGCGCCAGCCACTGGAACCTCTCCCCCGGCCCCTCTCCGACACGGAGAGGGGAGCGAAAGGCCAAGCATTTCTCCCCCTTCCCTCGCAGGGAAGGGGGCTAGGGGGGTTAGGTTTCAATGCGAGCGGCGTCAAATTGGGAGAGTACCGGCTCGTGCAGCTGTCTTGACTTTCAACTGCCGGCTCCACTAGATGAGCTTCACGTGGTCGAGTCGCGCGTGTGAGATCGTCACGGGGCAAAAATTGGCTGGCTACCGGCGCCCCGACAATCACCCAGCAAACGGTCCGGCTTGAAATTGCAGAGTTTTGGAATGCTAAGGAACGCGTTGAAGGTGAGGACCCACGGCCCCGCGTTGGTCAGACGGCGGTGGCAGCGATTCGGAATCTCCGTCCTCGTGCTTGTTGCAACCATTCTTGGGGCTTGCGCTGAGAGGGACGAAACGATCGGTCGCCGATGGGTAGAGGCGTTGAATACCCGCAACCCGGAGAACGTGATTCGCCTGCTCGCGCCCGAGGCGACCTACAAAAACCCCATGATGCCGCTTCCAATTCCTCCCTCGGTGTTGCGTAGTGCGTTGGAGAACGGCTGGAAGGTATTCAATGATCGCCAGTACTTCACTAACCGCATCGCTGCGAGCGGGCGCTCCGTTGCCATCGAGTGGCACATCGAGCAAACGTCGCCGAAGGGACAGGCGATCCCGGTCGATGGGGTCACAGTACTGGATATTGGAGACCGCCGAATCATCGCCGCACGTGAATACTTCGACACGTCGGGGTACGTGCGAAACTACATGCAGCCGTAGGCCAGGTGATGGTGCGATCCACTGCACTAGCGCCTGGTTCCAACTGATTCCGTACTAGCTGAATGTTCAAAGATGCAAAGCCCTGATCGTCGGCCGAGGGTGCGCGAGACGCTCGCCGCGGGAATCATTCTGCTCTTTCTGACCCTCCTGTTCTGGAAAGTACGAATCATTGATCTCGGGGTGAGGGAGACATCCTCATTCAATTCGGGTGACCTCTACGCTCTGTACTATCCGATGGTCGAATACGGCTTTGCGTCCTTACGCAGCGGACGTATCCCTTTGTGGAATCCCTATCAACTCTGCGGCGAGCCGTTTCTGGCGATGGCTCCATATGTTGGCTTGTTTTACCCGTTGAACCTCCCCTTTCTCTTCTCCAACACCGGCGCGGCTATTGAAATCACCCTAATTCTGCACATGTTACTGGGTGCCTTGGGCATGTGGCTCCTGCTCCGTCACTTCGGAATCAGCACCCTGGGCGCGATGTGTGCGGGCCTGACGTTCGTCTGGTCAGGATGGTTGATGTTCAACGTCAACCAGCCGGTGCTCTATAGCGGCATGACCTGGATGCCGCTGACGGTGCTCTTGTTCGAGCTCGCCGTGCAGGGGGTGCGGAGAGCACAACTCGGAGTCGTCATCGCAGTGGGGTGCCAGGTTGTCGAAGGTGCGCAAGAGGTCCTGCTTCATACACTATATGCGGCGAGCCTCTTCGCCCTTGCGCGTCTCGCTCGAATCGCCTGGCGCGGTGAGTGGCGAGTGGCAGTGCGGCGCGCGGTCGTGCTTGCAGTCTGCGTGGCTGCCGCTGTGCCGCTGGGCGCCGTGCAGCTGCTGCCCACATTCGAGCTGCTAGGGCTCACTCCCCGCG
>Ga0315286_10004109_pt1 | contig 13905 bp, 16 predicted proteins | sample YL17G10_0_MG_FD_205038 | JGI IMG/M metagenome (GOLD analysis project Ga0315286, IMG submission 205038) | Sediment microbial communities from Yellowstone Lake, YNP, Wyoming, USA - YL17G10_0 | ecosystem: Environmental > Aquatic > Freshwater > Lake > Sediment | place: USA: Wyoming | collected... | reverse complement strand
ATACGCTTCAGCTGCATCGATCGTCGCGCATGTCAGAATCAGTTCCATCGCGCGGCCCTTGCCGACCAGGCGCGGCAATCGCTGCGTCCCGCCGAATCCCGGAATGACGCCGAGTTTCACTTCGGGCTGACCGAATTTTGCGGTCTCGGATGCCAGCCGGATCGTGCAGGACATGGCCAGTTCGCAGCCGCCCCCAAGTGCGTAGCCGTTGACGGCCGCAATGACCGGCTTGCCGAGCTGCTCGATCTGGTCGAAGAGGCGCTGCCCCGCTGCCGCGTAGGCCTTGCCCGCGACCGGCGTCAATTCGGCCAGTTCCCTGATGTCGGCTCCGGCGACGAACGCCTTCTCGCCGGCGCCGGTCAGCACGACCGCCCTGACCGCGTCGTCCTGGCCCAACTCGGTCATCGCGCAATTGAGATCGCGCAGCATCGCCATGTTCAGTGCGTTCAGCACGGCCGGCCGGTTGAGCGTCACGATGGCCACGCCGGCATCTCGCTCGAGGATCAGATGTTCATACGCCATGGATTCGACTTCTCCCGCGCAAAAGTATACTCCACGCCCACGCCAGCGCCGCCGCCAGCGCGGCCCCGGAGGTGTCGGCCGCCCAGTCCATCAGGTCGTACGAGCGATTCGGCACGAAGAGCTGGTGGTACTCGTCCGAATAGCCATACGCCGACGAGATCGCGATGGCGACGACGACGGTCCGGAACCTGACCGATCGCCACTGCCCGGCGGCCACCGCCCAGACCACCAGCCACGACAGCACGCCATAGGCGGCAAAATGCTCCAGCTTGTCGGACGGGGCCCCGGGCAATTCCGGAAGCGTCGACTGCGCTGACAGGAAGAACAGCACGCCCATGTAGCCAACGACGGCCAGCCAACGCCAACGGCGCCCATCGGCGCGCGCGGTGCGCGGCGACTGGTCCCGATCGACGAGCGGGTGCTCCGTCAGAGGTGAGGACACGGCTGACACATCTCTACAGTGGAAGGAAGTACAGCAGCCACCCGATGACGAACGCCGCACCGAGCAGGCTGACGAGAATGGTCGCCCCGGCCCGGATCTGCTGACGCGGCGCGTCCCGCATGAGTACGCCGCCGACCAGGGCGACAAGTCCGGCGAAGACCGCCATCAGCAACACGTGACTGTGAATGGCCATGGGTCTGCTACTTCCGGCCGACTGCGATGTCGTGGGCGTCGATGATGACCAGCGCGTTCAACAGGCCCGCCGTGATCAGAAATGCGTTTCCGTACTCGTAGGTGACGGCGCTGGCCAGACCGAGACCAAGCCCGAGCACCCGGGCGATCAGGTACCACAGACCGGAACCGACCTCGGCCATCGCCGCGAGCGCCACGAGCGGTTCGGACCACTCGAACGGGAACAACCGTCCCTCGAGCGCCAGCCCAACGGCGAACATCGTGGGCAACGTGATGAGGAGGGCGACGCCTTTCTGACGGCGGCCGAGCCACAGGTGGCCTCCGCCAGGAACCAGCCACGCCACGAGATAGACCAGCCACAGGGGTGCAGCGGGACGCACCGGGAGTTGAGACTTCGGCTTCGAACCAGTCGCCATGCTGGTCAGTGTATCGCAGAGCGCGCCCGGTTGTCGTCGAAGGGTGCGCCCGCGACCCAGGCCACAACGAAGCCGGCCACCGCCGCGCCGAGCGGCACGGCGCCGGCACAGCGCACCAGGTTCGAGATGTCGACGCCGACGATGTGTTCGAGGGCCCATAGCGCAACCGTCGGAACAGCCGCGCCCAGCAGAACCTTGCGCAAGTCCGTCTGCCGCACCAGCGAACGCTTTGCGCGGCGTCCACGTCGGCGCATCCAGCCCAGCCCGATGATGGCGCCAATGGCCGCACCGCCGTAGAGCCCGACGCAGCGGGCACAGACAGGCGTCTGCACGTCACCAATGTGGAAGGATCGGTCAGCGTGTTGATGACAGATGAGTGAGCCTGCCCGATACGTCGCCGCCACGGCGATCAGCGTCGCACCACTCGGGCCGGCGGCCGCCACGACGGGGGTCACCACCAGCCATCCAGCCCATATCACGGCGAGACTGGCCACCCCGACCGCCGCCGGGATCCGTCGGTTCATGGCCTCAGCCACCGACGGGCAGGCGCAGGGGGCCGAACACGGCTTCGTAGCGCGCCACGAAGTCGGGCCACGTGTAGTGGTGGCTGGTTCCGCCCACATGCTCCAGCGCGTAGGCGGCCGCCACGCTGCCCATCCGGCCGCACACCTGGTAGCCGGCGCCCGAGGCGAGCCCCTTCATGAACCCACCGCGAAACGCATCGCCCACGCCGGTCGGGTCGGCAATGCGCGCAGGAGGCACGACCGGGATATCCATCACACCATCGCGCAGGATGACGCTGGCGCCCTTCTCGCCTTTCGTCACGACCACGACGTCGGCACGCTGGAGCAGCGCCTGCTCATCGAGCCCGGTCTTCTCGCGGATGATCTCGAATTCGTAGTCGTTCGAGATGATGATGTGCGCGCCGCTGAGCCCGCGCTTCAACTCGTCGCCTCCCATCCGCGCCACCTGCTGGCTCGGGTCGAAGATGTACGGCACGCCGATCGCCCGGCACTCCTCCGCGTAACTGACCATGGCGGCCGGATCGTTGGGCGAGATGATCGCGAGGTCGCAGCCGCCCGCCCGGGCAATCGACAGCTCAGCGGCATGGGCCATGGCGCCGGTGTAGAACGAGGCGATCTGATTGCCGTGCTGATCGGTGCTGCAGAAGAACGAGGCGGTGAACTTGCCCTCGATCTCCTTCACCAGCGACGTATCCACGCCGGCCGCCTCGAGCCACGTGCGATATTCGCCGAAATCCTGCCCGGCCGTCCCCATGAGCCGCGGCCGCTCGCCGAGCAGCGCCAGCGTGTACGCGATATTGGGCGCGCACCCGCCGCGGCGCTTGTCCATCGTGTCGACCAGGAAGCTCAAGCTCACGCGCTGGAGGTGATCGGGCAACAGGTGCTCGGTGAAGCTGCCGGGAAACGACATCAGGTAGTCGTACGCGATCGAACCGGTGACGATGATATTCATGATGCGGTGATGTACCTGCCGATGATGGGGGCCAGTTCCTGTCTGGTCTGTGCCGGGATGTGCTCCGGCCTGGTCATGATGGCGGTCTCGAGGGCTCGACCGCAGGCGCATGTACGTTCCGCCGGCAGGTGCCCGATGGTCTCGGCGATGATTTTCTGCGCCATGGCCGCGTTCTTCGTCAGGTTGCCGATGATCATCTCGACGCTCACCGAATCGTGATCCCGGTGCCAGCAGTCGTAGTCGGTCACCAGCGCAATCGTCGAATAGCAGATCTCGGCCTCACGCGCGAGCTTGGCCTCCTGCAGGTTCGTCATCCCGATGATGTCCATCCCCCACAAGCGGTAGAGCTTCGATTCGGCCAGCGTCGAGAACTGCGGCCCGTCGATGCAGACGTAGGTGCCTCGGGCGTGAACGGTCGCGCCGATCGATGTCGCGGCGTTGCAGGCCAGGCGGCCCAGTTCGCCGCACACCGGATGGGCGAACCCGACGTGGGCAACCAGCCCGCGTCCGAAAAACGTGCTGATGCGGCCGCGGGTGCGATCGAGAAACTGGTCCGGCATGACGATGTCGAGCGGCTTGTAGTCCTCGCGCAGACTGCCCACGGCGCTGGCCGACAGGATGCGCTCGACCCCGAGCAACTTGAATCCGAAGATGTTGGCGCGAAAGTTGAGTTCGGACGGCAGGATGTGATGCCCGGCCCCGTGACGCGCGAGAAACGCCACGCGCCGGCCGTGCAGCGTCGCGGTGACGTACGGCCCCGACGGCGCCCCAAACGGTGTCGTCAGCGTCACGTCCTCACGGTGGGTGAGGTCGGCCATGTCGTTGAGACCGCTGCCTCCGATGATGCCAATCTCTATAGCCATGCGTCAGTCCTTCACAACCTGTGTGAGCTCAACGAGCACCCCATGGGCGCTCGAGGGATGGACAAAGGCCACCAGCGCGCCCTCGGCGCCGGTTCGCGGTTCGTCGTCTATCAGCCGGATGCCGCGATCCCTGAGGCGCGCCAGCGCCGCGCGGATGTCGTCGACGCGCAACGTGATGTGGTGCAGGCCGGGGCCGCGCTTCTCGACGAACGCCGCAATCGGCGACTCCGCGGTCGTCGGCTCGAGCAATTCGAGCGACGACTCCCCCACCGGCACGAAGTGGGCGCGCACGCCTTGCGCGGCAACCTCTTCGGTGGCGACGACCTCGAGCCCAAGCGCGTCGCGGTAGAAGGCGACAGCCGCGGCAATGTCCCGGACGGCGATGCCGATGTGGTCCAACACCACAGGCTGCGATCGATCCCGACCAAGCGCCCTGGAGAGAAGTTCGGCAGCGGCCGAGTACGGATCCAGCGTGCGCTCGGCGATGCGATCGAGGGTCACCGCGAGTTCGCCCGTTCGAATCACCTCGGCATCAACGTGATCCATGAAGCGGCTCGCGAGCCGTTCGCGCAATCGATACTCGTCCCGCACGCGCCGCCGGGACAGATGCTCGGCGGTCGCATGGGTCCGGAAGGCATCAATGGCCGCGGCCAGTTCCGGAACGCCAGCGCCCGTGGTGGCCTGGGTCCGCAGGACGGGCGGCCGCCACTGGTCGGGCCCGAACGGCTCGAGCGCCAGCATCATTTCAATTGACGCCGCCAGGCGATCGGCGCCCTCTCGATCCGCTTTGTTGACGACGAACACGTCGGCGATTTCCATGATGCCGGCCTTCATGGCCTGCACGTCGTCGCCGGCGCCAGGCACCAGCGTCACGATGGACATGTCGGCGATGCGGACAATATCCACCTCGTCCTGACCGACGCCCACCGTTTCGATGACGACCCAGTCGTAGCCCGCCGCATCGAGCACCTGCGCGGCTTCGTGGGTCGCCCGTGCGAGCCCGCCGAGATGGCCGCGCGTGGCCATGCTCCGGATGAACACGCCGGCGTCCCCGGCGTGAGCCTGCATGCGCACGCGATCGCCGAGGATGGCGCCGCCGGTGTAGGGACTGGTGGGATCGACGGCAATCACCCCAACCGTCTCGTCGCTCTGGCGGAGCTGGGCCGTCAGCCGATCGACCAGCGTGCTCTTGCCGGCGCCTGGCGGCCCGGTGATGCCGACCAGATACGCGCCGCCGGTATGGGGAAACAAGGCGCGCACGAGTTCCGCGGCCTGCGGCGCTTCATCCTCGATCAGGGAAATGGCGCGCGCGATGGCGCGCGGATCGCCATCGAGGACGCGATCACTCAACCGACGCGGCTTCCCGGGCGTCGCCACTTCGCTCATCGGGGTCAAGCCGGCGCCGCCAGCAACTGCCGGGCGATCACGAGCCGCTGGATCTCGCTGGTGCCCTCGCCAATGGTCGTCAGCTTGACGTCGCGGAAGAACTTCTCGGCCGGGTAGTCCTTCACGAATCCGTAGCCACCGTGAATCTGGACGCACTCTTCCGACGCCCGGACGGCCACTTCGCTCGACATCAGCTTGGCCATGGCCGACTCGCGCGACGTGCGCACGCCCTTGTCCTTCAGGTAGGCCGCGCGGTAGGTGAGCAGCCGCGCGGCTTCGATGCGTGTGGCCAGGTCCACCAGTTTCCACTGGATCGCCTGGAACGACGCGATCGGCTGGCCGAACTGCACGCGCTCGAGCGCATATCGCCGCGCGGTCTCGTACGCGCCCTGCGCCAGGCCGACGGCCAGGGCGGCGATGCCGATGCGCCCGGCGTCGAGCACCTGCAGCGTATTGACGAAGCCGGCGTTCTCGGCGCCGAGCAGCGCCTCGGCGCCCACGCGGCAGTCGCGGAAGAGCAACTCGCTCGTGTCGCTGGCGCGCATCCCGAGCTTGTCTTCGTGCCGGCCCGCCGCCATCCCGGGGGTTCCGCGCTCGACGATGAACGCCGAAATACCGTGCGCCCCCTTGGCCTTGTCGGTGATGGCCATGACGACCGCGACTTCGCCGATGCTGGCGTGGGTGATGAACGCCTTTGCGCCGTTGATCACCCAGCCGTCGCCATCGCGCACCGCGGTTGTCCGGAGCCGCGCCGCGTCCGATCCGGCCGTCGGCTCGGTCAGCGCCCAGGCGCCAATCCATTCGCCCTTCGCCAGCGGCACGAGGTACTGCTGCTTCTGCGCCTCGGTGCCGAACATCGCGATGTGCGCCGAGCAGAGTCCGTTGTGCGCCGCGACCGAGAGCGACACCGCCGGATCAATGCGCGCCAGTTCCTCGACACAGATGCAGTAGTCGATGGCGGACATCGCCGCGCCGCCGTATTCCTCGGGGAACTGGATTCCCATCAGACCGAGCGCCGCCATCTTCGTCACCAGCGAGCGGGGAAACGCCTGCGCCTCGTCCCACTCGCGGACGTGCGGCCGGATTTCGATCTCGGCGAACTCGCGAACAGCGCGCCGCAACAGGTCCTGCTGGTCGGTTGGTCGGAAGTCCATGGGATCTGAAAATGTACCACATGCGGAAAAGGGGTCGGACCTATTTTCCGGGCGTGTTCGCGGACGACAGGTCCGACCCCATGTTCGCCCCCGGCCCTGCGCGGCGCCAATCGGTGTGTGGAGGGTTGTTCTCGACGAACCATCCCCAGAGCAGCGAGCCGTACGACTGCCACCGCAAGCCCTTGCGGGCGTAGAACGGCGTCAGCGCCCGCTGCAGTCCGGGAAGCCGATAGAACGGCACGCCGGGAAAGTAGTGGTGCTCGAGGTGGTGGTTGGAGTTGAGGAACGCGAAGTTCCAGAACCAGTGGCCGCGCATCAATGTGCTCCACCCGGCGGGGTCCGTCGGGTCGATGCTGTAGTGCTGGCCGAGACGATTCAGCGTGAAGGCGACCGGAAACACCAGAAAGACCGGGACGAGGTACGCGCGCACTGCGGGGCCCGGTCCGCCAATGCCCGCCAGCAACCCCAGCACCAGCAGGTGGACGATGACCGACACGGCCCGCTCGATGGCAATGGTGCGCTGGATCGCGTCCGGGTAGCTGGCCGACTCGCGGCGCGCCGCCCTGAAGTAGATCGGAAACAGGGCCGGCGTGCAGTACAGAAACTTGCACCAGCGCCGATTGACCTTCGGCGACAGGTGATGCCGCTTGGGATCGGCCTCCGGCGAGCCCAACTCGGCGTGGTGGTCGAGGTGCCAGCGGGTGAACTGGGTTGCCGAGATGCCGCTCGGGACCGCGTAGAGGAAGCCAAGCACCCGTTCAAGCCGCGGCCGGCGGAGGGGGACGACCGCGTGGTGGACGACCTCGTGCAGCAGCACGGTGAAGTTGAATACCGTGAACCCCTGCACGATCGCGAGGGGAATCCAGATGCCCGGGTGTGCGAAACGCACCAGCGCCCAGGTCGTGATGCCCAGCATCAGAAACTGACGAAGCGCGATGACGAGGTGCCGCCACGGCTCCTTGCGGTGCAGCGCCCGCAGGAGATCTGCCGGGAGCGCCGCGCCCAGCTCCGCGCGCAGTGCCCCGGCATGCTGGCTGTAGAAGTGTGGCGTCACGCCCGAATCCCCATCCCCATCCCCAACCCGTAGTCCCTAATAGAAGATCGTCACGCGCCAGTTCCCGGTGTTGTCCCGGAGATCGTCGTCATTGATCCCCAGGAACAGCCGACCGGTCCCCCGCACGCGGAGGGGTCCCTGCTCGGCGCCGATGAAGAACACGTCGCTCGAGCGCTGGCCCACCTTGCCGATCAACGCCGCGCCGGGCCGATTCGGGAGGGGGCGGCCGGCATTGAACGGCGAATTCTTCTCACCCTCGGGTCCGTCCTTCCGCCCCTTGCCCCACGTCACCTGGCCGACCGTCCTGAAGTAGATCTGCTGGCCGTCGCGCACCTCGATGCCGCTGTCCACCCACGGCACGTTGGCCGACACGACGACCTGGCGCTCGCGCATGCCGGGACGCGGACCGTCATTGGGACTGCGGGTATCATCGGGCCGGTAGCCGCGGCTCCCGTACTCGTCATCGAAATCGATCCGCCGAACCTCGCGCAGATCCAGGCGAATGGTCCGCGAGCCGGAGCCCCGCTCCTCGCGGAATTCGACCTCGCCATTCCGGATCGCGACCAGCTGCCCGCGCAGTTGATCGCCGTTGCGCATGATCAGGGTGTCGGCGGCAACGCCCAGGCCCGCCGCGACGACGAAGGCCAGCGTCAGCCAGATGGATGATGTTCGCTTGTTCGACATGTCTTCCCCCCGAACGATACGGTCTGGTATCCTCTCCACGCCAATACTACCACTGCTCAAGGAGTGCTCCATTATGACCTTCCGACGCGCGGCTGCTGTTGTTCTCGCGGGGGGAGCGATGGTGCTCCTGCCGTCGCTCGCTCGGGCCGACATCACGGCGTTTGTCGGATCGATCAGGACGGCGAGCTCACAAAACGTGCGTGGCGTCGCGGTGGGCGGCACGCTGATTGTGGTGGGCGTCGAGTTCGAGTACGCGAACGCGCCGGAGGACGTCGCAGTGGCGATGCCCGGACTCTCGACCGGCACGATCAGCGCTCTTGTCCGGACGCCGACGGGGCGGATCCAGGTCTACGGGACGGCGGGCGTGGGTGTGTATCGGGAGACGCTGGGCATCTTGACCAACACGAACACGACAGGGTGCGTGGGGGGAGGGGTCACGATCGGCATCGCCGGCCCGCTCCGCGTGCGGATCGACTATCGGGTGATCACGCTCAGGAACTCGATGACCGCCGACACCTCGACGCGCCAGCGCGTCTACGCGGGTGTCAACGTCAAGTTCTGAGGTCGGGGCGCGCGCGATGACGGGGCGCGATGCGGCGCCCCGTCGACCGGCGGACTACTTCATGTCGGCAATCAGCTTGTAGTTCTGCAGCGTGACGCCGCCAGCGAACGACGCGCTGTAGATCTTGAAGAGTTCCTGCACTTCGGCCGGAAAGACCTTGTTGAGGATCTTCGACAGCGTGTAATCGGCGTCCTTGGCGACCGGGTCCACGACGAACACATAAAGAAAGTTGCCGCCGGCAATCGGCTCGGGGTTCTTGTACACGCGCCAGCCCTTGGCCATCTCCTTGTGCACCGGGTCCTCGCTCTTGGCCAGCGCCTCCTTCAACTTCGCGATGACCTTTTCGAAATCCTCGGTCTTGTCGGGCTTGATCACGTTGAACATCATGCCGAGATCGCCGGTGAACACGCGGGCCGCCGGGGCAGCCTGGGCGGGCGGGGCCGCCGCCTGCGGCGCGGCCTGTGGCGCGGTAGCCGCCTGCGCGTGCGCGGGGCCAACCGAAACCGCCAGGGCGGCCAGGGTCAGCGTCAATCCAATTACGATGCGCCGCCATCCGGCAGCACGTGGCATCCACGTCGAGAGCATTTCTGAGCCTCCTTGGCGATAGGCGTGTTGTAACGTGCGAATCCCGATACTGTAGCGTACCTGCTGCCTAGATGAAAACCGCAAGCACTTCGTTGGCCAGCAGCATCCCCTGCCGGCTGAGCCGAAGCCGGCCCTCCTCGTGCCGAAGGAGGCCCGCCTCCAGATACGGCACAAGATGATCGCCATATCGGGCCCAGAGATCAAGCCCGTATGTGCGGAGCAGGTCGCCGACGCCCACGCCATCCACCAGCCGGAGCCCGGTGATCAGGGCTTCCTGCCAGCGATCCTCGGGCGAGAGCACCCGTCGGTCTGTTTGGACGTCGGACCCGGCTTCAATGGCGGAGACGAACTGTTCGGTCGCCGACACGGCCTTCCAGCGGACGCCGCCGACGGTCGAATGCGCGCCCGGGCCGAAGCCGAACCACTCGCCGTCCCTCCAGTACTTCAGATTGTGCTTCGACTCGAACCCCGGCCGCGAGACATTCGAAATCTCGTACTGCGCGAGCCCAGCCGCTTCGGCCATCTCCATGGCCAGTTCGTACATCTCGGCCGCGTCGTCATCTGGCGCCTGCGACAGATGCGCGCGGGCCATCTCCTCACGCAACGGTGCGTCGGGATACAACTCGAGCATGTACAGGGACGCATGGTCGGGGGCCACCGAGACGAGACCCTCGATCGATTGCCTCCAGTCTGCGAGGCTCTGCCCTGGCAGCCACATCATCAGATCGATGCTGACATTGTCGAACCCGGCAGCCCGGGCCTCGACGATCGCACGGCGCGCGCGGGCCTGATCGTGGATCCGCCCCAGCCGCATCAGTTCGTCATCTCGAAACGACTGCACGCCGATACTCAGGCGATTGACGCCGGCGGCACGATATCCCGATAACGCCTCCGGCGAGGCTGTGTCGGGGTTCACTTCCATCGTGACTTCCGCGTCCGCCGCGACGTTGAAGGCCTGCCGACAGCCGTCGATGATGGACGCGATCTCTGCCGGCAAGAGCAGCGACGGGGTGCCGCCCCCGAAGTAGATCGTGTCGGCTGCCCGCGGGGCAGCGTGAGTGATGCCGGACGCCACGCGCTCGATGTGCGCCCGCACGGCTGCGACGTACCGGGCTTTGAGCGGGTCGTCGAACAGGCGGCGGTTGAAGTTGCAGTAGTTGCAGATGCGCCTGCAGAAGGGCACGTGGATGTAGAGACCGAGCGGCGCCATCGCGGCCAGAGGCTAGCTGGTCCCGGCCCGGCCGCCGGGCCACTTGAGATCGGCTTTCGAATCCTGCAGCTGCGCCCGGGCGGGCGTCGGACGGACGGCGGCCACGCGACCTCGCTTGCCCTGGCGCTTCAGCTTCCACTTCGCGACCAGATCCTCGTCGCTGTACTGCGCGCCTTCGTCGCGGTAATCGGCGGCATCGAGGGCCACGAACTCGCACATCTCGTGCAGCCGCGAGTACATCCGGAAGCCGATCCGGCAGAGCAGCGAATTCGGGTCGGTCTCGTCGGGCTGGGCCTCGTAGTTCGACGTGAAGATGGTGGGCCGCCGTTCGTTGTAACGCGTATTGACGATGAGCGACAGGGTCTCTTCAACCCACTCCGAGGTCTTCTCGGCGCCGAGATCGTCCAGCACCAGCAGTTCGGCGGTCATCACCGGGCGGAGCACTTCGATCTCGGTGGTGCGCACCACCGGATTGTAGGTGCTGCGGATCACGCGCAGCAGGTCGCGCGTGTCGTAATACAGGCCCCGGGCCCCACGCGTCGCCACGACCTGGCGCAGCACGGCCACGGCGAGGTGGGTCTTGCCGGCGCCGGGCGGGCCCTCAAGAAACAAGCCCCGATCGACCACCGGAAACAGTTCGGCCAGCTTGACGGCCCGGACCCTCGCGCGGCTGAGCGACTCGTTGTACGCCCGGAAGTTTCCGAGATCACAGTGCTGGTACCGTCGAGGAATGCGCGCGTCGGCAACCAGACGCGATGTCAACTGCTCGCGCCAGCAGTCGCAGCGCGTCGCGCGCCGCACGCCGTCGCGTTCCACCATCTTCCAGCCGGTACCGTCGCAAACAGGGCAGATCATCCGGGGTCAGTCACACGCGGTGGTTCGTGGTTAGTCGTCAGGGGCCAGTCGTCGGTAGACAGTAGACAGTAGACAGTAGACACGGGCCGGAAGCAAGACCTTTGATCCGGCACCGGGTTCTCCTCAGTGCGCCGCTGCTGACTGCAGGTTGCTGACTACCGGATGCGTCCGTTCAACGCACTCCTCATCCCCCGCAGGCGTGTCGAGCGCCGCAGTTTTTCCTTGGCACGCGCCTCGATCTGACGGACCCGCTCACGCGAAACCGGCGGAACCAGCCGATCGCCGATGTCCTGCAGGGTCTTCGCGTCGCCATCGTCGAGGCCGAAACGCATGAGCATCACGTTGCGCTCGTTCTCGCTCAGTTCCTGCTTGATGGCCAGCTTCAACTGCTCGAGCACGGCCTCGTGCACGAGCGCCTCTTCCACCGGGGGCTCGATCTTCTGGGGCAGCAGGTCGCCGACTTCGCGTCCACGCCCTTCGTCGGCTCGTCCGGTTCGATCGCTCAACGACACGTCGTCTCCGCTGATTTGCATCAGGGCGCCGGCATCGGATTCCGAGATGTCGAGGTCGTCGGCCAGCTCGAGCATGGTCGGCGGACGATCGAGTTCGGTCGACAGCGCCGAGAGGTGGCGGGCGAGTCTTGCCGCCGGGCCGGACAGCCTCTCGGGCAGCGAGACAATCCGACCCTGATCCGACAAGGTATGCACGATCGCCTGGCGAATCCACCACACCGCGTACGAGATGAACTTCACGTTGTGCGAGGGGTCGAACCGGCGCGCCGCCTCGATCAGACCGAGATTGCCTTCGTGGATCAGATCGAGGAACGCCACGCCGAGGCCGCGGTACCGCTTGGCGTGGCTGACGACGAAGCGCAGATTGGCTTCGACGAGGCGGTTCAGCGCCTGTTCATCACCCTGCTGAATGCGGGCGCCGGCTGCCCGCTCTTCATCCACGGTCATGCGCGGCAGCCTGCTGATGTCGCGCAGGTAGGCGTGAAGCGTCCCGGCCTCGGCCGCCGCGTTGTCGGTCCGCTTCGTCACGAGGGAATCATACTCCCGCCGGAATCGCGGCGAGCGCGTGTCCGCTGAGAGATGCCGCGGGCCGCGCGCCTATCGGCCGGACTTCTCCGGTCCGGACTCGCCAGGCTTTGCGGCAGGCGCGGCAGGGGGCGCCACCGGGGCGCCGCGCACGATATCGGCAGGCGTCGAACGCACGAGGGCGGTATTGAGCCGCTGTTCCCAATCGCCAAGCCCGCGGGCGAGTTCGCGCTTGACGTACTCCATGAACTCGTTGACCTCGTGCTGCATGTCCTCCATTTTCTGCCGCATGTTGAGAATGATCTCGACGCCAGCCAGGTTGACGCCCAGGTCGCGTGTCAGCGACAGGATGGTCTCGAGGCGCTGAAGATCGTCATCCGAGTACAAGCGGGTGTTGCCGTCGGTGCGCGACGGCTTGAGGAGGCCTTCCCGCTCGTACATCCGCAGCGTCTGGGGATGAATGCTGTACTTCTGGGCCACCGCGCTGATCATGTAGTAGGCGTTGCCGGCGCCGGAGCTCTTCCTGGTGGCCATCGTCGTCTCCCTTCATCCGCCGATCCGCATGCGCGGCGACGCCGCTGACGCGTCACGCCAGAGGTCCGCGCGAACATCCTCGGTATTGACGAGCCCGTATTCGTGCAGCAGTTCTCTCGACCGCTGGTCCAGCACCGGCGGCAGCACGATCCTGATCTCCACAAACAGATCGCCACGCCGGCCCGTGCGCGACGACGGCACGCCCCGGTCGCGGAGCCGGAACCGCTGTCCCGATTGGGTGCCCGGCGGCACCCGAAGCCGCGCCGGGCCGTCGAGGGTCGGAATGTCAAAGCGGGCGCCCAACGCCGCCTCGTGCACCGCCACCGGAACCGTCACATACAGGTCGTCGCCCTCGCGCCTGAACACCGGGTGCGGCGCCACCTGCACGGTCACATACAGGTCCCCGGCCGTGGCGCTGCGAGTGCCCGCGTGCCCCAGGCCCGGCACGCGCATCTGCTCGCCGGGGCTCACCCCGGGCGGAATCGTCAGCGTCGTGGTCTCGCTGCGCGATTCGACGCTCAGGCCATGGCACAGGCCGCAGGGGGCATGCCGAAGCAGGCCGCTTCCCCCGCACCGGCCGCAGGTCTTCGTGAACATCATGTGGCCGCGGGCCGTGTGAACCGTGCCCGCGCCCCGGCACGAGGCGCACGCCGCTTCGGCCACGGGCTGTACGCCGCGACCCCGACATCCGCGACACACATCCCGGCGGATGACGGTCAGCGTCTTCTCGGCGCCCCGGAACGCCTCCTCGAACCCGATCGACACGGTCAAGTGCAGATCCGCGCCCGGCGTCGGCGTCTCAGCCGGGCCGCTCACCGCGTCGTGGATCACATCGGCAAACAAGTCGCCAAACGTCGACGCCGCCGACCCGTCCGCCGCGTGCACCGAGAAATCAAACCCATCGAACCCGAACGTCGCCGCCGCCTCGACGAC
>Ga0315286_10004108_pt1 | contig 13905 bp, 6 predicted proteins | sample YL17G10_0_MG_FD_205038 | JGI IMG/M metagenome (GOLD analysis project Ga0315286, IMG submission 205038) | Sediment microbial communities from Yellowstone Lake, YNP, Wyoming, USA - YL17G10_0 | ecosystem: Environmental > Aquatic > Freshwater > Lake > Sediment | place: USA: Wyoming | collected... | reverse complement strand
GAGTTCCTCTCCAGGCTGGTGCAGTACTTCTCGATCTCGGTCACCGAGATGTTTCGCGACCCGTTCGTCTACCGCGCCGTCCGCGAGAAGGTCGTTCCGCTGCTTCGCACCTACCCGTTCTTCAACGTCTGGCACGCCGGCTGCGCCACCGGCGAGGAGGTGTACTCGCTGGCCATCGTGCTCGCGGAGGAGAACCTCCTGAAACGGGCCACCCTCTACGCCACGGACATCAACGACGAGGCCCTGGACCGGGCCCGTGAAGGCATCTACCCGCTCGACAAGATGCGGGAATCCACGCAGAACTACCACGACGCCAGCGGTCGCGCCCCGTTCTCCGAGTACTACCACGCGCGGTACGACGCGGCGGTGATGGACGGCTCGCTCAAGGAGCGGATCGCCTTCGCCAACCACAATCTGGTCACTGACGGGGTCTTCGGCGAGATGCAACTGGTCTTCTGCCGGAACGTCCTCATCTACTTCAACAGCGAACTTCAGAACCGCGTCCTCCGTCTGATCACCGACAGTCTGGCCCGCGGGGGGCTCCTCTGTCTCGGAACCAAGGAGGACCTCCAGTTCACCGACGCGGCCGCCTGCTACGAGACCATCGACAGGGAGGCGCGGCTGTTCAGGAAGAAGGCAGGGCCTTGATGCGACCGGCCAGGGCCTGGCCCGCCTCATCCACCTGGACGCCGTGGACGAACGCCGTGGGGAGGACGCCCTGCGGCAGGCCGCTCGTGGGCGTCTGGATGCGGTCGCCCTCGATGGCCTGGAGGCAGCCGACGCTTGGCCCTTATCTCTTTCCCGGCTGATGCGTGCAGAGCGGGGCAGACAAGGGGCGTAAGTGCTTGTAAAATAAGGCGGACGTAATATTCGGGAGGGACAGGCAAGTTCCGCGTTCCTCTCCGTCATTTCAAGGTCGACAGGTAGAGGATGATGTTGGTGGCGACGGCGGCCGCGTCGGGCGCCTTGTAGCCCTGGCAGCGGTAGGCATCGTAGCCGGTGAGGCTGAACATGACGTCGAAGGGCGAATAGAGGCCGATCATCCGATCGCCCTCGTACACGCCCAGGAGGTCGGCGTACGCCCGGCCGGCCCGCGGCACCTTGAGCGTCGACTTGAACTCCACACCGGTGGTCAGCTTGTAGCCGGAGGCCGGGTCCATCGCCCCGGTCATAAGGCCATGCTCCTTGGGGATAGGCCGCAGTTGCCAGTTCATCTCGCTGGCCAGTTGCCGCAACGACTGGTCGAAGGCATGGGCTCCCATGACCGCTTCGAACCACAGCAGCCTGCCCTTGGAGACATAGGCCCTCAGGGCCTCCTTCTCCTCCGGCTTGAAAGCGAAGGCGGCAGTGCCGGCGACATAGGCCACGGGGTAATCGGCGAGTTCAGCGACGGCCGTGCCGCACTCGGCGGGAGCCGCCGCCTCGGCTTCCTTGGCGTCGAGCGTGATGGCAGCGCGGGTATTGAGGATCTCCGCCAACTTCGCAAAGCCGCGGTAGTTGGCGCCCACGTCCCAGTTGCCGCTGTGTTTGAGGCGGGCGATCTTGATCGAGGTTCTTGGGCCGGCCTTGACGGCCTCCTTGTACCGCGGGGTCTTATCGAACTCGTTGCCGGCGAGTTTGGCCCGCAGGGGCGCCCCGTCGGTGGCATAGGTGTACAGGTTGATCCCCCAGTTGAAGAGGTACCCCTTCGACGCGAATGCCTTCGTGTTCCAGTGGCAGGATATGTCGTCGATGGAGTAGAACACGCAAGTGCGGATGCCGTCGTTGATGCCAAGGAGTTCGGGCCGCTGTTTCAGCGGCGTCGGGTAGGTGAAGACGCCGTGGTCGGGGCCGAGGGGTTTCAGGCCCCACTCGGGCCAGACCTTCTTGGCGAATTCCTGGAACCACTTGCGGACCGCCGGGTTACCGCAGGAGGCCTCGAAGAGGATCGTGCCGCCCGTGTCGGTGAACGCGCGAAGTTTCTTCCTATCGGCCTCCTGCCACTGTGGCAGCGTCTCCGCCGTCAGGTAAAGAATGGGGGCATCGTGGAGTTCTTCCAGGGGCGACTTAAGTTCAACAATCTGCCACTGGAACTGCTGCTCCTTGGCCTTTTCGATAAAGGCGGTCAGATGGGCGATGTCGCGGTGATGGGCGTTCCAGGTGCCGTCGAACTTGAGTTTGTTGAAGAGGATCGGCGCGCGGCCCTTGTAGAGAAACAGGAGGGCAAAGCAGGTGTTCAGGGGGTCGCCCCAGTTTCCGTTTGGCATCTGCTGGCTCACCAGGAGCGACGCGCCTTCTTTGTACCAGTTGTGGTCGCCGAAGTACTTGTAGCCGGCGGCGATGCCGACCCGCTCGACGCAGTAGAGCCAGTAGAAGTTCCACTGGTTGATGCCGGGGTTCTCGTTGGCCTTGAAGTTCTTGCTAAGCCATGCCAGGGCCGAGTCGATGTGCCGGTCGGATTCCATCTGGGCGGCCTGGCTGTGTCCGCTCTTGCAGGGGCAGCCACTGCCCGGATTGAGAACGTCCGAAATAATGAAAAGCGAAGCCAAGCCGGCCGCGGTCATGGAACCGTAGGTGGAACTCATGGGGGTCCCGGGCTGCATGTTCGCCGTGTAGGCCCACCCGCCGTCGGGGCGCTGGCCTCTGAAGTAGAGGTCGCGGGCCTTGCGAAGCGGCCCCTCGGGGAACTCGATGCCTACCAGGCTGGCCTCGCGCATGGCCAGGATCGGCCACTGGGTGACGGAGAAGTCGTAATCGGTGGAGTCGAGTTTGTAGCGCCAGCCGCCATCAGGGTTCTGGCCCAGTTCGAGGCGCCGCATGTCTTCCATCATCTTCAGCCGGACGATGGTTCGCTTATCGCTGAGGAGTTTGTTGTAGATGTACGACAGGCCCATGATGCGAATGGGGAGGCTGTAGCCCGGCCGTCCGTCGAAGTCCGTGTCCGGGTTCTGGACGAGGAGCGCGTCCAGGCCCTTGGCCATGGCCTCACGGTTGGGATGCTCGCCCATGTAGGCCAGTGTCATGAAGATCAGGGCGGTGTGGCCTCCGTTGTTGCCCCACATGCCGTCGGGCCTCTGTTGACTGAGCAGAAACTCGCGGCCGCGCTCGATTGCGCGCCAGACCATCTCGTCCGTAAGGTTGGCGACCGATTGCGCGCGCAAGGGAGGCTCGGAAAAAACCGGATCGCCCAGCGCTCCGCCCGCTGCGCCACCGGGCGCCGCGGCCGGCAGGCCGGCCGGCTCCGCCAGTACCGCAGCACTTATCGCAAGAGTCAGTCCGAAGATAACCGGCAACCCGGCCGCCATCCGTCGAACAGTGTCCATGGCATTCGCCCCAGAGGGACCGCTGGAACCGCAAGGCGGTGCACCCGCCTGCGAATGAACGCCATCATACAGGGGGACGGGTCGGTTGCAACCTGGATTTCCGCGCGCCGCATGACCGCGTTTGCCTCGCCTGCCACCCTCGGCGGGCGGACCCGGCGTGTTCGGTCGAAAGAAGTCTTTGTGGTTGACTTGCCCCCATTCTGAGATATAAGAGAGAAGGTGTGCAGAGAAGGCTGTCTGCCTCTGCTGGGCTCAGCGAGGTGACCATGGCACGATTGCGACAGCCGTTCCTGGTGGCGGCAGCCTCGGCCCTTCTTCTGGCCGCAGGCCTGGGAGAGGAGAACCCCGCACCCGTCCCGCCGGAGGCGGCGCCGGCCGTTCGTTCGCAGAAACTTAAGCCCGACGTGGTCGCCGGCGACAACCCGCGCGTCGACCTGGAGATGGATGCCAAGTCGCGGTTGATGATCGCGCCCGTCACCGTGAATGGCGTGGAGGGCCGCTTCATCCTGGGAACCGGGGCTCCGACCACGCTGGTCACGCCCGATTTCGCGGGCAAGACGGGCCTCGACCGCATTGCGGTCAGCGTGGGCGTGGTCGGCGGCGGCGAGGACGCCAAACTCAGCCGGGTCCAGTTGCTGAAGGTGGGCGCGACCAACTTCGCAAATTTCGATATAAGAATCCTCGCTCTGGAGCACATCTCGCAGTATCTGGAGCGCCCCCCGGACGGCGTCCTCGGCGCCGATGTGCTCTTGGCCATGCCACTCACGCTGGACTACAGCTCGAGACGCCTGGTTTTCGGGCGCCCCAGCGACCTGTCGGGCCGCAAGGAACTGCCGGCGGACATCTTCGCCCGTCATCTGGTGGTGCCGGGCGACGTGGAGGGCGAGAAGGTCGAGTTCGTAATCGACACCGGCGCCAACCTGTCAACCATCGCCAAGTCCTCCTACCGCGGCAAGACCGAGCAGGCGAGCGGCCTCGAGTTCGCCGTGCCGCGGGAGGTCCACCTCGGCAACATGGCCCTCGAGAGCCCGCGTTTCGTCCTAGCCGACAAGAACATCCTGGGCATCGATTTCTTCCAGCGGCGCGTCGTCACCCTCGATGCGCTGGAGAAGAAAATCTATGTTCAGGTAGGGGCGATGGTGCAGGCGCTGCCGGGGGCCCAGCCGTCCCGACCGCCCGCCAGCGCCACTCCTCCTGCCGCCAACCCGCCAGGCGCCCCGCCCGCCACAGGCGCGCCGCCGGGCGATCCAACGCCCGCCACCCCCGCCAAGCCGCTCCCCGCGGCCATCGAGAAACAGCTCGCCGACCTCCCTGCCAAACTGATGGCGCTCCAGGAGGAAGAGTACGGGATGGTGAACAAGATCATGGCGGTCCAGCAGAAAGCACTCGACAGCATGGGCCTGAAGCCGGAGGAAATCAACGACGGCATCGCCGGCCGCAGCAGCAGCAAGCCCATCCGGGAATATAAGGCGCTGCTGGCGGGGTTCGTCCAGCAACTCCAGGCGTTCGACGCCAAGTACGTGGCCATCCAGCGCCAACTGCGGGGTTTGGAGGCCGACCGCAAGGCTGCCGATGCTAAGCCGCGCGTCACGCAACTGGCCACACAGGTTGTCTTGCAGCGCAAGAGCCTTCACGACAAAATAGCCGACCTGTGTGAGAAGGGGGGCGACTATAAGGCGGCCATCGCCATTTACGAGGCCGAGGTCGTAACCCTCAATGAACTGAAACGCCCTGCCGAGGCCCGGCTCGTCAAACAGAAACTCGCCGAAGCCTATGACAAGGCCAACGATCCGAAGAAGGCCGTAGCGACCCTCCGGCCCATCTACGATGCCATCCCGCCCGCCGAATGCTCCCAGGCCTCGAACATCAAACTCATGCTCCGCCTGGGATTCATGTACGAAAAGGACAAAGATTCCCGCAAGGCGCTCGAGATTTACGAGAAAGCCGTGAAGGCATGTCCGGCCGGCATGACAATCCAGGGCCTGTCGGAGAAAATCACCGACCTGAAAGCTAAGGTGGGCAACACGCGGTAGCCGTTGATCCCGCCTCAGCCGAGCAGGCGGCCCCACGTCGCACGCGCGGGGCACCGTTCGGCGCACGTTAGGCAATCCCCTGTGCCCAGGCGCAGCGTCTTACTTCTTCTTGCCGGCAGCGGGCGTCTCCTTGATGGTCTCACGGAGTTTCTTCGACAGGTCAGGATCCGTTTTCTGGAGCATCTCGACCAACTGCTCGGCCTCATCCCTGCGGCCCATGCGGTGCAAGGCCAAGCCCATGACGTACTGGGCGTACGGCAGGCCCGGATGCATCTTGATCGCGGTCTCTGCGGCCTTCAGCGCCTCCTGAAATCGCCCATTCTGGTAGGCAGCCATCCCGAGGTGGGCGAAGGCCATTGGGTCCGGCCTCAAGTGGACGGATTTTTGAAAGGCATCCTCGGCCGGGCCGGACAGGTTCTGCGCCAGGTATGCCTCGCCGAGCATCATCCAGGCAGCCGCGACCTCGTCGTCCAGCCGCACCGCTTCCTTGAGCGTTGCCAAGGCCTCATCCTTGCGGCCCAGTTGCAGCAGGGCCGCACCGAGGGCGCAGTGCGCGTTGGCGTCCTCGGGCCTGAGTTTGACGGTTCGCGCGAGTTTGTCGGCCGATTCTTTCCACATCTTCTTCTTGGCGTAAATCATACCGAGGCCGATGAGGGCTTCCGGTTCGTCCGGGCTGAGGCGGGTCACCGTCTCGTAGACCTTCATCGCCTCATCGTCGAAGTTCAGGCGGGTATCCAGCAGGCCCTCCAGGAGCAGGACCGGAACGTCATCGGGGTTCTTCTTGCGCACGGTCTGCGCCAGGGTCATGGCCTCCAGCCACTTGCCCTTGCCGATCAACTCGTAAGCCCTTGCGAAGTCGGCCATCGACGCGGGGTCGAGCGGCTTGCCGCCGGTGGAGGCGATCAGTTTCGCCTTGGCGGCGAGCGACTGGGTTACGATTTCGCGGACGTGCTTGCTGGAGACCGCGAAGTTCAGGTTCTCGATGACCCGCGCGCCGCTTTGCTCGACGTGCACGTACGTGTTGACGCCGATAACGCGGGCGCGGGCGTCCATCAGGGGCCCGCCGCTGGAGCCGGAACTGATCGCCGCGGTCGTCTGTACGACCGAGCGATCCTCCTGGTTCCGCAATCCGCTGAGCAGTCCCTCCGAGAGGGTGTTCGTGTAGCCGGCGGGCGTGCCGATGGCAAAGGCCCGCGTCCCGATCGCGGGCTTCAGTTCCTCCGGCAGCAGTTGCAGGTAAGGCATGTCCGAGCCGTTGATCTTCAGGACCGCCAGGTCCTTCTTCTTGTCCTGCGCCAGGACCGCCACCACGGGAAACGCCTTGTCGTCGCCGAACCGGACGAGGCCTTTTCTGCCGGACCGCATGACGTGGTAGTTCGTCACGACCATCCCGTCGGAGGAGACCAAAAAGCCCGACCCCTGGCCCTGCTTCTGGTAGTCCGAGTTCATCACCTCGATGCAGACCACCGCCGGCGAGGCCTTCGCGAAGAGCGCCGCCGGGTCCAGGTCGGTCGCCGATGCGGCGGCCGGATTGACCCACAGCGGGGGCGCCGGGGGCGAAGGTGGTGGCGAAGGCTTGACCGGGGGTTGCGGTGGCGCCTTGGCCGTCTGAGCAGGGACCGGGGCCACGCTTTCGACGGGCTTCGGGGCGGGAGGCGTCGGTCCGCCCGATACGGCCAGGTAGACCAGGCCGCCCACCACGCCCGCCAGGACCACCCCCGCCATCGCGACCGCGATGATAAGGCCGTGGCTCTTCGGCTTGGCTAGGCGCGGCAGGCCTTTCCCCGGTGTCCGTCCGACGAGCCTGACGGGGGCAAAGTTCTCCGCCGGGGCCGGGGGTTCCGCTTCCGGAGCCTTCGCGATCCATCTCAGCCGCTGCTGGCAATGGGGGCATTGGACCCGACCCTCAGGACCGGGGTCCGCAGCCTTGAACAACTGCCGGCACTTCGGACACCGCATGACGACGTCCATGGTGCATCTCCGTAATCTCATGAAAGGCTGCCACCAACCGCGTAGTCTCTTGGGTACTCGTAAACCAAGGTACAGAAAGAAAGCAGCCATGAGAAGGCGGTACGAGAGTGTAGCGTACGGCGGGATGGATGTCCACCGTAAGTTCAGCAGCACAGCGAGGGGCAGACAAGAGGTGTAAGTGCTTGTAGAATAAGGCGGACGGAATACTCGCAAGGACCAGCGGCCTACGACGCATGACGGTATAAATAAAACGACCGTCCCGCAGGACGGTCGCATATGTACATGGTAGCGGGGGCAGGATTTGAACCTGCGACCTTCGGGTTATGAGCCGCGTCCACGGCTCGCCCGCAAACCCCTGTCAATCCGTAAGTTATAGGATTGACAAGCTCTTAGGCTTCAGCTCTTCGATCGCCAGAATAGCCAATTTCGCCAGGATGTGCAAGGTTTTAGTTGCACTTTAGTTGCAGCGCCGGGGCGTATGATGTGACGGGCGAGCCTACCCCGCCATCGTTGTGCGGACATGGGCTGTCCCGTGTGGCCGATGCCGTCAGGGCTCGAACACTCGCCTTCACGAGAAGAGCACAGCCTTGTCCAGCCGCCGGAGCAGGCTGGGCTTGTTGGCGTGCGCGTCTCGAAGAGCCTGTAGGCGGGCACGGGCCTCGGCGGTCTTGCCTTCGCGGTCGGCCAAGTCGCAAAGGTCTCGAAGGAGTTGGGCGGCTTCATCGTATCTCTTGGGCTGACGGGTCCGGATGAGAGCCTCAACCTGTTGCCAAGTCTGGGGCGCCCGCTGGACCAGTCCGTCGAGATATGCCTGCCGGGCCGCCGCAGCCTCCTTTTTTCGCCGGGCTTCTTCTCTGGCCTTCTTCTCGGCCGCCCGCCGCTGCTTCTCCTGCGTCTGCCGGTTCCAGGCGCCGAGGAGTTCTCCGACGGTGCGCCCGCCGGTTTCGGGTACAGGTGGTTGGGGACGCCGGGCCTCTCGGAATCGCCGCAGGAACTCTCGCTGTACGGCCATCGGGGATTCCTGCGCAAGCCGGTAGAGTAGCGAGTCCTTGTCCGGGCCGTGAAGTGCCTGGATCCACGACCGCAGTTCTTCGGCGGAATCGCGCTCCACCGCCAGAGGAGGGCTGACCTCGGCGGCCACCTCGATAAGCGTCTCGTCAATCCGAAGGAAATCTGCCAGGGCCCGTAGCGGCACCGTCAATTCTCGAAGCCCCGGCGGGACTGGTGGCTCGGCTTCCTCTTCCTCCACCTCATCACAGCCGACGCAATGCAGCCAGCCGAGATAGAGGCATCGCAGGTCGCCCGCCATCAGGTCCGCCCGCAGGGGCGCCAGGGACGACATCCAACCCTCGTCGTCCACCCATTCGCCTTCCTCATCTTCCGATAGGAACTCCAGTATGAGGTGTTCTCCGGCCGGACGCAAATGCGTGTAGTCGCAGGGGCAGTACCGCTTGGCCAGGCTGACGTCCATGCTGGCCTTGGGCAGACGGAATCGCAATTCGTGCGTGCCCCAGTTGGCGAAGTACACGAAGGCGTCGAAGTACTTCGTCATGAAGCGATTGACGTCCCCGCGAAAATTGCCCCAATTATACTCGTTGATGAAACTTGTCGGCGTGATCATGGCCCGTGTGGAGAACGCCCGCAACTGCTGCATCTCGTTGGACGTAAGCGGCCGGTCCAGGGCCAGGAATTCGTAGTACTGGTATTCGCTCATGGTAGCCTTTCTTCTGCTCTCCGCCGGCGCCGAAGCAGTATACAAGAATCGTCAGAAAGACGACAGGGCCGTCCGATGTTGCTGTTACAGCCAACTTGAGTAGCCGTGAGCCTTGCGGCGGCAAATGGTTGTACGCGTTGTCGGGCCAACGAGTTGCGGTTCTCCCTCGCCGAGGGTATCATCGGTCAACGTTCTCTAAGGCGATGTCCGATAAGAACGAAACGTGCTCCGCCTGCGCCACTATGGACAGGCTGGAGCAGAGGTGACGCTGAGATGGATCGGCCGGTCGGTCCCGTCAACAACCATTCCCCGCCTGGCGCCAAGATCGCGCTGTTTCGCTCGCTCTTTTGTGGTCGTGACGATGTTTATCCCCGCCGGTTCGAGAGCCGCAAGACAGGCAAGTCCGGCTATCAGCCCGCCTGCGCCAACGAATGGGCCAGGGGCCTGTGCGATAAACGTGCGATTAAATGTATCGAGTGCCCGAACCGTCGCTTTCTTCCCGTCACCGACGAAGTCGTCCGTTGGCATCTTTCCGGCCGGAACAGTACAGGCCGCGACTTTGTCATGGGTGTCTATCCGATGCTTCAGGACGAGACGTGCTTTTTTCTAGCCGCTGATTTCGATAAGGAGAGATGGCGGGAGGATGCGGGGGCGTTTCTGGAAACATGCCGTCAGAAGAGCCTGCCTACCGTATTGGAGCGGTCCCGTTCCGGCAACGGCGGACACGTCTGGCTATTCTTCGATGAGGCTGTTCCCGCCGGGTTGGCGCGGAAACTAGGTTCGCACATCCTGACCGAAACGATGGAACGCCGCCCGGACATCGGCTTGGATTCCTACGACCGCTTCTTCCCCAATCAAGACACGCTGCCCAAAGGGGGCTTCGGAAACCTCATCGCATTGCCGTTGCAGAAGCAACCGCGGGAGCGAGGAAACAGTGTCTTTCTTGACGAACAGTTCGCTCCTTATGCGGACCAGTGGGCGTTTCTGACAACCGTTCGGAGGATCAGCCGGCCAGAGGCCGAGGCGATTGTTCGTGATGCGGAAGGCAGAGGCCGAATTGTTGGGGTACGTTTTGCCCTCGCCGATGAGGACGATGAGGCGCCTTGGACTGCGGCGCCCTCTCGCCGGCGGAAGGAACCTCCGATCACCGGGCCGTTGCCAGAAAGCCTGGAACTGGTCCTCGGAGACCAGATCTACATTGCCAAGGATGCGTTGTCCCCCGCGCTTCGCAATCGGTTAGTCCGGCTGGCGGCATTTCAGAACCCGGAGTTCTACAAGGCGCAGGCGATGCGGCTGCCGACCTACGACAAGCCGCGCATCATCGCCTGCGCCGAGAACTATCCGCAGCACATCGGCTTGCCGCGAGGATGTCTGGAGGACGTGCAAAAACTCCTATCCGGCCTGAAGATCGAGACTGTTATCCGAGACGAGCGCTGCGAGGGCAAGCCCCTTGAGGTTTCGTTCAACGGTGAGTTGCGACCGGAGCAGAAGGCCGCGACGGAAGCCATGATCGCTCACGATATGGGGGTCTTGTCGGCCACCACCGCTTTCGGGAAAACCGTGATCGCCGCATGGCTTATTGCCGAGCGTGGTGTCAATACGCTGGTTCTCGTGCATCGCCGTCAGTTGCTGGAACAGTGGGTGGAGAGACTGTCAACGTTCCTGGGCCTGCCGGCAAAGGCCATCGGCCGGATCGGCGGTGGGCGGAAGAAGCCGACGGGCGTGCTGGATGTAGCGGTCATCCAGAGTTTGGTGCGCAAGGGCGTTGTGGATGACCGTGTGGGGGAGTACGGCCATCTCATCGTGGATGAGTGTCACCATCTGCCTGCCCAGAGTTTTGAACAGGTTGCCCGGCGGGCGAAGGCAAGGTTCATCACGGGCCTGTCGGCCACCGTTACACGCAAAGACGGGCATCATCCGATTGTCTTCATGCAATGTGGGCCGGTGCGGTACCGCGTTGACGCGAAGCAGCAAGCGGCCGCGCGCCCGTTTACGCACACGGTGTTTGTGCGTCCCACGGGGTTTCATCCACTGCGAGCGGCCAACCCGGATGTTCGGAACCAGTTTCACGAACTGTATGATGAACTGATCGCGGACGAGGCCCGCAACCGGCTTATCTGCGAGGATGTTGTGCAGGTCGTCCGCGAGGGCCGGTCGCCCGTGGTCCTGACGGAACGCACCGAGCATCTCGATCATCTGGCTGAGCGACTGTCGCCCGACATCCACCACCTGGTGGTTCTCCGGGGCGGCATGGGCCGGAAGGAGCTCGGCGCCGTCATCGCGCAACTGGCGGCTATCCCGGAGAACGAAGAGCGGGTGCTGCTGGCGACCGGGCGGTACCTCGGAGAAGGGTTCGACGATGCGCGGCTGGATACGCTTTTCCTGACGCTGCCGGTGTCATGGCGCGGAACCATCGCACAGTATGCCGGCAGGCTGCACCGCCTGCACGATCGGAAGCGTGAAGTACGCGTGTACGATTACGCCGATCTCGACGTGCCCATGCTGGCGAGGATGTTCGACCGGCGATGCAGGGGATACGAGGCGATCGGCTATGCGATTATGCTTCCGGCCAGCGCTGTGCCGGGTTGGCCTGCCGAGGTTCCGCTTCCTGTAGATCCGGCGTGGAAGAGGGACTACAGCGCCAGCGTGCGCCGGCTGGTCCGTGACGGGGTGGATGCGCCGTTGGCGAACCTGTTTGTTCACGCCGCCCGTTCTGTGACTCCCGACGCGGAAGGCGTGAACCGCGCGCGAAGTGCGACAGAGGCGTTCCTGTATCGCCGGCTGCAAACGTTGCCGGAAACCGCCGGAAGGTTCCGCTTGAATGTCGAACTGCCGATTCCCTTCGATGGATGGGGCAAGATGGAAGTGGATCTTCTTTGCGCGGAGGCGCGCGTGGTGGTCGAACTGGACGGTGCGCAACATCTGGCCGACGCAGACGCCTATCGCCGCGACCGGCGCAAGGATTTGCTATTGCAGGAGAACGGCTACTTCGTGCTGCGGTTCCTGGCCGAAGATGTGGGCACACATCTCGACGACGTTCTCGACGCCATCCTGCGAACGCTGGCGCACAGGCAGAGAGGGCAATTGTGAAAGTACAGCACCGAGTCTGTCGCCCGCTTTCGTGGCTTGGCAAGTTTGTTCCGCGATGCGTGTTTCGACTGCCGTAGAGTGTAGAGTAATATATCGGGTCAACCCTCCTATCTCTTGAGTGCCGGTTCTTCGAGTCGGTCTTTCGAGTTGACAAGACTTCGGCCGCGTGTTAGGCTTATGTTAGGAATGCTGGGCCGCCGTGAAAGAGGCTCTGCATGAGTACGAAAGAGGTTCTGGGCCAGGCGTCTGTTCTTCGGCAGGCGGTAAACCGGTCACGGATGCGTGAAGCCGCGCGATCGAAGGACATTCTTGTTGAAGTGATCGCGGACCGCGATGGCTACCTGGATACGCAGAGCGTTGACTGGAAAACCTACTGGCGTCCGCATGATGTGGGGCTCTCGACGGCGGGACGCCAGCAACTTGATGAATTGCAGCACGCTCGCGAGGCGTATCTCGCATCGGCATTTGATGTGTCCAAGGCAAGTGCGTACTGTTATCGGTACTTCAGACTGCTTCGGTCCGCCTTGTGCGGCACCATCGGACAACCTGGTCCGCTATTTCTGCGGGCGCTGAGTGGCCTTGAGGTCTTTGGGGTGCGGGGGTTCTGGGCTGAAGAGCCCTTAGCGGCGGGAGCGATCAATGTGCGCCAGGCGGGATGGCTGCTTGGCAGACTCAGGTGGCCGCGTGCCCAGGCCGCCCCGAAGTTCTTGCCGCTCGCATGTCTGCCCCCAAGCATGGCAGGCAGGGATTGGCCGGCGCGGCTTTTCTACCATTACCGGCAGATTTCCTTGGAAGCAGATGCAGGTATCTCGCTCCTTGTATATCCGGCCGTTTCGCTAAGCGAGCGGCCAGTCTCCTTCGAGCCCATTGAGTGGCTAACAGCCGCACTGCGGGCGAAGCCAGATCCCTGGAGTCGACGCAGGGCCAAACAGATTGCCGATGGAGCCATCGGTCCGTTCCTTGCATCATGCGCAACAAGGCTGCGCGGCCCTCCTGCTGGCGAGATTGCCTTCGCCGATGTCGGCGGCGGATCAGGCGTTCTTGTCAGCCACCTTTGCCAGCACCTGCTGCAAGACTGGACAGTCGCTGTGGCGGGACGCCCGTTCGCATGGACGCTCGTCGACCTGAACGTGCGGGACCCAGCACGCCACACAAGAAGTCGCCGACTGCGCGGCGCGATGTCGTTTGTCGAGTACGTACAGTCTGACTATCGCTCGTGGACTTTGCGGGAGGCGCGTGAACCAGCCACGCCCAAGTGGCATGTCGCTCTCATCTGCCGGTTGCTGAACAACCTGAGCACGTTCTCCGTCGAGTGGACCACAGATGGCAGCGAGAAGCGCATGCTGGCGGGAGCACGAACGTACTTGCCAGCCGCGCCTGATGCACTGTGGCACCCGGCGGAGTGTCTGCGCCCGGACGCCATGCAGGCTTCGCGGCTGGTTGTCTCCACCGGGCAGGTGGCTCTCCGTGGCGGACGCAGCATGCGGCAACTATCGTTGACCGACTACTTCGAGGCACTTCATCGTCTGACGTGCGACGCAGGGCAGACCGTTGACGGCGGTTCCGCGGTGTTCTTCCCGGTGCGTCGCTTCAACCCGGAGGCGTTGGTGCTGGAGGATGGATCAAGCCTGTTTGAGCGTCTCTGTGCCATAGCGGATCTGGTTGTGGTTGAAGACGTGGATCTTGCGCCACCACTGCTAGTCCCTAACCAAGCGTGATTTTATTTCTTGCGGCGGAAAAATTACTCGAAATCCCTTTGCTGTTGCGGTTAAGAAGGACGTTGGCAAAACGGGCC
>Ga0315286_10004107_pt1 | contig 13908 bp, 11 predicted proteins | sample YL17G10_0_MG_FD_205038 | JGI IMG/M metagenome (GOLD analysis project Ga0315286, IMG submission 205038) | Sediment microbial communities from Yellowstone Lake, YNP, Wyoming, USA - YL17G10_0 | ecosystem: Environmental > Aquatic > Freshwater > Lake > Sediment | place: USA: Wyoming | collected... | reverse complement strand
GTCTGCTTAAGACAGTTCGGGCTTGATAACCCAAGGCAACCATATTTGCCGGCTGAACCGGTCGCTGTCCCCGGCAAAACACAGCTTATCTGACAAAACAATTTCGAGATTTAACAACAGAACCACCAGGGCGCTGTCCAACAGCGCCTTTTTTTTGCCAGCTTTACTTAAGCGTATCCTGCGGATTATACGCATTATGAAAAAATCTCGCGCGATAGTTTTGTAGGGTGGGGTTTACCCCACCGATTTTATTTCGCCGTTAGGTGTCCCTTATGGGAGGCGGGGCAAGCCCCGCCCTACGGCTGCGGATTATTTGGTAAATAATACGGCGGCAAGGCCGAGACGAATCTTCGCTACATACTCCACCCTTTGCGGTATTCGTAATGCAGACAGTTGTTGGCCTCCGGCACATTCGTGATTTTCATATTCTCCGGGTCCCAGAGCAGCTTCTTGTCCAGGAATCGCAGGGCAACATTACCGAGAAGCCCGACCTGTGTCAGCAGGCCGGCGTATTCGAAATTGGAGCCGGTGGGTGTCCCTTTCTTGCAGGCGCGAATCCATTCTTTATGGTGCTCGCCAACACGGGGCAGGGTCTTGGGCGGACGCTTGTACTCACGCATAAAGGACTCCGGAATCAGACGAGGACTTTCACTGTGACTGCTGCACATCAGTTTTCCTTTGTCGCCTTTGAATATTACGCCTCCCATCTTGTTACCCATGCGAAGTCCCTCTTCCAGCTCCGCGGGGCGTTCCGGCATAAGTCCGCCGTCGTACCAGGTCATCTTGACCGGGGGCAAATCGCCGCGGGCCGGAAACTGATAGCGGATGATGGAGGCCTGCGGATAACTTTCATTGTTAAAGGGCTTATCCCAGCTTATGCCGGGAGAAAAAATAGAGCAGGATGCCTCTACGCTGGCAGGATGTCCCAGCTTCAGGGCCATCATCACCGGATCCATGTTGTGGCATGCCATATCGCCGATGGCGCCGGTCCCAAAATCCCACCATGCGCGCCAGAGGCCGGGGGCATAGGCCGGGTTGTAAGGCCGGTAAGGGGCCGGCCCCAGCCAGAGGTCCCAGTCCAGAGTGTCAGGCACGGGCGGAGCACCCGCCGGGCGTTTCGTCATTCCCTGAGGCCAGACGGGATGGGTAGTCCAGACATCCACCTCGCGCACCGCTCCGATGGCGCCGTCCCAAATCCATTCACACATCAACTTCATACCCTCACTGGAATGACCCTGATTACCCATCTGGGTGGCCACTTTGGCCTTGCGTGCTTCTTCCATCAACTGTCGCGTCTCGAAGATGGTCTTGCAGAGCGGCTTTTCGCAATAGACGTGTTTGCCCATCCTGATGGCGGCCATAGCCGCGACGGCGTGGATATGGTCCGGAGTGGCCACAATCACCGCATCAATGTTCTTGTTCTCTTTTTCCAGCATAACGCGGAAGTCCTTGTAACGGACGGCCTTCGGATGCGCGCCAAACATCTCGCCGGCGCTTTTCTCGTCAACATCGCAGAGGGCGACGATGTTCTCCGTAGAGCAGCCCTTGATATCGGTGCTGGCCATTCCTCCCGCTCCTATACTCGCGATATTCAGCTTGTCGCTGGGGGCCGTGTTTCCTGCGCCGCCCAGCACGTGCCGGGGCACTATGACAAAGGCCGCGGCGGCTGCCGCCGTTTGCTTAATGAAAGTCCGCCGTCCCAGCGCCTTGCCTGGGCTGTCTGATGAAGTGGTTTTGTCCGCCATATAATTCCCGTCCTTTCAAAAACACTCATATACACATTTCAGGCGATGATGGCGTTGTACCTGGTAAAGTACCGCTACGCCGAGCAGTTCGGCGTGAAATGACCTGCGCATTATACGGTCGGCCGTCAAACCTTACGACTTCATCAACTCCACGTAAGCCGACATCTTTTTGGCCTTGTTTTGCAGCGCCGCGTACATACCTTTGGCCGTCTCTTCGATTGTAAGTTGGGAGTTGGTGTAGGGATTCTTCTTTGTGGCTGCATCGACCGTCTCTATCCATTCTGCAGGTATGGTCTTCGTGCCGGAAAATGCGCCGCACAATCCCCCGGTGGCAGCAGTATTGCAGTCGGCATCGCGCCCGTTGTTGGCTGCCAAAATTATCCCGTCTTTTACGTTGCCCTTCACGGCCTTAAAGAACGATAACGCCATCGTCGCGCATTCGTGCGCCCTGGACTGAGGGTAAGCTCCGGCATCAGGACCGGTGTCGCTCTGCCTGTTGTAAATCTTCGCAAATTCTATATAAATCGCCTTTCGCTCGTTGATGGGGTCGCTGATTTTGGCGGCTATATCAAGTCCCGCCTGTATTTCTTTTTTCATATCGGCTGATGAGTGTTTCAATGCAGTTTCTATAACGGAGTCCACCGAGGCATCGGCTCTGAAGGCGTGCGCGACGGCGGCCATATAAGCTGCGCCCCACTCGAAGCCATCACTTTCCACCGGCTGATAAACCCGCAGAATGTCCTGCATATCTTTAATCGCGCCATTTTCGTCGCAGGCGTTAATCGAGGCGATTGGGTGAAAGCAGCGTATTGGTGCATTCAAATTGGCGTAGCCCTTTTCGCCCAGCCGACGCGCGGGGACTTTGCCCGATTGGGCCATATCCATCAGGTCCCTGTCGAATTGCTCGGTCATCTGCGTCATACCCTGCCGCTTTTCGTTATTCATCACCTTCAGCCAGGTGCCGACCAGGTCGTCGGCGGTTATCCTGTCCTGCTTTTCGATGATGGCCAGGTACATATATTTTTGGCGTTCCATCCCGTCTTCGGTGGTGCCGGGCGGCAAGACCTGCGCCTGAGCACCACGTCGCGACTGAAACTCCTGCAATAGGCCGTATTTACTCGCAATCCTTGACTTGTCCCAACCTTCAACCGGCACGCCCATCGCAGAGCCGATATAGGCGCCTGCGATACAGCCGTAAACCTTGTCGAATAGTCCCGACGAATGATTCGGCTGCACGTTATTTGCATCCGCAGCGTGCGCCGAACTATCTGCTATAACGTTCAAGCCCGCCGTAACTGCCGCCGTTCCCAACATAAATCTTCTTCTATCCATATTCGCTCTCCTCATAAGCATCTTGTTCTTACCGACCTGCATTACTCGTCTGAAACCACACGTAGCGCCAGCCAAATCATAAATCGTAAATATTAATTCGTAAATCACAAACCCGCGCTGTATTGAATCCGTGAAAGGTCCTCGCCGGGATTAGGTTTTCTGAACACAAATAAATGCTCATGCATTATCAGGTAAAATCCGGGTAACCGTTCACGGGTATTTTAGCAGTATTGGGCAACGCACCTAATATCAAATACTCACTCCTTAATTTTCCGCTTCATATCATAACCTGCTCAAGGTTTTAATCCAACTGCAAAATACATCAAAGTCAGGGGTTTTTCGAGGTTTTTTTCGGGCAGCGGGCTGCAGCGATTGTTCGTTTATTTTCTGCCGGCGCGAGGAGTCCTTCTTGGACGCAGGTGCCGCAGGGCAAGAATCGGATGATGTAAAAGCATCCGGGGGCCTGAATATCGCATCACTTCAATTACGCGTTTTCGCATCGCGGGACTGTAACAGTGAATCGAGCATTTTGAGCAGGGGCCTTTCTTTTCGCCGAAGGGGCATTCCTCAAGGCGTGCCCCGGCATAAGCCAGCAGCTCTGTGCAGTCAGGACAAAGTCCTCTGCCTTTGGGCTTATGACGCCCCCGGCAAAACAGGCGTATCATTTCCGAAACGGTCTTTTCTTCTCTTGCCAATTTTCCAGCCATAAAACAATCGATTACAGCAAGTGGCTGATTGTGTCAAATATTTCGTCACGCCTCGCCGCCTGGTCACGCCTTAAGAGAAAGTTAATTACCAAACTCCCGGAATGAGACGGGAGCAAACTTTTGGGGTATATTCGGCGTAGCCGGGGGGCTCTTTTTTAAGTGTGATGTCATCGAGATACGTGCGGATTATTTTGTAAATAAGGCGGCTGGGATTTGGAAGATACAGAAATATGCGAAGACAATAAATGCGGCGGTAAGGCCGACAAGGAAAAGCCGGCTTGGTTTCAAAATCCGGGCCGCATCAGGCGATAGAATTCGCGGCAGGATGTAAAACAGACCAATCGCGACACAAATCGCTTGAAGAGGAGTTAAAAGTAAGCCATCACAGATTGCCCCGATTTTGACAAGCAAAACGGGCTGAAAACCCAGCGTGTAGATAATCACCATACTGGTAAAGAAAAATACCACCAGGAAAAACCTGTACCTGATCTTCCAGGAATATTTGTTCGCGACGGATGGGATACAGATTCGGCCGCAATCAGCCAGCAAGCGGGGCCAGCCGGCGAGTTGACCTATCTGTGTCGAGATAAGCGCAGCCGAGCCGGCCAACAGGAATAAAAACGCACCTACCTTGCCCCAGTTTGCGCTGAAAATTTCAGATAGCGTAATGGCGACGCCCGCCCCGTCCGGAGCAAGCTGTTTCGGCCCCAGGATACCCGCCCCTGCGATGACAAACGAGCTGGTAACCACAACACCGATAATCATCGCTATCGTCGCGTCGGTATATAACACCCGGCACCAGCCCTTAACCTTGTGCGCGGTATCGCTATCCATATTTTTCAACATAGCAACATCCGCCGACCGCCCGTCGCCCCTGCCCGCCGCCGCGCCATAGCCGGCGCCGAGAACCCAGTATGTGTACCACGCCTGGCTTGCAAATCCGCCCGCACCCCAGCCGATTAAAGGCAAAATCTCCTTCCAGGCGTTATTGCCCACACCTTTGGCAATTGCCCAGTCCGGCACAACGGGAACACTGGGGATAAGAGACCGGGCGAGTTGTTCGATTGGCGGAAAGACACATACCGCGACGTAAAGCACACCAACGACCACAATAAAAATGAAAAAACTCATAACCATTTTGAGGATATCGAACGTGCCCGACCAGACGACCGCGCCCGCGAACAGCGACACCGCCCAGCCGCAGATTATCTGCACGGTTCTGCTGTCGTGCCCGATAAAGCCGGCAAGAAAAACACCCGCAACATTGGCAAGAGCGGCGATAGATATAATCGCCGAGGCAAACTGCACAAAAAACACAAACCACACAACCCAGTGGCGAGGGCCGGGGATGCGGTCGAACATATCGACCATTGCCTCACCCGTGCAGACGGTATATCTGGCGCCGCTCATCCCTATCCAGTACTTGAGGAATATGCCGAAGATAACCGACCATAGAATCGCCGAGCCGAGAATCGCGCCTGTGCGTGTCGCAAGCACAACCTCGCCCGAGCCGATATATTCGGCACACCATATAAACGCAGGCCCGACAAGCGCCAATATCATCAGGCCCTTAGGCGGTGTTTTTATCTGTGTGTCACCCATACACGGCTGTTTTAACCAATTATTGCGTATTTTGCACGTTTTTTTTCCGCGGGCTCCAACCCCCTCGGCACAAAAAAGTTTGCCCTTTTCAAAAGCCGGTCCCGTGGATACACTGTTTGCCGGCCCCCGCTACTTAGCTTGCGCTAAGCAAGCTGCGGGGGCTTTCAAAATCTATTGAAAGGAGAAGATATGCACTGCACCAATGTGACCCCTAATGATATGCTGCCTGTTTTTATAGTTACCGTTGTGGCCCTGGCGATACTTCTTTCCCTGATTGTGGCCCTGGTAAAAACCTGGATTAACTGCATGATTTTCCGCAAGGCGGGCTATAGCTGGGCGTGGGGTCTGCTGACTTTAGTGCCGATAGCCAACATAATTCTGCCGTTTGTTCTTGCGCTGGGCGACTGGCCGATACGCAAAGAGCTTCGTCAACTGAAAGACGCCGCCAAGACACAGGCAATCTAACTCAATCTCTTAAAAAATAGTTAAAGGAGTTACCTTATGGGATTAGAGAATCCACAACGCCTTAGCGTAATCGACCCTATTGGTCAGGCCATTGAACACGTCCGGCTGATGCTTTTTCGGCCGTTTGATTTATCAAAATGGCTGATAGTTGGTTTTTGCGCCTGGCTGGCACAACTCGGCCAAGGCGGCGGAGGCGGCGGCGGAGGCAACGGATGGCGAGCGGATGGTCACGAACCCGGTTTCCACGCAATAAAAGAAGGCATACTCGCTAATCTGGCAGTCATAATTTTCGTTGCCGCGATAGTCATCCCGATAATCATAATTATAGCGGTGGCGCTTTGCTGGCTGCGCAGCAGGGGACAGTTTATGTTCGTCCATTGCGTCGCGGGCAATAAGGCCGAAGTCGCCGTTCCCTGGAACAAGTTCGCCCGGCACGGCAACTCGCTATTTTTATTTCGCATCGTGATTGGGCTGATTTTTCTGCTGGTAGTCGGGCTTCCTGTGGCGGTTGCCGTTTTCGCAGGCATTGCGATTGGCACAACAGGTTTTAATCCGGCAACTATATTGGGTTTGACCGGGGCCATTTTTGTTGCCGTTGTCGTCTTCGTCTTATTTGCCCTGGTCGCCAAATTCACCACTGATTTCGTCGTGCCGATTATGTCCCTTCACACCGAAAGCTGCGTCGCCGGCTGGAAACAATGCCTCGCCCTCATTAGCGGCAACAAGGCCCAAATAGCCCTGTATATCCTGTTTCAGATTGTGATATCCCTGGCCATCGGCTTCATCGCTATGGCCGTTTGCCTGGTAACATGCTGCTGTTGCTGCTGTCTTCTCGTGCTTTTCGTTTTACCGTATGTGGGAACAGTGATTCTGCTGCCCCTTATCGCTTTCAAACGGGCGTATTCGCTTTTCTATCTTCGCCAGTTCGGAGCGCAATTTGACGTCTTCAGCGTGCAGTCAGCATAGGAGGTTATGACCGACCAGGACAGTAAACAGACGATTTTTATAAGCGCGGCGGAGCCCAGCGCTGACAGGCACTGCGCCGCCCTGATACGCGCCCTGCGACAGACAAAACGCGACTTGGAATTTGTAGGCATAGGCGGTCCCAAAATGGCTGAGGCCGGTTGCGCACTAATCGAAAACAACGTCGGACGGGCCGCGATGACTTATAACGCCTTTGCACACGTCTCTCACTATTACCGGCTCATAAAACATGTAGCAAAGTTTCTGGCAACCAACAAACCTAATCTGGTCATTGTTTGCGATTCGCCTGCCTTCAACTTTCATATCGCAAAGGCCGCCAAAAAATCAGGCATCAAAACGCTTTTTTACGTCGCCCCGCAGCTCTGGGCCTGGGCGCCCTGGCGAATCGGCAAGCTGCGAAAATACTGCGACAAGCTCTGCTGCCTTTTGCCCTTCGAGCAGGACTGGTTTACAAGTCGGGGTGTCCCCGCTGAATTTGTCGGCAACCCCCTGCTTGATGGACTTACGCAATCGGATTTGACAAGGGCTAAGCGAGATTACCGCGGCTTCAATCCCGCCAACGTCAAAATCGCTATTGTCCCCGGCTCAAGAACCGCCGAAGTTGGAACGCTCTGGCGGCCTATGCAGCAAATTGCGATTGCCCTGCGAAAAAAATATCCCAACGCAACATTTACGACAGTGGCAGTCGATGAGACAACCAGGGGTGCGCTTGATTCGACCCGCCTGATGGGATTTCGAACTGATTACGCGATTGACGCCGTATATCAGACGGCCAGAAGCAGCGATTTTGCGCTCGTCGCGAGCGGCAGCGCAACTTTACAGGTGGCTTCCGCGGGATGCCCGATGGTGATTATGTATCAAACCAATCCGTTGCTGTGGCACCTGTTCGGCCGATGGTTAGTAACAACAAAATACCTGTCGCTGGTCAATATCCTGTGGCACGGGCTTGGAGCCCGTGGTAACACGGCCAAGATGGCCGTGCCACTGGTGCCGGAGTTTATGCCCTATTTCCGTTCGACCTCGCCGATTATCGAAACGGTCTGGAACCTGCTCGAAGACAAAGCCCGGCTGGCTCAAATCAACTCCGACCTGCTGGCGCTCGTCGGGCCGTTGACAACCAAAAAAGCCGGAAGCGTTGTCGCCCAGATAGCCGTATCGATGCTGCCCTGAATCGACAGCGTAAGCCAAAAATACTACCGACTTGGTCTCATAAAACCGGCTGCTGATAACATATTAGCGTACCCCATCTTAACAATCTTTGGCTATGGCAGGGTCATCTCCAGTGCTTTACCACAGCTAATTTTCAATCCGAATGGGTATTTTCTCGCTGGAAACAGGCAAAAAGCCACGCCTGCGGCGGAAAAATCACTAAAAAATGGATAAGACGATAACAAAACGGTAACGTTGCGCGTTATAATAACAGAGTAATACGGATGGGATACGACCAAGGCAGAGGAGGCCCCTGGGACAATAGTTTTTAGCATTAGAGGAGCAGTCGTGAAGAAAAGACGAAAGTGGATTGTTATTACCATAGTGATAGTAGCGGTTTTGGCGCTGCTGGTGATTGGCTGGCTGGCGGTAAAAAGTTACAGAGGAAAAGCCAAAGAGGAAGTGGTGCGTATCGAGGAGGTCAAGCGAGGGGATTTGACCGAGCGTGTAAGCGCAACGGGCGAGATTGAGCCGAAGGAAATGGTCCAGATAAGCGCGAAGGTGTCTGCCCGGATAATTGATATGCCTTATGACGAGGGCAACGTGGTAACCTGCGGCGACCCGAACGCGAACCCGCCGATACCGGCTTCGTTGTTACTGAAACTTGACGCCAAGGATTTGGAGAGTCAGTTGAAATTAGCTGAAGCCAGCAGGGCGGCACAGGAGGCACAGATAGAGGTTGAGAAGTCGAGGATTGAGGGCAGCAAGTCAACCATGGTGGCTCTTGCCGCGACGCTGGAGCAGGCACAAAAAGACCTCGAAAGAAAAAAGGGATTGTATGAGTCGAGGGACATAAGCAAATCGGATTTTGACCTGATAAAATACAAGGTGGATGAGCTTGCGGCGCAATATGAGGCAGCCAGGTATAATCTGGAGGCGTCGCAGCGTAATTTGACGGTGATGAAGCACAATCTCGACGCCGCGGAGGCCAGGATTGAAGAGGCGAAAGAATACTACAGTTACACTACGATAACCTCGCCAATCAACGGCGTTGTAACGCGGGTAAACGCCAAGGTTGGCGAAATGGTAATGACCGGGACGATGAATAACCCGGGGACTGTGATAATGGAGGTGTCGGACCGCTCGAAAATGCTGGTGGTGGCGCAGGTTGATGAGGCAGATATCGGGGCGCTTGAGGTCGGGCAGAAAGCGATTGTGAGCGTGCAGGCGTTTCCCAATGTTAAGTTCACCGGCGTAATCGATGAAATTGCCCCAAAGCATCGGTTCAGCGACAACCGGACAAGATACTACCGTACAGAAATACTGCTTGATAACGACTCGAACGTCGAGAAGCTTTATACCGGATTGACGGCGGACGTTGATATCGAGACGAGGAAACATCCCGATGTTATTACCGTACCGAGCCAGGCGATACTGGCAAGAGAGGTTGACAGTTTACCACTTGATATTCGCGAGAAGAGCGCCGAGCTTGATAAGGGCAAGAAATTCGCGACGGTCGTTTACAGGTTTATTGACGGCAAAGCCGTTGCTACACCCGTCAAAGCGGGACAGAGCGATTTGACGCACACGGTAGTTCTTGCGGGGCTTAAGGAGGGCGACAAGGTTGTAGTCGGACCTTATAAGGTCCTGGACAATCTCAAGCAGGACCAGAAATTGAAAGACGAGCGGGAAGCAGCAAAGGAAAAATCCAAAAATAAAAACGGCAAGAGCGACAGCAATGAATCAGCAGGCAAATAATACGCTCGCCTCGGCGGAGCGGGTCGAAGCCGGGACAGGCAGGGTAATCATCCGGTTGCTGGCGCTAAAGCGATTCTACAAAGTCGGCGTTGAGGAGATTCGTGCGCTGGACGGCGTGGATTTGGAGGTGCGGGAGAACGAATACATCGCGGTGATGGGCCATTCCGGGTCGGGCAAAAGTACGCTGATGAACGTTCTTGGGTGCTTAGACAGGGCAAGTGAAGGGGTGTACGAGCTTGACGGCGACAACGTTACAGAGCTTGCGGATTCGGAACTGGCGAAGATACGCAACGAGCGGATCGGCTTTGTGTTTCAGTCATTTGAGCTTTTGCCCCAGATGAACGCCTTGAAGAATGTCGAGATGCCCCTGCTGTATGCGCAGGGCGGGTGGTTTGGCAGGGCGGCCAGGGCAAAAAAGGCGCTTGAGCGGGTCGGACTGGGCGACAGGGTTAAACACAAGCCGAATCAGCTTTCGGGCGGTGAAAAACAGCGGGTGGCGATTGCCAGGGCGCTGGTGTGCAATCCGAGCATACTGCTGGCCGACGAGCCGACGGGAAATTTGGATACAAAGACAAGCGAAAGCATATTATCGCTTTTCGACGAGCTTCACAGACAGGGGCAGACGATTGTGATGGTAACGCACGAATACGATGTCGCGCAGCACGCCAAGAGAATAATAAGGATGCAGGACGGTAACATTTGCAGTGACAGGACAACGGACGAGGACAATATACACGAACAAAAGCCGGGCCAAAAAGCGGAGGATGCAGAATGAGGGGATTGTTTGCCATACCGCTTATGTTCATCCGGCTTGTTTACCAGAGCGTTTATCTCGCCCTTGGGCAGATATGGGCCAACAAGACAAGGTCGATACTTACGACGATTGGGATAGTTATCGGCGTCGCTTCTGTAACGGCGGTAATCGCGGCACTGACGGGCCTCAAGGCGAAAATTCTCAGCCAGGTCGAGACGTTCGGCACCAACACGATAATAGTTCAGCCGCAACTGCCGGATAAGGGGCTTAAACGCACCCTGACGTGGTGGGATATAAGATTAAAGCCGAAGGAATTTGAAGGGCTTTTGGAGCATTGCCCGTCGCTGGAGCGATACACGCGGATAAGTGAGGCGGGGCAATACACGGTCAAATACGGCGAGAAGTCCGTGCTTAATGCAAATGTGTATGGCATAGAACCGCCGTGGCATCAGATTGAGCACAGACCAATGGTAATCGGCCGCGAATTATCAGATATAGACGCGGGGCGGATGGTGTGCCTGATTGAACCGGAGCTTCGCGATAAACTTGGATTCGACAAGGACTGCATAGGCGAAACGATTCGAATAGGACCCAGAAATTTCCGGATTGTCGGGGTTATTGAGAAGCGGTCCGACCTTGGAATAGGCGGCGGCGGGCAGGAGCGATTCGAAATAATAATCCCCTTCGATACCGCTTCGAAATTCCGGCGTGAATTCTGGATATGGGCGTTTGCCGAGGCCAAATCGGCAGATGTCCTCGAAGAAGCGGTGGGAGAGTCGAAATTTTTCTTCCGCCGTGAGAGACACCTCAGTCCCGACGAGCCGGATACCTTCAGGATTGAGTCACTAAAGAGCGCGATACAGACGTTCAATAATATATCTCTTGTTGTGACGCTGGTCGCCGGCGGCATAGTCGGCATTTCGCTTTTGGTCGGCGGAGTAGGCATTATGAACATAATGCTCGTCTCGATATCGGAGCGGACAAAGGAAATCGGCTTGCGCAAAGCCGTCGGCGCAAAGAAGTCCGCAATACTGACGCAATTTTTAATTGAGGCGATAATACTGTGCTTCGTGGGCGGCCTTGTCGGAGTGGGGGTTGGGTGGGGCCTGACTTTTGTGATAGCACATTCAAATGCGCTGCTGGCGAAGACATATATACCGGCCTGGGCCATAGCTCTGTCGTTTGGTTTTGCGGGGACAGTGGGAATAGTATTCGGAATGTTCCCGGCGATAAAGGCGGCGAGATTGGACCCGATAGAGGCATTGAGACATGAATAAGAGGATGAAAATCGCGAGAATGCTTGTTTTTGTAATTGCGTTGGGCGCATTGGTTTTTTTGGCCGGCTGCGAAGAATTTGCGAAGGAGGATGATTTTCTTGAGGTAAAGGTAAAGCCCGAGCAGACCAGGGAAATTAAAACGCTGAAATTAGAGGAAAAGAAAGAACCGAACAAGGCGGTGGAAGTCAATAAGCCGGCCCAGGCACAGATGTCACTGAGTATTGAACAGTGCCGGGCGATGACGCTGAAGAATAATCTGGATTTGAAAGTCCAGTTGATTGAGCCGACGATAGCGGCTAAGCAGGTAAGCGTGGAAGAGGCGAAGTTCGAATCGTCATTTTTTACGAATTTAGCTTACAACAACATAAACCAGCCGTCGGTTATAGTCGCGCAGGCGCAACAATACAAAAGCGAGACGGCCGACCTTGGCGTTCAGGTCCCGCTGCAGACGGGCGGGACTGTGCAATTTGACCTTGCGGACAATCGCACCGACGTTACCAGTCATATTCTTGACCAGAACGGCAACTCCCTTGGGAGGTTTAACAACGTAAATTACACGCCGACGACTACATTTTCGATAAGTCAGCCGCTGTTAAGAGGGGCGGGTAAGCGTGTAAACACTTATTCGATAAGGGTTCTGGAATACCAGAGGCAGATAACCGACGCGATGACAAAACTGGAAGTAATACGTGTATTAGCCAACGCAGACAGGGGATACTGGCGGCTGTATGCTGCCAGAAAAGAGCTTGAAGTCAGGCAGCAGGAATATGAATTGGCCCAGGCCCAGTTGGAGCAGACGCGGAGAATGGTTCTGCTCGGTGAAAAAGCGGCGGTCGAGGAAACAAGGTCGGAAGCCGGGGTAGCGGAACGACTGGACGGGATAATCAAGGCAAACAAGGCGCTGGAGGATAGACAGAGGGAGCTGAAACAGATAATGAATGAGGCAGGTCTGGGTATAGATTCGCCTGCTGTGGTAGTCCCAATGACTGAGCCGGACCCTGTGCGATATGAGATAAACAAGGAGCGGCTGTCGGCGTCTGCGGTGGAAAACCGGATGGAGATGCTGGAGGTGGAATTGCAGCTTGCGCAGGATTCAAGCACAGTGGATTATTACAGGAATCAAACTCTGCCGCTGGCCGCGCTGGACTATACTTATAATATGAACGGCATTGGAGCAGCGAGGAGCGACGCATACGATATGATGTTCGACAGGGCTTCTGAAAGCCACAGAGTAGGGATGAGTTTGATAGTGCCTTTGGGTAACGAGGCGGCGAAGGACCGGCTTCTTGAGGCGCAATATCGCAAAAGGCAGCGATTGCTCAGCAAAGAGAATCGGCGGATACAGATAGAGATGGAAGTGCTCGGGGCGATAGAGCAGTTGGAGGCGAACTGGCAGAGCATACTGGCGGGCAGACAGAATTCGATTCTGGCTGGTCGGCTGTACGAGGCGGAGAAGAGGCAGTTTACGCTTGGGCTTCGAACGGCTACCGACGTACTTGATGCGCAGGCAAAATTCGCAAATGCCCAGAGCACCGAGATTCGGGCGCTGACCGAGTACCAGATTGCACAGGTTGACCTGGCATACGCGACTGGGACGCTTTTGGGTGCGGCCAAGGTCCGCTGGGAGCCAATTGTGCCGAATGCCAACAGAACGGATGTCAGGTAGATATTAGCTATGGGCTTTTTTTTAGTTAATTAGAGAGGTTGAAAGCGTAACATCTTGCCAAATAACGGGTTAGGATCGCCGAAAACTTTTGAAAAAAATGAAAAAAGGGCTTGCACAAAACGAAGAATAAAGTGTATAATGAACAGTGAAAAGTTAATAGTTCTTTTCTTCCAAATAGGGTTTTGGTTTCTGTAGGGCAGCGGAAATCTAAATAACTGTGTAATATTTTACCACTGTCTTACAATAGCCGGAGTGAATAACTCCGGCTTTTTTATTTGGTTTTTAGCAGGAACCGTTTGCGCTTATGTGGGCGGCCAGAAGGATGTGTCTGAGGCGGTCAATGTTGAGCTGATTGAGATAATCCTCAGTAAAGTCCAGCTTGAAACGTCCGTGGAAATTTTTGATGCGTCTTTTAAGCTCGTCCCTGTCAAGGGCTGCGATTGAGGTTGCGGTCTGTTCAAAAAATTCT
>Ga0315286_10004105_pt1 | contig 13909 bp, 11 predicted proteins | sample YL17G10_0_MG_FD_205038 | JGI IMG/M metagenome (GOLD analysis project Ga0315286, IMG submission 205038) | Sediment microbial communities from Yellowstone Lake, YNP, Wyoming, USA - YL17G10_0 | ecosystem: Environmental > Aquatic > Freshwater > Lake > Sediment | place: USA: Wyoming | collected... | reverse complement strand
GTCATTCTGAGCGAAACGAAGAATCTCGTCTTTTCCGCGGCGTCACAGCGAGATTCTTCGGCCCGCAAGCGGGCCTCAGAATGACAGCGTGTTCCTTTGGCAATGCAGCGGTCAATAGACACAGTATAATGCAAGTCCTGGAATTTGCAAACGCGGGCAGTAGAAAATCCCGGGGGAACCACTACCCGTTGGGACCGGCCGCCTGCTGACCCCAAAATCCTTGTGGGGCAACGGGGTCGGCTACGTGTTCCTCCCCAGAAAGGACGGCATTCGCGCCAGAATCCGCCATCTGGTTGTCGCAGATAACACCTGCGGACACCCGTCACTCACCGTGCAGACCCCAGACAGAGTTTTCGGTACGCACAGCGGGCCGCGGTTGGCGAGGGTTCAGGCGGCTTGGCGGCGTCACGGCTCCACTCCGCGGGCACGCCCACGAGGTTGCCGACGTCCGCCACCGAGCAAAGGAAGCGGTCGAGGTCCGCCGGCGAGCCGGCCCGGGTCATCGCCTCAAGCATGGTCCGCCCGGCGCGCAACATCGCCCGCAGCAACTGGTTGGCGAAGATGACCGCGCTGAACCCGCACGCCTCCACCTCGGCCAGCGACACCTCAGGGAAAAGCGTGGGGACGAGCACCAGCGGCTTCGAGACGCGACGGCTGACGGCGATCTCACGCAGCGGCGCGAAGGCGCTCCCGTGAATCAGAATGGCGTCGGCCCCGGCCTCCGCGTAAGCGTTGGCCCGGGCCACCGCATCCTCCGGCCCCAAACCGGCGATGAGCGACTCGACGCGACCGATGAGAAACATTCCAAACGGGTCCGCCGACCGCCGAGCCGCCTCCAGTTTGTCGCACATTTCCTGCGGCGTCACCAGTTCGCGCGGCGCGCCCGGATACAGGCTGCACCGCTTCGGAAAAATGTTGTCTTCGATGCAGACCCCGCCATACTATACTGGGAGAAGATTAGAGAGCGATGAGGAAAAACGACGCTCCCGCGAGCAGACGCCGGCCCTGTAGCGTTTCCAGCCACGTGTCCTTTGCTGCGAGACTCCCAAGAACCCACCGCCGACGCACGCCAGCAGCGTCCGGTACGGCCGCGCGGCCTGACGAGCGTGCCTTCACCAACGCCAGGGAAGCCGCCCCTGCGCTGCGCGCATCGGCCAGGAAAGAGATAAAGGCCAAGCGTCGACGTTCTCAAAGCCTCACTACGCTTGGTCTTCGCGCCAGAACCCGTCAGCCGGCTACCGGAGATCACGGGCGCCGACACCTGTCACTCGCCCCGCAGGCCCTGGACGGAGTTTTTGGGACGCACAACCATGCCAACGACCGCCACTGCCCACAACAGCCTTGACTCACGAGCCATGTTCAGTCTCCTTGACCGTGCTATCGTTCCTCCGGGTTTTGCTGCTCGAAAATCGCCCGGTCCCATTCGTTCTCGCTCTTTGCCACCACCACGGCGGTCACCGCGTCGCCCGTGATGTTCACCACGGTACGCAGCATGTCGAGGATGCGGTCCACGCCAATGACCAGCGCAATGCCCTCCACCGGCAGGTTCACCGAGACCAGGACCATCGAGAGCGTCACGAGGCCCACGCCCGGCATGCCCGCCGTGCCAATCGAGGCCAGCGTGGCCGTCAGCACCACCGTGGCCAAGTCGCCCAGCGTCAGGTGGATGCCGTACACCTGCGAGATGAACACCGTGGCCACGCCCTGCATGATCGCCGTGCCGTCCATGTTGATCGTCGCGCCAAGGGGCAGGACGAAACTGGCCATGCTCTTCGATACGCCGTTACGCTTCTCGGTGACCTCCATGTTCACCGGCAACGTGGCGTTCGACGACGAGGTGGAGAAGGCAACCGTCATCGCCGGGAAGTGGTTCTTGTAGAACCTGAGCGGCGACACGCGCCCCAGCAGCACGAGCATCGCCGGGTACACCACGCCCGCCTGGATGCAGAGCGCCCCCACAAGCGTCAGCACGTACGCCAGCAGCGGCATCACCACGTCGAAGCCCTGCTCGATCATGACCTTGGCGATGAGCGCAAAGACGCCCGGAGGGGCCAGGTACAGGATGATCTCGATCACCCGCATCACCGCATCGTTGAGGGCGTCAACGAACTTCAGCACCGGCGCGGCCTTGGGCCCGATCTGCGCGAGGGCCACGCCCAGCAGGAGTGCGAAGGCGATGAGCTGGAGCATCTCGGCCTCGGCCATCGCCTTGAGCGGATTGCGCGGCATCATGTTCACGATCACGTCCATGATGAACGGGGCTTCCTTGGGCGTGTACTGCGTGTCGGTGGCAATGCGGATCGATTCGCCCGGGTGCACAATGCCCGCCGCCAGCACCAGCGCAATCACGATCGCCAGCACCGTGGTGGCCGTGTAAGATGACCATGACCTTCAGGCCCACGCGGCCGAGTTTGCGCGGGTCGCCCAGCGTCGCCGCCCCGTACGTCAGCGACACCACGACCACCGGCACGACCATCATGGTGATGGCCCGCAGAAAGAGGTCGCCCATGGGCTTGAGGGCCCAGCGCACGGCGGCGTCATTGAACTCGGCCGGCAACCCATAGTGCGCCGCCAAGCCGCACACCACGCCGGCCACAAGCCCCACCAGGATCCATGTTGTCAGCGTCGGCCTCTTCATGGGCGCCCCGAACATCCCGGCGCGGCGAGCCTGTATTGGCGCCAGCGCGCCCGCCAGTGTACCCACTTTCGCGCCTGCCGCAAGCGATGGATCGTGCCAGGGTGCATGACCCGTAGTTGCAGTGCCTGATTGGCCGATGAAGGAGGGCAGGACGTGCCGAGGCCTGTGGGAGGTGGGCCTGGAACGGCCAATCAGGAGGATGGGACATGGCGGCCGAGCAATTGAGTCGGAAGCGTGCGGAGTTTCTGGCGCGGGCGGGGCAGGCCTTTGACCGGATGTTCGGGGCGGATGGGCAGAACGGGCTGGTCACGTTCGCCCAGTGGGAGGATCATGCCTGCGAGGTGACCGACGAGTTGGCCCGGTGGCTGATGGCCGAGCACAGGGGGCGCAAGCATCTACCGGTCGTCGCGCTCCACCGCGTGACTTGACTACTTTGGGCTGCCCAATTCGCTGGTGGCCCCGCCCGCCGTGCGCCATCATGCCGGAATTCCGCTTCCAAAGAGTCAAACTCGGTGTCCGAACTCACGCCAGCACACTTCGCGTCGGGCCGAAATCGGCCGAAGCCCTGCTCTTGTCCCCCCGCCGCACCTAACGGATGGCGAACCCAATTCCTCTGGACCAGTACAGTCTCCTTGTTCTGCCCGCCACCCGTCACCTGCCCGCCACCCACTGGACGCCCTGCCGGATGATGAAATGCAGCGCCGGGACCGACTCGGGATGCGGGCTGATGGCGAGGACGCGTCCCTTGCCGCAAGGCGCGGCAATGATCGCCGGCATGTTGATCATCGTTCCCTTCTGCTCCTCGTACTTCGAAACCTCGCTGCGGAAGACGGCCAGCGGTTCGAAAGCAGGCAGCCCCGCCAGGCCGGCCGGCAAGAGCATGGGACCGTTATGGTAGTACACGTCGAGCGGGCCGGCCTTGTTGCCGAGGAGGCGCCGGCCTTCGTCGGTCAACTCGATCGTAACGGTTCCGCCTCCGCGTTCATGGAGCCGGCCGGGGATGGTCTTGTTGTTGATGATGGCCAGGGACCACTCGTAGTTGGTCGACGAGAGGAACGCGCCCGCACAGATGCCGATGTAACCGCCGCCACTGCGGACGAAAGTCTGCACGGCCTCCACGGCCTTCTTCCCGAGCGCTGCGGCCTCCGCCTTGCCACTGCCGCCGGGGAAGATCACGACGTCGAACTGTTCGAGGGCGCCGGCGGCGATGTCGGGGGGGCCGATATGATGCACCGCGGTGCGCTCGTCGCCATCGAGAATCCCCGCGAGATTCGTCGCACCTTTTCCGCCGGTCCCTCCCCCATCGTACACGGCCACCTGCACCTGGCCGCCCTTGAGGCGCGGCGTCATGACCTCGGCGTCGCCCGCGGCCATGTCCAGTTCCCGCATGAGGCGGTGCACCATGAGGCGATGCTGCCGCGTGCGGAGCGACAGCGGCTGTTGGTTATACGTCGTCTCGAAACAGAACCCCTTGGCCCCGGTCCGCTCGATCGTGGCGCGGACCAGCCCGCCATCGATCGGGCCCTCGGTCCGCAGGACGATCTCGCGCTTGGGGTCCGTAATCGTCGCATTCACGTCTTTGTGGATCTTCTGCGCCAGGGCGTGCATTTCCGGCGTGTCGAAGAAGACGATGCTGGACCCGACGGACTTCGGGTTAGCGATGTAGAAGTCCGACCCCTCGTGCAGATCGACCACCCAGTCCGGCGACTGGGCCTGGATGAACTCCCAGAGGGCTCGGACGATGAGCGAGACGGCCGTGTTCGGCGCCCCGGTCTTGGGGAAATTGCGGTTGGCGTTACGCGTCGCCTCCAGTTCGCCGGGAAGCCACCGCGAACTGCTCTTGAGGCCGGGGGTGTTCACGCGCGGCACGACGATCAGCCGGCCCCGTTTGAGGGGCCAGTGGCGGATCTCGTCGGCCGCGCGGTACCCGGCCGGCTCATCGCCGTGCACGCCGCCCGTGATCAGCAACGTCGGTCCGGAGATAACAGACTCGATGATGTAGTACGGGGTCTCCCACTCCGTTCCCTCGGCCAGGAGCCCGGACGTCTGCTTGACGTTGACGTCCGCCCTTGGGGCGAGGCCTTGGGTGCACCCGGCGGCCCACATCGCGGCGGCACCGACGGCGGCGGCCCACAGAAAGCCGCGCCGGTCCAGGGTCTTGTGAGGGGGTTTCCTGCGGTCCGTCAACGGATCCATGCGGTCGTCTCCTCGTTTGCGGGTGGCGCCATGCTCTTGCCATACTCGTGCCGGGGTCCAGGCCAGCGCGTCAGTTCTTGGTCGGCACCAGGGTTACGGACTTCAGGTTCATCAGGGCCGACTCGCGTTCTGCCTTGGAACGGACGGTCAGCGTGAACGGCCCGGTCCCGTCCAGTGTAAGGGCGCCGAGGCGATCCGTGCGGAACTCCGTCCACGCGCCCGTCGACCGGGGCCTGCTCGGCACGGGCAACCGAACAAGACGCCGCCGCCAATACCAAGCAAACAGCCCAGTGGCCTGAGATGCGCCCCATCGCGCTTCGCCTTTCTTCCTCGGAGGACCCCGCAGGGCGCCTGCACCGCCCGGACCCTTTAACGCGCTCTCGCCTCCAAGTCAAGGAGAAGGCACGGCGCGGGAAAGGTCTTGTTGAAGCCCGGAGCCGCAGTACAATCACGCCTGCGTGTCTGCGGGGGGCGCGGCGGTGGAATAGGCGGGCGTTCATCATCCCCCGGGCGTCAGGAACAAGGAGCGCGTGCCCGTGAAGTGGTGGTTCCGGCAAAAACTTCACACACAGATATTCATCTGCATTGGAATCGGAGTGCTTCTCGGGGTCGTCTTCGGGGAGCACGTATCGGTCATCCAACCCGTGGGGACCGTCTTCATTCGCCTGCTGATGATGCTGGTCGTCCCCCTGACGTTCCTCACCCTGATCGCCGGGATGACGAAACTGGACGGGATCAAGGCGTTGCGTTCTCTCGGCGGCCTGACGCTCCTCTTCTACGGCGTCTCCTCCATCGTCGCCTCCGGCATCGGCATGACCCTGGCGTTGATTATGATGCCCGGCAAGGGTCTAACCCTTGAAACGGCCGCCGGGGCGACGTCCAAGACCACCGAGTTCAACTTCGTGGACAGCATCGTCCAGTGGGTTCCCACGAACCCGGTCGAGGCCTTCGCCTCTACCAACATGCTTCAGATCATCTTCTTCGCCGTGCTCGTGGGCATCACGCTGCTGGCCTTGGGGAAGAAAGCCGAAAGGTTGGTTGCCCTGGTCAATGACGGCGCCGACCTGATGATCCTCATGACCGAGTGGGTCATGAAGGCCGCCCCGTACGGCATCCTCGCCCTGGTCGCCAACATGACCGCTTCTCTCAAAGCCGACATGCTGGGGGAAGTGGGGAAGTTCATTCTGACCCAGCAGATCGCCCTCCTGGTCCTGCTGATCGTCGCTTACCCGCTGACGATTCGGTTTATCGGCCGCCTGAATCCGTGGCGGTTCTACCGGCAGGTGTCGCCGGCAATGCTGGTGGCGGCCAGCACGACGTCCAGCGCCGCCACGCTGCCGGTGTCGATGGGCGTGGCGGAAGACAACCTGGGCGCCCCCGAGAAGGTGTGGGGTTTTACGCTTCCCCTCGGCGCGACGGTCAACATGAACGGCCTGGCCTCTTGCCTCGCCGTCATCGCGGTGTTCTCCTGCAACATCTACGGCGTAGAGATCACGCCGAGCCTGATGATACAGTTTCTGTTCCTGGGCCTGGCCCTTTCCGTCGGCTGCGCCGGCGTGAAGGGCGCCGGCATCGTCACGTCGGCCATCATGCTCCAGGCCATCAACGTGCCCACGGCGGTTGTCGTCCCGATCCTGGCAGCGATCTGGCCTGTCCTGGACATCGGAAACACCTGCTGCAACGTCACCGGCGACCTGGTGGCCACCGCCGTCCTGTCCAATCGCCTCGGCCTGCTCGATAAAGATATCTTCAATGGACGCCGCAAGGGCAAGCCGACGGATCGGCAGGCGGGAACGGACCGCGAAGGCCCTTGCAGCCAGGGGTCTCAGCCGCAGGGAAACCCGCCCGAAGGGCAAGCGGATTGACGTCGCACCAGGAGACGAACATGGCGACCGTGGCAAGACGGGTCGTGGACACGCTTCAGGAGATGGGGGTTCGGTACTTCTTCGGCATCCCGGGCGGGGCCTTCACCGACTACCTGGAGGCTCTGCGCCAGAGCGACGTGCGGTTCGTGCTCGTCAGCAACGAGGCCACGGCCGGGTTCATGGCGATGATTTGCGGCCGGTTGACCGGCATTCCCGGCGCGTGCCTGGGCACCTTCGGCCCCGGGGCGACCAACCTGACCACGGGCGTCGGTTGCGGGCTGCTCGATCGCCTGCCGTGCATCGCCTTCTCGGATGTGGTCTCCGACGCGATGCTGAAGCGCACAACGCAGATGAACATCGACCACCAGGCCCTTTTCGGTCCGATCACCAAGTGGACCACCAGCCTGCGGCCCGACCACATCAAGGAGACGCTGATCCACGCCATGCACGTGGCCCTGTCGGAGGCGCCCGGACCGGTGCACATCGGCCTTCCCGCCGGCACCAGCGGCGATCCGGCGGCCGACGAGAACGTGCGGCCCGAGCCGCCCGTCGGTCCGCCCCCGCCCGAGGCGGCCGCACTCGAGCGCATGGTCCGGATTCTCGGCAAGGCGAAGAAGCCCGTTCTGGCCGTCGGCTGGACGGCCGTGCGCGCGGGCGTGCGCCCGCTGCTCCTGCGCGTCGCCGAGCGCCTCGGCGCCCCGATCGTTCTGACGCCGATGGCCAAGGGCATGTGCCCCGAGGACCACCCCTGCTACGCCGGCGTGCTGAACCACGCCCTCAGCGACCAGGTGGGCAAGACCCACCAGCAGGCCGACCTCGTGGTCGGCGTCGGCTTCGACCCCGTCGAGGTCAACTACGAAGACTGGATTCCCAAGGCGCCGGTGCTCCACCTCGACACCGCCCCGGCCGATCTCGACCTGAAGCAATACCGCCTGGCCGGCGAGGTCGTGGGGGACCTCGGCGCGACGATGCGGCGTCTGGCCGAGGCGGACCTGCCGAAGACCGAGTGGAACCTCGACGAACTGGCGGCGCGCCGCAAGAAGATGTTTCAGCAACTCGATCCGCCCCCCGGGTCCTTCGGCCCGCGGGCCGTGCTGGCGGGCCTGCGGAAGGCCCTGCCCGACGACGGCATCCTGGCCTGCGACGTCGGCGCGCACCTGCATTTGATCGGCCAGCAGTGGCGCACGCCCGAGCCGGATTGCCTGCTGATGACCAACGGGTGGTCGTCAATGGGATTCGCCATTCCGGCGGCGATCGCGGCGAAACTCTGCCGCCCCGAGAAGCCCGTCTGCTGCGTCGTCGGCGACGGCGGATTCCTGATGATGGCCGGCGAAATGGCCACGGCCATGCGGCTGGGCCTGCCCATCGTGTTCGTCCTGATGACCGACGGCAGCCTGTCGCTCATTCGCATCAAGCAGCAACGCAAGGGCTACCCGGAATACGGCACGCCCCTGCAGGGGGCAAAGTACGAATCGGCCCAGTCGTTTTTCGGCGTGCCGGTGCTGCCCGCCCGCGACGCGGCGGCGTACCGCCGGGCGCTCGAGCAGGCCTTCGCCATGAACGGCCCGGTCATCGTCGAGGCCTTCATTGACGGACATGAATACGACGAACTTCTACTGAAAGGAAACCGCTCGTGAAAGACGTCCGGATCGTGTTGTGCGGCTTGGGTAACGTGGGCAAGGCGTTCCTCGAACTGCTGGCCGAGCGAACGGCGGACATCGAGGCCCGGTACGGCCTCCGGCTGTCGCTGGCGGCCGCCGTGGACATCGGCGGGGCCGCCGCAAGCGACTCGCCCGGCGGCGTGCCGGCCCGGGAACTCCTGGCCCACCTCCGCGGCGGCGGACGCGTGGAAGGCTTCGGCAAATTCGGCCGGCCCGGCCTCAGCGCCATGGACGCCATTAACGCCGGCGCCGATGCTCTGGTCGAATCGACCCCGACCAACCTCAAGGACGGCGAGCCCGCCCGGACGAACATTGAGGCGGCGCTGCGGCGCGGCATGCAGGTCATCAGCGCCAACAAGGGCCCGATCGTCCTCTTCTACAAGCAACTGACAGACCTGGCCCGGAAGCACGGCGGCGGCCTACACATCAGCGCCGCCACGGCCGCGGCCCTGCCCACCCTCGACGTGGCCCGGGTCTGCCTAGCCGGCACCCGCATCCTCTCCGCCGAGGGCATTCTGAACGGCACGACCAACTATATCCTTACCCGCATGCGTAACGACGGCGCCACTTACGACACCGCCCTCAAAGAGGCCCAGAAACTCGGCATCGCCGAGACCGACCCCTCGAAGGACGTCGGCGGATACGACACCGCCACCAAACTGGTCATCATCGCCAACTGCCTGTTCGGCCCGTCCTTCCGGCTGGAGGATGTGCCCACGCAGGGCATCACCGAGGTAACGCCGGAGGACATCGCCCGGGCCGGCAGGGACGGCGAGGTCATCAAACTGGTCGGCTCCGCTGAGGTGGTCGACGGCAAGGTGCGGCTGAGCGTGGCGCCCAAACGCCTGAAACAGAACCACCCGCTGGCCTCCGTAAACGGCTCGGAGAAGGCCATCAGTTACATGACCGACACCATGGACCGCGTCACGGTCAGCGGCGGCAAGAGTTCTCCGGTCGGCGCGGCGGCCGCCCTGCTCAAGGACCTGATCAACGCGTACGTCTGAGCGGTCCGCCGGAGACGCCTGTCCCTCCCAAATAATCCGTCCGCCTTATTCTACAAGCACTTACGCCTCTTGTCTGCCCCGCTCTTCGCCAGACGAAGAACAACGAAAAACAAACCCTTGCCTCCTGTGGCGCCGCGGGATTACTATCTCTGCGGCTGGCACGAATACCTGCTGCGACAAGGAATCCGCCCATGACCCAACCGCCAAATCTGGACCGCCGTCGTCTGCTGAAAATGCTCGGCCTGGGGGCCGTAGCGATTGCCCTGCCGCGCGGCCGGATCGTCGCCGGTGCCGAACCGTCCGGAGCGGCCGCACGGGCGCCATCGGCCCAGACGTCGGGCGCGCGGCCGGGGAACCCCATCGCCGTGTCGACGTATTCCTATTGGCGGTTCCGGGCCGACTCGATGCTCAAGATCGAGGATTGCCTGCGCCTGGCGGCCGAGACGGGCTTCGACGGCGTTGAAATCCTCGAAAAGCAGATGCACCGCAAGGACGGACCGTACCTTCAGTCGCTGAAGCGGCAGGCGTGGGCGGCGGGGCTTGACTTGTGCGGCCTCTCGACGCACCAGACGTTCGTGTGTCCGAAGGCCGAGGACCGGCAGGCTAACGTCGCGATAACGATCGCCAGTATCGAACTGGCCTACGCGCTGGGCATCCCGACGGTGCGCGTCAACACCGGCCGCTGGGGCACCATCAGGAGTTTCGACGACCTCATGAAGAACCGCGGCGTAGAACCGCCTTTGCCCGGCGCCACCGACGAGGACGCCTTTCCGTGGGTCATCGAGTCGCTCGAAAAATGCCTGCCGGCGGCCGAGAAGTGCGGCGTGGTGCTGGGCCTGGAGAACCACTGGGGCCTGGCCCGCACGCCCGAGGGGCTGCTGCGCATCGTCAACGCCGTCAACTCGCCCTGGCTGGGCGTGACGATGGACACGGGGAACTTCCTGGAGGACCCGTACGAGCGGCTGGCGGCGATCGCACCGAAGACGACGTATGTTCACGCGAAAACTTATTACGGCGGCGGAACGTGGTACACCCTCGACCTCGATTACGAACGCATCGCAGGCCTCCTGCACGGCGTGGGATTTCGCGGATACGTCTCGCTGGAGTACGAGGGCAAGGAAGACGCCGCGACGGCCATTCCGAGGAGCCTGGCGATGCTGCGGCGGGCGTTCCGGTATGCGACGTAGGCCCGCGAGGAAGGCGGACGTACCCAACATATGTCATTCTGGGCTTGACGGCTAACGTTGGCAGGAGGAAGGACTATGATCAAGAAGGCATTCATTGTCGCGCTTACGGTTCTGGTTGCGGTCGGCATCGTGGAAGCCAAGCGTATTTCCCCCAAGGATGTCATGCCGGTCACCAAGGACGCTATTACGTATTCAGCCCCCCACGACCAAATGGGTTGCGTGGTCGCCAAGAGCGAGAAGACCGGCCAACTCTTCTGGTTTCGTCAGGTTTACGTAGTAAAATACGAACTTGGCTTGGAGAAAGACGTTCAGGATTGCTTTATCACGGGGCTGACAATCGAAAATGGGAAACTGCTCGTCACCAATGAAGAAGGGGGGCAATTCGAACTCGATCTCGAGAGCCTGTCTGTCAAGGTTCTCAAAGGGACAGCCCTCATTGAGAGAACTCCAAGGAACAAGTAGGACTTTCTGGCCCCGGGCCCTTGATGGCCTGGGTGACGGCGTTAATCCGCCACCAAGTGATCTTGCCAGCCTCCTGTGCTGGTCCACCGATTCTAGTGCCCTTCGCCTGGCGTCATAACCTGTTTATTCACCGTCACTTATGGTAGCCTCTGTGCTGGTCCACCGATTTTCGTGCCCTACGCCTGGCGTCATAAACTGTTTATTCACCGTTAAATCCGCCCTGCTCCACGTCATCTCCCTGGCGCGGCTCGCCTATGTCCACACGTGGGCGTGGGCCGCTGGAAGCCTTGACACACGCATCGGCCAAGAGGTTGTCGCAGATAACACCCGCTGGCGCCGCCCGAGAAAGGCGAGGTCGTTTCGACGCCTTATCTCGGCGGCTTACACCACCTCTACACGCGGGCGGCGTGACGGAATCCGAGTTCTCTCCAACCCGTTCCGCGAAGGTTCTCTGCACCGAGTTGGCAAAAACGGTCCCTTTGTGCTGGTCGGCGAGCCGATCGCCGCTGTGAATTGGTGCAAAGGCGACGCTGCACAACAGCGGAAGCTCAAAAACCCATAGGTTTCGACGGCGATGGAGTTTTTAGTAGGGACGCCTGTTACAGTCGCAGGATGGCCGAGAGGCTACCTTCGGCAGCCGTGGCTGGCTGTGCGCGGCGGACCCGCAGCAAATCCAATGTCTCCTCGTCGCTCGGGTCTGAGAAAGAGTTGTGCCGTTCCATGGCCGCGAGAGGGGCCTGCTGGTCCAGCGGCAACTGCCCTGCGGCTTCCGCCAGAATATCGGTTTCCGGCAGTGATGTGGACAGCGGCGGTAGTGGGATTACCTTGCCAGACAGCGGACCGCCCGTCGTCGGCAACAGGTCGAGGTGGCGCCCGAGTGCAACAGCCGCCAGGTAGGCCGACGTGAAGCCGTCGATGTCCCCCAGCGTGATTCGTCCGTCCGGTGGACGCACGCCGAAGCCGACGCCACGGAAGTCGGCATCCAGGCTCTTGGCGTTCCACGCCGCAAGGAATCCTGCCTTGTCGTTTGCCGTGACGGCGCCATCGCCGCTGAAGTCGCCCCGCAGGCTGCCGACGTAGAAGACCGTGCTGCCGCCCGCAACGCCGTTGCCGGTCGGCATGTCAAGGTAGCTGTAGAGGTAGCCGCGGCCGCTGCCGGACGACTTGGGCTCGCCGTCGAGCGAATGGTTCTGGAGGTCCTTGGTCGTTCCCCCGCTGCTGAGCGTCACCTTTACCCATGTGTCGACCACCCCCGCCGGCAGCGTAATGGTCATCGTGTCGGTTCCGGAACCCGCGACGCTCGTCGGCGTTACCGTTCCGAGGATCGTCTCGATATCGCCCGAGAACGCGACCTTCTGGACCAGGACATCGTCGGCGGTCGAGCCGAAGAGGACAGGTTCGCGGAAGCGGACCGTCACGGACTTGACGCCCGCGCCGCTCGGATCGACGGAACTGACGCCGCGGGTGGTGCTGCCGTTCAGTTTCACGCTCGTGACCGTGGGCAGCTCGTCGTCGGCGATGACGACGGTTGCAAGGCCGTTGCCGTCGATGTTGTAGTTCGTGCTGAGTTTCAGGATGAGCGACAGCGTCTCATCGTATTCCTCAGCCGTGTCGGCAACCGGCGTTATCGTGATCGACGCCGACGTCACGTTGGCCGCCATGTCCACGTAACCGCTCAGCGAGGGCGTGTAGTCGTTGCTTCGGGCGGTGCCGGCGACCGTGTAGTAGACCCTCAGGGCGGAGGTCGTGGTGCCCGTCCGGGTGATGGTAAAGGTGCCCGGGTCGCACCCCTTCTCGGCGGCGTTGGGGTCGGTGGCCGCGATGAAGGCCGTCGCGGTGGGCGCTGCACTGTAGGGCGTCAGGCGCAGGCCGGGGATCGGCCGCTCGAGGGTGCCGTCGGGCAACTGCCAGCCCACGGCCAGGTTGTCGCCGCCCCCGCCCTCTTTCTGGAGGGCCTCAATGTAGTAGCGGAGGCCGGCCTGAAGCGTGATGGTGCCGTAGGCGTTACTCGAACACTGGTTTGACTCCTGGCTCCACGCCCGCGGGGAGGTCCATCCGCCGACCCACGCGATCTTCGTGAGGGTGCCGTTGGGATTGTCGTCGGTCCGGTTGAACCACAGTTCGGAACTGTCGTCGCTGGCGATCCAGAAAACGTACGTCCCGGTCATGGGTGCCGTGACGTACCCTCGCATGCGGGTCCCGTAGGCGTCGTTCCAGTCGGTCGGGGCCTCGAAGGACGTCCTCTGGTCGCTGCCCGACGGGTTGTTCGGGTAGTTCACGTTGGTGGTGAGGTTGGAGACCGCCTCGCCGGCGATGCCGGTCCAGTACTGGCGCAGGATGGTTCCCGTGCCCGTTTTGGCGAACTGGAAGGTGGCCTGCGAGTTCGGCGTAATCAGGGTGCCCGTCGTGCTCGCGACGTTCGAAGCGGTCAGCGTGTACACCGTGTTGTAGGCCAGGGGAGAAGCCACCGTCAGCGACACGGTTTTGCCGTCGGCCTCCAGGAACGCCCCCTGTATAGGCACCTGCTGGTTGGTCGGATAGGTGATGGCATAGTTGCTCATGTTCTCCGCAGAGGCCTGGGTCACGGCCTCCGAGAAGACGGCCTGCACGGTGACGATGTTCGTGGCAGCAACGGACTGCAACGCAATGATGCGGGCCGTGACGCTCGTGCTCTTGGCGCCCTCGACGCCGTCGCGGTTGACGGCCGCAACTTGGTACGTGTACGTGACCGCCGGCTTGACAGTGGTGTCGTGATAGACGGTCATGGCGCAGTCGGCGATCGGGATGCTGTTCCGGTAGATGCGGTACACGCCGATGCCGCTCTCCGGGTCGGTCGCCGCAGCCCAGGAGATGTCGATCTGCGATGCGCTGACGACCGTGGCCATGACGGAGCCCG
>Ga0315286_10004103_pt1 | contig 13914 bp, 13 predicted proteins | sample YL17G10_0_MG_FD_205038 | JGI IMG/M metagenome (GOLD analysis project Ga0315286, IMG submission 205038) | Sediment microbial communities from Yellowstone Lake, YNP, Wyoming, USA - YL17G10_0 | ecosystem: Environmental > Aquatic > Freshwater > Lake > Sediment | place: USA: Wyoming | collected... | reverse complement strand
GGTCCCGCCTCCATCGCACACCTTCTTCCCATCAAGGACGGAATACACCGCCGTCGACTTGCCGCTCCGCTCGCCGCTGGCTGCCAGCAACATGCCGTCGGGGGACAGGACAAACTGGAGGTCTTCCCGCATATCGCCCTTCAGCCGAAGGATCTGCCGCCCGGAAGGTAGGCTCCACAGACACAGGGTATTGTCTCCGCCATACCCGTCGCTCTTGGAGTACAGAACCGTGCCGTTGGCGGCAAAGCCGACTTCGGTCACGGCATTCTTGTGGTCGTTGAGCACCAACTCCTGCGCGCCCGATGCCACGTTCCATAGGCGAACGGTGCAGTCCCCCCTGTCACGCGTTAGCGGCTCGTTTTCCAGAAAGCCGCTGCCCGATGCCAGCAGTCTGCCGTCCGGTGAGAAAGCCAGGCAGTGGATCCTACTGGTGTGGCCTTCGAGGGTGCGCAGCAGCCTGCCCGTCGAGGCATCCCACAGTTTCACTAAGTCGGGCCGCCGGCCCTGCCAGTTATCCCCTTCGGCTGAGGCCACGGTCCGGCCATTAGGAGAAAAGGCAACGGCACTTACCACGTTCTTGTGGCCCCGCAAGACGCGCATCTGTCTGCCCGACCCCGTGTTCCACAACCGCACTGTTTGATCATGTCCGCCCGAGAGAAGCATGGTGCCGTCCGGTGAAAACGCGACAGCATGGACCCAGAACCTATGCCCCCGGAGAGTCGCCAGCTTCTTCCGCGCGGAGATGTCCCAAAGCATTATCTCACCAAGTTCGCCTTCATTGTTGAAGTGGGCGAGGACCTTGCGGTCGGGCGAGAACACATCCATATCTTGGTTGGAAGCATCGGCAACCCTTACCTGTTGCTTCGAGGTTATGTTCCAGAACCGCAGGCCCATGTCGCCGAACACATCTTTCGCGATCAGAGTCTTGCCATCTTCGGCAAAAGCAAGGAAGGTCACGCGTCTGTCTTTGCGCGCAGGAAAGTGCGCATGGAACATGGGCTTGCCGGTGGCAGCTTCCCAAACATGGACATCACCGTAGTGCGTGCCGGTGGCTAACAGTTGGTTGTCCCATGAATATGCAGCGGCGGTGACTTCAACGTCGTGGCGAAACCGGACCGTGCCCAGCCTCGCCCTGGCCCCCCGAGGCAGCGGGTCACCATACAGATCGGCTCGGTCCCCATCGGAAAGCGCCAAGGGGGGCACAACAACGCAGTCGGTTGGCGGTTGCCATTCAAGGACAACTTGCGAGGTCTTATCCTTGGTAGCGTCTTTCTCCCCTCTCGAACACGAAATGGCCGTAAAGGCAAGCCCGGCTAACGCCGAGGCAACAGCAACCAGGACTTTCCACGCCGCTCTAGGGCGTATAGGCCGACATTTCCCAGATGACGCTTCCATTGCGCTCCTCCGGCCCCGTCCTCCCCCCATTCTCTCCGCCCCCAGGCGCGGCGCAAGGGCGGGGGGCCCACGCTCAGAGCACTTTCATCTCGCGGAGGATCAGCTCGGCGGCGCGGAGCGCGGCCAGGCCCTGGCGGCCGGAGACCGGCGGCTCGGCGCCGGCGGCGGCGGCGGCCAGGAAATCCTCCAGCTCCCGGCGCAAGGGCTCGACCTTGGGGATGGCCGGCCGCTCCACGTCAATCAGCTTGGAGAACACGAAGGCCTTGAGGTCCAGGCCCAGCAGCGTGGGGTTGAGCTTGGCCGGGTCAATCTCGCCGCGCATCAGGGCCGCGCTCTTGCGGTAGACCACCGCGTGCTTCTCCAGCAAATCCAGCGAGATGTAGGCGTCGGCCTGGAAGATGCGCAGCTTGCGCTCGGCCTTGTGGGAGACCCGGCTGGCGGTGACGTCGGCCACCGCCCCGCCGGCGAAGACCAGCCGGGCGTTGGCGATGTCCTCGCTGGGCGAGAGGATCTTGGCGCCGACGGCCTGGGCCGACTCCAGCGGCCGGCCGACCAGGTCGAGGATCAGGTCAATGTCGTGGATCATCAGGTCCATGGTCACGCCCACGTCGGTGGAGCGGAAGGGGTAGGGGCTGACCCGCCGGCACTCGATGAACTTGACGTCGCGGACGAAGGGCCACGCGGCCATCACCGCCGGGTTGTAGCGCTCCACGTGGCCGACGGCCAGGGCCAGGCGCTTCCCGGCGGCGAGCCCCACCAGCTCCTCGGCCTCCGCCACCGTCTTGGTGATGGGCTTCTCGACCAGCACCGGGACGCCGGCGGCCAGCAGCTCCCGGGCAATCGCGCAGTGCAGCGTGGTCGGCGCGGCGACCACCGCGGCCTCCGGCCGCTCGGCGGCGGAGAGTTCGGCGAGCATGGCCCGGTGGTCGGCGAAGACCCGGGCCCCGGACTTGCCGGCGGCCTCGCGGGCCGCCTTCTCATCCGGGTCGCAGACCGCCACCAGGCGGCTCTCCGGGAGCTCGCCGAGGATGCGGCCGTGGATCTTCCCGAGCCGGCCGGCGCCGATCAGCGCAGTGCGCATCACCGTGCCCATCGGTCACTCGGCGCGCTCGGCGTCGGCCGCCGGGGCCGCGCCGTGCTGCTTCCGCAGCGCCTCCCGGCCGCGGCCGAGGTTGCCGGCCTCGGTGCGCGCCAGGAACTCCAGCAGGTACTTGACCTCGGCGAACTGGTCCAGGCCGTCGGCCAGGATGCGCTCCTTGGCCACCTCCTGGGAGAGCGCCGAGTGGTACAGCAGCCGGCAGCTCTGGCGCAGCGCGCCGATGGCCTCGCGGGCCAGCCCGGCGCGCTGCAGGCCGACGATGTTGACGCCCCGCACCCGCGCGGGGTTGCCGTCGGTGATCATGAAGGGCGGCGCGTCGCGGGTGCACTTGGCCAGCCCGGAGACGAAGGCCTGCCGGCCGACCGTCCCGAAGTGGTGCACCCCGACCATCGCCGAGAGGATCGCCCCGCGCTCGACCAGCACGTGGCCGCCGAGGGAGGCCACGTTGGCCATCAGCACGTGGGGCTCCAGGATGCAGTCGTGGGCCACGTGGGTGTAGGCCATCAGCATGCAGTCCGAGCCGACCATGGTGCGGCCGCCGCCGCCGGCGGTGCCCTTGTTGATGGTGGCGTACTCGCGCACCACGGTGCGGTCGCCGACCGCCGCGGCGGTGTCCTCGCCGCCGAACTTGAGGTCCTGGGGGTCCGAGCCGATCACCGCGCCGGCGAAGATCCGGCACTCGCGGCCCAGGGTGGCGCGCCCGGTGATGCTGACCCGCTCGGCGATGGTCGTGCCCGCGCCGACGGTGACCTGCGCGCCGATCACCGCGTAGGCGCCGACGGTGACCTCTGCGCCGAGCACCGCGCCGTCGTGGACGATGGCGGTGGGATGGATGCGCATGGCTCAGGCCCCTCCAGGTGCGGCGGTCAGGCTGGCGCGCGGCACGATCGCGAAGCGGATCTGGGCCTCGGCGACCAGCTTGCCGTCCACGCTGGCGCTGACCTGCACCTCCCCGAAGGTCCCGCGCAGGCGCACCATCCTGGCCTCCATGATCAGCTGGTCGCCGGGGACCACCGCGCGGCGCAGCTTGGCCTTGTCCACGCAGACCAGCACGGCCACCCGGTCCTTCATGCTCGGCCCGGCGGCGGCGGCCAGCAGCACCCCGCCGAGCTGGGCCATGGCCTCGATCTGCAGCACCCCGGGCATCACCGGGACCTCCGGGAAGTGCCCCTGGAAGAAGGGCTCGTTGGCGGTCAGGTTCTTCAGGCCCACCGCCCGGATCCCGGGCTCGATCTCCAGCACCCGGTCGACCAGCAGGAACGGGTAGCGGTGGGGCAGGAACTGGCGGATCTGGTTGACGTCGTACATCGGGCGGCCTCCGTTTCCGACCGCGCAGCGCGCGCGGATCTTGCCAAGCATCTCCCGGTTGAGGTTGTGCCCCGAGCGCCGGCCGCAGACCCGGCCGTGCAGCGCTCCGCCCAGGAAGGCCAGGTCGCCGACCAGGTCCAGCAGCTTGTGGCGGACCGGCTCGTCCGGGAAGCGCAGTTGGGTGTCGCGGACCCGAGTGCCCTCCAGGACCAGGGTGTTCTGGGTGTCGGCGCCCTGGCCCCAGCCCAGCGCGCGGAGCTTGCCGACCATCGCCGCCGGACAGAAGGTCCGGGCGCCGGCCAGCTCCCGGACAAAGGATTCCGGGGTGAGCTCGAGCTCCCGCTCGCCCTGGGCCAGCGGCTCGCCCGGGTAGTCCAGGCGGTAGCCGAGCACCAGGCGCTGGCCCTCGACGGGCAGGGCCAGCACCGAGGCGTTGCCGCTCTCGACCAGGAGCGGGCCGCTGACCCGGAAGGCGGGTCGCTCCTCGGCGAGCTCGACCAGGCCGGCGGCCTCCAGGGCCTGGACGAAGACCAGCGCGCTGCCGTCGGCGGCCGGGGGCTCGCCGCCGGAGAGCTCCACCTCGGCGTCGTCCAGGCCCAGGCCCCAGACCGCCGCGGCCACGTGCTCCACGGTCTGGACCGACCCGTCGGGGCGCCGGAGCGCGCTGCGGCCGCCCTCGCCGCTCTGCTGCAGATCCGCGACGCCCAGGACCGGGGCGCCGGGCAGGTCGATGCGGCGGAAGCGCAGGCCCGAGCCCGGCGGCGCCGGCAGGATGCGCAGCGCGGCCGGCTCGCCGCTGTGGATGCCGCGGCCGGCGATCCGCTCGGTGGGCTGCCGGAGCGCGCGGCGCTTCATGGTCGGCCGGTCCAGAAAACCCGGATCCTAGTTCTTCTTGCCGCCGGGCTTGGGCTCCGGGGGCTTGGGCTCGGGCCCGGGAGCGGCGGCCTTGCCGGCGCCGCGCTCGTACTCGCTGTTGAGCTGCTTGAGCAGCTCATCGGTGCAGTCCAGGTAGTCGGCGCGGTAGAGCACCGTGCAGCCGGCCACGTTGCGGTAGAAGGAGTCCTTGGACTTGGAGGGCTCCTCGCGGAGCTGCTGCTTGACGACCAGGTCCAGGCCCTTGTCCCTGGCGTACTTGGCGGTGGCGGCCAGCAGGTCGGTCCAGACCTCGGACATGGCCTTGACCTCGGCCGCGTTGCGGTCGCTCAGGAACTTGCGGTCCTCGGCCTGGAACTCGGCGATCTTCATCTGGATGGCCTGCTTCTCCTTGAAGAGCTCGACCGACTCCGGGTCGCGCGGGTCGCTGGCCAGCCGGCGCTGCTCGGCGCGGATGAACTCGGCCTTCTGCTTGAGGGCCTCCTCCAGGGGCTTGAAGCGCTCGGCGGTCTGCTTGTAGAGATCGTCGCTCTTCTTGTAGTCGCGGAGCACCTTGTCGACGTCAACCACCGCGATCTTGAGGGCCCGGGGCCCCTCGCCGGCCGGGGCGGCGGGCGCTGCGGCGGCCCAAGCGGCTGCCAGGACTGCGATCGTGCGCATGCCGGTCATCACCATCCTCCTCATGGGCATCTCCCTCCGCTGCTCAGAACAGGAAGCTGAAGCTCATCTGGAACAGCTGGTGGTGCTCGTGGTGTTGGGGGTTGAGCGCCCGGCTGAAGTACAGCTTGATGGGCACCTGGCCCATGGCCGGCGGGGTCTTGATCAGGAAGCCCAGGCCCACCGACCGCCGCTCGGTGTCGTGGAGGTCGTCGAAATTGAAGTCGCCCTCGTCCGCCCAGACCCCGCCGACGTCGAAGAAGACCACCCCGCGGAAGGTGTCCTGGTAGAGGGGGAAGATGTACTCGAGGCTCTCGACCAGCATGAAGTCGCCGCCCACCGCATAGTCGCCGATGCGCGGCGAGATGGTGCGGTTCTCGTAGCCGCGGACCGTGCCGATGCCGCCGGCGAAGAAACGCTCGGAGGGCGGCACCACGTCGCTCCGGCCGTAGGCGTTGGCCCAATCGGCCATGAGCCGCAGGTGCAGGACGTGGGCCCAGTCCCAGGTGCGGAACAGGGGCAGGAAGCAGTCGCCCTCCAGGGCGGTCTTGCGGATGTCCTTGTCGCCGCCGAAGATGCTGCCGAAGACCTCCTCGCTGGCCTCCAGGTTCACCCCTTTGGTGGGGGCGATCAGATCGTCGACGGTGCTGAAGACCAAGCCGACCTTGCCGGAGGAGAACAGCGTGGTGCCCTCCTCGTCCTTGAGGACCTCGGGGGCTGCGTCATCCACCCCGTTCATGTAGACCTGCTGGATCTTGTACTGCACGTAGCCGCGCAGGCGCGGATGGAAGAGCCGGCGGCCGAGCTTGACGCTGGCCCCCAGGCGCTCGAGGTTGAAATCCTCGTACTGGCTGATCGAGTCGAACAGGCTGAAGCCGAAGCCGTAGTGCTCGGGGGTGTCCCAGATCCAGGGGTTGGCGAAATCCAGGCTGTAGTACTGGGAGGTCTCGCTGACCATGGCCCGGAGGGAGAGGGTCTGGCCGCCGCCGCGGAAGGCGCCGCGGCTGACCCAGTCCTCCCAGCTCTTGGGCGGGTTGCGCCAGTCCAGGTTGCGCAGGGTGATCATGGCCGACCCGCCCACCGACCCGTCCTCCGGGTTGACGAAGGCGCCCACCTGGAGCATGCTGGTCTCCGTCTCCTGGACCTCGATCTCCAGGTCGGCGGTGGCCGGCTCGTCGCCGGGCTCGGCCCGGGCGGAGACCTTCTTGAAGAGGCCCAGCCGCCGGAGGTTGCGCTCGCTGGCGCCCAGCTTGCGCGAGTCGTAGATGTCGCCCGGGAAGAGCTCCAGCTCCCGGCGGATGATCCGGTCCTTGGTGAAGGTGTTGCCCTTGATGCGGACCTCCTCGACGGTGGCCTCCGGGCCCTCGCTGACCTGGAAGCTCAGGGCGGTGACGCCGGGCTCGCCGGTGTCCTGGCGCCGGGCCAGCGCCCGGGCGAAGGGCCGGCCGTATTCGCCCAGGAGGGCCTCCAGGCGCCGTCTGGCCTGGTCGACCTCCTCCTCGGAGTAGGGCTTGCCGAGCTGCAGGCCCAGGCGCTTGCGCGCGGTCTGCTCGGGGGCCAGGGACAGCCCGGTGAAGCTCACCGGCCCGTAGACGTACTTCCGGCCCTCCTCGATCTGGAAGCTGACGGTGGCCCGGCGGCGGCGGCGCCAGCCGGCGGGCGCGCTGATCTCGGGATCGAGCACGGTCACCCGCGCGTCGGAGTAGCCGCTGTTGTGGTAGAGGTCCTGGAGGCGCAGGGCGTCCAGGCGCAGGGCGTCCGGGTCGTAGGGCCCGGAGGAGCTGAACCACCCGCCGGGCTTGCTGCGGATGGCCGCGCGCAGCTGCTTCTCCTTCAGCGCCGAGCGGCCGCGGAAGACCGCCCGGGTGATGTCCACCGGCCGCTCTTCCTTGATCTCGAAGACCGCCAGCACGTGGCCCGGCCGGCCGGCCACCGGCTCGGTCTTGGCCTCGATCTTGGCCAGCGGGTAGCTCTTCTCGATGTAGAACTCCTCCAAGGCCCGGACCATCCGGTAGGCGACATAGGCGTCGTAGCGGCCCTTGGGGGCCAGCACCGGCTGTTCCTTGCCCTTGCCCTTGCCCTTCTCCGGCTCTTTCTCCGGTTCTCCCTCGGGCGCGCGGGCTGCCTCCAGCAGCACCCGGGTGCCGAACTTCTTGTTGCCGCGCAGCTCCACGGCGTCCACGACGGGGCGCTCCTGGCAGGTCACCCGCACGCGCAGGCCCGCGGGAGTCGGCTCCGGGCGCTGCAGGATGACGTTGTCGAAGAAGCCCAGGTTGTAGATGCGGCTGAAGTCCTCCCGGTAGGTGGCCGGGTGGAAGGGCAGGCCCACCCGGGTGGCCATCACCTTGCGGACCTCCTTGGGCTCGACGGTGACCAGCCCCTCGATGACCACCTCGGCGACCGGCCGGCCGGCCAGTTCCGCTCCGGCCGCGGCCGGGCCTGCGGGGGCGGGGGCCTCGGGTGCCGCCGGGGGGACCGGCTCGGCCGCGCGGATGCGCCCCGGCCAGGCGGACAGGGCGACCAGGGCCAGCGCCAGAGCCGGAGCCCGCCGCCGCACTACAGCCCCTCCGGATAGTAGTTCTCGAAGCGGAAGCAGTTCTCCCGGAAGGTGAGTTTGACGTCGGCAATGGGTCCATTGCGGTTCTTGCCGATGATCAGGGTCACCGGCTGGCTTCGATCCGGCGGGTCCTCGTACAGGCCCGGGCGGTGAATCAGCAGGACCACGTCGGCGTCCTGTTCGATGGCGCCCGATTCGCGAAGATCGGAAAGTTGCGGCCGGTGTTTGGGGCGATCCTCCAGGCCGCGGTTGAGCTGGCATACGGCGATGATCGGGATGTTCAGCTCTCTGGCCAGGGCCTTCAGGCCGCGGCTGACCGCCGCCACCTCCTGTTGCCGGCCTTCCCGGGCGGCTTCAGAGGGTCCTTGGATCAGTTGCAGGTAATCGAAGACCGCCAGGGCAATCTTGCTTTTCATCTTGAGCCGGCGCGCCCGCGCGCGGAGTTGGACCACCCTGGGCTCCAGGCACTCGTCCAGGAAGATGGGCGCCTCCTTGAGCTTGGCCTTGCCCTCGGTTTCGAGTTTGACCCACTCTTCCCGGCTGAGCCGCCCGCGCCTGAGCTTGTGCGAGTCAATCCCTGCGCTCATACAGGCCATGTTCTGGGCCATCTGGTCCTTGGTCATCTCCAGGCTGAAGAGCGCCACCGGCAGGCCCTGTTCACAGGCGATATTGGCGATGATGTTCAGGGCCAAGGTGGTCTTGCCGGTGCTGGGCCGGCCCGCCAGGATGACCAGCTCGCCGGGATGGAGTCCGCTGGTGATCTCATCCACGTCCCGGAAACCACAGGGAATGCCGGTCAGCGCCTCGGTGCCGTGGTGGGCCGCCAGTCTCAGGAAGAGATCATCCAGCACATCGCCAATGGAGGATACCCCGGGGGCCCTTTCCTGGGCGATGCTGAAGATGCGCTGTTCGGCCGCTTCGATGAGGTCCTGGGCCTCGCGGCCCGGCTCGAAGCCCTCCCGGACGGTCGCGGTGGCCGCGGCGATGAGCTGCCGGGCCAGCGACCGGTCGCGCACGTGGCGCGCGTACTGCTCGACGTGGGCGCTGCTGGCCACCGCGGCGGCCAGGTCCGCGAGATACCCGGCCCCGCCGACCTCCTCGAGGGCGCCCTGATCGGCCAGCGCCTGGCGCAACAGGTTCAGGTCCAGGGCCTGCTCACGGTCGTAGAGCTTGCAGGCCACCTCGAAAATGCGGCGATGGGAGCCCTTGTAGAAGTCCTCGGCGCGCAGAATCTCCACCGCCACGCCGGCGGCCTCCCGGTCAATGAGCATGGCCCCCAGGACGTTGGCTTCCATCTCCAGCGCCTGCGGGGGGAGCTTTTCCAGATTTTCCATGCCCTGGCCCCTCCGGCCGGCTTACGCCGGCCGGGCGACTTGCCCGGTTACTTGCTTTCGGCGGCGGGCTGGTCGGTTTCCTCCGGCAGCACCCAGACCTTGACGGTGGCCTCCGCACCCTCGGCCAGCCGGAAGAGCACGTCGTGGGTGCCGACCTTCTTGATGGGCTCGGCGAGTTTGACGGCCTCGGCCGGCACGGCGATGCCGTGCTCGGCGGCCAGCGCCTTGACGATCTCCTCGGCGCCGACCGAGCCGTAGAGGGTTTCCCCGTCGGCCCGCGCCTGGATGTTCACGCTGCGCAGGGCCGCCAGCCGGCCGGCCAGCTCCTGGAGGGCCGCCTCGCCGGCCGCCTGCTTGGCGGCGACTTGCTTGCGCTCCTTGCCGATCTGGCGCTCGTTGTCGGGCGTGGCCACCAGGGCCAGCTTCCGGGGCAGCAGGTAGTTGCGGGCGTAGCCCTCGGCGACCTCGACCACCTCGCCGACCCGGCCGAGCTTGTCAATGTCGTTGCGGAGTATCACGCGCACTGGCCACCTCCTACCGGCCGACGTAGGGCAAGAGCGCCAGGAACCGGGCGCGCTTGGCCGCCTGGCGGAACTGGCGCTGGTGCTTGGCGCAGTTCCCGGAGCGCTTGCGCGAAAAGAGCTTGCCCTGCGAGGTGCACAGCTTCTGGAGGGTGCGCACGTCCTTGTAGTCCACCCGCATGGGATCAAGCGGCGGCAGCAGCGGCGCGCTCGGGGCGCTCGGGGCGATGGGGACGCTGGGGACGCTCGGGGCGCCCGGGGCGCTCGGCGCGCCGGGGGCCGGGCCGGCCACCGGCCCGCCGGGCGCGGCGGGGACGGGCGGAGCCGGGGCCGCGCCGACAGTGCCGGGAGCCGCGGCCGCGCCGGGCGCGCCCGTCCCCGGCTTCTTGCCGCGGCGGCAGAAGCGGCACTGGTTCTTCTTGGGGGGCAGCTTCTTTTTCTTCTTCTTGTCCTTGAACTTGCCGGGCTTCTTCTTGAAAAATGCCACGGTCGGTCACCCTCCCGGGCCGGTTGGCCGGCCCCTAGAACGGAATGTCCTCGTTGACCTCGAAACTGTCGTCGGCGGCCTCCGGCGGCTCGGCCGCTGGGCCTGGGCCCGGAGTCTTGCCCGGCTGCGCCGGACGGGCCGCCTTGGGCGCGCCCGGCCCGGCCGGCTTGGGCGGGGGCCCGCCGCCCCCCGGGCCGCCCTCCCGGGTGCCCAGGAACTGGAACCGCTCGCAGACCACCTTGAGCTTGGAGCGTTTCTGCTTGGTTTCGCGGTCCTCCCACTGGTCGAGCTTGAGGCGGCCCTCGACGAGGAGCGGCCGGCCCTTGGCCAGGTACTGGCCGGCGAGCTCGGCCTGCTTACCCCAGGCATCGATGTCCACGAACGTGGTTTCCTCGCGCATCTCCCCGCTGGTCTTGTCCTTCCAGCGGCGGCCGACGGCCAAGCCAAAGCTGGCCACCGCCATGCCGCTGGGCGTGTAGCGGATCTCCGGGTCGCGGGTGAGGTTGCCCATCAGAATGACCCGATTATAGTTGGCCAGGAGCTCCTTCCTCGCCTGCTAGGCGCTGGGGCCGGCGCCCGGGGCCGCCGAGCGCACCGGGCTCACCGGCGCCGGGCGGGCCTCCGGGGCGGGCCGCCTCTCCGGCGCGGGCCGGCTTTCGCGCGGCCCGCGGCTCTCCCGGTCGCGGTCCCGGTCGCGGTCGGGGCGGCCCTCGCGGTCGCCGTGCCCGTAGCCCTCCTCCTCGGGCTCGACGGCGAAGACCGGGAAGGCCTCGCCGTCCTCGTCGACGGTGACCAGCACGCGCAGGACCGTCTCGCTGAGCTCGGCGGCGCGCTGGATCCGGGTGATGGCCTCGCCCTCGGCCCGGAAGTGCGCCAGGTAGTAGCTGCCGCGGCGGCGCTTGGCGATGGCGTAGGCCAGCTTGCGCTCGTCCCACCGGTCGCAGTTGACCAGCTGGCCGCCGCCCTTCTCCAGGACCGCCTTGAGCTCCTCGAGCACCTTGGCGTGGTCCGCTCTCGCCCGGTTGCTGTCCACCAGAAACATGGCTTCGTAGAGCTTCAAGTTCCTCCCTCCGATTTGGCCGGCCCGGCCGGCCCGTCCGACGGGGCCGCGTTGAACCGGTTCATGCACACCGCGATGCCCTGCTCGGCCCAGGTCCGGACGGCCACGGCCGCCCGCTCCAGGACCGGCCCGAGCTGCTGCTCCTCGGCCCGGCTGAAACGCCCCAGCACGTACTTGACCGAGTCGCCCCGGCACTCGCCGATGCCCACGCGCAGGCGCGCGAAGGCCTCGGTGCCCAGCTCCCGGATGAGCGACTCCAGCCCGTGGTGGCCGCCCGCCGAGCCGCCGGTGCGAACCCGCAGCCGGAAGAGCGGCAGGTGGAAGTCGTCGCAGACCACCAGCAGCCGCGCGGGCTCCAACCCGTAGAAGTCCAGCACCGCCCGGGCCGAGCGCCCGGACTCGTTCATGAAGGTCTGCGGCCAGGCCAAGAGCAGCTTCTCCTTCCCCAGCGGGACCTCGGCGACCAGCGAGCGCAGGCGCTTCCTGGCACTTGGCGCGCCGAGTTCGGCGGCCAGGCGCGAGAGCACCCGGAAGCCGACGTTGTGCCGGGTGCCCCGGTACTCCTCCCCGGGGTTGCCCAGGCCCAGCACGGCAAGCACGGCGCAGCCCCTCCGCCCACCGGCCTACTTCTTCTCTTCCTTCTTGGCCTCCGGCTTCTTGGCCTCCGGCTTCTTGGCCTCGGGCTTCTTGGCCTCGGGCTTCTCGCCGGCGGCACCCGCGGCGGCCGGAGCCGCAGCGCCCTCGGCGGCCGGAACGGCCTCCTCCTCCTTCTTGGCGGTGAGCACCTCGGGCTCGGCGACGCCCTCGATGGCCACCGCGGCCTCCAGGTCCTTCTCGGTGCGCGGCGCCTGCAGGGCGACCACCACCGCCTCGGGGTCGGTGACCAGCTTGACCTCCGCGGGGAGCTTGAGCTCCTTGGCGCGGACCACGTCGCCGATCTGGAGCGGAGCGATGTCCACCCGGAACTCCTCGGGGATGTCCACCGGCAGGCACTCCACCTCCAGCTCGCGGAGCACCGCGTTGGTCACCCCGCCGGCGATGGCCCCGGCCGGCTTGCCGCGCAGGAGCACCTTGACCTTGACGCTGATGCGCTGGTCGGCGCGGACTTCCTGGAAGTCCACGTGGAGGGGCCGGTGGCTGACCGGCTCGTACTGGACCTCCTTGATCATCGCCTGGCGCTCGGCCGGCTCGGCGCCGGCGATGCTCAGGGTGATCAGGCGGTCGCCGTGAGTCAGGGTGGCCTCCAGCTCGCCCCGCTCGGCCTGGAGCATGGTGGTCGGCCGGCCCGCGCCGTAGAGCACCGCGGGCACCTGGCCCCCCCGGCGCAGCGCGCGCGCCGGGCTCGTGCCGGCCGCGGCCCGGACCGCGGCCTTGAGCACCTTGAGTTTCTTGGCCATGACGGTGGACTCCTCCCGCTAATGACTGCTAAACAAACAGCCGGCTGAGCGACTCGTCCTTGCGGATCCGCCGGATGGCCTCGCCCAACAGGTCGGCAACCGAAAGCACCCGGAGGTTGAACCCGGGGGCGCCCTCGCGCAGCGGAATGGTGTCGGTGACCACCACCTCGTCGGGGCCGGCCGCGCGCAGGCGCTCGAAGGCCGGCCCGCTGAAGAGCCCGTGGGTGACCATGGCCCGCACCGAGCGCACCCCGGCCTGGCGGCACACCCCGATGGCCTGGCTGATGGTGCCCCCGGTGGTGATCATGTCGTCCACGATGATGGCGTCCTTGCCGCGGACCTCGCCGATCACGTAGCCGCACTCCACCTCGCTGTCGCCCACCCGGCGCTTGTCGACCAGGGCCAGGCCCGCGTTCAGGCGCTTGGCGAAGGCGTTGGCGATCTTGAGCCGCCCGGGGTCCGGGGCCATGATCACCAAGTTCTCGACCTTCAGCCCGGTGTCCTGGATGTACTTGAACATCACCGGGAAGGCGAAGAGGTGGTCCACGGGGATGTCGAAGAAGCCCTGGATCTGGGAGGCGTGCAGGTCCATGGCCAGCAGCCGGTCAATCCCCGCGGTGGAGAGCAGGTTGGCGGTCAGCTTGGCGGTGATGGGCACGCGGCCCTCGTGCTTGCGGTCCTGCCGCGCGTAGCCGAAATAGGGGATCACCGCGGTGATCCGCTGGGCCGAGGCCCGCCGCAGGGCGTCAATGATGATCAAGAGCTCCATCAGCGTCTGGTTGACCGGCGGGCAGGTCGGCTGGATCACGAAGCAGTCCTTGCCGCGGACGTCCTCGAGGATGCGCACCTTGGTCTCGCCGTCCGGGAAGTGGCCGACCTCGGTCTCGGTCAGCGGCTGGCTCAGGTAGCGGGAGATGGCCCGGGCCAGTTCGGGATGGGCGCTGCCGGTGACCAGGCGCATCTTGTCCACGGCTCAGGCCTCCTCTGCGGCGCCGCCGCGCCGGCGGATGGCCGCTTCCACGGCGGCCAGCTCCTCGGGGTCGTTCACGCCCAGCGCCTCGTCGGGATCGTCGGTCTTCAGGGCCGCGACACCCAGCCCGTCAGCCATCAAGAGCCCGATCACGTCGGTGAGGTAGTATTCTCCCTGCGCGTTCCGGTTAGTCAAGCGATGCAGGCGGGAGAAGAGCTCCCCGGCGCGGAAGCAGTAGGACCCGGAGTTCGCTTCA
>Ga0315286_10004102_pt1 | contig 13918 bp, 13 predicted proteins | sample YL17G10_0_MG_FD_205038 | JGI IMG/M metagenome (GOLD analysis project Ga0315286, IMG submission 205038) | Sediment microbial communities from Yellowstone Lake, YNP, Wyoming, USA - YL17G10_0 | ecosystem: Environmental > Aquatic > Freshwater > Lake > Sediment | place: USA: Wyoming | collected... | reverse complement strand
GTTCCAGATGAAATCCAACCAATCCAAGGAGCGATCGATCACGTCCTCCATCGCCGACCGTCCCTCATTTCGGAGAAGGCTGTCAGGATCTTGGCCCCCGGGAAGCTTGGCGACTCTCACGACAAAGCCCTCGTCCAATAGCACCTCGACGCTCCGGACAGAGGCCTTGACACCTGCGGGGTCTGAATCGAAGAGCAAGAGGACCCGGTCCGCATAACGCTTCAGGAGCCGGGCCTGCCCGGAGGTAAGAGAAGTACCCGATGAAGCGACCGCAATCTCCCAGCCGAACAGGTGCAAGGAAATGAGGTCAAAATATCCCTCCACGATGAAAGCCTGCCCCTCATCCCGAATCTTCTTGTAAGCAAAGTTGAGGCCATATAAGGTTTCACCTTTGCTGTAAATGGAACTGGTAGGGGAATTCATGTACTTATTCTCGCCATCGGCGAAAGCCCGGGCCCCAAATCCGAGGACCCTTTCCTGCGTATCGAGGATCGGGATCATAAGCCGATCACGGAAGCGATCGAAATAAGCTCCAGGCCGGTTTCCGGGAAGAATGAGGCCAGCCGCCTCGAGGAGCGAAGAGGGCTTTCCTTTCGCCCTCATATGGCCCAGAAGGGCGTCCCATGAGGCCGGTGAGTATCCCAGGCGAAACTTGTTCCAAGCATCCTCTAAAATCCCCCGAGCCTTCAGATAATTTCTTGCCTTGACTCCTGCCGAGGACCTGGTGAACTGGTCCTGAAAGAATTCGCAGGCCTGACGATTGACCTCATAGAGGTCCAGCTTGGGTGAGGGACCCATCCCTCTCTCAGCTCCTTTTTCCGGAAGACGAATACCTGCCCGATCGGCCAGATGACGAATCGCCTCGGAAAAACTCAACCTCTCGTACTTCGTGAGGAAGGTAATGACATTCCCTCCCTCCCCGCAGCCGAAGCAGTGATAGATCTGCTTTTCTCGGGAGACCATGAAGGAAGGTGTCTTCTCGGAGTGGAAAGGGCAGAGGGTTCGATAGTTCTTTCCTGATAACTTCAGGGGAAGGTAGGCAGAGATGGTCTCTACGATATCGGTCCGGGAGAGTACTTCTTGAATAATCTCTTCGCTGAAATTGGCCAATAGTTCCTCTATGATTTTATTTTGACGATGGTCGCACCCGCACCCCCCTCATGGAAGGAAGCCAGGTGAAACGCTTCGACCATAGGATGGTGCCGCAACATCTCCTCAATCCCTTTGCGAAGGATTCCCGCCCCTTTTCCATGAATGAGTCGAACTTCCTTGAGTCCTGCCAGGGCTGCGTCATCCAGGTACTTTTCGGCTAAGGACGTGGCTTCCTCTCTCCGTTTTCCGATGAGATTCAACTCCGCTCCGATGGAATCTGCACCCGTCAACTCCCAGTGAAGAGAAACAGGCCTTAGAGAAGATCTCCCGGTCTCGGTGGTCGGCTCGATTTCCCTGGACGGAACCTGAATCTTTCCCATCCGGACTTGCACCTCCACCATTCCTTGACCATCCACCTCCCCCAAGAGGATTCCCTCTTGCCGGAGCCCCTTGATCCGAACCTTTTGGCCCTTGCGCAAAGAGCATTCCGGCCTGCCTTTCTCCTCCCCGCTCTCCTCACTCTTTGCCTCCCCGAATGGGGCCTCTTGCGCCAAGGCGGAGAGGATCTGCTGTCCTTCCTTGATGGAGTTGCGAGAGGCGTCCTGGGTTCGAATTTCCCGGATGACTCCCTCGATCCGGCGACGAGCCTCGGCGACAAGGCTCTCTATTCTTCTTCTGCCCTCCTCGTCGATCGCCCTTTTCTTTTCCCGAGCCTGCCGGAGAAGCCTTTCAACCTCCTCCTTGGTCCGGGATGCCTCATGCGCCTCCTCCTCCGCCCTCCTCTTGTGCTCCTCTATGAGAAGGCGATCCTCTCGAATCCGTCGAACCATGGCCTCCCAGTCAACGATCTCCGACGAGAGCAGCCTGCGCGCCGACCGAATCACTTCGGGGTCGATACCCAGCTGCTGCGCGACATCCAGCGCAAAGCTCTGACCGGGAAGTCCTATATTTAATCTATAACTTGGCCTTAAAGTGTCAAGGTCAAATTCTACAGAGGCATCTTCCATTCCCGGGTGGGAATAGGCGTAGGTCTTAATGGCGTCCTGATGCGTCGTGGCCAGGATCATTCCTCCCCGTTTATACAGCTCTTCGAGGATGGCGATGCCCAGAGCCGATCCTTCGTGCGGGTCGGTGCCGGACCCCAATTCATCCAAGAGCACAAGGGATTGGCTGTCTGCCTCTCGCAAGATCTTGGCGATCTGAGAGATATGCGAGGAAAAGGTGGAGAGGCTCTGCTCGATATCCTGCTCCTCTCCGATATCCGCGAAGATCTGGGAAAAGAAAGGCAGCTCACTGTCAGCGGAGGCGGGGATATGGAGTCCCGCCAGGGCCATGAGAGACAGAAGCCCTAAGGTCTTCAGAGCCACCGTCTTTCCTCCCATATTAGGGCCGGTAATAATCAGGATCCGATAGGGATCGCCCATCAAGATATCGATGGGTACAACCCCTTCCTTTTCCCCCGGGCCCTGAACCTTTCCCTCCATCTTTTTGATCAGGAGGGGATGTCGGGCTTGAAACAGCCGGAGGGACCCATTTTCTCCCAGGAGGGGTCTTTTGGCCTTCATCCGTTCCGCTAAACGGGCCTTGGCACAAAGCAGATCCAGACGGGCCATCGCCTCCACCCCCTGCTGAACCTCAGGGGCTTGGCTCTTCAATTCGCCGGTCAGATCTTGCAAGATTCTCCGGATCTCCTCCTCTTCCTCCAGACGGAGCCGCTTCAAGCGGTTGTTGTCATCTACCAGAGAGAGGGGCTCCACAAAGAGAGTCTGGCCGCTCGCCGATTGGTCCTGGATGAAGCCCCGGAGGGCAGCCTTGAAGTTGGGCTTCACCGGGATGACGTAGCGATCGTTACGGAGAGTGATCAGGGAATCCGCGATCACTCCTTGATAATGGGGGGAAAGAAGGATTCCCTGGAGCTTCTCTCTGATCCTATCCCGGAGCAGAAACGCGTCATGGCGGAGCCTCTTCAGGCGGGGACTGGCACCATCCAGGATCTCACCCTCCCCACCAATGCAGCTGGCAATCTTATCTTCCAGTTCCGGTTGCGGGGTGATAGGGGAAAAACACCCCTGCAACAGAGGAAAGGTTGATGATTGGGGCTTGAAATAGGAGCGTAATTTGTCCGCCACCTGGAGGACTTCTCTCACCTCCCTCAGTTCTGATCCGGACAGGATCGCGCCCTCCAGGAGCGAGCGATCCAGGTACGGTTGAATGTCCTTTACGCCTTCGAGGGGAAGGTCGCCCGCGGAGCCGATCAGCTGCCGCATCTGGTCGGTCTCTTCCAGGGATCGCCTTACCTCCGGAAGATCCGTGGAAGGCATTAGCCGACTGCTCAGCCTCTTGCCGGGTGAGGAGCGGGCTTGAGAGATTAGCATCTCTCGGACGGCCTCAAACTCCAGGACCTTCAAAGCATGGGTGTCCATCATACCATGGTAAATCAGAGACGGGAGATCCTCCGGAACCCGGAACAGGCGATGATATCGAGGTTCCTTTCCCTCTCCACCTCATCCAGGAACAAATTAATCCCTATGGTATCGCTCGGGATATGGCCAGCTATGATGACGTTGAGGTGGTTCTTTTCTGCCTCCGCCCGATGTTCCTCTCCAATATGCATTCCCACGATCGTCCCTATGTCAGTACGGGCTATCTTTTCAAAGGCTTCTTTTGAGCCTCCTGTCCCTCCGGTCATATCCACAAAGATCTTTCCGGCCCTCCTTTTCTCGGAACCGAGCACGAGATTCGGTCCGTTGTGGTTCCGGATTCCCTCCCGATATTCAGGGATCTCCTTTAACAGTTCCAGCACATCTTTGACCAGGAAAGGTTTCTGTTCGTCCAACATCTTCTGGAGATACGTAGTGACCATGTTATCGGCTGGGGTATGGACGCAAAGAAAGGGGATATCCAAGAGAGCAGCTACATCGACTGAACGGGTATGATTACTGGGCATAAGCCTGCGTTGTACCTCCTTGATCCTCCCCTCGAGTATTCCCTCTGCCACGGCAATGGGTACCCCATATTTATGCAATATATCGGCCTGCATCCCCATAACCTCGTACAGGGAGGCCAAGGCGCGGCCCTCAGGATGATGGGAGAGCAAGAGATCGACCTTTCTCCCTCTCTCCCCCAATCGATCCGCGAGCAGCACTTCCCCCACTTCCATATCGATACCTGTCAGTACCCTCTCCACTTCTCTTTCCTTCTCTCCGTAAAGGAGGCGGGTATCGGCATAGGGGTTATCCAGCCGTTCCAGGTCAAACTCCTTCTTCTGATCCTCCTTCAACTCTTCGAATTCCTTCTGGGCCCTTTCCAGATCTCTTTGGGCCACCTCTTCGGATCGTGGATCATTTTTCATCCCCGAATAGATTGCTTTCCTATAGATTTCCCCTAGTTTCATCGAAAAACCTCCTTTGACTCGGGAAAGGATCTATGAAAACACTACGGTCTCTCTACGGAAATCCGGCGGACTCCTGACCCCTCCTCTTCCAGGAGCCAAGGATTTCCTCCGCCCCGAGGAAAAAAAGGCAAGAAACCTGAATCAGGCCTCCTGCCCTTTTTGCGTGGGAGAACTTTCTTTCTACCGGGACGATTCCCTCTCTTCGTCTCTTCCTCTCTTGCTCTTGGCGTCCTTATTGCGCGGCCTTCCCGGTCGCTATGCTCCTCTTCATCCTGCCGGAGATCAGGGGATCTGATCCAAAACCTCTCTTACTATCCCTCCGTTATCTGACCCACTTCAACCTTATCTGGAAGATCTTCCTCTTATTATTGGGGGCAAGAACTCCTCCAGGATCTTTAACCCAGCCTCTTCCCTGCTACCACATCAACCCTTTTTCTTCTTTGGTGATCGGAATAAACGCCTACCTTTTAATGCTACGAGGACCTAGGGTCAATGACTTTAGAATATCATGAAAAGGCTCTTCTTCGCCTCCCCGGTCTTCGATGGCTGCCTGCAGGAGCCGGTAAATGGCAAGGCGAGGCTGGGCCAACCAAACTTTTCACCAAGGGACATCTTTTAATCCTGCGTCATGCGCATCTTCTTCGCCATCTTCTTCCGAGCTGCCAGGGACTTCTTTTTCCTGCGTACGCTTGGCTTTTCATAATGCTCCCTCTTGCGCAGCTCAGAGAGGACTCCCGCCTTTTCGCATTGCTTCTTGAACCTCCGCAATGCGCTCTCTAAGGACTCGTCCTCTTTGACCTCCACACTCGTCATTCTCCCACCTCCCCTTGCCCCTCAAAGATTGCTTCACTACGATTTCGACCGGAATACCTCTTGTTCCCCTTCTACTATCTTTTATTCCCTTCTTTGTCAACGTTTTTTATCCCGGCGGCCACCCCATCCTTCGGCCCGCAAGCAAGTGGAGATGGAGATGCCCGACCGTTTGACCCCCATTTCGATTACAATTGATCACTATCCGAAACCCCGAGCGATCCACCCTCTTCTCCCTGGCGATTCTATTCGCTACCAAGACCAGCCGACCCATCAAGGAGACATCCTCCTCCTGAAGGTTCAGGAGGGTTGCAATATGCTTCCTCGGGACGATCAGAATGTGGAGCGGGGCTTGGGGGTGAATATCCTCAAAGGCCAGCACCTGCTCATCTTCATAGAGGATTCGGCTCTGGGTTTGCTTGGCCTCGATTCGACAAAAAGGACAATCCGCCTGCGGATCCATCTTAGCTACCTTTTCTGTAAATCTCATCCGGGTCGAAGATCCTCGGCTCTACCTCCTCGATCTGGTCGGAGCAGGGGCTATAACAACGGTAGAAACAGGATCGGTGTCCCGTGTGGCACGCCGCCACCTCCTGTTCCACTTTCACCAAAATCGTATCCCCATCGCAATCATAGAGGACCTCCCTCACCCGCTGCACGTGCCCTGACTCCTCTCCTTTTTTCCAGATCTTGTTCCGGGACCGGCTAAAAAAATGGGTGAACCCAGTGCGGAAGGTCTCTTGCAGAGAATCCCGGTTCATGTAAGCCAGCATCAGAACCTGACCTCCCTCCGCGTCCTGAACAATCGCCGGAATCAAGCCTCTCTCGTCGAATTTCACCTCTTTGAAGATCTCCACTTCCAATCCTTCCATTCGAAATTGATATCCAACGCCCGCCGAAAGGCCACAAATTCACCGTTTGTAGCCAATTTTGCGCAGGAACTCTCGCCGTGACTTCACATCCTCCGCCCCCTCGATCCCCTTGGGAGGAAAGCCGTCGACGACCCCCATGACTCCCCGTCCCTGTTCTGTCTCCGCAACAATCACCTGGACCGGATTGGCGGTCGCGCAATAGATGTTGCAGACCTCGGGACACGCTTTGACCGCATTGAGGACAGCAATGGGGAAGGCATCCTGGAGGACGATAGAAAAGAAGTGACCACAGGCCACCTTTTGGGAGATGATCGTTGCGGCCTCCTTCGTCTTGGGGTCGTTCCCCTCTACCCGAATTAAACAGGGACCCGAGGCCTCACAGAAGGCGATCCCAAATTTGGACTTGGGCAAGCTCCCCGCCAGGATCTCATAAAGGTCCTCCGTACTCTTGATGAAATGGGTGTGTCCCAGGATCACATTGTTCCCCTCCGGGATATCGATTTGAATCGCCTCGACCTTCATCCCTTGGCCCTCCCTTGAATCTTCCCCAGCGAGATGGGTGGGATTTTCCCATGACGGATCGTCCGCCTATTCGCTTCCAGGTTGTGTCAGAAGCCACCAGGATTGCACCCGCCAAGCACTCTTACATCCTTACCGGGATTCCCCTCTCCTTGAGATACTCTTTCGCCTCGTGGATCGTAAAATACCCATAATGAAAGATGGAAGCTGCCAGAACCGCATCCGCCTTTCCCGCGCCCAACACCTCATAGAGATGCTGGAGGGAACCGGCCCCCCCGGAGGCGATTACCGGAGTATGGACCGCTTCCGAAACGGAGCGTGTGAGTTCGATATCGTACCCGTCTTTAGTCCCATCGCAGTCCATGCTCGTGAGCAGAATCTCTCCGACCCCCAGTTCTTCACCACGCCTTGCCCACGAGACGGCGTCCAGGGAAGTGGGAACCCTTCCTCCTTCGACGTAAACCTCCCAGGAGAGAGAAGCCCCCAGCCTCCGTTTGGCGTCGATGGCCAGGACGATACACTGACTCCCGAACATCTCGGCGGCACGACGAAGAAGCTCCGGATCTCTGACCGCAGCCGTGTTCAAAGACACCTTGTCCGCCCCCGACTGCAACATGATTTTGATATCCCCCACGGAAGAGATGCCTCCTCCCACAGTCAAAGGCATGAAGGCCATCTCCGCGGTTCTCCGGACCACATCCACCATCGTCTTTCGGCCTTCATAAGAAGCGGTGATGTCCAGAAAAACCAACTCATCCGCCCCTTCGCGATCGTAGGCAGCGGCGACCTCTGGAGGATCTCCCACATCCTGGAGATCCAAAAACCTCGTTCCCTTCACCACCTTCCCGTTCATCACATCCAGGCAGGGGATGATCCTCTTAGCGAGCATCGGGTTCTCCGACCCGGGTCAAAGCGATCGCCCCGGACAAATCGATCCTTCCCGAATAGAGCGCCTTTCCGATGATCATGGCCATAACGCCTTTCCCCTCCAAAGCCATGATGGCCCGAACATCCTCCAGCGACGATATCCCTCCCGAGGCGATCAGAGGAAGCGAGGTGGCTTCGGTCATCTCTCCCAGCGCCAGAAGGTTGGGACCTTCCAGCATACCATCCCGAGAAATATCGGTATAAATGATGCCGCCCAGAGGACAATGGGAAACCTGACGCGCAAATTCGATGGCCCGGAGACTGGTAGACTTGATCCAGCCCTCGACGGAAACATAGCCGCCCCGGGCATCGATCCCCAAGAGGATTCGTCTCTCGAAACGGCGGCAGGCTTCCTCCAGGAAATCGGGAGAAACCACCGCCTTCGTGCCCAAGATGACCTTTTGGGCTCCCCGCTCCAGGACCGCACCGATAGTCTCCAGGCTTCGCATGCCGCCTCCCACCTGGATCGGAATCTGGACCGTCTGGGTTATCTTCTCAATGAGATCGAGATGCACCGGGAAACCTGAAAAAGCCCCATCCAGATCCACCACATGCAGGAATTCGGCCCCCTTCCCCTCCCAGTGACGGGCCATCTGAACAGGATCCTCCGAATAGACGGTCTTCTGGCCAGGGTCTCCCTGCAGGAGCCGCACGCACTTGCCCTCCTTTAGATCGATGGCGGGTATGATCATCATCGGACGAGCCCTCCAAAGTTTTTCAAGATCTGCAGGCCCAATTTCTGGCTTTTCTCCGGGTGAAATTGTGTGGCATACACATTCTCCCGGCAGATCACAGAGGGAAAGGATGTCCCGTACTCCGTGGTAGCAGCCACGTAAGAGGGATCCGGCGACTCCAGGTAATAGGAGTGTACGAAGTAGAAAAAAGAGCCTTCCGGGATGCCTTCCAGCAAGGGAATCCTCTTTTCCAGGTGGATGGAATTCCATCCCATGTGAGGAACTTTGAGATCCTGGGAAAAGCGTTTTACCTCGCCCGGGAAGATGTTGAGACCCTGATGCAGGCCGAACTCCTCGCTCTCGGCACAAAGGAGCTGAAAACCCAGACAGATGCCAAGCAGCGGTCTCCCAGCCTCGACCCACCGCAAGAGCGGCTCCAAGAACCCCTGGTTGCGCAGATAATCCATTCCTCCCTTGAAGGCGCCCACCCCGGGCAAGACCACGGCTCGGATTCCCTCCTTCAAATCACCGGGATCCTCGATAATCCTTGCCGAAAAACCCATGCTCTCAAATCCCTTCTGGACGGACCGCACGTTGGCGATGCCGGAATTGACAATGGCGATCATTAGGATAAGGAGGCCTTTCTTTCCGTTTCAGCGACTTTTTCTATATCGTATTCGTTAATTCGACAGCAAGGCTGCGGGGATTACGCTCGCTATGCATTTTCAAAGCCTTCCTTTGGTGGAGGGGACTTCCGAAGATCGTTTCTCCAAGGTACAGGCTTCGTCCAGCGCCCGGGACATGGCCTTGAAGATGGCCTCCACCCCGTGGTGAATATCCTCGCCATACAGAAGCTGCACATGGATCGTAGCCCGGAGGTGATTGGAGAAAGCCCGGAGGAATTCTTTCACGAGCCGGACATCGAAGGCCCCTATCCTTCCAGAAAGCATCGGTGCCTGATAGGAGAGATACGGGCGTCCGGAAAGATCGAGAGATACGGTAGCCAGAGCTTCATCCATGGGGATTGTGGCGGACCCGTAGCGTCGGATCCCCCTCTTTTCCCCCAGGGCTTGGTTGAAGGCATCTCCTAAGAGGATGCCCATATCCTCCACCGTATGATGGGCATCCACTTCCATGTCTCCTTTGGCAGAAACCTTCAGATCGAAGAACCCGTGCCTCGCCAAGAGGGAGAGCATATGATCCATGAAGGGCAGAGGGGTCTGAATGAGATAGTCCCCCTTCCCATCCACTATCAGTTCCATTTCGATCTCCGTTTCGTTGGTCTTCCGCGACAACTTCGAAGCTCGTTTCATCACGGGTTCCCTTTCCGGCAAAGCTCTTCTAAGGTTTGAAGAAAAAGGTCATTCTCTTCCGGCCTCCCCACGGTCACTCGCAGATGATCCTTCAGGGCGCCCGCAGTGCCGAAGGCGCGCACCAAGATCCCCCGGGAGAGAAGGCCCTCGTAGATCCCTCGGGAATCTTTCGCCCAAAGGAAAATAAAATTGGCCTCCGAGGGATAGGCCCGAATCCCGTTCAAACCCTGCAGCGCACAAAAGAGGCGTTCCCGCTCCCGGATGAGGATTTGCAGTTGATTTTTTATGAAGTCCTCTTGGGAGAGTACCACCTGGGCCGCGATCTGAGAAAAGGTATTCAGATTATAGGGAAGCCGCACCTTCAAGATCAGTTGAATCAATGATTCCTGACCCACGAGAATCCCTACTCGCAGTCCTGCCAATCCGATCTTGGAGAGAGTTCGCATGATCAGGAGATTCTCCTGCCCGGGCAAATGATCCAAAAAGGACTTTCCGGAGAAATCGAAGTAGGCCTCATCGACCACCAGGACCCCCTCGAATTCCCTGAGGAGGACCTCCATGGATTCTCGTCGAAAACAATTCCCGGTCGGGTTATTAGGATAAGCCAAAAAGAGGATACGCGGCTGCTCTCTTTCTATAGCCGACCTCATAGCCGCCATATCCAGATCCAGCTCGGGATCCAGAGGGACCCCAATGAACGAACATCCTGTCGACTTGCTTATGATCTCGTACATGGCAAAGGTAGGGACCGGGGAGAGCGCTTTCACCTCGGGCCCCCCAAAAGCCAACAAGATGCACTGAAGCAGCTCATCGGATCCGTTCCCCAGCATGATTTGAGAGGGCCTGACCTGGAGCTGCCGGGCCAGGATCTCCCGAAGGCCCACTGCGGCTGGATCGGGGTAGCGATTCAGGTCGGTCCGCCGCAGCGGCTCCATCACCGCACAAAGCAGGTCAGGAGGCCAGGGATAGGGATTCTCATTGGCGTCCATCTTGATCCGGTGGTCGACCTTCTCTACCTGATAAGGGACCAGATCTTTCACTGAGGACCGCAAAAGGCATGAAAAATCGACGGGTTTCATCTCTTGATCCTCATCTCTACCGCTCGGGCATGGGCCTCCAGGCCTTCTAACCTGGCCAAGCGGACAGTCGCCTCTCCCAGCTTTGCCATTCCCTCCGGGGAGAGGGAGATGACGCTGGAGCGCTTGACAAAATCCTCCACCCCGAGAGGGGAGGAAAACCGGGCCGTTCCTCCGGTTGGCAGGACATGGTTGGGTCCTGCCAGATAATCCCCGATCACCTCCGGAGAGGAGGCCCCCAGAAAGATGGCCCCGGCATTGCGGATAAAGCCCAGCATCTCCCAGGGATTCTCCACCATCAATTCCAGGTGTTCAGGGGCGATGGAATTGATGAGCTGGATGCCTTCCCTCCGGTCCCTGCAGATCAGGATCCACCCGTTTCTTTGCAGGCACTTTTCGATGATGGGAAAACGAGAGAGGTTTTGCGCCTGAAAGTCGATCTCCGTTCCAACTCTCTCCGCTAAGGTCTCGCATGGGGTTATGAGCAACGGATATGCCATTTCATCGTGCTCCGCCTGGGAGAGCAGATCGGAAGCAATCAGGGCGGGATCGCTTCTTTCTTCAGCATAGATCAGAAGTTCCGAGGGTCCAGCCACCATGTCGATATCCACGTCTCCATAGACCAGGCGCTTGGCGACCGCCACGTAAATATTGCCCGGCCCCACGATTTTATCCACCGCAGGAACGCTCTCTGTCCCGTAGGCCAAGGCGGCAATCGCCTGGGCTCCCCCTATCCGATAGATCTCTTGGATTCCCACCAGATCCGCGGCGATCAAGACCTGTGGGGAAATCACCAGATCCCGAGTCGCAGGAGTGCACATGGCGATTTCCTCCACTCCCGCTACCTTGGCCGGGATGGCATTCATCAGTACAGAGGAAGGATAAGATGCCTTTCCCCCCGGCACATAGATTCCGACGCGCCTCAAGGGCTGTTCGATCTGGCCCAGGGTGGCTCCTTCCTCCAGGACAATCCAGGATCTTCCTTTCTGCCGGGCATGAAAGTCCGCGATCCTGTCGTGGGCCAATCTCAAGGCGGAAAGGACCTCGGGATCGACTGCCTCATAGGCCGCTCTTATCTCGTTCGGTTCCACCCGGATATGGGATGGCGAGAGGCGGTAGCCATCAAACCGCTCACAGAATTCCAGCACCGAGGCATCCTTACGCGCCCGAACCTCGGCTAAGATCTTTCTTACCTCCGCCTCAACCTGCTCCTGCCCAGCCTTTCCCCTTCTCACTATCCGCAAAAGATGGTCGGAGAATTGAGGCTCCTGCGCCCTGATGATTCTCATGAAAGGCTCCTTCTCTGGGCTCATCCCCTTCTCACTCGGAAACGCGCTCGATTTTTGCGCCCAGAGCGGAGAGCTTCTGCTCGATTCCCTCGTAGCCCCGATCCAGGTGATAGACCCGGGAAACGGTCGTCACGCCGTCGGCAGCCAGCCCTGCGAGCACCAGACAGGCGCTCGCGCGCAAATCCGTTGCCATCACCGGAGCTCCGCTCAATCGGGGAACCCCCTGAATGAAAGCATTACTCCCTGCTACACGGATCTTGGCCCCCATCCGCATCAGTTCATTGATGTGCATGAAGCGATTCTCGAAAACGGTCTCCGCGATCATGGAGCGACCCCGACCCAGGCTCGCCAATACCATCACCTGGGCCTGCATATCGGTGGCAAAACCAGGGTAAGGAAGGGTCCTGATATTCACCGGACTGGGCCTTCGATCCATGCGGGCCCGGATGGCCTGATCCTCCATCTGGATCGTCATTCCCGCCTCGCGAAGCTTCTCGAACAAGATCTGTATATGTTCGGGGATCGCCCCACGAATGAGCACATCCCCTTTGGTAATTCCGACGGCCACCACCAAGGTCCCGACCTCGATTCGATCGGGAATGATGCGATGGCGAGCCCCTTTCAGCTCCTTTACCCCTTCGACGACAATTCGACTCGATCCAATGCCTTCGATGCAAGCGCCCATGGAAACGAGCAGTTGTGCAAGATCTGAAACCTCGGGCTCTCGAGCCGCATTCTCCAAAATCGTCCTTCCCTCTGCCAAGCAGGCGGCCATCAGGAGATTCTCGGTTCCGGTCACCGTCGAGATGTCAAAAAGGATGGTATTCCCTTTCAGCCGGCGGCATGCTGCTTCCACGTACCCCTCTTTGAGTTCGATCTGGGCTCCCATCCTCTCCAATCCCATCAAATGGAGGTCGATGGGCCGCGATCCAATGGAGCAGCCTCCCGGAAGGGAGACCCGAGCTTTTCCAAAACGGGCCAACAAAGGCCCTAAAACCAAGATGGAGGCCCGCATCGTTTTTACCATCTCGTAAGGGGCCTCCCAGGAAGTCAATCTCTGCGCCCGAAGGGAAAGGGAGTGCGAGTCGGGGCGCTCCACCTCTGTCCCCATCCTCTCTAACAAGGTCAACATGGTGCGCACATCCCCCAAATGGGGGACATTTTCCAGGAAGACCTCCTCCCCCGTCAGCAGGGATGCAGCTATCGAGGGAAGGGCGGCGTTCTTGGCTCCGCTCACCCACACCTCTCCCTGCAAACGATGGCCGCCTTCGATTACCATCTTATGCACGATATGCCCCTATCTCTTGAGCCTCCTGGCACATAGAACCCTCTCTATCCCCTGATAATCCTTTGCCGCAGAAACTTCCCCGAAGCCCTTGCTTTGGGTGAAGAGACCGCGGATCGCCTGGCTTTGGTTCTGGCCCATTTCCACGATGAGCCACCCCCCCGGCCTCAAAAACCTGGCCGCTTGGGGAATCAGTCGCCGGAAAACGGAGAGCCCGTCCTTACCACCATCCAGGGCCTTCCTGGGCTCGTAAAGTCTTATATCGGGGGGCAGGCCCGCTATCTCTCCTCGAGGAATATAAGGGGGGTTGGAGACAACCAGATCCAGCGCCCCTTCCCATCTTTGCCCTCGGAGTGCAGTTAACAGGTCACCCCGAAGAAAGAGTATCCTTCCTTCCACCCCGTACCGCTTCGCATTCTGGCGGGCCACCCAAAGCGCATCCGGAGAGGAATCGATGGCGCAGAATCGGCTCCCTCCCAGCTCCCTGGCTAAGCTTACCAGGAGGGCTCCTGATCCGCACCCCACCTCGACGATCAGCTCCGCCTGTCCCTCTTTTGCCTTTTCAATGGATATGGCCGCCAGGAGCTCCGTTTCCGGCCGTGGGACGAGCACCGCCGGAGTGACCCTGAAGTCCAGCGACCAGAATTCCTTCTTGCCGAGGATGTAG
>Ga0315286_10004101_pt1 | contig 13919 bp, 10 predicted proteins | sample YL17G10_0_MG_FD_205038 | JGI IMG/M metagenome (GOLD analysis project Ga0315286, IMG submission 205038) | Sediment microbial communities from Yellowstone Lake, YNP, Wyoming, USA - YL17G10_0 | ecosystem: Environmental > Aquatic > Freshwater > Lake > Sediment | place: USA: Wyoming | collected... | reverse complement strand
TCCCGATGTTCATTGGAAATAAATTTTCTCTAAAATTTATTGAGCATCATCGTTGTCTCGGTTCATGCGGATATGTCCGCTTGCCCTCGCGTCAAGGACGGACCGGACGAACCCCTCGGCCGACGTGATGAGATTGAGCTTTGTTTCTATAAACTCCTGAGCCTTGCGGCCCATGACTCGAGCCGGTTCGGGATTATTGAGAATCCACTCGATCTTTTCGGCGGCTTTCTCGGAATCCGCGAAATCGACGGAGAATCCGCTGACGGCGTCTTGAATCAAATCCGCCGACGCCCCGGCATAAATCGAGGCGAGACATGGCAAACCGGCGGCCATGGCTTCAACCAAAACCAGCCCCCAAATATCGAAATCGGTCTGGAATAAAAAACAATCTGTTTGGGCAAGAAATAGCGGGAGTTCCTGTTTCTGTTTAATCCCATGAAAATGGATAAGGTCCGTGAGACCATTTTTGATTGTATAGAGTTTCAAATTTTCCCGCTCAGGGCCGTCTCCGACCAGGTCGAGGACGAAATCGCGACGGACCTCTTGTAATCCTTCGATGACTTTCAAAAGCTTGATGACGTTTTTTCTTGTAGAGAGGTCCCCGATATAGAGCAAGTGTTTTATCCCGGCAGGATTACAGACATCTCTCAATCGGGCAGTTTCCCGTACAAAAAAGTCTGTATCGACAGTGTTGTAGGCGATCGTGATTTTTTCCTCAATTGCGCCCATGGCCAAAAAGTATTTCTTCGCTAATGTCCCATAGGCAAGATAACCGGCAGCTCGACCCATGAGTGCCCGACGCAGGATTCTTCTCAACCGGTTTTCCGGTCTACCGACGCGCTCAATCGCGCCGGACCAGATGAGGTAGGGGGGGTGCTTACGAAAAAAAGAGCGCAGCCAGAGCTTGGTGCTGGCTAGGGAGAACCCGTTGGTGATGATGAGTGCCGGCCTTTCCCTGCGGATGAGCCGAAAGAGCCCGGGGTAGGTGAAGATGACCTTTTCCTGACTGAAAAGCGTTATTTTACGGGAGCGAAGTATTTGAAAACTGAAACGGCAATCCATCATATCGATCTGCCATTTTCGTCGCGGATACCCGGCCGCGCCAAAGATCACTTTGAGTCTCATCCCTTTTTCTTTCAACTGCCGGTCAAGCTCATTGAAAAGAGGAATCCGGTAAGGCGTGGGGATATTGGTGACAAGAAGAACAGTCGGCAATTCGTTTCCGGAGGTCATTCGCCGTGATGGAACTGGATTCACCTTGACAGCTTCCGCCAAAGATTTCCAAATGACAGCAGCGCTTCGATCTCGAAAAGCGGCCGGTCGTCGCCGTCCAGGAAAATCGCCCATGTCTTACTCATCCGGCGCCCATCGAATATTTCTTCGGGAAAAGCCTCCCGATCAGCGAGCAGATTTTCAACCCAACCGCGGTAGCGCTCATCCTTACGATATAGCTCTTGTTTCAAGAGCCAGGAGCCGGACGTGGTCAAGACCGGCTCGCCCGTTCTCCTTCCGGCCAGGGCGCGTCGCGCCCGCCCTAACACGGGCCGTATTTTTTTTGAAGCTTTTCCCAGCCAGCGGGGAAAAGCCGGAGGGACAAAAGTGTTGGCTTCAGGGATCAGAGTCAACTTGGGATTCAAGCGTCCTAAGGTCCGGCGGTGCAAAATCCCCGCACCCCGGATCTTTGCCGGAATTTGAAGGGAAAGAGCATCCAGGTCATTGTCGAAATAGAGATTGCGTTCCGGGGCCAGGGCGCGGATGCAGGTGAACATGTTGTATGTGTATGTCATCCCCACGTCCGACCAGCGGAGCAATGAGTCCAAGCGGTCCGCGTCCTCCTCGGCCACGGCCATGACCTCCGCGACGTTTTTTTTCAGGGCTTCGTCATACGCTTCCCGGGCTTGTTTTCGATATTCGGGTCGGAGATGAATCCCCAGCCTTTCCCGGCCCTTGACGGTCGAGGGCAGGAGATACTCAAGGTTGTCCCGAAGAAAATCGAAATCAAAAGAAAAATCGAGACGGCGCGGCACAGCAAAGTAATGCTTGTTGAAATTTTCCTGTAAGTCGCCAAGGAGAAACTCGGCCCGCGGCTCTTCTGCGTGAATGTCGCGGACCGGAACAAAAAAATGGGTATGTTGGTGCAGGTGATCGCCCGCGCTGATGAGCGCTGCGGCATCTGCCGTTTCCAGGTCCCAATGAGGCGAGCGGACCATGACCCGGTGTGGCAAGCCGAGCGCGGCGGCAACCCGTCCGGCCGCCCGCGTCTCGGCATTGGGAGCCGTGCAGAGCGAGACAGTCTGCAATCCGGGTCCAAAGGCTCCGGCGACGATGCGTGAGTCGAGCCCGCCGCTGAGAAACAAATGCGGCGCGCGGCATATCCGGCTGTAACGCGTTCCGCTGGCTTTCAGCGCGGAGGCGATCCGCTCTCCCCATTCGGGCGGGGATATATTAAATACAGGTTGATAGCGCCGCTGCCTCCAATACACGGGTGGAGCGTGACCGGTTTTGTCCAGGTTCACTTTCTGTCCGGCAAGAAGATGGTTGATGCCGCAGAATATTGTCCTTTCACCAACGCGACGGCCGAGATGGAGGAACGACCAGAGGGCGGCACCATCCGGGGGCGGCGTATTTTCCGAAACTGCGGCCAGCGCCGAAGGACTGTTGCCGGCAATCCATGAGCTGCCTTGTCCTGTCCAGCAGACCGGCCTGGAGGCGAAGCGGTCCGTAAAAATCGTGGTCAGATTCGCTCGCGCGTCATGGACGAGGATACTGAACGAACCATTGAGATTTCCCACGAGATTCGGCCCTCGCCGCCTCCATTCCGGCCATAGGACCGAGGCCGGATTCGTCTTATCCTTGATTTCTCCGGAAACATCGCCAAAATCCGTGACGACGCCGTCCAGGGCAAGGAAGACATTGCTCTCGTCATGGGTATGCATGTCCGGGATTTCGTTGAGGTTCCAGGCCCAACCCCAAAAAGAAAAACCGGAGGATGAAAAACGCTCTTCCATCCGGAGGCGCGGCACGCCCGCCACATTGAAAATTTTTTCAAAGGTTTTGATCCGTTTCCGGATATCCTCTTGAGTCATACCCTGAAACGCGATCCACCCGGCCATCAGCGCCATCCCTTAGGCATCTTGAAATGGAAATCGGGCACATTTATGCCCGGGAAATCCAAATCGCATTTTTCCTCCGGCAGGAGCGGCCATTTTCCAATCTCTCGCGCTCGGGCGATTGTCGGAACGTTCCTCCAGTCCAACCCCATGGCCTTGAGGGCAAGGGCGTCGGTCAAAACCGGGTTACCCCCGGAGAAGACCATCCCCGCTACGACCGGCTCTCCGGCCATCGGTCCCTCCCCCTGCTGGCCGATGATCCCATCAATCAGGCAGAGGATTTTTCTCTGCGGCGCGTCGTGCATCATCCCATTTTCGTCCGCGTAGAGGGCGATCCGGTTGAGGTCTAAAATTGTCCTCCAAATCGTGTCATTGCCTTTCCAGTTTCCATGCTCGAGATGCTTGTATTGACCGAAGAGGATCCTCTTTTTCCGGAAAGAGTTGCGGACCTGGCGAAAACCGGGCCAGCGATGAATGCGGATCGATCGGCGCAGCGCTGTGTACAGTTTGATTGCGGCCAGGTAGGGGCGCGGAGGATGGCCGGGTGCGCTATCCCCGATCGGTGGCAGTCCGATCCGGCAATGCGGGATACAGCCTTTGCCATAAACGGTCCCGACGAGGTTCTTCAGCGTCAGGGTTATACCGGCCTTGCAATGGGTTTTCATTTTCGCGACATTAATGATCGCATCCGCCTTCAAGGCCGATCCCGAAATGACATACTTGTGAACCCCCGGATGGTGGAATCGGTCGGTTTCGCTTTTTTCCGTCGAGCGGACGTCCGCATGATCGACCGTAGGATCGGCCAGGGTCCGGTACGAGATTTGCGTGTGGCAGTCGAATTCGCCGAAAAGGGAATCGCCTCCCAAGTCGATTTCCCTATACCCGAGCGGATCGCCGCCCCGGTTTTCATAAAAGAAATCGCCGTTCTTTGCCTCCCGGAGTACGCGGGGGCGGAGATCCACGACCCGGATCTCGCAGTACCCCCTGTCCCTGAGGGTCTTGACCATTTCGGATATGCCGGTCGCGTCCATAACGGCCTGGAAATCTGTCGCGACGATCGGGTTGTCGGCTATCAGGATTGTCCCCTGTTTTCCCATTTCCAGAAAAAGGTAGTCGATGATGGGCCTCAGAACGGAGCCATGGACGACGGTGCTATGAAGGGCTCGTTCCCCCTGGTAATGGAGATGGGTAATGAGATTGGGCTTGATCAAAACGGTGGATCCGGGCTTTGCCAGATCGCGAAACGGTCTCCAGGTTGGATTTCCGTAATTCTTTTCGTCAAGGCCGATTTTACCGAAGGCCTCGCGGACCGCGGCATACACTCGATTCGTTTCATTTCTGTGCGGAATGAAGCCGAGCTCCGGATAAAACTCAGGGGGATCGAAAGGTGCCTTGGCCGGATACTCGGGATTGTCCTTGATTCGAACAAACGCGGGAAGGCTCATAGATAAAGATGAGAAAGACATTGTGCCACCGGCTTCCCTTTTTTTATATCCGATTTTGCCCGTTTGGTCTATCGGGAATATCAGCAGGTCCGCTTGGCAATGATTGATAAAGGTTTAGATATTTTTCCGATGTATTCGCGATATCAAATCGTTTGGCTCTCTCTTTGACCTGTCGCGACAAGCGCTCGCAGAACTCATGATCATTTCTCACCGTCACAAAGGACGAGGCCAATTCTTCTGCCGAAGTGACGATAATTCCGCTCGCTCCGATGATGTCCACCAATCCTCCGCCTTCGGCGAATACGGCGGAGGGAACTCCGAGCGCCATCGCTTCCAGAAGGGCCAGGCCAAACGGTTCATTTTTTGTCGGAAGGACAAAATAGTCCCATGCGGCCATGATGTCGATGGCGTCCGAACGATATCCCAGAAAATCGACATGCGCGGCAATGCTTTTGTATCGGCATAACTTCTCCAACATTTGTCCGTATGTCTCGTCCCCGGCTCCCATGACGACAAGGCGGAATCCGTTTTTTTCCGGAAGGAGGGAAAAAGCTTCAATCATGAGTTCAAGGCGCTTGTAAGGATCGAGCCGGGAGGCCGTGCCGATAACGAATTTATCGTCCCAATTGAATTTTTTCCGTATTTCCGCTTTCGAGATCTCGGGCTTTATCCCCGCGATATTCATTCCATAGGGAAATACCCGATATTTGTTTTTAACGAGATCGACATTAAAGCCTTTTTTGAATCGATGGAACGAAGCTTCCGAGGCAAATGTCACGAAATTGATCCCCGGCAGCAAAAATGACCGGTGAAACCATTTCACGAAAATATCCATTCCCGTTTTGCGCAACCCCAGGGCTCCATGGAACGTATAGATGATCCGTTTATTCAACGATTTTGCCGCGAAAAAAGCCCAGGGCGAGAAAGAGTGCAACTGAATGATATCGAAATTCTTGAATATTTTGCGAAAATAGAAGAAAAGTCCGGCATTCCGGGCGGAGTCAGCCTTAGCGCAATAAACCGGGATTCCGACGGCCCTGAAGGCATCGATCTTTTCGCCTTCCTTGTCAAAACCAACGCCGACAATGATCCCTTCGTTTTTTTGTTGCCCGACGAGGGAAAGCAAAAAAGTCCCAATGCCGTATCTCTCGGCACTGTGGGTCATATGAATGACTTTTATGGGCATGATCCGAATATTTAAATCGAACTAATTCAACACCACCGGTTTAACGTCCGGGCTGTTCGTTTATGATAAGTGAATCCAATATTCTTTGCAAGTTGATGAAAATCGCAAACTTACACCATTTTACAATCCTCCTGGAAAACTCCGGACTTTATAGTCCGGGAATGAATGGCGTCCCGGAACTAAGCCGGCCTTCGGCTGGCGGAGCGGAGGAAAATCAGGCATAATCTGGCTATGGCCAAGTCCAAGAGAGGACATCGTGCATAACACGGATTTCCATATCCCTCTTTTCGAAAGGACATGACATGCCCGGTGTAGTTTATGCTGATAAGCCGATCGCGAAGAAGTGGGACGAAATATGGTCAAAAACCACCATTGAGAATCAATTAAATACAATAAATGCCTGGCCTGATGTGGATTCAATCATCATGGACGTTGTCCATAAACTTTCTGAGGACCCGTTCCTATTCGAGGGGGGATGCGGCCTCGGAAGATATGTTATCCATTTAAGGGAACATGGCTATAGAGTGGTTGGTTTGGAGTATAGTGCCGAAGCATTATTAGCCCTTCACAAATCGCAACCGGATCTCAATCTCAGCATTGGCGATGTTAAAGCGATAGGCATCAAAGATCACGTGTTCGACCTCTACCTTTCGCTCGGAGTATTCGAGCATTTCGAGGAAGGGCCTCTTGAAAGTCTCAAGGAGGCTCAGCGCATATTGAAGCCGGGCGGGATTCTGCTTATAACGGGGCCCTATTACCTTTTAAACTGGGCGCACCGAGTGAAGTCTTGGCTCGCTGGCCAAGGTTATCTCCGGAAGATTTTCCGCAAACCGCCTTTGAAGAAGACAAAAGGCGATTTTTTCGAATATCATTATCATCCCGCAGAGATGAAGAAGCTTTTGGAATGTGGGGGTTTTGCAGTAAATAAAATCTCTCCCATCGGAATGTGGATTGGAATCTGGGGATACTTTCCCATATTTCGTCAAAAGAAAACAAAAAAATTGACCCAAACCGAACTCGCCGAATCAGGGCAAGTAAGGACGAGTTTTCTTTCGCTCGCGGTGCCCATCTGTCGCGTGTTCATTTCATTGTTTCCCTGGGCATTTGCCCCCGCCTGGTGTATTGTCGCACGCAGCACGTTGAAATTTAGGAAGGATTCATGACCCTGAATGTTCTCAGTTCATCATTTGCGGCGGATAAATATGATTTCGCGAGTCAGACTGAATGATGAAAGTCAATATTTCCAACGATAGGAGCAAAACGAAAAGACTATGAGGAATTATCTGCGGACGAAAGCGTTAGCCGCTTACGGCATCACCCGGCGGACTCTGCGCACTCTTCTTTTCGGCGATCAGAAAAAACGGCTTATCGAGAAAGGCATATTGGCCATTGGCAAACATACCTATGGCAATCCGCAAATCCTTTATGGCGAACAGGATAGACACAGGATTATCATAGGCGCTTATTGCGCTATCAGCCCTGACGTCACTCTCATTCCCGGGACCATCCATCCTCCGCAACATGTCTCGGGATTCCCTTTCCGCATATTTTTAGATATGCCCGGCGGGGATTACCCTGATGAGATTTCGACGAGAAGAGACCTCGTTATTGGAAACGATGTCTGGATCGGAGCCGGCGCGATGATTCTCGCGGCCCATGTGGGCGATGGCGCGATTATCGCCGCTCGGTCCGTCGTCGCGGGGCGCGTGCCGCCGTATACGGTATTTGGCGGGAATCCCGCGCGGCTGCTCTATTACCGGTTTTCCAAGGACCGGATCGATAAATTGCTGGCGATCCGCTGGTGGGATTGGGACGAGGATAAGATTATCGAAGCTGTTCCATTGCTTGAGAGTGATAACGTCGATGCCTTCATTGAGAAGTATTATCCCGCCGCCGGGAAATGAACGCAGCGAGCCGCGGATTAATGACGTTGGAGAAGAGTTTTCCCGGAAAAAATTCCTGCGCGCGTTTGGCTTTTCCGGCTTTTTTTTTGGGCGATATCCGGCGATAATGATCATAAATGGGCCAAATAGCTAGGGCGTGGATCGTGTCAAGTTTATCCGCCAAGATCGCTGAGAGAGTCCAAACGCGCAGCTCTTGCTTTTTACTGGCGTGAGTAAGTATTTCGTCGAGGAATATCGGCAACTAGCCGGTTTATTCGTTCCCCGTACAACGCATGTAATCGTGTTGCCTCTCGATGTGTTCGCACCTTCTCGTCTAAAGCCTCAAGATCGCACTGCGCAGACGGAAAGGCTCCTTTTTCATAGTAGCACTTCGCCCGACAGGCCAAAGCAACGATGTGAAACGGATAATTCCGGATGACATTAGACAATTTATGAATAGCACGATCGTAATTCCCAGATAACATGTTAAAATTATCGAAAAAGTTTATGTCTATGTTTGCATCATAGGCAAGGGCTTCGAGATCACCAGCGGAAATCTCCGGTGTATCGTAAGCTCGTTTCGAAACATCGGCGGTATTCATGATTTCGATCAGTTTTTCTTCATTGAGCACTCCAGTTCGCAGGAGCTCATCACACATTTCCGATCCCATCAATGGATATGCCCGAAGGAAATATGCCCAGTCCAGTTCCATTCTTTTGGCGAATGCGACGGTTTCTTGCATAAATTCCACGGTTTCTCTGGGAAAGCCAAGTATGAAATATGCCATCACTGGAATGCCCTTCTTACGAAAATATCGTGACAATCGAATCGCTTTGTCAAGGTCACAATTTTTCTTGATGAGGTGCTTCTGGACATATGAAGAACCAGATTCGATGGCAAGAATCGCGCTCTCCATGCCCATCTCAACAAGGCGGTCGATCATCGGTTCATCTAAAACGGCCACCGACAGCGCATTAGGAAAGGTGAACTTCAGGTTTATTTGATGTTCTTCGAGTTGATCGCATAACGCGTAGAAGCTCGGTTTATCAATACCAAAGAGATCATCTTCCACGACAATTGTATTGATCTGATATCGATTTTTCAGGAATTTCAATTCGTTGATGACAACCTCGTTGCTTTTTAGCAGCACTCTTCGTCCATGAACCGTGTGGCTGGCGCAAAAAGTGCAGCGAAAACAACAACCCCGTGAGAATTGGTACGGGATAGCGCGGGTTGCTTTTGTCCTGAGGAGAGCGCGCGAATCGTGTTGGAAGTAATATTCCAGATCCACCAAATCATACGCTAACATTGGCAATTCATCAAGGTTATGAACCGGCTCACAAATTGTTTGAACGTCTCGTTCGGATTGGACAACGCCAGCAATCTTCGCAGGCTGCTCGTGTGCTAGAAGCACGTTCAATAACTGACAAAAGCTTTCCTCTGCCGAGCCGCGAATCACATAATCTACGGACGGAGATTTGATGATCTGATGGCTAAAATTCGTGGCGTGTACGCCTCCGAAAACCGTTGTCGCATTTGGCCATTTTTGTTTTGATACATTCGCTGTGAGTAAACTGCTTGCATGACCCGTTGAAAAATTCACCGAAACTCCGACCACATCTGGTTCAAAATAGCATCTATCCATAATGCTCAAAATAAAGTCTTGAACCGTTATTTTGTTTCTTGAAGGATTGCTGCAAAAAATATGAAGTTCCTTGTTGAAATCAATGATCTTACATCGATATTCAGGATGTTTGTGCCGGGCGTACGCGGCGAGAGACATGATGCCCATAGGTAAAGAAAAGATGGGTATATATAAATCCGCCCCTTCGATAAGCAGCGACTCGAGACTATTCAAGGGCATACAAAAGCTATTGATCAGAAGAACGTTCAACGATTGTGGAACAACCTGAGCCATTGGATGCCTCTCTCCAAAATCCATCGAAGAATCTTAATTTTACAATGCTTTAAGCTAAAAGATAATAGTTTGCATTTCGGATGTGGCGGCCGAGTCAAATTCATTGTATCGATTTACCCCTCCAACTCAAACCATCTTAAGGAGGAATAAATCGCGACCCGAAGTAAAATCCTATTCTCTTTCCGATGGAGGCATCCTCAGAAATATTTTAATAATTATTATCTACTGCGATTATTGACGGCAATTTGCGCGGAGTGATAGATTAGCGACAGAATATCAGATCTTAGTAATCGGCGTCTTTCGCATATGAACTAGCCATGGCCGGGCCAATCAAGAAATTAGCGTCTCCCGTAGTCCACGCCGCAAGCGGCCTCATGATTGTCGTCCTTGCTATCGGATCTCTGGTTTATTTCGTCAACGGATCGTCGAACGCCCTCGGCCCTCACTCTGAAGACTTACGGCTGCGCTGGAATGAAAACTCCAAGTTTGTTTCTCATTTGAATCCCAATGCGGGCCAACAGCCGGGCAGCGACGCGGCCGTCTACCCGCCGTGGAGCTATGTCCTTGGATTTCCGTTGGCCCCGCCGCTGGATTTCCGCATGGTCAAATATTGGTACTGGATTGTGGAATGCCTGTGCTTAATCGTCATATGTTCTTGGGCCTATAAGACTATTCCGACGGCATCGATCCGGCTTCGCTGGCTGGCGGCACTCTCATGCGCGGCGATCTGCGGCAATTTGAATGCCATCTCCCTTGGCCAGTACTCGATCATTCCCACGGCATTCCTTGCCGGCGCCTTGTTATCTCTTGAAAGGGGCCGGAACACGACTCCTGGTCTGCTCCTCGGTTTATCGTTTTTAAAGCCCCAGATACCGATCCTGCACGTTGCAGGACTGGTTTTTCGAAACGCGCGGCGCTTCTGGCGCCCGTTTGCTCTCGCCGCGGGTATCGTTATCTCGGCGAGTTTGATCGCGTGGTGGTGGACCCGCACGGATCCCTTCACGATGCTCGCCCAGGCCGCCGATACGGCGTCGCGCTGGCGGCGGTCCCATGTCCATTCCCTATACTTCGCGAGCTTTGCGCTGCCGATGAAACCTCTCCTACGGAGCATTATTCTTGCGGCGGTTGCCTTACGCGCGTCCATCACCGCTTCGCTGCGAATGCGCAAAGGATCTCTGGTTGATCAATTCGCGGTCTGTTCGGTCTTTTCCATGCTTCTGCTTGACCATTCGCCCTACGATAATATCATGCTGGCGTTCCTTGTCATCGCTTTAATGGGGCGAGCCCTAGAGACAAAAAGTCCGACCCCGCTCATTCTCTATCTCCTATCGGGAATCACTCTCTGGCTTCCCGTCCCTCCGCACGTCAACCTTGGCGGCATCGAGTATCTTATTTGGACTTTGGGAGCTTTTTACCTGATCGTCGTCCCATCAGCGAGCTCCCGATACTCTCATGTGTGAGGAATTGCCGTGAAAATCAAAAAATTATTGCCCCACGTGATTCAGACCGCAGCCGGCCTCATGATTGTTGTCCTCACCATCGGATCGCTGGTATACATTGGGAAAGGCTCGGCGAACGCGCTCGGATCCCATTCCGAAGATTTACGACAACGGTGGAAGGAGAACGGGGATTTCGTTTCCCGCTTGCAGGACAATCGTAAAACCCCGGGCGTCTACCCCCCGTGGAGCTATGTTCTCGGGATGCCGTTTGCCCCGCCCTTCTCTTTTCCTTTGGTCAAGTTTTGGTTCTGGGTCGTGAACTGCGCGTGTTTATTCTTGATTTCCTATTGGGCATCCAAGGCGATTCCGACGGCGTCGATCCGGCTTCGCTGGCTCGCGGCGCTAACCTGCACCGCGATCGGGGGCAATTTGAGCGCGATTTCGCTCGGACAGTATTCGATTGTCACCGCGGCATGCCTCGCCGGGGGAGTGTTGCTGCTCCAACGGGACCGGCCCGTATTGCCCGGGCTGCTCTTCGGTTTTTCGCTGGTGAAACCTCAGGTTGCGATACTCCACGCGGGCGGCCTGATTTTTCGAAATCCGCGCCGCTACTGGCGCCCGGTCGTATTCGCGGGGATCGTCATTGCCGCGGCGTCTTTGTTCGCCTGGTTTTGGACGCGCACCGATCCCGTCACGATGTTTCTCCACGCCGGCCGTGCGGCGACTTACTGGTCGCATCCATACGATCGTTCGATTTATTATGCGGGTTTCAAATACCATATGGATCCTTTCCTCCGGAGCATCATCCTTGCCGCGGTTGCCGTCGTCGCCTCCTCCGCCGCGGCGATACGACTGCGCCGCGCATCCCTGGTTGACCAGTTGGCCGTCTGCTCGGTCCTGTCCATGCTCCTGCTTGTCCATTCCTCCTATGACAATATCATGTTGGCCTTCCTGGCGATCGCCCTGATGCGGCGAGCGATAGTTGCAAATAGAAGCGTTCCTCTTGTCCTCTATCTTCTGGTCGGATTCACTCTCTGGGTTCCGGGCCCTCCGCGAGTCAACCTGAGGGGCGTCGAATATCTGGTTTGGGCGTTGGGAGCCTTGTACTTGATTATTGTTCCTTTAAGGCTGTTGCGAAATAATACAGAACTATAATATTATCCAGCTAATAACGATATATCTGATATCGGGAAAAACGCAACCTAAGGAGGAGACTCCATGAAAAAGCCCGTTGTCGCGATCCTGGGAATTTTCTTGCTGGCGAGCGGCGCCGCCGCGATCAATATCAAGATCGAAGCCGGCGTGTTTGCCGGACTTCGGACGGTTTCCGACGCGACGATCAAGGATACCTACGGGCAGGGCCTCGTTTTCTTCCCGTACGCAGATCTCGAAATTATCAAGGGTTTCGCCCTTGGAGCGGGCTACGAGTTCGGCTATTCGAAGACCGCTAAGCTCGGAATCTTCGAAGAGGATGCGACCTTGAAGGTCGCCGGATTTGAGGTCTTCGCCGCTTTTCAACCCCGGATAAAAAAAATCTCCCCTTACCTCGCCGTCGGAATCGGGTTCTTTTCGTACACACAGACTGTCGAGAGCGCATACGCCCGGGACGTGGACTTTTCGAAGACGACTTTTCTCGTCGCCGGCGGGATAAAATTCTACCCGATAAAAGGCCTTTATGTCGCCGCTGAAGCGAAGTTCATCCCGCTCAAGGTGAAACCGTTCGAAGACGAGGACGCGGTCGACCTCGGCGGCCTCCGCCTGTCCCTGGGCGCCGGTTATACGTTTGGCTCTAAATAGGATAACGGATGGGTTGAGTCCACCCCTGTGAAGATCAAAAAATCCTTCGTCGATTTTCCATCCCAAGGAGCCCGAATGCCAAAGCCAAGAGCACTTTCTAACCGAGCTTTGAACGCAATTATTCTCGGCCTGACATTAATCGCGCTCTCTTCTTCCGGCCCCCGGGAGGGAAAGATCGCCCAAGTTCAGATCCAGAGCCCCGCCGGATCGCATGCCCCAAAGACCGCTCCCGATTTCGGCAATATCCCTTTATATTTCATCCCGAACCAGGGTCAGGTTGATCCGCGAGCGCTCTTCTATGTGAAAACCAGCGCTTACACTCTCTGGATGACACGGCAAAGCCTGATTTTTGACTCGTGGAGAAGGGAAGGCCAGCCGGCTGAAAAATCCAATGACCGGCAAGGCTCCGGACATCGAAATCAGCGAGAATTCGGCGGGACCTCGGAACGCGATGTTACCGAACTGGCCTTGATCGGGGCGAATCCAAACGCGGAAGTCTCTGCCTCTGGGCCGACGGACCATCGGGTCAATTACATCATCGGCGATGACCCTTCCCGATGGATGACCGGTCTCCGGACATCCCGGGCTGTCCTCTACAAGGATATTTTCCCGGAAATCGACCTGAGCGTGCACGGCCTTGAAAAACAGGTCGAGGTGGACTGGCTCATCCACCCCCGGGGCAAGGTCGACGCGATCCGTTTCGCGTATAAGAACGCACAAAATATCGAGCTCGATCATCGAGGGCAACTCGTTGTCGCGACGAGATTCGGGCCCATTACGCACAAAAAACCGCGCGGATTTCAGACCATCGACGGGCAGCGCAATAGCATCCCGGTCGAATTCAAGCGCCTGGAGACAAACGCGTTCGGATTCGAGGTCGGGCCGTATGATGACGCCTATCCGCTCGTCATCGATCCCGAAATCATTGTTTCATCGACATATCTCGGAGGAAACGGGAATGATCTCAGCCAATGCATTAAAGTCGACAGCAGCGGATCCGTTTTTGTCGCGGGCTATACGGACTCGACGAATTTTCCGACCACGGCCGGAGCGGTGAGACCCGCATATGGAGGCGTGTCCGACGCTTTTATCGTCAAATTCGCCCCAGCGGGTCGATCCCTGATTTTTTCGACCTATCTG
>Ga0315286_10004100_pt1 | contig 13921 bp, 19 predicted proteins | sample YL17G10_0_MG_FD_205038 | JGI IMG/M metagenome (GOLD analysis project Ga0315286, IMG submission 205038) | Sediment microbial communities from Yellowstone Lake, YNP, Wyoming, USA - YL17G10_0 | ecosystem: Environmental > Aquatic > Freshwater > Lake > Sediment | place: USA: Wyoming | collected... | reverse complement strand
AACTAAGAGATCTGACACTAAGGCACCAAATAGAGTTGTCAGATTTATCTGGAAAAATTATTGCGGTCGACGCATTCAATTTTCTTTTCCAATTTTTGGCGAGCATCAGACAGGCAGATGGCAAGCCTCTGATGGATTCCAAGGGGAATGTGACTTCGCATCTTTCAGGTTTGTTCTACAGAACAATTAACCTGCTGGAAGCTGGCATAAAGCCGATTTTTGTTTTTGATGGCAGCGCACCAACGGAAAAAGCGGCCGTGCAAGAAGCCAGAGAAGTCATCAGGGAAGAAGCGCGGGCAAAATTTGCGGCGGCCCTGGAAAAAGGTGAATTGGAAGAAGCGAGAAAATTTGCACAGCAAACTTCAAGACTAACGAGAGAAATGGTAACGGAATCAAAAGAGCTCCTTGCAGCAATGGGTTTGCCTTGGGTGCAAGCCGTGGCTGAAGGCGAGGCACAGGCTTCGTTTATGGCAAACAAAGGAGACGTATGGGCAGTTGCATCTCAGGATTATGACACGCTGTTGTTTGCAGCACCGAGATTAATCCGGAATCTGACGATTTCAGGAACAAAGAAAGCGGAAATAGAAATAATTGACTTATCCGAAACACTAAATTTCCTGCAAATCGATATTGAAGGTCTGGTAAAGATAGGTTTGCTGACAGGCACAGATTACAATCCTGGTGGCGTTGAAGGCGTCGGACCAAAAACAGCACTCAAGATAATCAAAGAGAAAAAATTTGATGAGTACAAGGGTAAAATTCTAAATTACGAGCGCCTGAAAAATCTGTTTTTGAAACCTTTGGTGAGCAGAGATTATGAATTGAAATGGTCTGAACCAAATGTAAAAAAAATAAAGGATATTATGTGCGCAAGACACGAGTTTTCAGAAGAAAGAATTGATTCTGCAGTCAAGAGAATACTTGATAGGCCGGAGAACCAGAAGGGATTAGGCGACTTTCTTTAGCCTAGGCTTGTATTTCAGATAAAATTCCGCCGCAAAATAAATAACCATTACAAAAGCTACCGCAAACAGGAATGCTAGCCAGTCAGGCATAGTATCTGCAACATGCAGAAGTTGTGCGGGCTTTATTATAAACAAAAAGTGCCCAATGTAAATTGCAAACGAAGCTTTTCCCAAAGTTGTGAAAAATTTCCAATTGAATTTTACTTTTTTCCAGATGTAGAACACAGCCGTAGTAATTAAGGCAGCCAAACCAATAGCAAAAATATCATAGGCAAATGACCTTTCAAAGTAATCTATTTTCAATCCCATCAGGTGCAGTAATATGCCGATTGCTGTGAAAACGGCTGCCAAAACAAGGGGCTTTCTCAAAGATTTTTCATAACGTATGAGTTTGAAAACCAAGACTCCGGCAAGCATGAAAGGCATCAGGCTTGTGACTGAAAACCAGCCGCGAACAAATGCGTTCAAAATGATAGTAATAGGCAAACTAAAAGTTAAACCCGCTGTCAAATAATAGAGAGTAGCTTGCAACCCTGCAAATCCCCAAGTCATAGCGAATAGGTGCCAGTTCTTTGGCCTTGCGAGCAAAATAAATGAAAGGAATATCGCTGTCAAACCAATGCCTTGTATGGCTTCCTGCCAGCCGAGATAAGTTGCTAGATTCCACATAAACCAGGTGAATGGCAGGCTGATCAAAACATAGAAGCCATATCTCTTTACAACACCGAAAGCAATGTTTTTTGCTTTCAGCTCTTGCAGTTTGGTTATCAAAAGATAGACTGAAATTCCGGCAATAAATGTGAATAGCAGTGGTGGTGGGAAAACAGGCCAGTTCAAAGCCGCAATGTAATATGGAGGGTCTGTGTAGATGCTGTGTACTGAGAAAGTATTAAACAAGTGCCAGAAAATCATATCTAGGATTGCAATTCCTCTGAAGACATCAACGTATTCAAGCCGTTCCATTTACAATCTCTGAAACTGTTTTTACCGGAATTCCTGATTCTTTGACTTGTTCCAAAACCCAGGAATATTCTTCCGGCGATAAATCAATATCTGGTCTTGGATTTTCGTCAACGTTATGTATGACTAAAACAAGCCAGCCACCGCCATCTTTCAAATCTTGTAGGTATTCTGGCAAGACATCTTTGTAGTTATTGTGAACAAGTGCGAGCCCGTAGATTTCATCAGTTCCGATTTCATTTATTCCGCCATTTACATTTTTCTGGCTCGAGAAATACTTTTGGGCTATGTCCGCATATTTTGCATCATTATTTGGATACGCAAAACTTTCTGCGTTTATGCCATGTTCCGCCAAAAGAATTTTACCTTCTCTGACCTCATACTCCCATTGCTCTTTAGTGTAATTGCTGGCTTTTGCGTGCGTTAATGTATGCGCGCCTATTTCATGCCCTCTTGAATGCAGGTCTTCTATTTGCTGCCAGCTCATCACGGGAATTCCTTCAAGCTCTTTTCCGGCTAAACCTGAAGGGAAGTAAATAACGCCGCGCCAGCCATAAGTCTCCAAAGTTTTGGCAGCGTTGTATTGAGAAACGTAACCATCATCAAATGTAATTGAAATGTAAGATTCTTTTTTTTCAGAATGCGGTATTAGGAACAAACCAGCTCCAAACAAAATCAAGGCAATGCCAGCTAAGATAAATGCAAATTTCATTAATTAAACTAGAGTGATTAAATTTTTAAGATTAATCAAGCCAGGAATAACCTTTTCCTCGCCTAAAGAGTTCAGTAATTTTAACAGCGGTTTTATCTACCACATAGACTAGTCTGTAATCGCCAACCCGCAACCGGTAAATAGCAGGATTAAAGCCTTTTAATTTTTTGATGTCTGCACCTGAGCGATTCTTGAAGGGATCAGTTTTGAGGGCTAGGAAATGAGCCTTTATTCTCGTCTGCATGTCTTTGTCAAGCCCAGTTAATTGTTTTATGGCAGTTTCTGAAATTAAGACTTCAAAGTTTGTCAACGCTAACAAACCTCTCTGTATGCAAGATAGATTTTTGCTTTTCTAAGAATTCGGATTTTTCAGCTATCTCAATTAATTGAGCTATTAGTTCATTATAGGTTTCACCTTTAGCGCCGAATGCATTCAGTTTTTCTTTTATTTCCCTGCTGATGGCAATAGTGGTGTTTTCCATAGTAATTATAATAGTTATAATGCTTATAAATATTTCGATTTAGGCTTTATATAAGAATTTGTCCAGCTGCTTCTTGGCTTTTTCTCTGGCTTTCTGATGTTCTTTCAGGAAAGCATTGATTTTCTCAATTGTATAAGATTTCAAGTCTGAAGTTAGCAATTTGCCGGATTTGTAATCATTGTAGATTTTTGCCAATTTTTTATCGTCAGGTTCAAAGAATGCCTGTAGCCATTGATAACAGACATCAATGTCAGGATTTCCGCCATACTTGCGATGTTCAGCTAATGAACCGCGGCCACCTGAGAATGCGTGTTTCTTTATTTTTTCTTCAACTTCTTTAGGCGTGTCAGTTGTGTAAATTGTAGATTGCGGAATTGATGCTGACATCTTGCCGTCTGCAAGCAGGCCAGTCATGAATTTTGAGTGCATGATTGCTGGTTTATAGAATCCCAATTTAGGGTAAACATCTCTTGCAACTCTGAAGTGCGGGTCCTGGTCAACGCCTAATGGAATTAAACAAGGAATATTCTTACCTTTCAGAACAGATGGCAGGATTGCAGGGACTGCTTGTATGGCGGTTATGAAAAATTGCCCAATGCTGTATGAGTCTTCAAAGCCAAAAGAAGCCTTCACAGTTGAAGCCGTTATCCTGTCGGCGATCTTGATTGCCTCGTCATGCATTAGGCCAGCGTGCTCTGGCCGGCTATTTACCAAAAAGTGCGTCTTCTTCGGATTAAATCCGACCGCAATTACATCTAATGCATTTTCGTAGGATATTTTCTGGTAATCTTCCAGGTGTGCATCTTGTTTTTTCCTGAAAAGGAATTTTTCATCATCTGTGAATTGGAACCAGAGTTCAGCGTCAAACTTTTCTTGTAACCATTTTGTAAGAATCCATGGCAGCAGGTGGCCTATGTGCACTGGACCGCTTGGTCCCCTGCCCGTGTAAAGGAAAAACTTGTTGCCTTTTTCGTATTCGTTCAGCAACCAGTTCATATCCCTGTGAGAGAAGAAAATCTTTCTTCTGAGCATAAAGTGCAGCTCTTTTGTGTGTTTCTTTATGCGGCCAAGAAGTTCGTCAGTAATTGGCTCTGTGCCAAATTCTTTTATCAGCTTTTCATAATCAACCTTGCCAGAAACTTCCCAAGGTGTTACAACGAATTGCTCTTTGGCCATGGCATATTGAGAAATGCCGCATATATAAAATTAGCTGACTTTAATGTCAAAAACAAAGCTCCAAGTCTTTGGAGCGTAACTTGTGACTCTTCGCCAGTTTTGCACTTCAATTTTTTTTCCGTATTTATTTGCTATTTTTTCAATCAACTTTATGTGCGCATCAATCTTGTCTTCACGCAAAAATGCATAGTAATGAATGGTGCTCTTTGGTTTTATGTAATTGAAAGCTAAATCTAGAAAATCGAAGGCTTTTTCAGGATAAGGCATGACAATCCTGTCAAAATACATTCCGAGTTTTGGCATGGCTTCCGTTACGTCGCCTTTGATGGCGGTTATCAGATGGCCTGCTCGGTTTGCCCTGATATTTTCTTCCATGTATTCGACGGCGTCAGGGTTTTTCTCAATAGCCCAGACATGGCAGTTCTGCTGGAATTTTGTGATAACGAGCGGGTAAACTCCGATGCCTGCAAACATGACCAAAACATCTTCACTTGGTTTGATTAAGCGGGCAATTCTCAGTCTTTCATTTGAAGTTCTAGGACTAAAATAAACTTTTGAAATATCTAAATGCAAATCAACACCCGCTTCTTTATGTGTTGTTTCAGTTGTTTTCTCTCCAGTCAGGTGTTTTAGAGGACGAATCCTGAATTCATCGGAAATAGGTCCTGCTTTCCTGACAATTGTTTTTAGGTAAGGATTTGCGCGCTTCAAAGCATGAGCAATTTGCAGTTCGTACCTATCAAGATTTTTTGGGATTTCAAGAATAGCTATATCGCCGACAACGTCATAGCTTTTTACGACGCGCTCAAGATTTTTTTCAGGAAGGAAATCTTTCAGCAAGGCCTTCAAATCGCCAGGTACCGGCGGCATTTTAGGCATATTCTTTTCCTCAATCTTGCTGCCAGCGAATTTTTTTGTTAAAACAGAAGCTTCGAATTTGGGATTGAGAGATAAAATAACATAGCGCTGCGCAGAGCGGCCTATTATGCGAGATTTGTCAAGCCAGCCTTTTCCAATCAAAAAAAGACGCGCTTCTTCAGCATGCGCTTTCTTGACCTTAAGTGTCTTGACCATAAGAGAGATTTAAAAATCGATTATTGATAAGTATTGCTATGTTATATTTAATCGGCCTCGGTCTAAGTTGGAAGGACCTTAGTCTGAAAGCTCTTGAAATTCTGAATAAATGTGATGAAGTCTATCTTGAAAATTATACTTCCGTTTCTGATTTTACTGTTGAACAATTATCGCGATTAATTGGCAAGAAAATTACACTATTGGACAGGAAAAAGACTGAAGAGGAAATGCCTTTCCTCAAGAATGCGCACGTAAAGGAAGTCGCTTTATTGACATTAGGAGATGCCCTTTCAGCAACCACACATTTTGAAATACTGCAGATGGCGAGAAAGAAAAAATTTGAAACAAAGGTAATTCACGCACCCTCTATTTTCACAGCTGTTGCTGAAACCGGTTTAAGTTTGTACAGATTTGGAAAAACAGCATCAATTCCAATTCCCGAAAAAGGTTTTTTGCCAGAATCATTCTTTGATATTTTGGTTGAAAATCTGTCAATAGGGGCACATACCTTATTTCTATTGGATTTGAAACCGGAACAGAAAAAGTTTCTGACGATACCTGAAGCAATTGATATTTTGCGGAATATCAATGAGAATAGGAAGCTCAGGGTCTTTATTGAAAGCACGTTCTGCATAGGCTGCGCAAGATTAGGTTCTGAAAATTCTCTGGTAAAAGCTGGAAATGCGAAAGTTCTGCACGATGCCAATTTTGGAGATGCACCTTTCTGTTTGGTAGTTCCGGCTAAATTAAGTCACAAGGAAGAAGAATATCTAACTAAGTTCCAGCACTAACTTTATTGCTAATACTTGCGTATACCTCGTCCCAGCTTTTAGGTTGCGTAGCTACGAATCCACGCCAGATAGCATCCATGTCTTTCACAATTATTCTTTTTGGCACAGCGCCATCAGTTTCGTATACAATTTCATATTTTCGCGGGTCACTTGTCGGTTTAATGCAAAATGCCCTGCAATAGAGATCTGGCAATACCTTGTCTGGTGCATCTGGCTCTGCAATCTTGCTTGGCATCAATTTATGGCCTACTTTTGCAAAACCATATTTAATAATGCGTCCAAAATTTACAGCCTTTGCTTTTACAGATTCCCTGAAATCAGTTGTTTCTATTTCGTATTTTATAGAATCGGCATCTGGCTTGTAATCAATCTTCTTTTTGCTGTCAATTATTTTCTTGGAAATATAACCTGCTAATGGACCTAAAATAAGCCCTGCAAGTCCAAACGCTTTTGCGCCTGCCGCAAAACCAATTGTTGTGGCAGCTGTCAAACCTATGTAATATAAGCCGGAATGGAATAGAGCTTTTCCGTGCTGTGGAGTTCCGTCAGCATCTGGCCAGAACCAACAAGATATTTTTTGTCCTAGTGAATGGCCAATTTTATCATATAAGTCATCGACATCAACACGGTAATCTAAAGTCAGTGTTTGTTTGATATCAGCAGACCAGTTTCTGGAAGCTGGATCAAATGTGATTTTGGTATCAGGAGTATTTCCAAAATATGTTCCGATATCCTCTAGATCGCGAATCCTGTCTGACAAGCTGTTTTTACCGTCAAAACTTCCCATAAACTGTCCATATTGTAAGTATATTTATAAACTTAACGGATGGGTTTCCACAAATTTTAGAATAGTTTTATATAATACTGATTCGTATCGGCACAATATGGCTAAGCTGACGCATAGTTTATTCTTACTCTTAGTGATAACTACTTTATTTACTCCCGTGCTTGCGCAGGAGGCAGCAACAACCCAGGATGTAACGCAGCAGCTCACGGAGCTTATCGCACCACCACTGAAATTATTTTTCGGGGTTCCAGAAAGCATTCACTCAGACACTATAGTTATTTTGCGTCTCGCTATATTTCTGTTACTCGTGCTTATAATTTCATTGCTGATAACAAAGATACCCATATTTGAAGGCAAGCAGGCAGCAGGCTTGATTGCGGGCGGAATCATAGCATATCTTTCTATCAGAATGCTTCCGGACACAACGTTGCTGATAATAGCAATGGCCGGCGCGGCATTGGCAGTATTTGCAGTATTAGTAATGATAGCACAGTCAGTTTTCAAAGCAGCACCAACGGTTATGGGCAGGGCCACGCTGTTTGTTTATGGGGCATTTATGATAGTTGGCGCGGTAGCGCTCAACAGCATCGGAGTAGGCGTTAACACTTTATTTGGAACGAGCACAGCAGGTTGGGTTACAGCTTACTGGCTATTAATCTGTTTCATAATGGGTCTCGTAGGAGCGCTTGCAGCGGTTGTTGGCCTCTGGAAAGTTGTCGGCGGCGCCGTAAAAGGTATTGGCGGCGGATTCACAGGAAAATTACATTTGTTCACTGGTGAAACAAAAAAAGCTGAAGCAGACCTTAACGCTGAAGCGCACGATATAAATGGCGCAAATCAGCTAGAAACTGCAAGTAAGCAAATAACTCGCCGGTTGGAAACAGATATCAGAAATGCCGCATTTGAAATTCAACAAAATAACATACCCCAAGCTAAAAAAATTCTGGCAGATGCAGTAACTAGGACAAAACAGTTAGTAACTGATAACATAGTCATTCGCAAACGAATCGCAGCCGCGATAAACTTTGCAAACCGCACGATTAAAGACCTGCAAGACAAAGATCTGAAAACAGACAGAGCCGAAGCGAATCTCACAAAATTAACAGGCGCGCTTGAAGCTATGGATAAACGCATAGAAGCAATGAACAACGCAGTTAGCAGGCTTGAGTTAGCTGAAGAGCAAATAATTCAAACAGCTCTTACACAACTTTCAATAGCGGGAGGGAATCCAGCAGAAGCCTATGCTCTTTTGAACAGAGCAGAAGTACTTGTACGAAACATCGGACAGGAACAATGGGCAGAAGGAACACAAATAAGCCAAGAACTAAACGCGTTGATAACGGAATCAAAGAGATTTGCAGCTGAACAGCATGCACAGCAAAGCGCAGAAGCGTGGGAAGCGGGAGAGGTAACAAGAGCCGCCGCAGCTATGGATTTCGTTGTAAATGCACTTGCAGGTGTTAAAGCACCAACCGCTAAAAATATAATAAACGAGGTAAGGGCAGCAGAAGTTGAACTTAAGAGAGTATCCAAATTACCTGCCAGACAGCGATTTGGAGAAACCAAAAACGCAGTTCTGAAACTTGAAGCAGCGAAAGAGATTCTTGCTCGCTATAATGAACAAAGCTTTATTAAAAAGGGCGCGGGCGCGGGCGGTGCAGGCCAAGTTACAAAGCAAGTAATAAATGAAAAATTAGCTGAAGCAATAGTAGAGTTGGAAAAAGCAGACCAAGCAGAGAGCAAGTTGCTTACGGTATAGATTCAATACTTTTATATTGAACATTTCTTAAATATTATAGATGGTGGATTATGATGCGCTGATTAAACACGCCGATGAAGCTCTCAATTCTATAGACAGCGAAATCCAAATAGAGAAAAAACTGCATAAGCAACAAGAAGCAGTCAGGAAGGCCACGTTACCAGAATTGGAGAAAGCAGAGAAGCTGGCCATTGAAGTTTCTGAGTCAAGTGCTAAGGAGATTAAAAATCTTCAGAATTTTGTCAAAGAGTTAATGTATCTAAAAGAGTACGATCTTGCTTATCACGAATTGAAAGCAGAAGAAGTTGATGCGTGGGCAAAAAAAATAGCAGATGAAGTCATAAACTCTGAAGATCAAATAGAGCGTCTGGAAAAATTAGAAGCGTATTATACAAAATATCTCATAGCGCTCAAAAGAACAACTGCGAGCAAACCAGAATTTGAAGCCACTTTAAAGCCCAAAATAGACGAGACAGTAGCACAAGCAGAGAAATACTTAGCGACTGCCGGGGCGCTGGCGCTGCACGTAGCTAATCTGAAGAAGCAGCTTGCAGAATTGGAAAAAAGACGACTTTACTTAGAGGAAGAGAGAAAGAAGCTGAAAGAATTTGAATTCGAAGAAGAGAAGAGTTTGATTGCAATAATTCGAAACATAGAGCGGCAGCTGAACAAGCTCGATTATATTTACGAGAAACTGCATGGTAGAAAGCTGGAAGATTATGGCGAACTAATGTCGTTCTTGAATAAAGCTATGCGATCGGTAAATGTCAATCCGGGAGCGGCTGTTAACATTCTCGCAAGTGTAGACTTGACGGTTTTAGCGCGGTCAGAACGCCGCGGAGAGCTGCCCGAGATTATTACGGAATGGAGGCAGATATTAAATTTAATAGTACGCGCTAGGTCACTGTACAAAAAAGGCTTGGCACCACGCGGAATGACCAAAAAGGGTGGCTATGAAATAAAAGCAGGAGAACTAGAGTGAACTGACCGCGATAGAATCAGCTGCAATTTCTACTAAGGAGAGTTCATCGTTTCGTTCAACAAGCGCATAATTTTTTATCTCGCCGAAAATAAGTTTCCGATAGGATTCGCCATCTCTGGAAATTATCAAGTTTGTTACGGGTTGTTCGTAGCCGGAAACCTTGATTTCATACAAGACAGTCTTGTTTTGAGTGGATAAATTAGCTGCCTCAACCGCCTTCGAATCAACTAACGCAGACAAGCCCTTCAGATTGCCATCTTTTAGACGCAGTTCCAGCGTCAATTGCGTGTCAGGTTTTATCACGTTTATAGGGTCAGCTAACTCTGGATCTTGAGGATCGGATAAGTCTTCTTCGCCGGATGCAAAGTAATTCGTGATTTTTTCAAGTTCAGAAGGTGCCAAATCAGCTTTCAAATGCTGCGCTTTTTCAGCGTCCAAAACTACGAAATCGTATTGTGACATGAATTTGCGTAAAGTCAGGCAATAAAAACCTTTGGACTGCAAAAGTATTTATTCTCCATTTTCTTATGCAAATATGATGGGAACCACGGATGAATACGCAAGGAAGTTAGGGGATGCTATCAGAAAGTTCATGCAGGCTTACGGCATTGCCGCTCGATATATTGGACCGATGAAGGGCTATGAAAAAGTGGCGGAAGGCTATGAAGCACAAAATGAGAAGCTGGAAGCGCTTGCGAAGAAAGCCAAAAACGAATTGGAACGAATAAAGGACGAAAGAACAAAGTTGGCTTACCAAAAAAGAATAGAGGAAATAGACCGAACGAAGTCCGCTACAGATCACAAATTAACTTCTATCAGGGCAGAGATAGCAAATAGAGCTTCTCCTGCAGAAGATGCAAAGAGAAAAATGAAGAATGCCTTGATTGACATCAAGGCCTACGCTGAAAAAATAGAGGCGAGCCTAGATTAATTTAATCGCCGCCAGCGCCCGCTTGCAGTTCAGTAATTAACCTCGGGATGTAGTTTCTACCCGCTTGAATCCATTGTTCGTAGCTAGGGCCTTGCTGTCCAGCACCTTGGCCTGTTGCGCTAGGTTTAGCTGGCTGTGTGGGCACAGTAGCTGTTTGAGGTGCAGCAGCGTCAGGTTTAGGGTTTACCGTGAAGTAGCTTGACACCGCATTCAATCCTCTGTATATTCTGTTTATGTCGTTAGTTACAACAGCCTGAGGCACTTTCGTTTCTGGTGTTTTGTAAGTTACGCTTAAAGTGCCGGTTTTTTTGTCTATAGTTACATCGATTGTTCTATCGAAATTTCCGTATTTACCGCTGCCAACGTAAAGTATGCCTTCCAATAGGCCCGCTTTAGGTGTTATCGTAGCTGTTACTTTATCGCCTTCAGATTTGTAAGTGTATTCAGCATCGAATATCAATCCACCGAGCTTTGAAGCCAGTTTCTTGACAATCTTTTCAAGCACTTTAGCTCTTACCTTGCCGTCTTTACCCTTGTATTTCTTCAAGTCTATTGCGGCATAGTTTCTTGCGCCCGGGGCTTCATTTGCTTTCAGAGTAATATTGCTACCTAATTTGTATCTATCAACAAAGTACTCAAAGCGATCAGTTTTGACTTTCTCATAGCTTGCTAAAGTAAAGTCAGCGCTTCTCAATATCGATTCCAAGTTGTCGAATGACATTTTAGTTTCCCTCCTTCAAGACGTCAATAGTCAGTTTGACTATTGCGTTTGGTCTAAGTTCATCTTGCAGTACTTTTGGTATCAATATTACTGCCTGTTTGCCTTGCTTGGCAATCCTTTTTGTTATTGTAAATTGTTTCATTTTTCATCTCTCCTTTGTTGCTGTTTGCTTTCTATTTGCTTTCCAAAAGCACCTTTCCACGATTTCAGCCAGCTCAGAATTTATGTCTTCTAAAGCCGCGAATATTCCGCTTGTGTTAACCTTTCTGTCGTGCCATAAAGACAAAGCTAGCTCATGCAGGTACTCTCCAGCACCAGGGAATGCATTGTCTACTTCTCTGTATATTCTAAGATCATTTGAGTTTGACATCATTACCCTGTAATGTTCGAAAAAATCAGGTATGATTGAGTTAAAGGCGTGGTTCTGAGTAGGTACAAAATCCCCGTCTTTTACGACTCCAATGTTACCGAATTGATATGTAGCCATGTTGTTTATCTCCTATAGTCACCGTATAGTTGTTATATTATCTATATAGAAAAGGGTATATAAAGCTTTCGATGAACCCGTTTCCAAAGCGTTCACGGAAAAGTGCCATCTTCGATGGCACAAAGCCAAGTTTTAAAAGCAATAGACATCTAAAAATCAGAATGGGCAAACAGATTTTTACTGCAATCTTAAAGAAGGAAGAGGACGCTTATGTGGCTGAAAATCCAGAAACGGGCGTAGTTAGCCAAGGCAAAACAATAGATGAAGCAGTCGCGAATCTGAAAGAAGCAGTTGAATTGTATTTAACGGAATTTCCTCTGAAAGGTGAAGGCAAGCCTTTTTTTACGGTTTTTGAAGTAAAGGTGCCTGCTCATGCCGCAGTTGCGTAAGCTTTCTGGCAAGGAGCTTATCAAAATATTGTGCAATAAGCTCGGTTTTAAAGCCGTAAGGCAAGTAGGAAGCCACGTTATTTTAGTCAAAGAAACACCTGCTGGAAAAGTTGGTACAGTAGTTCCTGTTCACGAAGAACTTAAAATCGGTACAATTTTAGGAATCTTAAGAAAAGCAAATTTAAAGCCAGAGGATATAGAGCGGTATTTGTAAGGCTACATAACATTTATATTCAACCAAAATATAGAAAAGTCAATTAGGGGGTAAAAAGTGGTTAATCCATTTTTAGTTCAAGCAGCAACAGAACAGGCAACGTTCTCAATTCCATCAGTCACAGGCATCGGGCCATTTGATAACGTACTCGCGCTTTTGCAGACATTCGGATTTTTCAGAGTTGTGCTCCCATTCCTATTAGTTTTTGCAGTCATATATGCTATTTTGATGAAGACAGGCGTTCTTGGCGATAAAGACAAAGGGTCAACAAAAACAATCTCAGCAATCGTTGGATTAGTATTTGGATTCTTCTTTATAGCGTATACGCCAGTCGTGAATGCAATAGCTATTTTATTGCCGCAGGCGAGTTTCCTGCTGATTCTAGTAGTTTTGATAATGATGGTTATTTCCCTTCTTGGCTTCAAATTTGAGGACACATTCGGAAAGCCTGGAGCATGGATGTGGGGTATTGCCTTAATCATCATTCTGATATTCGTGGCAATAGCTGGTTTTGCATTAGGTCCTAGCGTTCCAATTCTTTATGGGTTTAGCCAGCTTGCAGCAGGCACTATAGCGCTCGACATACCTGCGGAGACACAGGCATTCCTAATCGCTCTCGCGATTATAATCGGCTTTATAGGAGTAATCCTTTACGCCGTAACAAAATCAGATTAGGACAATCTTTATATTCTATACATTTTTTAGATTTAATTAAGGTAAGAGGTCCAGTTGATGATTAGGCTTGAGCACGAAGTGCGAAACCTACAAACGTCAACTGTTTGCGGTTGATGGCGACGTTGTTTGATGCGGTAGCGATTATGCAGAATCTAGGCATTTACACAGTAGTATTGCCCTTCCTACTAATATTTGCACTCGTCTATGGTGCACTGACAAAATTCAAACCATTTGGAGAATCAAAAACAATCAATTCGATAATCGCTTTTGCACTGGCGTTCATATTTACTGCGTCGCTAAAAGCTTCAGAGATTCTCACGCAGTTCTCAGTTTTCTTTACAGCTTTCCTTGTAATGCTCTTGTTGCTGATGCTAGTATTCATGTTCATGGGTGTAAAGCAAGAAAGCATGGCGGCAGTCCTCAAACAGCCCGAAGGTTATGGAACGATAATCGTAATATTTTTACTGTTGTTCTTCATCGTGTTCAGCCAGACTTTCCCTGAGAGCGGACTGGTTACGCAGTCTCCCGAAGACGCAGCGAGGCTTAACATCACTACGGTGCCTCAAGGTCTAACTCCGACTCAGGAAGCTGCAGCAATAATGTCAGCTTTGATAACCAGTATAATTTTCTCTCCGCCAATTTTAGCAACAATGATCCTGCTGATATTGTTTGGAGTTGCAGCATATTTCATAACAAGAGAAGGTGGCGGGAAAAAAGGCCAGATTAGTTTTTCTTTCAGAAGAAATAGATAAATCAGAATTAACGCTTTCTTTCAGATTCACAAATCTGGAATGTAGTGGGTCTCACTTTGTTCGA
>Ga0315286_10004099_pt1 | contig 13921 bp, 11 predicted proteins | sample YL17G10_0_MG_FD_205038 | JGI IMG/M metagenome (GOLD analysis project Ga0315286, IMG submission 205038) | Sediment microbial communities from Yellowstone Lake, YNP, Wyoming, USA - YL17G10_0 | ecosystem: Environmental > Aquatic > Freshwater > Lake > Sediment | place: USA: Wyoming | collected... | reverse complement strand
TACCTCTGATTAGAGTCCACAGTCTCTATATCAGGCATGTGCAGGTTTACCAGACTCTTGGGAGGGTTGGCAGGAAGACTAATCTCCCTACCATTACTTACCCTTAGACTATGTCCGACCTTAGTTAATTCTATAGTCACTTTCTTTTCTCCTTTTTACAAATCATTCCGAGTTGCTAGACAGTGATTGCAGCATCATAAATGTCCCAGATTCGGCCTACTGAGAATGTGCTACCCCAGAGCATAGCTCCGTAGGTAACCATCCTCATGCCCTCGGCATCGTATTCTTCCAGGTTCGGGAACAGGACTAGCTTGTATAGGTCTCCAGCACCCTCAGTTCCACCGTAGGCAAATGTGATACCAGGCTGTCTAGCCATCACGTTGCCATACTTGAGGAAGAAGATACTGTAGTTCTTAGTGCCAGAAGTGTACTTAGCTCTGATATTAGCACTTGCACCTGTTCCAGAATCGGCCTGCTCTGCCACTAGATAGTCAGTCCGCACAATAGGTATGCCATTCCAGAAGGCTACTCTCTTGCCCAGTTCATTCCAGCCAAAACTGACTAGACCAAGAGAGCTTGCAGTTGCATTTGCTAGACCTACAAAGCCTTTCTCCTGATAGGCTGCATCGAACCAGCGCATGATTTCAAAGGGCATCCAGATTTCATCCCAACCTGCCTTGCCTGCATCTTCCAGTACTCGCATGTTGGCGAGACTAAGGCCTGCATTGGCCTGGTCTATGTTGAGATTCTCATGCCCAGTGCCAGTTCCAGGAGTTGCGCCGTGTTCTGCTGCGATTGCATGGAGTCCATCCCAGTCCACATTGCCTGTAGAGTAGGTTAAGTCTCCATATATCATCTTGTCGCCAATCTTGCGCTTGAGACCTTTCTCCATCTCAAGCATTACCTGTGCTCGGTAGTTGTTGATGTTGCCATAGATGTCACGCACAAACTGGTCGAGTTTACGCTGGATGTAGAGTCGCTTGAGTTACTTATCGACGTCTGTGTAGGTGACATCTTCAGACCAACTCAGTTGCTCACCGATGTCTACTGCTGAGACAGAACTCTCATTGCCAGTTGCTTCCATGACGAACTTTATGCTCTTGCCTGCATTGGCAGCCTGGGCAACTGGGATTCTATCAACAGGATTCCCACGTTTGATGTCTATCTCGATAACGCCAGGAATCAGAGTAGACTGAGTGAGTTTCTGAGCCTCTGCTAATGTACTCCAATGACCTCCACTTTCGGCCATAGTTCCTCCTTACTGTTTTGGTGTATTAGGGGTGCCTCTTTGAGCCTTCTCCAGATTACGAATTGCACGGTCAGTGTCAGAATGTACTGTTGGTGCACCTGAGACTCCACCTGCTGCATACTGCCCACCACCAGTATTAGATTTGACTACCTTGAGAGCCTTCTCAAACATCTCTAGCTCCTGCATACCATAGGTTTTGATAGTATCCTCAGGTACAGAGTACTCCTTGGCTATCAGTGACCTACGATACTGGAGAGCAAGAGCAGTTGCACTGTCAGAAGCCTTCTTGACTTCTTCTAGTGAACTCTTGAGTGTCTCCATCTCCTTGACCGCATCTGCACTTCTCTTCTGGTTCTCCTCCAAAGTCTGTACTTTGGCCTCTGCTTGCAATCGGAGAGAGTGAGCCTCAGCCATCTGTGCTCGGACTTCCTCCAGTTGCTTTTGCAGCCCTCCCTTGGCCTTTACCACATCCGACTCAGGCACTAACTTTTCAGTTGGTGCAGGTTGAGCAGGTTCACTGATAGAGGCTGCAGGAGTCTGAGATTTATCCTCTGTCATTTCCCCTCCTTATTGTGTGTCTATAGTATAGCATATCTGGGTTGGGTTGTCAAGCCAATATAATAAATGGTGCTATTTATTGATTATATCACTACTGTCTTAGGAGCAAAACACTCCTGTGCCTATAAGACCTTCAGGTGCAAATTCACTCCTGTGCTCACAAGACCTGTTATCTCAGTATATTAGTCATGCTATCTCAGTATGCTAGTTCTGTCCTTCTCCCAATTATCTACCATTAGTTTGGCAGTAGCAGTTTTGGGCTGGTCTATGTAACCAAAGACGTAGAGCCAGAAGTCTAGAGTAGGTGAGGCTACTCGCATTCTGCGTCTGGCCTCAGTCTTAGCAGACTCAAAAGCAGAGATAAGTTTGTTGCCAGTTCGAGGGTCAATCTCTTCTCTAATCTCAGCTTTGCGCTCACGAGTTGCTAGTGGAGAGTAGTACTCATCTATCAGTGCTAGACTCTCGGCATCATAAGTTGCAGCAACTATCCTGTTGATGGCAAGGTAACCTGCTACATACTTCTGCATTATCTCATCCCTCTTAGTTATAAGAGGAGTATCATACTTGTTGATGAAGTTGAGGAAGTCTGACTTGTACTCAGGAGGAGCAGCATCTATGATTGCTTTCCGCTTGAGAGTAAATGTAAGATAGTCAGGCTCCATCACATTAGTCTCAGGATTCAACTTGTCTTCTACTTCTACAGAGAAGTACAAGTCCATGAGTTCATCAGATGGACTGCGAGGAGGAGTTGCCCATCCTAATTTCTTTGCTAAGTCTACCTGACCCTGCCAAGTTAGCAAAAGTTGAAAGTCTGCACTATTGAATCTCTCATCATAAGTTGTCAGGTCATCTACTGACTTGGTGTAGTCTGCCCAGTTAGTTCTGTACTCATCCCAGAATGACTTAGTGTCTAGAGGTTTAGTAGTAGATTCAGGATGGAAGAATCTATTCTCTATATCCTGCTCGTTGGATAGTCGCTGAGTTTGTCTAACTCTAACCTCATCCCAGTACTGGTCTATGTTAGTCATGATGTCTTGAGTAGCAGATGGTTGCAGCATCCTGCTTCTTCCTCTCATTATCTTCTGCTGCCACAACTCATCCAGAGCCAGTCTGACCTCTAGCGGAGTCCCACCCATTACATCACTAGGTCTAACATTGTGCAGTTCCATGTCTCTGAGTTGTTGAGGAGTAAAGCCATAACTGATATAGATTTTATCTATGGCATCAAAGTACTTGTTGGACTCCTCAGGTCTGTAGCGCAGGAAGGAGAACTGGCTACGAATCATAGATAGGATTGCAGTTTCGTTTTCTGCACTATCCCAAAGTTCCTGTTCTTCAGGTTCTAGTTTAACTTTCTGCTGTATCTTCTCCCAGATGTCTGCTCCACTGACTCCACCTGCCAATGTGCCTCCTGATAATAGTTGTTTCTCAGTAACTATCTGTGCTTTGTAATAGTCACGGAAGTTGTCGTGGAAGACTGAGTCCTGGAGGAACTGTGCTAAGTCAGTTACACCAGGAACTTGGCTGGCTATTAGTGCATTGAGTCCAAACCTGTGATAGCCAGGTAGTAATGCACCTAGCTCAGGAGGTTTGCCTGAGAGGACAGTAGACATATAAGCCATAGACATGATTGCAGGATTGGGGAAGTAGGCCAGACGCTGTAGACTATCCATTAGTTCGCCAGCAGGGCCAAGTTTATCATAGTAGGACGGATAATCTCTCCTTGCTAGTCCCATTAGTGGGCCTGCTACTGTACCTGCTAGAGGGTTGAGAGAGAATGGAGTTACACCTAAGTTGACTCCACCATAGTCTGACTCAGTGTAGTATCTATCCCAGGCTGTGACTGTACCTGGATGCGTGAGGGCTGTTCGACCTAACCACCACCAACGGTAGTTCTCATAGGCGGCATAGGGGAAGATGAGTTTCATAAATCTAGTTATGATAGACTGGTTGGAGTAGTTGGCAAACATTCTGTAGTAGGTTCTGTTAGCAGCATCCATAGCTTCCTGTCTAACAGTATTCCAGTTCTTAACAGCCTCACCCTTGAACACAGTCTTTGCGCTGCTCTGGACTTCATCAAAGTAACCATGCAATGCTGCCTCTTGCTGCTTAGTCATACCTCTTGTCAGCTTGAGACTAACCAACTCTTTCTCTGCTGCCTCAGCACTGAGCCTGAACTTTGCAATCATAGCATCCTCACCAGGCAGTACACTCATAGTCTCTAATATGTGGTCGTAGACTTTGCTGAGTTTCTCCTCAGTAATACCTTGGAACAGTTCAGGGTGAGCATCTGCTGACCGCTTAACCAGTTGGATGAAGTGAGGTTTGTCCTGCATGACTAGCATGTCTGCTACACCTCTATACATATCCTCAACTTCACACCCCATAATCTGTGCAATGTCTTCTGGAGTGAGTGACCTGCCAGTTGCCTGCACAGGGTTGAGTTTTGGTTCAGGCATCTGCATAACATCTCTGGCGAATCTCATCTTAGATAAGTAGGACTCACTGCCCAACATTGCACTAGTGTCTCTGAACCTTGCCAGTTCGCCAGACTCGCTGAGATGAAACTCATTCCAAGCGTGCTCTAGGTCATCACCTGTCAAGTGCTCTGACCTGATTCTTGACCATAACTCACTAACTCGCTTGTAGTGAGACTTGAGGAAGTCTGTGAATAGTATGGCTTGTCTACCAGTACCAGACAGTATGCTCTCAGCAGATAGTTGCTGTGCTGGAGTCAGTACTCCCACACTGCTCCTCAGGTGACCTTCCAATATATCATAGTTCTTCCTGATTCTGTCTGCAGAAGTCTCTACTGTCTCAATACCATCACGCCAAATCTTGTGCACTTTATTGAACTGCTTCTCCATCTTGGCTGCAGTTGCTTCGCCAGAGATGTCTTTGATAAGTTTCTCTAAGTTGTTGAGTCCAACCTGTATCATGTCGTCAGTCATAGCTAAGTGGTTGGCGAATTTGGCAGGAGTGTCAACTGCGTCAGAGACTATGCGCTGAGTGAGGAAGTCAAAGCGGTCTGCCATAGACCAGTTAGCAAGACGGTAGTCATGGATGTTTTGGTTGGTAACATCTCTTATAACACTTCTAATAGAGTGACCATTAGTAGGTTTCTTTGGGAGGAATCGTTCAAAGAAGTTGGGAGAACTCGCTAGGAGTGTTTTTTCTCCTGCATAGTATCTACCAAATTCTTTAGCCAGTAACTCATTAAGGTATGTGAACCTTGCATAGAATGCTCTCTCATTTTTCTCAGTAAAAACTTTAATTCCTGCTAACCACTCCTTCATAGCAGGAGCCTCAACATCCCACATAATAGTAGAACCTTTCACTGAGAGACTGTTCAGAAGAAGCATATCACTCTTCTGTACTGCATCCTCAACAAAACTGGATATGAGACTATAGTCTCCTTTTACCCACCTATCTTGTATGTAACTATGGAGAATCTCATGGTACAGAGTCTCTTCTATTCTCCTACCTTTTTCTACCAACAACTTCTTAGCCTCTACAGTACTGAAGAATTTGGGACTCAGCATCAAAGACTTTTCACTTGGCCTCCACACACCCAACCAACCCTTTTCGATAAGTTCAGGGTCTATCACTATGTTCCTAATATCAGTCTGTATTGCCACTGGTAGGTCATTCACCATCTTAGTTATCGTCTCTCTAGTTTTCCAATCAATATCCATAGGTAGACCTACCTCTGGCATTCTCAAGTCCTTCCAGTTCATCCTATCCCAGTCTACCATATAATTTATAACTTCATCTCTAAGTACTCCGCCTTCTTCTACTCTACTAATTGCCAACATCTTAGCACTATAGCTCCAGTCAGTACTGTTCTTGCTAAGTATCTGCATCTGTGCTTTCTTAGTCATGTTACTAACATTGAACTTATCTTTGAGTATCTGGGCAATGTTCTCAGGATGGTCTGCGTTGTTGAGCACTACAATCATTGTATCAGACTCTACATCTCTAGCTGTTATTCCAGTAACTTTAGGCATCTTAGGTGCTCTACCATCTATGACTTTCTTGAGCGCATCTCGAGCACCTGTTTGTAGTTGGTCTAGTCTAGCAGCTAGTTCTCGCATGTAGAGTTGAGTAACTGAGCTAACTCTGCTCATAGTGCCAACATAGTCCTGCACATCTAGTAGTCCACGACCAAACCACTCAGGAAATGTACTACCTGCCAACCATGATGGCATATCTTTGCCTGCTATCTCATATGGGAACTTACCAGGTAGGATGTGTACTGTACCTATGTCATGTCTGCCCAACAGTCCACTCACACCACCTGCAAGATTCTTCCTCTCCAAGTAAGATTTCATCAGTAGAGGGTCAATCCTGAGGCCTTGGATAATCTGCCCAAAAGTATCCCACTTGCCCAGTCCAGGCTTGAGACCTTCTAGTCCCATCACTGCAAAAGGCTCTGCTATGTTGCCAAGAGTTACATCTGCTCTGGCTAGATATGCTGTGACTAGTGGTCTGTTGAACATTCTCTCCAACTTCACTCGCCACTTAGCCTTCTCTAGCACATCTACCATGTTGACTAGGGCAGCAGTTATACCTGACTGTTGCTTAGTCAGGATATACATAGACTTCTCAGTCGCCCTCCAGATAGAAGTCTGCTGTGCTACTGCTGCGCTAAAGACTTTCATTGTACCACTGTAGCCGTTTGCTGCTTCTTTCTTAGCTAGAGTCTCTAGTGCACTAATCCGCTTAGTAGTTACATCACCTACCCAATCAGTTATCCACTCCTTCATTGCAGTTAGAGTCTTCTTGTCAGGCATGAGACCTAAGTGAGCAATCATAGCCTTTGCACCATCATCTACGCTGGCTAGTCTCTTGACCATCAGTTGCATAGTATCATTGACTGACTCTACTACATTGTCAGTTAAGTCTTCTGCATTGATAGACTTGCCAAACTTCTTACCTAGTGCTGCAATCTTGTCAGGTTCTAGTGGAGTAGCCTCTGCAAAGAACCTACCCATGTCTACTGCCAAGTTACCAGTCTTATTAGGATTCTTGACAAAGGCATCTATAGCAGTCTTGATGTTACCCACAAACTTCACAGAACCAATCTTCTCCATAACACCAGAGGTAGCAGTCTGGTGAGCAAACATTACCTGTCCAAAACTCCTCACATGCTGCTCACTAGCCATCCTGAGAGTTGTACCAAATTGGGCTATCTTACCTGATGCCCAGTCGAAGGGTGCATTACCTACCTTCCACAACGCCTCGTTGAACTTCAATGTAGCTTGACCAAAGGAGTTGAATCCAACTTTCTTGAGTGCTTTACCAGGTATACTGAGTCCTAACCCAGGAATGTAGGTGAGAGGGTCAGTGACTAGTTCAACTGCGAACTTGGCGAAGAAGTTGGCGTATGGATTCTGGAAGGCTTCCCACTCAGCCCATGCAGTACCCATGCTGTCCCACCAGTTGCCACCCTTAGACTTAGCATCTGCATAGGCCTGCTCAACACCTTGAGTACCTGGAATGAGCCTTTGCACATTGAGTGCTGCTAGTCCTGCTAGAGGATAGCTAACATGAGTGAGGTAAGGTTTCATAGCATCTGACAGTTGAGTCATTGGCTGAGATATAGCATACATCAGTTGGTCTTTGAGTCCTAACTGTGGCATCTCCCACTGCGTAGAACCATCTATAACTGCCTGCAAGTCTGACTCCTGTTTACTAACTGCATCTATGAATGGTTGTATCTTAGCCTTCCAAGCCTCCACTGTTAACTCTACATCTGGAGGTATGCCCATGTTAGCCATAAGAGAAAGTTTATCCTCTGCTGAGATACCAGTAGTATCCTCCGCTGCTGTAGGAGCACCAGTAGTTAGTGACTTTATAATTTCCTCCACTGTAATCACATGGGGGAGTTGAGGAGTTACCTTGATTGCACTAGTAGCAGCAGTAAGGAACTCAGTAAGACTCTCCTCGGCAGTAGTTGGAGCAGCTTTGTGGAGAAGTATACTAATGGCAGTGTTGGCCTCAGACAAATCCGCAGCAGTTAAGTACTTCTGAGTGTTAGTGTATTTCATCAGTGAGATGTAATCATCTACAGTCTTGACCTCACCAGTGTTCACCCAGGAGTCTATGAGTTGATAGAATGTAGTGAAGAAACTACTACGTTGTATGTTAGTGCCAGCAACAGTGACCTGCTGGTTGAGTTGCTCATATGGCACAGCAGGCTTCTTCTGCTCACCAAGTTTACCTGTAAGAGCAGCACCAAAGGTCTGCACAAACTCTGCCCCCAGTGATAGTTTGGGCTGTGGTTGATTCTCTGGCCTATTCATCTCCTCCTGGTGAATCCTTACAGACTCCTGCCATTTGATGTTCTCATACTGCCACTTCTCTATTTGAGAAGCAAATGTGCCAGTAGGTTTGACTATCTGAGACTCATACCTACCAACAGGAGTAGTCACACTCATACCAAATGGGAGAGTTAGTTTGTTAGGTATACTCTTCCACCAGTTCTCAGGCCAAGACTCAGGCTTAGTCCAGTCTATTGTTGGTGTCTTTGTTGGTATTGGCATATTGCCTCCTATCGCTGTACGATTCGATTTTAGCCCAAACCAGTTGAAGCTATTGAACGTAATACTGGCATGGGAACACACGTTTTCGCCCCCAAAGCCAACCACGTCAGCCATGTGGTCACATGTGGCATTGTGGTCGCTGTGGTGACATTACAGCTATCCAATGTTAGCTTCGCCATCAAATCGCTCCCTGTTGCTGAGTTTGGGCAGGCTGAGGTTGCTGTGCCTGCTCCTGTTGTGGTGGAGTAAGTGTACTCTCCACCATATCTGCTGCTTTAGTGAACAGTGCAGCACCCTCAGTGTCCTTATACAACTCCAGTATTCTAGACTGCTCCCTGAGTGCTTGTATGAGTGCTATCTGAGCGTAGACAGGATTAGCTTCTGCATCCTCAGCCCTCACTTGAGCAATGTCCTTGATTGGATTCTTGACCTCAGGGAAGAGTTCATCGTAGACTCTGAGTATTGGCAGTCTGAAGTTGGGATTGAGCATCCTGGCTACAGTTGCTCTGTTAGCCATGTCGCCAGGGACTCTAACTTCATAATCAGCAGTTATACGGTAGTTGTCAGGAATCTCCTTAGGCCACTTGAATGTGTAAGGTGCATGGTTGTTGTCTTTCATCTGCTGCACCCAGAAGTTGTCAATGTCGGAGAGACAGTTGATAATTCCTTCGTGGTAGGCACTTGCCATCATTGCTGTGAGGCTGGAGACTTGAGACATCATAAAGGAAGTCATCTGCTGTGCTACTGCGCCAAACATTGCAGCACTAGGACCACCTCTGTCCTTCATAGCTTCCATGTCGAGTAGTGCACCACGTAGCTCCAGAGGGATAATAGGAGGAGAGACATAGCCCACTTTGTCCTCAGGACTACCTCTCCAGATGACTCCACGCTTAGTCATGTCTTCTTTCTTGATTATAGGGCTAGTGCTTCTGCTCTGCTCAAAGATTTTAGGTTGAGCAGTATCACGAAGGATTTGCATCTGGAAAGTCCACCACTTATTCCAGTAGCGATAGATTTTGGAGTTAGTGGCGATTGAGGGCTGGCCTATCTCAGCAGACCAGTTGTCACTCATGTAACCAGTGTCAGGTAGGCCACCAGTAGGAGAGACAAAGATAGGTATGCGCCTCATCCTAGACTCCAATGTGGGAGGTTTGGCAACAGTTGTTCCTAAGACTACTGCATTGTAGACATTCCAACCACCATCAGTGCGAGGAGAGTCTAGCCACCAGTAGTCGTAGAGTTTCTGGTTGCCTCTTATATCTGCTGCTTTCCAGTTGTTCCTGAGTAGCATACGTTTGGCAGAAGACTCAGATAGAGTGTCTATGTGAGCACACTCTACTAGGTCATCGTCAAAGTAAGGGTAGACAGTAGAGGGATTCCAGATTTCAGCCATACACCTGCTACCGTCAGGAGTGATGGTTGCAAAGACACTGTACCAACCAGTTGCTATTAGTAGACCGATTAGGTCACGCATGAAACTCTGCTTACCTCTTCTCCTGTACCCCTCATAGATGTCATTCCAAGCAGTTGTGAAGAAGTTCTCCACCTGAGTACTTGCTACCATCATAGTTTTGTCCAGTTCATCTGCCTTGATGCGGTGAGGTATCTTCTGGTTGAGCATGTGGACTACTAGGTTGTAAGCAGACCTAGGGTCGTTACCTACAAAACTTTCCAAGTTTTCTTGGGCAAACTCATCTTCCATCTGGATTTGTTTATAATATTCCTTTAGTTGAACATCACGCTTCTCCCAGATTTTCTTCAAGTTTCCAGACTTCACGATGATGTCATTTACAGTCATAGTTTGCATTTAAGGCCTCCAATCGCAATTTTCATCCTGTACCTTCAAAGACTGCTTGGGTGTAGGCATTACTTTACTCTGCCCCAGTCACTTGACCAGCCGTAGGTACCTACTATCCCTCTAGTTGTTGGCATTGAACTCCTACACACTATTGCTAGACATGCACTATCATGGAAGTCGTCGCTGCCAATACTTACTGCTCTATCTCTACCTCTATTATCTACCATCCACCTGATATTCCTGAGCTGGCTGATTAGTCTAATATCGTGAGTAGTTATCTTGCTCATATACCTGCCCAGTTCAGTTATCATAAATGGTTTAGTAGAGGTATTAGTCTGCCAACCAATTAGTTTACCAACTTTACCAGTTATAGGGTCATGTCTGTAATATAGGTTGCCATACTTTGCTACATGACTAGTGAATCCTAACGCATCCTCATTAGCAATCATAGCACCATTGTACCACTTGGCTAACTCTATGCTCTTCTCAGCCATTTCATCCTGAGCATAGAAGCCTGACATAGTAGCACAGTGGATTGCAGATTTGAGTTCGTCAGCTTCAAACAAGAACTTCCATACAGTTGCTACTGACTCACTCTGTTTGCCCTCACCAGGGTCTATGGCTACTAAGTAAGATACACTAGGTTCAGGTGTATACCAGATGTCTGCGAATAGGTTATGGACTGGTGCAGGGTAGCACTTCCTTGCCATGTCAGTTATTAGTTGTGCATCATAGACCATATCTCCAGCAGAGAGGAAACAACTTACATCGTCCTCAGGATACTCTTGCCCAAACAACAGTCTTGACTCTCCACTCCTCTTAATGCTGGACATCTCTGCATGTTTGTACCTTCTCCACCTGATTTTATCATACATCTCATCGTCAGTGAACTCATACTGTTGCCAGACTTTCAACAGATTCTTCTCATCAGTATCATAGTCAGTGATGTTCTCATCTCCAGGTAATATAAATGGACTATCTATGCTGAGTGAGTACTCAGGTTGCATCCACCAAGGGTAGAAGTGAGCAGTATAGACTGACTTGCCCATACTCTTACCTTCCTTTGCGGCCATGTAGAACTCATGAAATTCATTGTCCTCCCCATTGGGCGTACTGCAGATTCTCACCTTAGTGTTGGGTAGGAGTGGAACACGCTGAAGTGCACTGGCAGCAAATTCGGCAGCCTCACCAGGAGGCCAGAAAGCATACTCATCAGCTAGTAGATAGTGGATAGTTTCACCTCGACCATACTCGAAACTTCTGCTAGAAGCAATATAGAAGCTGCTGTAGCCTACTACCTTACTATTCTTTTTGAACTCGAAGACTTTCTCATAAGTGCTCCTGTGAGACATAGGAGGTAGGCCAGGAATAGTTGCATTGAGTGTGTTGTAAAACCCCTGAGCCTTCCTCAGTAGTCGACCTGTAATGAACTCATCATAACTAATAATGATTGCTACTGTACCAGGTATAGTCATGCAATCGAGTAGGGCATCACAGATGAACAGGCTGCTTGCACCTACCTGTGCAGGCTTTACATACACATCTCTACTACTGCTACTACTAACCATATCTCTCTGGATAGGATTGAGTACAAATGGAACTGACTGTCTTTCCTTATTCTCAATCTTGACCAGAGTCTCGATTAGAAGAGTTCTGTCAGACAGCAGTAATTGAATGGCCTCTTGCTGGTTCAAGTGTATCTCCTAATCCTACAGGTTTGTCCTCAGGAAATATGGTTTCGGGTACAAAGTGGATGTAGACAAACTCAGGGAACAACTCCACAATGCTGTTCAGTACATCTAGTCTAAGTGACTCACCACTGTACTGTATGATAACTTCTGGCTGTGCCGCCTCAGGGTGAGTTATCTTACACTTTCTCTTCTGCTTCTTGAAGATGCGCTCGATTACTAACTGCTGAGTGTCTATAGACCAGCCCATAAGTCCTCCTAGACTGCTACTCCATTGAACTTAGATATGGCCGCTACTGCAACTCCATTAACCTTAGCTATTGCTGCTGCTGAGACTCCATTCACTTTGGCGATGTTAGCCCAACCTGCTACTGCAGGTATAATAGGTGTCTTGGCAGGTCGGACAGGTATCCTTGGCGGTTGTCTCCAGATAGGCATCTTATACTCCTAGCAAACTTCCTCAAATACGACTGTGCTAGTCCAGCCTAACAAAGTGGCAGGGTCGGCCAAAAATCTAACCACGAAAGCCATTGCTCCCGCAACAACAGGCCTCTCCTCTGGAGTTGGTATCCAGAGGTACCCGTTCAGAGCGTTGAAGTCGAACTCGTGGAAATCCACATATGTTGGAGTAGCATCTGCCGAGCCAGTAATACCGCACTTGCCAGCAGCTAGTGTACCTCCGACTCCCGCAATAGTAGCAGCTGGTCCTCCAGAGCATAAAGGACTGGGTGTAACTGTGGCTACGGTCAAGTTCCCACCCGTTCTCCACGATAACGCCCCTCTTACCATCGCTGATGTTGCGTTCTCTGATTGAGAAATCTCTACTCTGTATATCTTGATTAGAGAACCAGCAGCATTAGGAGCGGCGACAGGGTAAATACCCTGCAGAACATTGACTGCCGTTATCATTGTTGCGTGTGGCGCTACGATTGAGTACATTTTCCCCATGTTGAACCTCCTTTTAATGCGCTAAAATGTGTGGATAATAAGAACCCTTTGGAACCCTTCCGGGAAGTAGCCTATCATCCCATTCAAGCCCAGTAGGGGCATTTGAAGGACTTGAGAACAAAACAGAGATTGTCGAGCTGAAACCAGCGTGGAGGTAGATTTTGTCCGAGGTAGAATCGCTACTTAATACATTAGCACCGTCCCAGGACACCCCTGAAGGTGTAGTTGACGGGCTTGAGAAGGAGTTAGATATAGTCGAACTGAAACCTGTGTGAAGGTAGATTAGATCCGAGCTAGAATCGCTACTTAATACATTAGTACCGTCCCAAGAGACCCCATAAGGGAAATCTGACGGGCTTGAGAATGAGTTGGAGATTGTCGAACTGAAACCTGTGTGAAGATAGATTATGTCCGATATGATATCGGGACTTAATACATTAGTTCCGTCCCAAGAGACATCACGACAATTGTCTAATGGACTTGAAAAACTATTGGAGATTGTCGAGCTGAAACCAGCGTGGAGGTAGATTTTGTCCGAGGTACCATCGGAACTTAATACATTAGTACCGTCCCAAGAGACCCCATAAGGTGCAGTTGACGGACTTGAGAAGGAGTTAGATATAGTTGAACTGAAACCTGTGTGAAGGTAGATTAGGTCCGAGGCAGAATCGCTACTTAATACATTAGCCATAGTTCACCATCAGGTCGTTGACTTCCTTAATGTCCAGACTCTTGAAATGCTTGCACAACAGACCATAGTGGGTATAGAGTTTATAACCCAACTTCTGAGCCTGCTGTGAGAAGTAAAAGTCCTCGCTCAAGATTACCGTTCCATTGGCGTGGTAAGTGAACGCAAACGGCCTATCCATCTTCTCGTAGACCTCTCGTTTAACTAAGAACATCCCGCCTGTGATGACATCGGTTTCCTCAATCCCTTTGCCGAGATAAGGTCTGTATTCTCCGTTCTCTGCGTAGCGATGAGCTACAGGCATGGGGAAGCCTTGCCCCTTATCGTCTCTCTGCCACGCAAAGCACAACGGAGAGATAATGTCTTTGTCCGCCTTTAGCAGTTCTCTCAAGGTGTTCGGAGGCGGCACTATGTCATTGTCTATAAACAGCAAATAATCGTAATAAT
>Ga0315286_10004096_pt1 | contig 13927 bp, 11 predicted proteins | sample YL17G10_0_MG_FD_205038 | JGI IMG/M metagenome (GOLD analysis project Ga0315286, IMG submission 205038) | Sediment microbial communities from Yellowstone Lake, YNP, Wyoming, USA - YL17G10_0 | ecosystem: Environmental > Aquatic > Freshwater > Lake > Sediment | place: USA: Wyoming | collected... | reverse complement strand
CTCTTTGCGAGCCTCCGAGTCCCGCGATGGTGACTTCGTCGTGCTCGTCAATGAAATCGATTGCCTTGTCGCGGGGGCAGTGTGCGCTGACTTTCTTTCCGTTCTTGATTAATTGAACGCGTACGCATTTGATGATTCCCGAGTGAGGCTGTTTTTGCTCTTTGCCTTCCTTCTTTATGACAATTCCCTTGGCTTGGGGCGCTCCTTCGAGCGGGTCGTACTTGAACTTGAGGCCGAGCGCTTTTCGCTTCCACGGCTTTTTCTTCCACCGCATTCTCTTGCGGTTGCGTTCAAGCTGTCTTCCCGCGAACAATCCCTTTCCCAATCAATTCACCTTTTCAGCGTATTTTCACGTCGTCAAAACCGAATTTTCTTTGCATCAGAATGCGGGCTCTCTTGATTTTTTCCCCGCCTCTTCCTATTGCGCTTCCCTTGTTCTTGGCGTCAACGCTTACGACCGCGACTTTCCTTCCCCCTTCTTCGGAGATGTCGACGCTGCGCAGCACCGCGGGTGCCAGGGCGTTTGCGACGAAAGTCTTGGGGTCGTCCGCGTCTTCGATTACCGCAATTTCCTTCCCGATTTTCTGCTTGAGCTTCTGCGCGTTTGCGCCTCCTTTGCCTATTGCTTTTCCCAAGTCGCCTTTTTGGACGACTATTATCAGGGTGTCGTCTTCGCGCACTAAGTCGTTGGCCTTGGCGCCGGTGCTCGTCTCAATGAAGTTCATGAGCTGAATGTCTTCCAGGGAAAGCGTCGGCATTACAAAATCACTGTTTCTTCACTGCGTCGAGCAAGTCCGAGTTTCCGGCGTCGAGAACCGTCATTGCAGCTACTGGAAATGGTTTTCCGCACACGTTTCCCAGTTCAATCGCGCTTCCAATGTATTCCAGCACGGGAACGTCGGACAACTGGCTGTAGTGCTTCAAGTCCTGCTTGCGCTCGGCAGGACAGTTTGCGGCTACTATGATCATTTTCGCGTTTCCGCTCAACGCCGCCTTGGCCGTCTTGTCGCTGCCAAGCACGACTTTGCCGGTGTCGACTGCCATGCGGATCGACTTGTTCAAGTCCATGTTAAATGCACCTTTTCAGTATTCCCTAGAAAGCGAGACGCTCTCATGGTTCTCTACCCTTCCCGCGAAGGGTCAACTCCCCATTTTAAGAAAATGAGTTGCAATTAATTTTGCGAACCTTATTTAAAACTCTTTTCCCTCTTAAATTCCGAGGGTGCGAAGCGTTATGGACGTCGAAACGCGTTTTCAACTGATAAAGGGAATTGCGGAAGAAGTGGTTACCGAGGAAGAGCTGCGCGCGCTGCTGGAAACCAACGACCACCCGCTGGCGTACGACGGCTTCGAGCCATCCGGCGTCGCGCACTTGCCCGTCGGCGTGTACCGCCCGCTTCTTGTCAAGGATTTGCTCAAGGCGGGCGTGAAGTTCAACCTGCTTTTGGCCGACTCGTTCGCGTGGATAAACAACAAAATGGGCGGCGACCTCGAGCGCGTGCGGCTCGTGGGAAAATATTTTCTGGAAGTCTGGAAGGCCGCGGGAGTGGATTTGAGCAAAGTCAACGTAGTCTGGCACAAGGATTACTTCGACGACGGCGAGTACTGGAAGAAAGTCATCTTGGTCGCCAAGCACCACACTCTGGCGCGGACGACGAAGTGCCTGCAAATCGCCGGAAGAAAAGAGGGCGACGTCAAGCAGGTTGCTCAACTGTTTTACCCGTCGATGCAGGCTGCGGACGTTTTTCACATGGGCGTGGACATTTGCCAGCTTGGAATGGACCAGCGCAAGGCGAACATGCTGGCGCGGGACGTCGCGGATTCAATGGGTTTCAAGAAGCCGGTTGCAGTCCACCACCGCATGCTTCTCTCGCTTTCGGGAATGGGCAGCGCAAGCCAGTCCGACGAAAGCGCGGCGGACTTGGAAATAGACGCCAAGATGAGCAAGAGCAGGCCCGAAACCTGCATTTTCGTCCACGACTCGGCGCAGGAAATAGCGCGTAAGATAAACAAGGCCTTTTGCCCCCCGAAGCAGGTTGAAGGCAATCCTGTTCTCGAGTACGCGCGCGAAATCGTTTTCCGCGCCAAGCCGGCAGTGCACGTCGAACGGCCCGCGAAGTTCGGTGGCCCGCTTGACTACGACGCTTACTCTGCCCTCGAAAAGGACTTCGTGGCAGACAAGCTGAAAGCGCCTGACTTGAAGAACGCGGTTGCGGCTGAACTCGATGCGTTGATTGCGCCGATTCGCTTGCACTTCGAGAAAAACAAGGCCGCCGCGGAATTGTATTCGCAGGTAAAGGACTTTGAAGTGACGCGTTGAGAAAATGGTTGACTTGCTTTTCGGAATCGCGTTGTCCGGCTTGATTATAGTGGCCGGCTACGTGGCGGCGAGAATCTTCGAGGTAACCGATGTTCCCGACATTCTCATGCTCATTGCGCTCGGAATAATCGTCGGGCCGGTGCTGGGCTTCGTCGACGCGTCTTCATTGACGCAGGCAATGCCTTTCTTCGCCGCCCTCGCGCTGGTCGTGATAATGCTCATGGCCGGGCAGCGCTTCAATTTTTCGCGCGTCATCTCCATTCTTCCGTCGAACTCGGTTTTCTCGGTTTTGGCGTACTTCTTTACTTCTGCGTTGATTACCTGCGTTGCTTACTTTGGCTTCGGCTGGCCGTTGCTGCACGCGGCGTTTCTGGCGTTCATCTTGAGCGACACTTGCCCTACCGTAGTCGGCGCGTTGGTTGACCGGCTTAGGGCAAGCGAGTCGACTAAAATCTCGATCAGCTTGGAGGCAAGCATCAGCGGCGCGTTGAGCAGCGTTTGTGCCATCCTCGTGCTCCGCTTTCTTTCAGCCCAGTCGCTCGACGCTTCCGGCGCGCTGCACACTCTCGCCGCCGCGTTTACCATCGCAGTTGTCGCCGGGGTCATAGCGGGTTTTGCGTGGAACAAGCTCGTGCAGGCGCTGGACGACAAGTCATTCGAATACGTTTTGACGCTGGCTGCGGCGTTGATTCTTTACGCTGCAGTCGAGTTCATCGGCGGCAACGGAGCCATTTCAGTGCTCTCGTTCGGAGTAGTGCTTGGAAGCTACGGCGAACTCTCACGCATAATTCACGGGGGAAAGCAGGCGCAGCAGCAGAAGTCCACTTACGTGTTCCAGGATGAAGTGGTTTTCTTCGTGCGCACGTTCTTCTTCGTCTACGTCGGAATAGTGTTTCAGTTCAACGTTCCGCTCGCAATCTTTCTGTTGTCGGTGGCCGCGCTCGCCTGCATTTTGTGCGCGCGCGTTGTTTCAATGAAGTTGTTGTCGCCTAACGCCCAGGATTACTTGCTGCAGGCGTTCGTCATTCCTACGGGACTGTCGGCCGTCGTGCTTTCCTTCCTGCCTTCCGCGTGGGGGGTTTCGATTCCCGGCATTACGCAAGTCGTTTTGTTCATAGTCGTCTTCACTAATGTAGTAACTGCTATTGCGGTTTACTTGCACCACTCTTCTCCAATCAAGCCCGCCCGCGCCGCTCCGGCCTCGCAGCGCCCGCGCATTGTCGGCTTTGCAGGCAGGCCTCCGAAAGCGTTTTAACGACCTTGATTCACAGAGTCTTTCAGGTGGGGGGCATGAAGGCAAGGCTATTTGGCATAGCGCTAGTGTTCAGTGTTTTCTTTCTCGCTTCAGTAACCGCGCTTTACCTTCCCGTCAACCGAGAACGCGCCGAAATGCTGCGCAGCCCGTGTCTCGCGAAGCCGTGGCTCTGCCGTTTCCTGCACGACCCGCCTCCGCAGTACGTGAACGCGCCCGCAATATCCTCCCCCGCTAACGCCTCTTACGGAAATTCTTCGCAGCCGCTTTCGCTCGAGTTCGTTGCAACCGGGTCTTTTTCCGGTTACTCTGTCCAGGTTTTTGTCGACGGTTCTCTGACGGAAAGCGGAGCGATTTCAAACAACTCGCTTTACTCTCGCGCGCTTCCCGTGCTTTCGCCGGGTTCGCACGCGGTTGAAGTCCGCGCGTCCAACGGCTCGAAAACGAATTCATCTTCAGTCGTTTTTTCTATTGACGAGCCTCCCGCGCCTTCGCATTGGGTAAGCGTGTCGATAACAAATCCTGTTAACGGAAGCAGGTTAGACTACTCTTCGCCGCCAAGGACGATTTACGGCCGCGTTGTCGGCTATAGTTCGACGTACTACTTGTTTTACGTCATCAACGGAACGAATTACTACGCGGGAACCGCTTCAAACGACTCTATTTTTTCAATAGGCATTCCTTTGCTCGGCAACGGCAGCCACTCGGTTACTGTAATGGCTGACGCGGGTTATTTCCGCGGCTCGGCGGAAGTGAGTTTCGAAATAGGCGACTTTACTCCGCCGACCATAAGCAACGTGTCCTTCAGTTCTTCCAGTGACGGGACTTTTGGCTGGCTTTCCTTTGCTACGGACGAACCGGCGGCCGCTACTGTTTCATACCGGCCGCGCAGCAGCATGAGCACGCGGGTCGCAACGAATTCTTCCCGCGTGTTTGAGCGTTCCCTTCGGTTGGACGGCTTGATTGCCGGTACGGAGTACGCTGCCAGCGTTTACGCCATCGACTCGTCAAGCAACGTCGGCAGCGCGACTTTCTATTTCACTCCCCGCAGAACGCCTTCTTTCTACGGCATTTCGGCGAAAACCGGTCCTTGGTCGGCGGCGATAGAATGGAGTACCGACTTCGCTTCGGACGCGGTAGTGGAATTGGCAACCGGTGAAGGAACCCTGTTTTTCAGCAACGCGACTTCGAGCGTTTTCCACCGCGTTTTCGTCGACGGCCTTAAACCCGGCGTCGTGTATTCCTACCGCGTTTCAAGCACTGGCGCCGCAAACACTTCCGAGTGGCTTTCGTTGGTTACGCCTCCTCTGCAGGAGGGCTGGAGTTCTTTCCACGGCGGGTGGAACAAGACGGGCTACTCTTTTTCGTTCGTTCCCGACAACGTTTCTTGGGCACCCGTTAAAGAGGTCATGGTTGCGTGGACGCACGACACTGATTTGGACATCGCTTCTTCTCCAGTAATTGTTGACGGCGTGGTTTACTTCGGTTCCAACGACGGCAAAGTCCGTGCGGTGAACGGCCGCAGCGGCGGGCTTAACTGGCTTTTTGACTCGGGGTCGCACGTTTGGTCGACTCCTGCGGTTGCCGGCGGCAACGTGTTTTTCGGAACCGAGGGCGGCGCGTTTTATTCACTCAACGCACGCACGGGCTTGTCTAATTGGGTAGTTGGTTTTACGAGCCCGATTTTTTCTTCTCCAGTTGTTTCCGGCGAACGGGTTTTTGTAGTCACGCGAAGCGGCTATGTTACTGCATTGAATGCTTCCAGCGGATTGACGTTGTGGAGCACTAGAATCTGGGACATTTCCGCGGTTTCGGGGTTGTCGGAGCACTCTCCGTGGATTGACGGCTCGCCGCTCGTCGCCTACGGGAAAGTGTTCGTGGGCTCTTACGACAACAACTTGTATGCATTGGACGAGCTCACGGGCGAAGTAGAATGGCGTTTTGCAACCGGCAGTTGGGTGCGCTCCACTCCGGCGGCTGACTCTTCCGGCTGCGTTTTGGATTGCCCGATTTTCTTCGGCTCGGACGACCATTTTGTGCGGCGCGTGGCGAGCTCCAGCGGAGTCGAGCAGTGGCGCTTTGACGCTCGTGAAAGAGTGGTTTCTTCGCCCGCGGTCAGCAGCGGCCTTGTTTTCTTCGGTTCTTACGACGGAAACGTTTATGCCGTGAACAAGAACACGGGAGTTATTAGCTGGACTTTTTCCACCGGTGGCTGGGTCGAGTCGTCTCCGGCTGTTGCCAGTGGCATTGTTTTCATCGGGTCGAACGACAATTACTTTTACGCGTTTGACGAGTGGGCGGGTAGTTTGAAGTGGAAGTATCTTACGCGCAGTTGGGTGAAATCGTCTCCGGCTATTTCGGATGGATTGGTGGTGGTTGGTTCGCTTGACTTTCGGTTGTATGCATTCGGTGGCCTGACGGAATGTCGTACTCTTTTAAGCAATGGCCCGTCTTCAGAGAAAGCGGACGTGGTGTTTATCTCGGACAATTACGTTGACTCGATGCGTGAAAGCTTTTTCTCCGACGCGTCTTTCATCGCCAGTGGAGACGGCGCGCTTCTGGACGTTGAACCGCTCAGGCCAAACGCGGCAAAGTTCAATGTTTATGCGCTTTATACGGGTGGAAGCGGTTACGTAGGTAACGCCGGCAACCCGCGGGTAAGAGAATTGATTCGCGAAAAATGTTTGCCGTTGGGCGGCGCGTTAGCGGAGTTGGCGGTCGACCTTTTCAATTACGATGACCTTCCAGGATCCGCCGGATGCGACACTGGCGGAGGAAACGGCGTATGCCTCATCACCCGCTTCGAAGATAGAGCATTGTCTTCATCCGACGTGAAACACGTTTTCATTCACGAGTTCGGCCACACTTATTTGGGTGGTTCGCAGGAAGACGAGTACCTCTATAACGTCGCTGGGTCGTCTCCTTACGGTGAAAACGCTGATTACGAAGGGTGTGCAAAGTGGTGTTCGGGGGTCATGAACCTTTCCGTAGCAATTCCTGGCGATTCGAGCGGCAAAACATGCTACCGGTATTATTCTGATTTCAAGTCCTGTATTGCGGGGGGCGGTAGTGTTACTGCTTGCTGGACTCCGTATTATTCCACGGTAGTGGACAACTGTAACTTCGGAGTAGGCTGCAGGCCGGGCACGGGCTGTTACTGGGGCGCCTGGGACATGTTGCTGTTTCGTTCCACGGCGTGGAGTGTCATGCGCTATTATGGAAATGCCTATTTTTCGTTGGTTCAGCGAGAGTTGCTCTTGGCTGCGCTTGCCAACTTCACTCCTGCCGCCACGGGTTACGTCATTCCCTATTGCGGAAACAAGGCGTCTTCATTGCCTTGCGTGGACTGGACTGCCGGCGTTAACTTCAGGGAAGGACAGGTTTTGGTTGAATTTAATGCAGGCGTTTTGTTGGCCGACGCGACGGCGGTAATTAACGCGGCTAACGCGAGCGTCTTGGATTCTTCGCGTTGGGCCGCGCAAAGGAGGCTTGTTGCTTCGGTAGTGAGGGGAAGCGAGGCCAAGCTCTCTTGGCTGCTTGAAAAGGATTCGCGCGTCGCTTTCGCCGAGCCGAATCGTTAGCCAAACAATTAATTACTTCTTTTCTTCCAATTTCGTTAGTGATGAACTACAATGAGTTCCTAGCGCGCTTGCGCGATGACGAGGATCTTGAGTTCTGATTACTTGCCCTGTTCTAGTTTATGCGCTGCGCCTTAGTCTTTGTCCAATCCGCCACAGCACGTTGAAGTAGTTGCGTTGGGACCTCGCGAATTCCTTGTTTTTGATTATTACGCTCATTGGTTCTGCGGTCCAAATGATTATCGCCACTTTGTCGCCGTAGATTTGCGTCGATGTTGCGCTTGCAAAAGCGTGTCTGAGGATTTTTACTTCGGTTAAGTCAAGGTCTTTCAGTTCAAGGCCTCTTTTCTTCGATTCTTCCGGAAAGATGAACCGGAATCGTATTCCTTTTGCTATTCTTTCTTTGTGGAACCCAGGCAGGATGTACTTCAGGTAGTAGTCCAGGGTTTCCGCGTGTTCCCCGTATGCGCCAATCGCGAGGACTTCTTTTCTTTCGTTTAACCAGTCTGCTAGAACCGACTTGATTCCGTTCCGGCCCCTGAAGACCATGACTTCCTGTTCTTCCCCCTGTTTTCCCCGTTTAGACTCCAGACTCGAGATTGCTTGCGACAGTTTCTTTTTCTGTCGTTTTAGTTCATTCTCCTTCGCTTCAATGACTTCCAGCAGTTTTTTGGTATCCTCGGCTCTGACGAATTTCTTGTTGTCCTGAATGACGTACGAGACTAAGCCCATTTCTATGAGTTTGTTCAGGCAGTCGTATACCCTGGACCGGTGCAACCCTGTTTTTACGATCAGGTCGCCGGGCGTCGTTGTTCCCGATTCGAGCAGCTTCAAGAACACTTTTGTTTCGTTGCCGGTCAAGCCTACTGTCTGCAAAATCTCGAAGCCCGTTTTTGTCATGCATATCAATTGCAGGCCCGGCTTTTTATCTTTTCTGTATTGTTGTCCCACGCAGGTATGACACATTAATAATAGTTCGGTCGGGCACTGTATAGCGTAGGTGAATGGCATGGATTTGGAAGAAATGCGCTTGGAGGAAGTGGCGGACTTCGAGTCGACGCTGAGCCTGATTCCGAACGGAGAGTAGGTTCAGCGAGAACGCGCTGCTCGAGGATAGTCTGCGCGTGCCTAGTTTTCTTAAGGGAATGATTATGGAGAAAGTAATGCTGATCTTTCCTCCTGCTTTTGAACCAACCCAGCCCTACTTGAGCCTGCCGTCGCTGACTGCGTTCTTGAGGCGGAAGGGCGTCGAGGTAGAACAAATAGACCTAAACATCGAGTTTTTCAAGAGCGTGCTGACCGACGGTTTTTTGTCTCGCGGTCATGACGCAAACCTCGAGAGATTCAACGACCTTGATTCCAAGCCCGAGTTGGGCGTCCAAGAACAGGAAGAGTACTTGCAACTAAGCAAGGCGATTGCGGCGTACCCCATTGTTCAGGGGCGCATAGAGCGAGCGGTTCAAGCAATGAGGAATCTCAATTCTTTCCTGCACTACAACGAATGCCGGGAAAATCTTAATCTGATAAAAGCCGCTTTGGAATTGATTTCAGCGGCCTACTTTCCGTCAAAAATTGATTTCTACTCGTGCAGCGTTGGCCCGAAACGCGTGAGCAACGAGGTTCTGCAGCACTTGACTAAAGACAAGGCCGTCAATTTTTTCGTTGGCTTCTTCAATGACTTTGTTGACTCACGGCTTTTGAAAGAAAAGCCCAGATTGGTCGGGATTTCAGTTGTGACCGGAGACCAGTTTGTTGCAAGCCTGACTCTAAGCAGAATCATTAAGGAAAGGCGTCCGCAAACTCACATTGTTTTGGGCGGTCCGTTCATTTCCCGGATCTATGAATTTATAGCAAGTGATTTGACGTCTGTTTTTGGTTTTGTCGACGGACTGGTGATAAACGAGGGCGAAACCGCGCTCTGCGCGTTGGTCGAGCAACTGGATTCCCGAGATTTTGAAAAGGTGCCTAACTACGTTTTTTGCAAAGACGGCCGAGTTGTCTTCCCGAAGAATATGGTTAAAGAAGACTATTGTTCTCTGCCTGCTCCTGATTTTGATGGGCTGCCGTTAAGGGATTATTTTGCGCCTGAACTGGTCTTGCCCGTGTTGTTTGCGAGGGGTTGTCACTGGGGCAAATGCGATTTTTGCATTCACAAGTATCCCTTCGGCAGTTATTCTAACAAGCGGGGTTCGGATTTTGTTGGGGAAATTAAGTACTTGAAAGAAAAGTACGGCACTGATTTCTTCAGTTTTTGTGATGAAGCAATTCCGCCCGCGGCCTTGGAAAGCATTTCAAAACAGTTGCTTGAGGACAAATTGGGCGTCAAGTGGTTCACGTTTGCCAGGTTCGATGCTGCGCTGAACGCGCCGTTGTGTTCTTTGCTTAAAACCGCGGGTTGTGAGATGCTGATGCTCGGGTTGGAAACGGCTTCAGAACGAGTCAGAGAATTATTTCACAAAGGCATTCCGAGCAATGAAAAGATTGTTGAAATCCTGGGGACGTTGAAGGATACCGGGATAAGCGTGAGGCTCAGCACGATAGTGGGCCTTCCAACAGAAACCCCTGAAGAGGCTGACGAAACCCTGCGTTTTATTGCCTTGCATAAGGACTTGATTGACCGAGACTTTTCCATTGTTTCGGACGGCGTGTTCATGCTGCAAAAACATTCCGGTACTTCTAAGAACCCGAGGGAGTTCGGACTTTATGACTTAAAGCCCAACAAAGAAGACTTCGGACTGACTTTCTTCTACAAATCAAGGAAGGGAATGAGCATGCTGGAAGCCAAAAGAAAGTACTATTATTTCATAAAAGAAATTACTTCGCAACTGCAGAGATTCAAGGAATTCCCTGCAAAAAGCAAACTATATTGTTTTCTGCTTAAAGTTTTTGAGGACGCCTACTCGCGTGATGACCTGGATTATTTGGGGTTGCTTGAGCAGCAACTTAGCACGCGTGAAGGAAACGGGAGCATTTCCAAAATTTCCACAAGTTTCGACCTGAACACTATTGCAAACGCGGTCCACGAAAATTTTCTTGAAGAAGAAGCAATTCTGCTGACTACATTCACCGAAAGGAAAGAAGCCCTTGGCCAAAAAATCAAAAGATCGGAACAGGGACACGTTTACGTGCGTAAGATGGACGGACTGATGGACAAGATGTTTGAAGTATGCGCAAGGGGAGTAAGCCCGAATGCCTGTCCAAAAGGTCTCGGTGGAAGGGTTTTTCGTTAGAAAGCGTTTCTTTATTATATCTTAACCGCCCTTTTGTCACTTGTATTACTGCGCTTCTTGAAGATGGTTTGATTGCCTGAAGAAAACAAGGTTGCGGACTTTGCGAGGTTGCTGGAGAGCTCGGACTTGCGTACCCGGCTGATGGGGGTCGAGGCTCTCGGCAAACTCGGGCACGAGGCCGTGCCTCGGCTGGCTAAAGTTGCTTTCAACGACCGCCGTGTTCAAGTGAAGTTGATTGCCTTGCTTACTTTGCGTGACATCGGCCGCGGGCTTAAAGGAGTGGAAGTTGAGGGCGAAGAGGCGAAGGCGCTGCAGTTGGTCGGGCCTTTTTTTTCGGAGCACGAGCACCACTCGGTTGTAAGCGGGGCGCTGCGCGCTGCTTTGGACAAGAAACTCGACGAAGCAAGCGCCAGGGCGTTAGTGAACAAGTTGCGGCGCGAACTGCGCAAGAGAACTTCGCTGCCGCCTTAGAGTCGTCTTTTCGCGAGTTCGAGCGAAAGTTTTTCCAGGAGCTGCCTGGCTTCGTCGCTTTCCGGACTTATTGCCACCCTCCAGTTTCTTCCGGCCGCGTCAAGGGACGTCGTTAGGGTGAACGGGTGGTCGAGTTCCCACTTGAAGTGCCTGGCGTCCAACGCTTTTGAAAACAATTCGGTGGTGGCGTTGACTGCAACGCGTTTTGCGTATTGCTCGTGAGTCGGTTTTTTTCCGTCCTCGGCTGCCGCGCGGAGGTCCGCGTCGGTTATGGGGGGCAGCGCCAGCACGAGCAGCCGCTTTTCTTCTCCGGCGGTTGTCGCCATGGTTGCCTTGAGGGGAAGTTTTTCGAGAAAGTCGGCCAGCTTGAGGGACGTGGAATTGCGTATGTCTTGTTTGAAGAAGCCGGTCAGTTTTTTTACTTGCGCTTCCGCGGTTTCGGCGTCGGGGTTGGTTTCGAGAATTTGTTCCACTTGGCGCGCGACGGGGTACAAGTGGCTTACTGCGTCGACTGCTTCCCAGGAGTCGGGAGCTTTTTCCGCTGCTTGCATTGCTTCGGCGACAATTGTTTTGCCGTGTTTTTCCAAGCCTGCTTCGCGTAATTTGGCTATTATCTGCTGCGCCGCCTGTGCGGCGGTCTTCAAGTTTATTTCCCCGGTTGTTCCTTGAAGGACGTGTTCGTCGGTGAACGGCGCTTCGAATAATTTTGTTTTCACGCCGCCGGGAAAGAGGGCGTGCGCCGGCCCGAGGGCTTCCTTGAACAGCGCTTCCGCCCTTTCTTCAAGCGGGTAGTGATCGCGTACGATGAACTCGGTTTCTCCGAAGCGCAGGTGGTCGCCGTGTTTTATCTGCGTGTTTTTGCCCGCTGGTTTTCCGTTGACGAATACTTGTCCGCCCATTGGCGAAACGCGGTAGGTTCCTTCCCTGTTTTCTATCACCGCGTGCGACGGAACCACTGTTTTGTCGCGCGCGAGCGTGACGTGAATGCCTTTTCTGGAGCCGATGGTGGAAGTCGCGCGGTCGAGGACTATTTCCTTCTCTTCGAGTTCGCCGTTGAGTCCAACGAGTTTGAGGCGCGGTTTTTCTTCCATTTGAATCACTTTGCTAGCGCGAGCGCGTTTTCGCATAGTAATGCGACCAGGTCGCTTCCTGCCTGCAGGTTTTTGGCGGAGTGCTCGGCAAAGTCTTTTGTCGCGAGCTTCATTGACGCCAGTTCGTGAAGGGTTTGCTCTATGTCTTTCGCCGAATCGCCTTCGCCTCTGGTGATTTTGACTCGGAAGTCGCGGAACTTCGCGCTTTTCATCATCAGCGCACTCCACTCGCCTGCTTCCTGGTGTAACACGAAGTTGCGGTAGTTCTTGAACGCGCGGACCCGGTCTTTGGTTTCGTTGTCAATGATACCGACTTGGTAGAGGAATTCCGCTAGTTTCGAGCCCTCTATTGTCCCCGTTTGATACAGCGTGTCGGAAAAGTACTTGTCGAGTCCGCCTGCTTCCGAGAAAGCCAGCACGAGCAGCTTGTCTATGGACGCGTCGGTTATTGCGACGTACTCGCGCACGAAACCCTGCTTCAGCGCTTCCAATGCTTTTTCCTGCCGTGCTTTTACGAATGCCACTTCCTTTTGCAGTATGCTTGAATCCATTTTTTTCCCGTAGAAAGAACGAGTTCCGTTGTTTTTAACGATTTGCAGTGCCCTCAAAAATTATTAAGCGCTTGAGCGTTGTTTGTGCAGCAAAGGAGGTTTTCGAGTTGGGTTTCGTGACAGAGTTCAGGGAATTTCTTGACAAATACAAGGTACTGGGGTTGGCCATCGCGTTCGTCATAGGCGCGGCTTCAACCAAGTTAGTCACTGCGTTGGTGAACGACGTAGTAATGCCCGTTGTTGCAGTAGTGATTCCGGGAGGCGACTGGAGGAGCGCCGTGTTCCAAGCGGGGCCGGTAAAGCTTCTGCTCGGCGACTTCGTCGGCGCTTTGATTGACTTCATGATAATCGCGTTAGTCGTATTCCTCATAGTCAAGATGATGATAAAGGAAGACGCGACTCAAAAGCGTTAGAACGCCGCGAGTTTTTTCTGCACGGGCTGGGCCTTCGGCCCCTCGCGCAGGATTCTGCTGTTGCTCACCCAGTACTTCGGGTCGAGCTTCAGCCGCGAAAACGCGTAGCACACTGCCTTGGAGTATTCGTTGAAGCAAACCGGCTTCTGCGCCAGCGCGGCGCGCACGTTTTCGCGCACGTTCCACACGCCTAACGGAATGTAGTCGCCGTAACACTCTCGCAAAACGATTGCTCCGCCTTGCTTTTTTTCTTCCCGCATTTTCTCCGCGAGAGCGAGGCGGGTTGAGTAGTAGCATCCGCCGACGCTTGAATACTCTTTCTTTTTGTCGTAGCCTTCGCCGTCGCCGAACACGGTTGATTCGTCGTTGCCGTAAGGCGAGAAAAAGGCTTCGACCCAGTCGTACTGCCACTGCGACGGAAAAAGGATTACCGCGTATTTCTGTGAGAGCGAAGCGTGTTCGTAAACCCTTGTTTCGTCAAGCAGGGGGAGGGAACGGACTTCGTCGAGCAGGGTTTCCGAGACGTTTGAGTCGACGGCGGTAATGCTCCAGCGCGTGGGAACGAATTTCCGGTTTTTTTCCAGCCCGAAGGCTCCGACGCTGAGTGCGCGCATTATCGCCGACACGGGAGAGCCTTTTTCGTAGAGTTCCAGCATTGCCGTTTTTGCGGTTGCGTCGGTGTCGCAATGCATTTTCTCGAGCTTGGCGTCCCACTTGCTGCTCCAGATGCTCAGGCTTTTGAGGGGAGCGGAGGGGCCGAAGGCGAGCGAGTCGTCGTTCATTGACACTCCCGTTGGCTTGTGGGTGAAGAGGGCTTCGACTTCCGGCGAGACTTGCGACAACGCGATTTCACGCATTTGCTCTGCTTGCCGCGAGTCGTCGTAAACGCTCATCGCTTTTTTTCCGCGGACGAGGCCGAGGCGGTACTCGAGAATGTCTGCCGCCGTTTTTTTTCCGGGAATCCATTGCTCGGGAGCGTCGAGGAGCCTCGTGTCGCCGAATTTCTCGGGAATCAACGGCC
>Ga0315286_10004095_pt1 | contig 13929 bp, 8 predicted proteins | sample YL17G10_0_MG_FD_205038 | JGI IMG/M metagenome (GOLD analysis project Ga0315286, IMG submission 205038) | Sediment microbial communities from Yellowstone Lake, YNP, Wyoming, USA - YL17G10_0 | ecosystem: Environmental > Aquatic > Freshwater > Lake > Sediment | place: USA: Wyoming | collected... | reverse complement strand
TTGTTGTTGCTGGCGAGCCGCGCGCCGCCCATGCCCTCGCGCGTCTGCGAGCTGACACGCTGGATCATCCCCCACCAGTGCACGAGCTTGATGCCCGGCGTGTTGCCCTTGACGGAGCCCTCGAACCGCCGGCCCAGTTCCGCTTTCGGGTTCCAGCCGATGACCGTGTTGCCGCCATCCGCAAAGAGGCTCGTGAGCAGGTTGCCGTCGCCGCCAATCGCTAGGGTCGGAACAGCCGTGTCGGCGACCGTGCCGTCCATCCGGTTGTCGGCACCGGACATGGGATCGTACTCATAGGCTTTCCAGGCGAGCTTGCCGTCGGCGGAATTGAGCTTCCACGCGTACGGCGACCACCACGGTTCCTTGGCGGTGAACGAGGCGGACCACCCGCATAGGAAGATGTTCTCGTCGCGGTCCAGGCGCATCCGGTGCGTGCGGGGGTTGCTGTAGTGCGCCAGCGGCCAGCCGTCCTTGATGCGCTTGGCTGTCTCGGCATCCACCGCCGGCGTGTAGATCGGTTGCCGCCAGACGCATTTCGAGAGGTCGGGCGAGAGGCGGCTCACCCAGTCGCAGCAGTCATAGAAGGCCAGGCGTTTCAGGAGGTCGGCATTGTCGCCAGCCAGCTGCCGGTCCTTGTCGGTGAGCAGCCGGAAGTAACCGCCGTCGTGGCACACGAGGAGGTCGCCGGACGTGAGCAGCCCGAGCGACGTGGGCTGCCAGAAGTAGTCGGGCGGGAACGTCGTGGAGGGGCGAATCGTCTTCGACCGATACTTGTCCCAGACCTGCTGCCAACCTTCCAGGTACGTCCCGGCGGCGAGCGCCTTCAGATCCGGCGTAAGCCGCAGGACGCACGGGGCACCGTACCGCCCCAGTCCCGGGCGGCCCGCTATCGGGTCCTTGTCCTTGAGGCCGTTCGCCTCGAGGATCTTCCCGTCCTTGATGAGCGCCATCTCGGCGGCCAGCGGATACTTCGTCATCAGGCCCGGCTTGCCGGAAAGCAGCACCTCAAGCCCTTCCGACGCGTAGCCGCTCACGTAGACGCCGTCCTTATTGGCCTGGGCGGTCGTTAAGAGGACGATGCCCTCGGCGAACTCTGCATAATGCAGCACCTGGGTCAAGTCGGCGGAGAAATGGGCCACGAAGCCGCGCCCGCACTTGGGCTCGGCCGCGGGCCGGCCCATCACGGTGGGCGTGACGCCGCCGGGCAGGTCCTTCGCGGCCGCGCCGACGTTGCCCACCATGTAGACCGTGCCGTCGGGCGCCTCGGCCGCGCCCTGGATGTCGTCATCCTCCGCCGTGCCCCAGAAGCTGGAGGTGAGCAGCTTCAGCGGAGGCTCAGCCCCTGGCGCGTGCCCCACCGCCCCCATCACAAGGGACAGGGCAAGACCGACCGCGAGTCCGGGTCTCATACAATCTCCTTGCCCTGGACGTGGGGCGGCGAGTGCTCGCGCATCAACTTCAGGTCCTCCATGGTGGCGTCGCTCGTGCCGTAGCCCGTCGACGTCTTGACCCAGTCGAGCCCGATCCGGCCGCAGATTTCGCAGAGCCTGATCTTCTGATCGCGGTTCAGATAGCCGTTCTCGAAGATGATCTTGATCTTCATGCCCGCACCGTGAGTGGCGTCGGTGATCGCGCGGACCTCTTCTTCCACGTATGCCCACCCGCCGCCGAGGACCTGGCTGATGCTGACCACCATGTCCAGTTCCTCGCCGCCGTCGGCCAAGGCATGCTTCGCCTCGGCCAGTTTGATCGCCGTCGTTTGGCCGCCGTGGGGGAAGCCTATCGTGGTCGAGGCGCGGACAGCACTTCCCCGGAGGATCTCGGCGCAGCGTTTCAGGTAGTAGGACAGGATGCAGACGCTCGCGACGTTGTACTCGAGCGCCAGGCGGCAGCCTCTTTCGAGGTCTTCCTGGATGATCGTGGGGTTCAGAAGCGAATGGTCAATCATCTTTGCGATGTCTTCGTACGTGTAGTCCATACCTTTCTCCGGATGGTGGTGCTTGCCTGCGGCGATGCTGCCCTCGCTCTTCTACCGCCCCGCCTGGGTCGGCATGAACTGCCGCAGGAACGTTGCGCTCTGCCGGAGCGCGGCCTTTCGCGTCTCCAGCGTCGCCTCATACGCGCGGTCTCCTTTGACCGGTCACTTTGCTGGGGCCGCCCTGTCTCTGTAGAGGGCCCAGCCGATCCAACCGCCTTCCTTCTCGTTGCGAAGCATCCGCGTCTCGGCGCCGCGCTGCTCGCGGACCTTGATGGGATACGTACTTCCGCCGAAGTTGATCTCCCGCAGGCCCGCGACCGAGGAAGATGCATTCTCCACATCGAACATCGGCCGCGCGTCGTTCTTGTCGAGGTTGCCCGGGTCGTAGCAGAACATGCCGAAGACCTCGGTGCGTCCGCCGTCGCTCGTCCTGAACCGGACGCCGGCCCCCTCGCACTTGACGCCAAGACACCAGAGGTATCCACCCACGTTCTGGACAAGGCCCGTGTCGCTGGTCCCCTCGGGATTGAGTTGGCGCGCCCACATCCTCTGGCCGCGCTTCCGCAGGTCAACGTGCGCGGAGCAGTCCGTGGCGAAGATGTCGCCGCCGCCGGTGCCGACGATCGTCACGCCGCAACTCTCGACGACCAGTGTGCGCGCGGCAGACCGGTTCTCCAGCACGGCCGCCGGACCGCCGAAGGAGTCGATGTTCTGGAACTTGACCACCGGGGCCGCATCGTCGCCCAAGACGAACTTGCCTCCCTTGCCCGCGACGATGCGGCCGAAGCCGAGGCCGAGGACGTGGCGGATACTCCCATGAACGCGGACCTCGCCGTCGAGCGTGTACCAGTTCGGATCCGGCCCGCCCACGCCGCGCAGGTACACGGTCGTCTTACCGGCCGCGGCGCCGGCGTCGATTGCCTTCTGGATCGCTGCCGTGTCGTCCTTGTTGTCGCCCGCAACGGCGCCAAAATCGTTCGCGCAGACCCACTTCGCCGGGTCGGTCTCCCAAGGGACGCGCGGTTCCGGCTTGATGGGGAGGGCGAGCGCCCGCGGTGGCGCATCGAAGAGGAACTTGGCCTCTTGCGACAAGTGCTCGACGATGTCAGCCGCTGCGGCATTGCCGCCCGGTGTTGTGCTCTCGACGGCCATCTTGAAGCCCTGGGTTTTCAGATTGCGGGCATAGAGGACGCTCTTGTTGAGGATGGCGGGACCGTCGGGATTGCCGCCCGTGAAGCGTCCGCCCACGAGGGCGATGACGCCGCCCCACCAGGTCCAGTCCTTTGGAATGTCGCAGCGCACCGCCAGCGGCGTGTTCTCGACCACCAGATCCTCGACGCCGACGACGTTCGCTATGACGACGAGGCCCTCCTTGCGGCAGTTGCGCAAGGTAACGCGAGAGATCGTCTCGCCCCAGATCCACTGTGTGAGGATGCCCGTCTCGAAGCCCTCGACGACGCAGTCCTGGATCAGGTTCGGACCGCTCTGGTCGAGGAACCCGGCGTTGATGCCGATCTTGCCGCGCCCTATGACGCGGACGTTGCGGAGGATGCCTGTGTTGGTGGCGTACCAGCGGATGCCGTCGGTCTCGGGATTGTTGCCGGCGTCGATCGTGAGGTTGCGGACATTGCGCATGAACCAATCGGCTGAGGTCTTGCCGCTCTCGCGAGGGTGGGTTCGGAGAACCGAATTGCAGCCGGCGGCGCCGTCGGCGAGGCGGATGATCGTCTCGTCGCGCGACTCGCCGTAGAGCCACGGACCTAGGGCCGACTTGGCGACCAGCGTGGCCGCCACCTTGTAAGTTCCGCTCGGAAGGAAGAGAACCTTCGTCACCTTGGCGTCGAGACCACAACTTGCGTCGAGGCCTTTCTGGAGCGCCTCGGTGTCGTCGGCGACGCCGTCGCCCTTGGCGCCGAGGTCCCGCCTGGCGTCGAGAACGGAGGGGTCGCTCGGGAAGACGATCCGCTCGGGCGCGGCCGTGGGCGCCGGTGCCGGCGCGGCGGCAAGGACGCTGCTGCCCAATGCCATCGCTATGGCTGCGGCAAGCACGGCCTGCACAAGCAAACGGCGGCATGCGGCCATGGAGTTGACCTCCTCCTCGCTCAGGGGGTGTTGGCGCCGGAAGCTCTGTACAGAGGCAGATTGTAGTGCGCGAGGTCATTGCGCGGAAGCGTCTGCGTCTCGGCGCCCATCTCCTGGACTCCCGCGTGCTCTTGACGGCTCCGACAATCCAGCGCACTCAACGGGCCACCGCAGCGTCGCCCGGCTTCCACACATAGTAGACGATCTTGGCGAACTCGTCATCCTCCACGAGGATCACATACGTGCCGTCGGGCCGCCGACGCGCGTGGACCGCGCTGCCGAAGTCGATGGCCCCGACGCGCCCGCCCACCTCCGGGCCGGCCCAGACACTGCCCTCACGGCTCCCGTCGGCCGCACGGAAAATGGCGACCTCGCCGAACCGGTGCTCGTCGCCCGACCCCAGGTCATAGGCCACGAACACGCAGTCGCCTGCCACATCCATGGCGATTGGCTGGATGTCGCGCCCCCGGTTATCCGAGAAGCGGTACGGGATGGCGGTGGTCCAGGCGTGCCGGCGGTCGGTCGACCAGCGGTCGTAGCGCCGGATCTCGCGCGCCATCGGATACCACGTCTGCATCGGGTTGGCCTTGGAGTAGGTCGCCACGTACATGGTGTCGGTGACGGCGACGTAACGGACGAAGCGGACGTTCGTGATGTCGTCGGGGACCGTGGTCGTCATCCGCGTGCGGACCGAGTAGAACGGCCCGCTCTTGCTGGCGCCCGCGTCGAGGGGAAAACGGTGAAGCGTGCCACGCTGCTCGCCGATCCACACTGTACCGGCGTCGTCGAGGAAGAACGCCCGCATGACGTCGATGTTGCCGGGCGCGATGGCCTCGAACTCGTCCGCCTGGAAGTCTCCGTCGCCGTTGCGATCGGCCCACATCCATGCCTTGTTGGTGCAGGGGTTGTTGGGCGGCCACTCGCCCGGCTTCGAGCCGTTGCGGGAGAAAACCGCCATCGGCACGGCGATCTCACCATCGAAGCGGTAGACGCACAGGTGGGCATCCCACTGGCAGCTCAGGAGTCGGCGGCCATCGCTAAGGCGGATGATGCGGACGCCCTCCTGGCGGATGTGGAGGCGAGGGTCATTCGGATACTTGAAACGGTCGATTGTCCACGCCCGATGCGTCCAGCCCGCATGAGGCCAGCCCTCGGTCGTCGGCCGGGACCAATCCACTTCGTAGCGCGAATCCTTGGTGAAGACGCTGGTCTCTTCGCCGGCATCCACGTCCGCCGAATCGAGGAACTCAAGCCCTTCCAGCGTCCAGAGGCACTTGCCGGCCGGGTCGAACTTCTGGAGCTTCGCGCCGAAGCCGTTGCCCCCCGCGTAGGGGCCGCGGCCGTTTGAACTGACGTAGGTGTTGCCCCCCTGGTCCACGCCGACGCTCGTCAGGCCGCAGAACCGGTCGTCCGCGACGCGGCCGGGGGTAGGCCCGGCGTAGACGCCGCCCTCGACGCCGAGCGTCGCCTTGAGCACGGGCGCTCCTTCCACGGCATAGAAGCGGACCTGCTGCCGCGGGCCGTTGTCGGCCACGACGAGGCGGCCGTCCGGCGCAAGCGCAATCGCCGACGGCTCGACGATGTCGACGATCTCTCGGTTCGCATACGCGCCGGCGCGGGCGTCGTAGGCCCGCGCGCACCACGTCCCCTCGACCCCCTTCTGGCAGATCCAGAGCCGGCCGGCCTTGTCGAAGGCCATCTTGTAGGGTGTGTCCGTCTCCGGGCTCAGCCCAAACTCCCGCTTCGGCGCCATGTCGGACGAGCCGTAGACCTTGACCTTGCGGCTGACGGGGTCGGCGAGGAAGACCTCGCCGCCGCGCGCGGCCACGCCGGTGAGAGACTTCCCGCCCTTGTCGGACGGCGGGTGGAGGAAGAGGACATTGCGGACGCGGCCCTCCGCGCCGGGCCACTTCGCAGGCTTCCCGTCCAGCGTGTAGCGGGCCACCCCGAACCACATGGGGTCGCTCTCGGTCAGCTTCCGTTCCATGCGGAGAGCGAAGATGTATTGGTCGTCCGCGGTGACCGCCGGCCCGCCAGTGAGGGCCGTGTAGTCATCCACCTTGCCGATCGCGTCGCCGTCCCTGTAGAAACCGATGGCGCGACCGGCCTCGTCCCAGGTGCAGTTCGCTGCGACGCGGCCGTCGGCGAAGACGAAGATGTCGTCGATATCAAGCTGGACCCATCGGCCCTTGTTGCGGTCGCCGCCCTTGAAGGTGTTGCCCAGCCAGCCGGTCCGCCATACGAGTTGGCCAGAGCCAGGGCCGGTAGCAGGAGCCTCGGCCGTCGCTGCCATAGCATGCACCGCCAGGAGTGCCGCCAGCCCCAGAGCGGCAACCAATACCAGAGGAGAGTGACGTCTCATGCGACTAAGCTCCCCCATGGCGCATCCGACTGCTCGTTCCGGGCGGGACGGGCGAGCTACAAACGACGCACGAATAGTCTTCATCCGAATGTCTCCTGGTGTCTTCCGTTGCTCACGGCCCCCACGGCAATGGAACATCGCGGCATCGGCAGGGCCTCGCCTACTTGGGTGCGGCGATTTTCAGCCGAATCTGCCCGTACCTGAGGTTCTCCATGGGGAATTTGAGCTTCAGCGACTTTCCGGCGGCCTCGACCGTGCCGTCCTTATCCTTGACCCACCTGCCACTCTCGAAGTGCCCTTGTTCCGCCGAGGCCACGGCAATGTCGCTCCCGTCGGCACGGCGGAGTTCCACGTCAATCTTCGTGGAGGTAATGACGTACTCATCCGGCCCCATCTTGATGATAAGCCCGTTGCCGTTCAGCAACGGACCGCCCGTGTGCAGCCGATAATCGCGCCATTCGGTCTCGCCCGGCAGATGGTCCGCCGTCGCCGTGAACTTGACCTTCAGATCCTGGTAGTCTTGTTCCCACATGGAACCGGCCTTGTGGAGCTTCTTGTCGAGAACCGGAGTGAAGCCGAGCAGGTCACCGGGATTGCGCTTCTGAACCAGCAGCGGCTCCATCGTCCACACCAGGTCAAACGTCGCCTGGGTCCGCATCAGTTCCACTTCCGCTTGCCAATACTGCCCGACCAGCAGTGCGCCCATCGAGAGGGCCCTGAAATAGTGCTCCGCCGGTGAGAATTCGGGCTGCACGAGATTGTTCCAGGGCCTTATGTACTGGCCAAGCACGTCACCATAGTTGTCCGGTCCCATGCCATCCAGGCTCGGGCAGCCGATGTGGAAGATGTCCATGTACGCACAGTCGCACGGCGACTCGCCGCACCAAGCATTCGCGTACATCGGGATGTTCAGGGCCTCCTTGGCCTTGCGTACAACGGTCTCAATGTAGTTGCCTGCGTAGTACGCGCCCATCACTAGCCGCGCATTGGTGTTGCCGTTGGCTGCGCGCGGGTCCGGGGGCAAGGGCTGGTTGCCGAACACCTCCTCCCACATTCCGGATGTCTTGCTTCCGTTGCCATGGTACGTGTTCCACGCGAACGAGCCGAGCTTCGAAGGATCGAATTTCGGCGTGTCGTTCGCCTTCAGATACTCCAAGAGCTCTTTCGGCACTTGCTCTTTGAAAACGGCGTTGGCCTCGCTACTCCAGTCCCAGCCGTTTGGCATTTCGTTCTCCACCTGCACGGCTACGACCACTTGGTGGCCGGGGTCCTTTTCTGCCGCCCGCGCCAAGAGCGCCTTGAGGGCTAAACCGTCTCGCTCGGCGCATTTCATCGCGTGCGGGGACACACGCCCATTATCAATCTTCCCATCCTTCTTGAGCGCCGGGAACGCGATCTTCTCGTCCCAGATGTATCCTGGCACGTAGTTGCTCTGCAGGTTTCGCCACGTGCCGAACCAGACGATGATCAGGTGCATGTTCCGCGCCTTGGCGGCCTCGATCAGCCCGTCGATCATCGCGTACTCGTACTGGTCCTTGCGGGGCTCGAACGAGTTCCATTGCAGGATCGCTCCAACGGTATTCAGTCCCTGCCGCCGCCACTTGTCGAACAGGTCGCCGTAGTACGGCACGTCCGCCGGCTGGGCCACGGTCTCTTCCAGCGTCTCGCCGTAGAGGATGAGGCGCGGCTGGCCGCACACGACGATGTTCCCTTTCTCGGCGCGCGGCGTCGAGCCGTCGGGTTTGGGGTACGGAGCAAAGGCGGTCTTGTCCACCTTGTCCGCCGGGAGGAACTTCACCGCGTTGGCATAGAGGGTGCCCTTCCCGTCGAGCGTGACCTTCACGTAGCCGTCGGTTCCCGCGGCGAAGTCGTAGTCGCCCAGGCTGTTCCAGCCCGAATGCCCGTCGCCGGCGTCCCTCTTCAGCGTGTCGGTCTTGCCGTTGTGCCGGATCTCGATGGTCACCGGGCCGCGGGCACCCCAGACGATGTGCCACAGGTAGACGCGGTATGTCCCGGCCGTCAGCTTCGGCGTCCACGTGGCCCAAGCGCCGGCGGAGGTCGTCTTACGCGCTTCGGTGTTGTCCATGCCGTAGGTGTAGTAGCTGGCCCCGCCCTCCCGGTTCTTGCCGGCCTCCCAGGGGCCGCCCTCCGCATATTCCGGGTCGCCGTTCTTGATGACGATCGACCCGTCGTACGCGTTGGTGGCGGCGCGCGCCGGCGTCACCACAGGCGCGGCGGCGAGCGACGCAGCCAGTACGACCCACACGCTCATCGTCGGAGTATTCATGGCATTCCTTTCCCTGCAATCAGGCCTTCCTTTGCGGCGGCCCTCGGACCGCCTGACGCGCCCATTTCGCCGGTGTTTCCTTACTTCGGCGGGTTCCTGGGCGCGTCGCCGGCGCCCGGCGCATCGGAACCGAATACCTCCAGGTGGCTCCATGAGCTGGAACCAGGGACGCAATGCCACACCAGGAGCATCTGGTTGTACTGGCCCGGGCGCGCCAGGAGAAAGTTCTTGCACACGTTGGCGTCCTTGTCCCAGGCTTTCTGCAGAATCCAGCCCTGACCGGTGATGTCCTTGATGCTGCTGCCCGCAAGCGTGCTCGGATCCAGGTGGCCGTTGGCGGTGTAGAACTCCGCCCGCGAGGTCCTCGCGAGCACGCCCTCACCGGCATCGGTGCTGATCAACCCGAAGTTCATGGGATAGGCCTTGTCCAGATCGAACCGCAGGTAGAGCCGCTTGTCCGGCTGAGCCACGCCGTACGGCACACCCGCCCCCAAAGCGCCATCGTGGGAGTTGAGAATGTCGGACTGGAACAGCACGGAGTTCCTGCCGCCGCCGAGACTTGTCCAGACGGCATTCATGGGACTCGGGACCAGCTTGACCTTGCCGGCATACCAGAGATCGCGCAGAAAACTGAAGGCCCCGTTGTCCTGGCCGCCGAACAGTGGCAGGGGGAGAGCCTCAGGGTCGGCGTACACAAGGACCTCCTTGGTACGGTGGAGCCCTCCGCCTTCCTGGGTCAGTCGCAGCACGTTGACCTTGGCGGGCTTGAAGCACTTCAGGAACTGCGACTTCCTAAACGCTTTGCTCCTGAACACCTCGAACCACGTCTTGCCTCCATCGGCCGATCCTTCCAGGCGGACCGTATCAGGCGCGTCACTGCCGTCCTGATAGGCAATCACGAGAGACGAAACTGTCCTCAGGGCGGGCAGCGTGTAGGTAAGGACCAGGGGCGCCGCCCCGTCCTGCTTGGGCTGGAGTGACTTCCCGCTGCCGTCTATGGTGTCGTTGGCGTTGCCCGTCCCGCTTAGGGCCTTGCCGGCCGTCATGGGCAGGCTCCACACCGCTTCATCCAGCTTCCCGTCGATGGTCAGCTTGGCCAGGGTCTTCTTGGCTATCACGGAGGTCGCCGACAGAGGTGCCGCGGAGCGGTCCGACCGGATGGGGGCGTCCGGCGAGCCGGTGCGGCCGCCACCCCCCACGGTCTCCGACGACAGTTGCAGATCCCCGAAGGCCGACGTGTCCTGCCAGTTCTGGTCGGTCCCGTGCCACATCAATTGAGTGTTGCGGCCGCAGGGGCCGTCGCTGTTGTTGTTGCCGACATCGAAGCCGAGGGTCATCCCCGCCGACGGGGTCACGCCCAGGTTCGACCAGGGGATGGCCAGCTCCACCGCATAACCGCCGGTGATCGCCGCCCAGCCGTGCAGCACGCCGGTGGTGTTCGTGCCATGGATTGCCGCATCGTTCCACACCTTGACGAATTGCCGGTCCTGGGAGTCATAGGTGGTCGCCTTGTTGTGCGTCGGGTCCACGTAGACTTCCACGCTGTCGTTCATGTACCCGGCCTCGGAGGTCTTCTGCAGGTTGCCGTCCAGCACCTTGACCCCGACGTAGAGGTAGGTGTCGTCCCACAGTGCGCCGAAGGTGACGGTGTTACCGGCCTTGTCATCGATGTTGCTCGTAGCCCTCACGCGATTGGCCCACGTCTTGACGTCCAGTTCCCGCAGCACGTTGACGGTGCCCAGGACGCCCTCTTGCACCAAGGGCCTTTCATGATCGCTATCCCCCGACTCGCCGGCGGGGGCCGGCACGCCGCCCAGCAGGCAGCAGAGCCCGAGCAATAGACCGCACCATAGCGTGGTCCTCATAGGCCAGTTCTCCTTACCCTACGAAGTGTCCGGCTTCGCGGGACTGCCACCCGGAAGTTCTGAACCGCCGCCTCCGGTCGGCGTCTCGACGCCGAACATCTCCAAATGGCTTCGCTCGTTGGGGATTTCGTATGCCTGGGCTTCCCACGTCAGGAGGATCTGGTTGTGCGTGCCCGGATGCTCCAGGAGGAAGCTCCTGCACACGCTTCCGTCATTTCTCCAAGTCTTCTGAAGGATCTACACCTGACCGGTGAGGTCCTTCGTGCTGCTGCCCGTGAGCGCGCCGGGATCGAGGTTGCTGTCCGCGATAGCGGAGGCGATCGGTTGGAGCAGCGAAGTTTGCTGATTCTGAACGATCCAAGTCATTTTTGGTTCTCCGGATACTTGGCGACAATCACCAGTCGACCCGCCTTGGGCTCGGCAATGCGCACCCATTCGTTCTTGGGGTCGAAGTCCTGCCACTCCTGCCCATTGACGGTGACGGCCGTCATCGGCTTCTTAAGCGGATGCCGGAAGCGGACGAGCAGTATTGCGGGTGGCTTACGGTCTGAAAGCTCGATGGTCGTCGTGATCTCGTTGTCGGCAACCCGGCTTTCGGTGGTGAAAGAGAGCGGGCCGTAGTAGGTCGGCGCTTGCTTGACTTCAATGCGTTTCCCGTCAGCAAACCAGGCGCGCGGCACGGCCTGGCCGATGAATAGCGTGCCGTCGCCGCTGAGCTCGTTGAGCAGCATGTTGCGATACAGCTCGAACCACGCGCCATCCGTGCTGGGCGGCATGTAGTATTGGCCCCATGCCCAACGATGTTCGAGCGGCGTGAGCTGGTGGTGCGAGAAGGCGCAGGCCATCATGCTGTAGAAGGCGCGGAGGACGGCCTCGGGCTCGTCGCGGTAGAGGTAAGCGGTCGCCTGCATGTTATACACCGGCTCGTTGGCCACGCCCCATTGGTTAAGGTAGAGGTTGTCCTCATGGTCGTGGAGCATGGCGGTGGCGAGCCAGCCGCGCGGATCTATCGCCGCGAGCCGCGCCATGTGTGTGACGCCGGCATCCACGTCGGTGGGATACCATTCTTCGAACAGCCGGCGCGGCGTCATCGCATCGCACGGCACGTAGTTGCTCCAGGTGCCGTCGGCGAGCTGCACCACGGGCGACTTCACGCTGCCGCGGGCGAAAGCGGCGGTCACGTCAGCGTGCATCTTCTTCGCCACCGCCGCGATCTCGGCGGCGCGCGGGTGGCCATAGGTGGCGAGCGCGCGGGCGAAAATATCCAGGCCGGCGACGAAGTAGCCGTTCGGGAAACCCCACGCGCGGCTGGCGTGGGTGAGGTCGTTCAGCGGTGCGACGATCAAGCCGGGGGCTTCCTTGTTTTCCTGCCCCTTGGCGACTTGCCCGAGACACCAATCCATCGCCTTGAGGGAGGCGGGCAGCACCCGCTCGAAGGACGCGCGGTCGCCGGAGAGCAGGAAGTTCTGCGCGATGGCGTAGAGCATCCCCGGCGAATACACGCCCCAATCCGCGAAGCCGCCCACGCGTCCGTCGGGCTTTTGCTGAGTGTGATACATCGCGGCGAATTCCTCGTTGGCCACGGCGTAGTGCCCGCGCAGGCCGTGGATCATGTAATCCACATACACGGCCTGATTAATGGGCCAGTCGGCGTTGAGTTGGCCGTAGGCGAAATTGGAGTAGGGTAGATCGATGCGCGGCTCGCCGTTCTCGCCGGTGCGGAAGCGCGGGAGCATCAGCGCGTGCCAGAGGTTCGCGCGGAAGAGGTCGTTGACCGCCTTCTCCGGCACCTCGAACCGCGCGCCCTGGGCCAGCCAGCCCTCCCAGTACTTGACTGTCGCCGCGCGGGCTTTCGCGAAATCCAGCGCCGCGAGCGCGGCCACTTCCGCCGCCGGCACGGTGGGCGAAGCAAGTTCTACGACGATCTCCCGCGTCTCGCCGGCGGCAAGTTCGCCGACCGCATCGAACTCCACGCGCGGGTCTTTCTCGTCCGCGATGGGCTCGCGAGGCTTGAGCGTAAGACCGGGACCGGGCTTAACCATCAGCCACACATTTCCTGTCTCGCGGTCCACCACGCACCAGTGCCCGCCGACGTCGCGAAGCTCCGGATGGCGCTCCTTATTCTCCGTCGCCAGCCGGAAGCCGAAGCGGAGCGGCCCGGCCGCGCCGGAGAAGCAGAACTTACTCAGCAGCACGCTGGCGATTTCGCCGCGCCTTGCCGGCGGCGTGTCGCGCAGCGGCTCGACGATTTGCTCGACCTCGCAGCGCTGACCTTCGCGCTCGTAGCTTGTCACGAGGATGGGCAGGCCGTCCACGATGCGTTGGCCGGTCCATTCGAACCTTGGCCAAAGGGGGTCGAGGCGGAACTTGAGAGGTGAAGCATGGTCGGGGCGCACGCTGGCCCACCGATCGACCCCGAATTTGTAGAGCGAGCCGTGCCGCGCGACGAAGCCGGTGAGGTGACCTTTGGTGCCCAGCCACGACGTTTGCCAGGGCTTGTCCCATTGCTTGGGGTTGCCGAAGTCCTCCCACTTGCCAGTCCACTCAGCAAGCGTCGCCTCCGGTTCGTGTTTGATGCGATCGAGCACACGCTCGCCTTTCAGCGAGCCCAGATGCTTGTCGAAATCCACAGGGGAATCGGCCAGCGTGACAAATGCGTCATGCTCCGGCAGCCACATGGCTTTGTGACGCAGAAGCTGTTCGAGGCCGATCGAAAACCCCCGCGTCCCGTCCTCCGCCAGCTCCACGGTCAGGACCGGCGCGTCCGGGGTCAGCCCCTGATCATCCTTCAACCGCGCCACCTGCCCCGTCGCGCTCTGCAAGGTGATATCGGTGGTAAGCGGGCCGTTGGAGAGAGGTTTGGCAAGAAGATTCGGCGTTCCCTGGTAGGCCTCTCCTTTCGCCACTGAATAGGAAACCATGTAGGGCGTGTCGACGGCGATGGGAATTGGACTGCTCAACTCCGCTTCAACCCATCCAGCAGTGTCGGGCGCGGCGGCGGTGGCGGAACCCAGTTCGGCGCCCGCGCTGTTCCAGAGCCGCAAGGTGTACCTTCTCGGCCCGCCCACGGGATGCCAGACGCGCAGTGCCGTCACTTGACCAGGCTTGGTGCTCTTGAACCGCGTCCCCAGTTCGTAATCCGCATCGTCGTTCGCTTTTCCCGTCGCCTTGCCCTCGACGAGTGTTAAGCCGGCCGAAGACCCCCCGCCCGGAGTGAAACGCACATCCGTCCAGTAGAAGCAGTCCTGATAGGACTGGTTGGGAAGAGTGCCCGGTTTGTGGCAGAAGGCACTGCTGCTGGGAGTGAGCAGAATGCCACCGTCAGCCCGACCGCCGTCGGCAAGGAGGTACTGCC
>Ga0315286_10004094_pt1 | contig 13929 bp, 15 predicted proteins | sample YL17G10_0_MG_FD_205038 | JGI IMG/M metagenome (GOLD analysis project Ga0315286, IMG submission 205038) | Sediment microbial communities from Yellowstone Lake, YNP, Wyoming, USA - YL17G10_0 | ecosystem: Environmental > Aquatic > Freshwater > Lake > Sediment | place: USA: Wyoming | collected... | reverse complement strand
TTAAGTTTACCTTGCAAAATAGGGATAACCTAAACGTTGACAATCTCGAACGAATTAGCTTTAAACTTGAGGGCAATGGTCATTTAGTTTGGTCTTTTGACGAAAAAACTCTTAAAGATAAGCTTCGTTTGGCCACCAGTAATAATTATAAGGAGGTTTTTGATAAGAATTTCCCGACGGTCCAAACGGCCACGGTGGTTTTCTCTCCGCCTTGGATAAGAACCATTTCGGCCGATGAAACTAAAATTAAGGTCGAGACCGATGTTCCCCAGCCTTAATTTAAAGCTTAATTGGCTTGACTTTTACTGGATCAATTTGCTAGGATAAATAGGTCAGATTTGGCGATGGATAAAGCCGAGAAAAACGAAACGATTAGCGGTATAGTTGCCGAGGCCTTGCCCAATGCTCAATTTAGAGTCAAGATTGGCGCTGATCAAGAAGTGCTGGCTTACTTAGCCGGCCGCATGCGTCTCCATCGGATCCGCGTTCTCGTGGGTGATAAAGTGGAGCTCGTTCTCGACAATTACGGCGGCCGTGGCCGAATAGTCAGACGCTTTTAAGTTAAGCGATTTTTTATGAAAATTAGAGCTACCATCAAAAAAAGATGCGCTAAGTGCGAAATGGTCAAACGCCGGGGTCATCTTTATATTGTTTGCCCCAATAAACCGCGCCACAAGCAAAAACAAGCCTAAACGTCATGCGTCTCGCTGGTATTAATATTCCCGATAATAAACGCTTAGAATACGCCTTAACGGCTATTTATGGCGTGGGCCTGGCTCGAGCCAGAAAGATTTTGACTGAAGCGAAAATTGACGTGGCCCAAAAAAGCCCTGAACTTAAGCCGGAAGAAGAAAATCGGATTCGCCAGGCGGTTGAAAATTACAAAATTGAAGGCGAGCTGAAGCGCGAGGTCGCCGGCAATATCAAACGGCTGAAAGATATTAAAAGTTATCGCGGCTCTCGCCATGCTCGAGGTTTGCCGTCGCGGGGCCAACGCACCAAAACCAATTCACGCACTCGTCGAGGTAACGTTCGCAAGACGATGGGTTCGGGTAAGCACAAAGTAGAAAAGAAGTAGTAAGCGATAAGTAAGTAAGCATAAAAGCAAAAACATGGGGAAAAAGAGAATTATTAAAAAAGCGGGCCAGGATGTATTGGGCAAAACGGCCAGTGGTTCGCGCGTCCCTAAGAAGAAGCTGGAGCGCGCCATTTTGCATATTGAAGCGACTTACAATAACACCAAATTAAATTTAACTGATTCAGCGGGCAATTCCTTGATCTGGTCCTCAAGCGGTTCGCTTGGTTATTCCGGCTCCAAAAAAGGGACGCCTTTTGCCGCCAGCAAGGTGGGTGAGTTAATCGCCGACAAAGCGATCGTTATGGGGGTTAAAGATGTTGATATGGTCATTTGTGGCGTTGGCGCTGGTCGTGAAGGAGCGATGCGAGCCGTCGCGGCTAGAGGAATCAATATTTTATCAATCAAGGACCGAACACCGGTGCCCTTTAACGGCCCGAAGGCGCCCAAGCCAAGACGAGTATAAAGAATCATGAAATTAGGACCAAAATTTAAAATTTGTCGGCGAGTCGGAGATCGGGTGTTTAGTAAATGCCAAAGCACGAAGTTTACCATCTCCGGCACGGAAAAAATTCGCCGCGGCGGCAAACATCCCAAGAGCGCTCCGTCCGAATATGCTTTGCAGCTCTTGGAAAAACAGAAAGCTCGTTATACTTATGGCCTAACCGAAAAACAATTTGGCAATTATGCCCGAGCGGTCCGCGTCAGGCAAGGCGGAGACCATTCGACTCTGCTGTTTAAAAAACTCGAATCGCGCCTTGACAATATCGTCTATCATTTAGGTTTAGTCAATTCTCGCCAAGCCGCTCGCCAGGTGGTTACCCATGGCCACATTATGCTAAACGATAAAAGAGTTCGCATCCCGTCAATCTTGTTAAAAATTGGAGACACGGTTAAACTCCGTCCCGCCAGTCAAAATAAAGGAATTTTTGCCAATCTCGACGAAAAAGTTCAAGGCCGCCAAACCCCCGACTGGCTCTCGTTTGATGTCGAAACCGCGACTGGCGCCGTTAAGGGCGAACCGGTTAAAGGTCAAAACGAAGCCAATATCGATTTTAGTTCCATTTTAGAGTTCTATAGTCGTTAAAAAAGTTTATCAATATTACCAATTGGTCATTTTTTTGAATAAACATCATGATAGATTTTAACATCGTTTTCCCATCCAAACCCCGAGTGGTTAGCGAAACAGCGACCAGCGGTGTTTATGAGATCGAGGGCTTTTATCCGGGTTATGGCCACACCTTGGGCAATTCTTTGCGGCGAATTATTTTGTCGTCCCTGCCGGGCTGGGCGATTACCTCGATCAAAATCGATGGGGTTAATCATGAATTTTCTTCTATCAGCGGAGTTAAAGAAGACGTTATTAATATCATTTTGAACTTGAAAAAGGTTCGTTTCCAAGTGGTCGGCGACGAGAGCCAGATTATCAAATTCAATTTCAAGGGTGGCAAGGAAGCTACCGCCTATGATCTGATGGTTCCCGGTCAAGTTGAAGTAATTAACCGCGACCAATATATCGCCAATGTCACCGACAAAAACGCCACCCTTCAAGGCGAACTGGTCATTGAAAAAGGTATTGGTTATCTCCCCAGCGAAACGCTTAAAAAAGATAAAGTAGAAATTGGCTCAATTGCGCTTGATGCCGCTTTCACGCCAATCAAAAAGGCAAATTACGAAGTCGAAAATATGCGCGTGGGCAATCGCACCGACTTCAATAAATTGATTCTTCACTTAGAAACCGACGGCACGATCTCTCCACGCGAAGCCCTTGAGAAAAGTATTTACATTATGATTGAGCAACTCAAAGCAATCGTGGGTTTTAAAGAAGAGGTTGCGGCTGACGAGCCAACTGGCGCCGAAGTCGCTGATAAGGTCGATTATGATGAAGAAACTGACGTTCTAAAAATAAAAATAGAAGACCTTGGCCTGTCGGTGCGAACTCAAAAAGCGCTCGCTAACGCCGGGATTCGAACGGTTGGCGGTCTTGGTCGCAAAAAGGAATCAGAAGTGAAAGAGATTAGCGGCTTGGGTGAAAAAGGTCTGCAAGAAATCAAAAAAGTGTTAGAAGATTATGGTCTAAAACTCAAATAAACTGATATGCGTCACCAAGTAAAGGGCCGAAAATTTAATCGCGTCAAAAAAGTTCGCCTCGCTCTAATGCGTTCTTTGGTGAGTAACTTGATTTTGAAAGAGAAGATTACGACGACTGAACCCAAGGCCAAGGAAATTCGACCGCTGGTGGAAAAATTGGTGACTAAAGCCCAAAAAGACACTTTGACCAATCGTCGCGCCGTTATCGAGAAGGTCGGCCAGAAGAATAAGAGAGTTATTGTCAAATTGTTTGGCGAGCTAGGGCCACGTTTTGTCGCGCGTCGCGGCGGTTACACCCGGATTACCAAACTTGGTCGCCGGATAAGCGACGGTAGCCCGATGGCGGTTATTGAATTTGTTTAAATGGTTTTATGGAGAAAAAAATAGAAAAAGAAAAAAAAGAATATACGATAGATGCAACAGACAAAGCTTTGGGCCGAGTCGCTAGTGAAGCCGCTGAAGTTTTGCGCGGCAAAGACACAACGGCTTTTGTCAAACATTTAGTTCCTAAAGTAACGGTTAAGATTATCAATGCCGGTAAATTAGATGTGACGCAAAAAAAGATGAGGGAGAAAATCTACCACCATTATTCTGGTCATCCCGGGGGAATGAAAAACACGTCTCTGGCGCATTTAATTGAAAAAAAGGGTTGGGCCGAACCAATTAAGAAAGCGGTTTATGGCATGTTGCCGGCTAATCGCTTGCGCGCGGTGATAATGAAAAATTTAATAATTACTGAATAATATGCCCGCTACCAAAAATAATAAGGAGAAATATTTCGAGGGAATTGGGCGACGCAAGACCGCCGTCGCTCGGGTTCGACTGGTTAAGACCAGTAAGAACAGTCTAAAGGTCAATGATAAGACTCTCGAGGTCTATTTCCCGACAATCGAAATGCGCGAACGAGTTAAAAAAGCTTTGGCTAAAGTTGGCGAGCATGGTTCGTTTGCTGTTACTGTTAAGACAAGTGGCGGAGGAAAGAGCGCCCAGGCCGATGCTCTTATTATGGGCATTGGCCGGGCCATTGTTGCCTATAAACCAGAAATCAAACCGGCAATAAAGAAGGAAAAAATGTTAACTCGCGACGCCCGGGCGAAAGAACGCCGCAAATTCGGTCTCAAAAAAGCCCGTAAATCTCCGCAATGGTCTAAACGCTAACATTGAACCGTCAAAATTTGCCTAATTTAATAAAGGTGATATAATTATGGTGATAATTCACTTTTATGGCTAAAGATGACCTAAAAAATATTGGCGAGGATATTGAGTTTGAAGAAAATAACGAAGATCGAGCGCCAGAAGGGGCCGATTTGGCGGATAAGATTAAGAAAATCAAAGCCGAACTTAAGGCCTGCCATGCCGAACGTTCCGAATATTTAGCTGGCTGGCAACGGGCCAAAGCGGATTATCTGAACCTTAAAAAAGAGCATGAATCTAGCCGGCATGAAATCGGTAAATGGGCCAAAGAAGGCGTGCTGTCGGATCTTTTTACCATTGCCGATAGTTTCGAAATGGCTTTTGGCAATCAAGAAGCTTGGGAGCAGGCCCCCGAGAATTGGCGTAAAGGAATCGAGTATATTTATAATCAATTGCAAACCATTTTCCGCGATCACGGGGTAGAAGAAATTAATCCGATTCTTGGCGAGAAATTTGACCCAACCGAACAAGAACCAATTGGAACAATAGCCACCGAGAAAGAAAAAGAAGACGATGAGATTATTGAAATTATTAAAAAAGGCTACAAATTGCATGATAAAATAATTAGACCGGCGAGTGTTAAAGTTAAACATTATAAAATTAATTAAAAATTATTATGGCAAAAATTTTAGGAATTGATTTGGGTACGACCAATTCGGCGATGGCGGTAGTCGAAGGCGGTTCGCCAAGAATTGTCGAAAATGTCGAGGGCATGCGCACCACCCCGTCAATCGTGGCAATTTCTAAAGCCGGCGAACGACTGGTGGGGCAATTGGCCAAGCGCCAAGCGATCACTAACCCGAAAAATACCATCTCGGGAATTAAGCGTTTGATGGGCCATAAATTTAATGATCCTAATATCCAGAAGGATAAAGATTTGGTGCCTTTCGTGATGGAGCAGTCAGCCGATGGTGGAGTGCAGGTGAAAATGGGTGAAAAAAGTCTCCGCCCGGAAGAAGTATCCGCGATGATCTTGCAAAAATTGAAGCACGATGCCGAGGCCAAATTGGGTGAGAAAATTGAAGAAGCGGTTATCACCGTCCCGGCTTACTTTGATGATTCGCAACGCAAGGCCACCAAAGACGCGGGTGAAATTGCCGGTTTTAAAGTCCGCCGGATCATTAACGAACCAACCGCCGCCGCTCTGGCCTACGGTTTAGATAAAAAGAAAGATGAAAAAATCGCCGTTTACGATTTTGGCGGGGGAACTTTTGACATCTCGGTTCTCGAGATAATTGGCGGGAGCGAGGAGCAAAGCATTCAAGTTAAATCAACCGACGGCGACTCGCATATGGGCGGTGAAGATATTGATCAAAAAATTATCAAGTGGATCGGCAATGAGTTTAAAAAGCAAACTGGTTTGGATGTGACCAGAGACGAACTGGCTCTTCAGCGCTTGAAAGAAGCGGCTGAAAAAGCCAAGCATGAGCTCTCGACAATGAATCAGACCGAGCTCAATATCCCATTTATCACCTCCGAGGCTTCGGGCCCTGTTCATCTTAATATGAGCATGACTCGCGCCACGCTCGAGGATCTCGCTCGCGAATTTATCGATCGCTCGATTGAAATTACTAAGCGCGCGATGATCGCCTCCGGTCTGGCTTTTAGCGATATCGATGAAATTATTATGGTCGGCGGTCAAACTCGCATGCCGGCCATTCAAAAAGCGGTTAAGAACTTATTTAGCAAGGAGCCAAATCACACTATTAATCCCGATGAAGTCGTGGCCATTGGCGCCGCGATCCAAGGCGGGATTTTTGCCGGTGATGTCAAAGATGTTTTATTGCTCGATGTTACTCCGCTGTCGCTTGGGATTGAGACGATGGGTGGTGTCGCGACCAAAATTATTGAGCGCAATACGACGATCCCAACTTCTCGTTCGCAAATCTTTTCGACCGCGGCTGATAATCAAACTTCGGTTGAAATTCATATCGTCCAAGGCGAACGCGAGCTGGCTGCTGACAATAAAACTCTCGGCCGCTTCATCTTAGACGGCATCCCACCCTCACCGCGCGGTTTGCCCCAAGTCGAAGTGGCTTTTGATCTCGACGCCAACGGCATTTTGTCGGTCAAAGCCAAAGACAAGGCCACGAATAAAGAGCAATCTATTCGCATTGAGGCCAAAACCAGTTTGAGCAAAGAGGATATTGAAAAGATGAAAAAAGATGCCGAATTGCACGCCGAAGAAGATAAAAAGAAAAGAGAAGTAATAGATACTCGAAATATGGCTGACCAGCTTATCTACACCGCTGAAAAATCGCTAAAAGATTCAGGGGAAAAAATTCCCGAAGATATTAAGAGAGGAGTCGAAGATAAAATTACCGCTCTCAAGGGTGTTAAAGATGGCGAAGACATTGAAGCGATTAAAATTGCCACTTCCGCTCTCTCCACCGAAATGCAAAAAATCGGCGAAGCGATGATGAATCAGTCCAAGACTGACCAACCTGGGGCTGGAAATCCTCCTGCCGGCGAAAATCCTAAACCAGAAGACAACCAAACTGGCGAAGGCAATGTAAGAGACGCGGAGACAAAATAAAACAAAGCCCGCCTCACAGAGGGAGCTCTGTTCGGCGGGCGAAAGCTATTATCCCAAGCGATAAAGAAACGCAGCAACCACCGCTGTTCCGTATATCACCATAGCCAACGCGGTCATCCACAAAGGGCAATCCATCTCATCTCTCCTTTCATTCAGCTCATTTCCTGAGCACTAAGCACCTTTTCTGCTTATCATTATATACCCTTATCTTAATCTTGTCAAGCTTTTTTCTTGATCGAAAAAACGTTATATAGTATAGTAAAAGCGACTATGGCTAAGGATTATTACAAAACATTAGGCGTCGATAAAAAGGCCTCGAAGGAGGAGGTTAAGAAGGCCTTTCATAAATTGGCTCACAAATATCACCCCGACAAGCAAGGTGGTAATGAGCAGAAGTTTAAGGAGATCAACGAGGCCTATCAAATTCTTTCTGATGAGAATAAGCGGGCGCAATATGATCAATTTGGCGAAGCGGGCGTGGGCGGTGGATTTAGTGGCGGACAAGGTGCTAACGGTTTTGGTGGATTTGATTTTTCTGGATTTGATTTTTCGAATATGGGCCAGCCCTTCGGCGGAGCTCAGGGCAAGCAAGGTTTTGAATTCGATTTAGGCGATTTATTTGGCGATCTATTTGGTGGTCAAGGCCGTGGTAGTGGGCGAGCGCAAGCCAGACGTGGCCGCGACATCTCGGTCGATATTCAAATCAGTTTTAAAGAAGCGATTTTTGGCACTGAACGAAATATTTTAATTACTAAAATCAGCGAGTGCGACACTTGCCACGGCTCGGGCGCCGAGAACGGTTCGCAAATGAAAAAATGCGCCACTTGTGGCGGCAAGGGTCGGGTTAGCGAAACGCGCCGTTCGATTTTCGGCGTCTTTCAATCCACCCGCGAATGTTCAGATTGCCTTAGCCGAGGCGAGGGACCCGAGAAAAAATGTTCGACCTGTCGTGGCGCTGGCGTGTTAAATAAGCAAGAAAATATTAAAGTGGCAATTCCGTCTGGCCTCGATAATGGCGAGATGATTCGTCTCCCTGGCCAAGGCGAGGCTGTGGCCGGGGGTCAGCCAGGCGATCTTTACGTGAAAATTCATGTGGAAAAAAATGCCGCTTATGAGCGCTTGGGTAATGATTTGGCGACCGATCTCAAAATTAAACTCACCGATGCCATTTTGGGCGCCGAATATAAACTGGAGACGTTTGATGGCCCGCTTATCCTTAAAATTCCCTCTGGCCTCGCCTACGGCGGAATTTTGCGTGTTAAAGGCAAGGGGATACCGATTCGCCAATCGACCAGACGGGGCGATCTCTTAGTTCGGATCATCTTCTCGACTCCCGCCAAACTGTCCAAAAAAGCCCGTCAAAATATTGAAGATTTAAGAGGGGAGGGAATTTAAAAAGAAATGGAAACTTGGATAAAGATAAGGAACGCTATTATTCGCTGGAAGTATCGCTGGTTGTTAAAACCGGTTTTGTTTAAATTCGATCCCGAACTGACACACGATTGGTTTGTGGGAATTGGCAAGTTTCTGGGTTCAATGTTGGCCACTCGGTGGCTAACAAAAATCTGGTTTTATTATGAAAATTCGATTTTAGAACAAGAAATTTGGGGGATTAAATTTAAGAATCCCATTGGCCTAGCGGCTGGTTTTGATAAGGACGCCGAAATAATCGATATTATGCCCGCCGTTGGTTTTGGCTTTACCGAAGTCGGGTCAATTACCGGGAGAGTTTGCGCGGGGAATCCTAAACCGCGACTTTGGCGTCTGCCAAAGTCGCGGGGCCTGATTGTTTATTACGGTTTAAAAAATAATGGGGCCGAGGAGATCGGTCAGCGTTTAAATAATAAGAAGTTCAAGTTACCGGTAGGAATCAGTATCGCTAAAACTAATGATGAAAAGACCATCACGACCGAAGATGGTATTGCTGATTATTTGTCCGCTTACAAAACTTTTATTGAGACGGGGGTAAGCGATTATTATACTATCAATATCAGTTGTCCCAACACTTTCAGCGGTGAACCATTTGTTGAGCCGACCAAATTAGACAAATTACTTTCCGCTCTTAGCAATAATCGACCATGGGTAAAACCAGTTTTCATCAAGCTACCGCCGGATTTAAGTCATGGGCAAATTAATAAAATTATTGAAATTGCCAGAAAATATAAGATTAGCGGTTTTGTCTGCGCCAATTTAAGCAAGGATCGATCACTACCCAGTTTTCAAAATAAAATTAAAGAAAAATTGCCAACCGACAAAGGCGGATTATCTGGCAAGATTGTTGAAGAGTTGACCAACGAGCAAATTAAATATGTCTACCAAAAAACTCGCGGAGAATTCATAATCATTGGTTGCGGGGGAGTTTTCACCGCCAAAGACGCTTACGTCAAAATCAAAGCCGGCGCCTCGCTCATTCAGCTCATTACCGGTATGATCTTTGAAGGGCCGCAGGTAATTAGCGAAATTAATCAAGGACTTGTTAAATTGCTAAAACAAGACGGGTACAAAAATATAAAAGAAGCGGTAGGAAAAGGGGATTCGAGGTCGAACCTCGGGCGCACTTGAGGTTCGACCTCGAAAATTGTATAGTTAGACAATCATGGCCATAAACACCGACCAAAAAAAAATCGCAAAACTTTTAACTCGCGGCGTGGAGGAGATAATTGGCAAAGAAGAACTCGAACAAAAATTAAAAAGTGGGCAAGAATTACGCGTTAAGCTGGGCATTGATCCGACCAGCCCCAATTTACATCTTGGCCGCTCGGTCCCGCTTTTGAAACTAAGAGATTTTCAAGAATTAGGCCACCAGATTGTCCTGATTATCGGCGACTTTACCGGTATCATCGGCGACACTTCCGATAAAGACAGCGAGCGCCCGATGCTCTCCAAAGAACAAGTGGCCAAGAATATGAAAACCTATATCGAGCAAGCCGGCAAAATTTTAGATATCAATAAATGCGAAATTAATCACAATAGCACTTGGCTTGGTAAATTAGGTTATGCCGAAATTAGTAAACAGGCTGACGCTTTCTCGCTTAGCGACTTTGTCGCCCGCGAGAATATTAAACGCCGTCTCGATGCCGGCCAGCGCGTGTCTTTGCGCGAATTACTTTACCCCTTGATGCAGGGCTATGATTCGATCGCCGTCAAGGCGGACGTAGAAATTGGCGGGACCGATCAGCGCTTTAATATTTTAGCTGGTCGAGAAATGCAACGACTCTACAACCAAGCCCCCCAAAGTATTATTACCAATCCGCTAATTGATGGGCTTGATGGCCGAAAGATGAGTTCAAGCTGGGGCAATACCATTAACCTAACGACTGACGCTCTTGATATGTATGGCAAAGTTATGTCTTTGCACGACGAATTAATTATCCCATATTTTAAATTCGCCACTCGTTTTGACTTAGCCAAAATTGAAGAATTTAAAAAGGAACTAGACGGGGGAGCCAATCCGAAAGATTTTAAAATGAAGTTAGCCTTTGAACTGGTCAAATTTTACCATTCCGCTGAAGACGCCCAAAAAGCCGAGGATTATTTTATTAAAACCTTCAGCCAAAAAGAAACCCCTGATGATCTGCCAGAAATTAAACCCAGCGCTTACGATATTGTGACGGTACTCGTGGAATCACAAATTTCGCCAACCAAATCGGAGGCCAAACGGGCGATTGAGCAAAATGGCGTTAAAGTTAATGGGGTCGTTATTAACGACTCCAAACTAAAACTCAAACCCGGTAACATTGTTCAAAAAGGCAAAAGATTTTTCGTGAGGGTAATTTAAATTAAATCTTAAAAAAATAAAACAAACTAAAGGGCAGACCGGAGTCTGCCCTCGAAAACCTAACTGGTAATCTTTTTGCCTCTACTTTTTCCTTCCGCCGAAGTAGTGAGTGATGCCGACTGACACGACTCCGACGTCAACCTCGTTTCGGCCAGGGGATAAAATGCCGGGCCCGGGTCTGGTTTCTCGATTGATTTGGCCGTAAAGCAGAGCTAGATCAATCGCCAAGTCGCCCCGGTGATTTCTCCAGCCAAGACCAACCGAACCGCAATAGCCCAGGCCATCGGGGATGATCGGGACCGTTTTTGCTTCCGGCACCGCTGGCCAGAGGCAAGCGACACCAAAGCGCAGTTTCCAATTCTCGCTAATCGTTCGCTCCGCGCCGAGATGAACACTTTTGTTATTGCCCCAGTCCGTAACCTGCGTGATGGCAAACCAGTCGAAATCAAACTTGATCTTATCCAATCCCGAGTAATCATACCAGTCAAAGTCACAAGCCACTAGCCACTTGTCGGTCGGCTTAATCGCTATGCCCAGACCAAGACGACCGGGAAAATCGATTGAGGTTTGGCCATGGAGCCGGCCAAGATCCCAACCTAGGACCGAGACATCGCTTCGACAGTCCATCTCCACTTTTCGCTTTGAAGCGTAACTTGCCCCGAACGCTAACCAGTCGCAAGGATCCCAACGTAGGCCTAAGCGATAGCCAACGCCCCAACCGCTTGCCCGATTTTTGAGAAAAATCTCGTTAATCGGAAAGCCGAGCTGGTCGAAGATGGCATTCTCTGTCATTTGGCCATAGACAATATCAAGCCCGGCGCCGATGGCCAGCTTTTCGTTGATCTGCCAGGCAATCGCCGGTGTGAGATTGATCGAAGCGAGCAGACTCTTGCGATACTTCAGGTCTTGGTACTCGACTCCAAGACCATCGTTAGGATAGAGTGCCAGTCCGAGCGTTAGTTTGCTGTTCAACCGATGGATAAGAGCAAACATCGGCATCGGAAAGAGTCCGATCTCTGACTCGTTATCCTTAGCACTCCCGAACTCTCTAAAATAGGCCTTGGTCACAATCGTGTCCAAGTCAAATTCGAGAAAGTCCCTTTCTTGGCTGATATTAGCGACATTGTGATAGAATGCCGCCCCATCGCCAGAAACCGCATTATGCGCGCCACCCATTCCAAGAGCCCGAGGGCTCAAGCTGCCGCCCGGCCGGATATTACCGCCAGCTAAAGCCGGATGCATTATTGCCACAACTAGAAACGCAATTACCGTAAGTATCGCTTTCATGGGAATATCCCTTTCTCTGTGTGGAAACCCAAATATCAAAGACCACAATGGTCTACATTTTCCACCCTTTATTCTACTATTAATTTTATAAAAGTCAAGTTTTGGGTAATTTTAGTTGCAAAAATTATCGACTTGTGGTATGATTGTTGGCAGAAGGCAAACTGATCTTTTTATTGTCAACAACCCTAGCGAATGCTAGTGAGAAGAGAAGGGTGAAGATCATGGAGACGAGCGCCAGTGAGAGAGTAGAGGAATTGGCTCGGGATCAGACGGTGTCTTTTCGTGATGTCGACTGTATTCCGGAACCAATTCGGCAATTACTGGAAAAGGACTGGAAACACCATTCAGTCCTACAGTTTTTTCTCGAACACTCGGAGGTTTGCCGGATTCTGCGCAAGAATCCGGCGGACTGGGAAATGTTGGAGATCGCTTATTTCTGCAAGTCAGTCAGGGGGATGGCCAATGTGAACGGGCTTGACACCTGGCTAGGCAACTCCTTATCGGGGCAGGCGCTTCGCAATCGTTTGGCCGTGACCAGCTCGCTGGTTGCCAAGCTATTGGAGAGCCGATTGTCGCTCGGCCGAGTTAAAGTGGTGGATTTTGGGTCTGGACCCGGTCCATACGCCATTAAAGCCGTTGGCCAAGTGACGAAGGAATTGCGAGATAAGCTTTCATGGGAATGCATCGACCTCGACCAATTCGCGTTGGATCTAGGCGAAGAACGGGTGGTCAAGCAAGGATTGGAGCGAGTAATCAACTTTCACCGCGCCAATTTTATGTCTCGCGACTCTTATCCTAAGTCAGTGGCTGATTTGGTCGACCTCGGCTTGATGGTCGGAATCCTGTGCGGAATGACTTGCGAAGAGGCCGTCAATTGCCTTCGTAAGGTAATACCGCATTTCCGTCAAGGTGGGGAGCTCATCGCGGCCACCCTGCTTGAGAAAAGCTTCAGGGAGGATGCCGAAATCTTCCGAATCTTCTGCAATGTTTTGGGCTGGCAACTCCGACCCAAGAGCATAAAGGAGATCGAGGAAGTTTTCCGCGCTGCCGGCTATGAGATCATGGGCATCCACTCGGAACGGGAAAATGGCGACGGCCAATATGCCGTTGTCCACGCCAAGCTCCCATGACTGAAGTCCAGTTCATCTGGTTGAGGATATCAAGGGCAGAGCCGCCAGTGCTTTGCCCTTTTTCGTTCCAAGCAAATTTATGGTAAAATACGTACAAGTTTTTTATGACAATTGCTTATCTTTATTTTTCTTTTTCCGCCCTATTTAACGCTTTGGTCAGCACTTTTTTAGGTCTATTTATTTACTTTAAGGGCAAAAACGAAATCAATAAGTCCTTTGCTCTGTTTTGTTTTGGCGTCGCTGCTTGGTCTTACCCTTATATTTTTTGGCCACTAGCGACGACAAAAGAGGGGGCGCTCTTGGCTTTCCAATTATTGCATATCAGCGCCTGTTTTATTTCAATTTTTTATTTGAACTTTGTCTTGAGGTGGCTAGGTTTGTATGAAAAAAGAAAATACACTGTTTATTTCGGCTATTTATTGTCTTTATTTTTTGTTTGCTTCATCCCCACCACTTTATTCATTAAGGACATGGTGCCGAAATTTTCTATGCGGTTTTGGGCAGAGCCGGGAATTTTATACCATTTCTATTTAGTCATGTTCTTTAGTTATTTTTTGTATTCCTCGTATTTGCTTCTCAAGAGTTGTTACCAAGAGACAAGTATCAAACGACAGCAAATAAAATTGATTTTGGTTGGCATGGTGTTGGGATTTTTCGGCGGATCAACTAACTATTTTTTATGGTATAACATTAACTTGCCCCCCTATGGCAATATTTTGGTTGCTTCTTTTGTTATCTTTACGGCAATTTCTATCCTAAAATATAATCTTTTTCGGATTAAAGTTATCGCTACGGAATCTTTCGTTGCTTCTCTCTGGGTCTTTCTCTTAGTAAGAAC
>Ga0315286_10004092_pt1 | contig 13932 bp, 12 predicted proteins | sample YL17G10_0_MG_FD_205038 | JGI IMG/M metagenome (GOLD analysis project Ga0315286, IMG submission 205038) | Sediment microbial communities from Yellowstone Lake, YNP, Wyoming, USA - YL17G10_0 | ecosystem: Environmental > Aquatic > Freshwater > Lake > Sediment | place: USA: Wyoming | collected... | reverse complement strand
CAATCGGGTCGGCCTTCTCAGCAATGCGGGATTCGAGAGCGTCATCATGGCCGACAGCATCGGGGACGGAGAACGACTGGAGCTCGCCCCGCTGTCGGACGGGACGAAACGGAAGCTGGCCGCAGCCCTTGGGCCTCTAGGAATCGACAAGCTCCAGGATATCAAAAACCCCCTCGATATCACGCCCGTCGCGGATGACGCCGTGTTCTGCGCCTGCGCCCGGGCGCTTATCGAGGACCCTCATGTGGATTGCGCCGTGATCTCTCCCGTGCCGATGACACCCGCCATGCAGACCCTGGCCCCCGGTCCCGGATACGCGGAAAGCATCTTCAGCCCGGAAAGCACGTCGTCGCGCCTCATCGGGCTTTTTCGCGAGATGAACAAACCGTTTGTGGTGAATATCGATGCCGGCGCATCCTATGATCCCATGGCTTCCCAACTCGAGGACGCCGGAATTCCCGTTTTCCGCCGGGTCGACGAAGCGGTCCAATTCCTGCGGAAGTTCGTCTCCGTCGCGAGACGGAGAAAAACCGGGAAAGGATGAGCGGCGCGTCCCGGAAAACTGGACCACGGTCAGATTTCCGGAATCTTGTGTCGCGCTGGCGAGATTTGGTAGAATCCGCTTGATGAATTTCGCTCTCCGGACTGGATTGATTTTCGCCGTTATCGTGCTCGGAGGAGGAGCGGTGACGAACTCTAACCAAAACGAGGCCAAGGAGCGGCTGTCGTCTTTTCTGCCCCGGGATATCGAGGGCTGGACATCCGCTCCGGGCGGCGATCTTTATGACCCGGAGACGATTTTCGATTATATCGACGGAGCCGGCGAAGTCTATCGGGCGTTCAATCTCAAGAATCTTCTCTCCCATCGCTATACGAAAACCGGGGCGCCCGATATCGTCGTCGATTTTTTCGACATGGGATCCTCCGCCGACGCCTTCGGCGTATTCACCCATGATCTCGAGGGGGAAAACCCGGGCATCGGACAAGGGGGCAACTACAAGGACGGCCTCCTTTCCTTCTGGCGGGATCGCTATTTCATCTCCGTCTCGGCGGACGGAGAGACGGGCGATACCCGCAAGGCCGTTCTCGAGTTCGGGCGACGGATCGCGGCGGCCATCGGACGGGACGGTCCGAAGCCCGCGCTGCTCCGCCTCCTTCCCCCGGAATTCGCGAATGACCGGACGGTCCGCTTTTTTCACAATCCGGTCATCATGAATTATCATTTCTTTGTCAGCCGGGATAATATTCTCGACCTCGATTCCTCGGTGGACGCGGTCATCGCCTCCCCGGGAGAAAAAGGCGAGGGAGGCCGGCTGCTGATCATCAGATATCCATCCGCGGCGCGCGCCTCGGCCGCATTGAGGAGCTTTTCGAAGGCCTCTATACCCGATGCCCGCGAACCCGGCCCGGTCCGGACCGAAGACCAAAAATGGACCAACGCCGCGGTCCGGGATGATACGGTCGCGATTGTCTTCGGGGCGCCCACCGCGGCCGCGGCGACTTCGGCAATTTCGAAAGTGTTCCGCTGACCATGAGCCGCCCCTCAGGCTCAAAAATCTCAGACAAGGAGGACTCGAGAGGATGGCAAAAAAAGGCTTGACCCGTCGCGACTTCTTGAAAGCAGCCGCCGTGACGCCCATCGCCGGCGCGATCGGATTGGGCGGGATCGGATCCGGGGCTTGGGTTTCGCCGGCGGACCCGGGCCGAAACTCGGGAAACGGCCCTCTGCAGGCCGCGACAAGCCGTTCCCGGGTGGTTTTGGTCCGGGATCCGAGCGCCGTTTCCGCCGAGGGAAAGTTCAATCCCGAGGTCATCCAGAAAATGTTGGACGAGGCGGTGACCGCGTTCTTCGGAGAGAAAGACCCCGTTTCAGCCTGGAAAAAGATCGTCAAACCGGCCGATACGGTCGGGATTAAAACCAATGTCTGGAACTTCCTGCCTACGGGAAAGGAAGTTGAAGAAGCGATCAAACGAAGGGTTTTGGACGCCGGCGTTCCCGCCGATAAAGTCGCCGTCGCCGACCGCGGTGTCTTGAATAATCCTATCTTTCAAAACGCGACCGTTCTCATCAATGCCCGGCCCGCCCGGGTCCACTACTGGTCAGGCATGGGCAGCTGCATCAAGAACTACATCCAATTTGTTCCCAAGCCTTCGGAATATCACAACGACGCTTGCGCCGACCTGGCCGCGATTTGGTCGCTGCCTCATGTCAAGGACCGGACGAAACTCAACATCCTGGTCATGCTCACCCCTCAATATCACAACATCGGCCCGCGGGGATTCAACGCGAACTATCTCTGGCCGTATCAAGGCGTGATCGTCGGCCAGGACGTCGTCGCCGTGGATGCGACCGGGTATCGGGTCATCCAGGCCAAACGTTTGAAGGAATTCGGCGAAGACCGGCCGCTGGAGACTTCCGCCCATCACATCGTCCTGGCCGACACGCGCCATAAACTCGGCCAAAGCGACCCAAAAAACATCGACCTCATCAAGCTCGGCTGGACGGAAGGGATCTTGATTTAGTCATCCATGCGCCATCGCCCGCCTCCTGGCGGGGCGATGACGGCTGATTGGAAAAAGCGCCATGCCCATCTACGAATACCGTTGCCGGACATGCCGGAAAAAATCGACGTTCATCACCCTTTCGGTCAAAGCCGCGCTCTCTCCGATATGCAAGCACTGCGGCGGCGAAGATCTGGAAAAATTGGTCTCGCGCGTGGCCATGTTCCGGTCCGAGGAAAGCCGGCTCGACAACCTGGCCGACCCGTCCAACCTTGCCGGCCTGGATGAGAACGATCCCAAAAGCGTCGCCCGCTGGATGAAAAAAATGGGTCAGGAAATGGGCGAAGACGGCGGCGAAGACTTCGAAGAGGAGATCGACCAGGCCGTCGAGAAGGCGGAAGGGGGGAATGAACCGGATGGAAGCGAGCAAAGCGGCGGCGATGATCTTTAGGTAAGATCGGCCGCGGCGCGGCCGGCCCGAGGGAGGCGAGATGGATATTGTTTTCTGCGGCGTGACGATCGAGTGCGTTCAGGGGGATATTGCCGGGCAGAAAGGATTCGCGGCCGTGGTCAACGCGGCCAACGCCCAGCTTCGGCCGGGAGGCGGAGTGGCGGGAGCGATCCACAAGGCCGCCGGACCCGGACTTCATGAAGAGTGCCGGCCGCTCGCGCCGATCAAGCCGGGAGGGGCGGTGATCACGGGCGGACACAAGCTTCCCAACCGTTTCGTCATTCACTGCCTGGGGCCCGTTTACGGCGTGGACAAACCGGAAGACGAGGTCCTGGCTCGCTGTTACCGCGAAGCGCTCCGCCTCGCCGAGGAGCGCAAGGTCGGCTCCATCGCTTTTCCCGCGATTTCCACGGGCATTTTCGGCTACCCCGTCGAGGAAGCGGCAGAAACGGCCTTCCGGACGATCGCCGACATTGCTCCTCACCTGAAGTTTGTCAAGCGGATCCGTTTTGTTCTTTACGAAAAATCCGACCTTGAAATCCACGAGAAGGCCCTCGCCGCGATAAAAGTCCCGTTCGACAAAAAATGATGAGGGCGTCGAAGCTCCGCCTTCTTGCTGTGTGCCTCGCCGTCATGAGCGGCTGTCAGTCCAATCCCCAGGTGCGGGTCAAAGCCGGCGGACGCGATGTCCCCCCTCCGGGCTTGCTCGGCCGGCCCGCGGATATGGGCCTTCCCGTATTCAAATCCTTTTTGGGGGATTATGCCCTCACCGGGGTCAGGACAAGGGACGGCCGGACGGACATTCCGAAGCTCGTCGCGGCGCTCCGGCTCATAGGCGCCCGGGATTATCTTCACCTCGTCTGGTCCGAGAAGGATTATCCTTCGTCGTGGACGGATTTCAAGCTCATGGCGCCCGAATTCCAAAAAGCGGGGATACGGCTCTGGCTTTATCTCACCCCGCCCTCCGAGCCTCCTCCGCCCGAGCCGTTCGGATATGATTACGTCCGCTGGGCCAGGGAATGCGCCGCCGTGGCCGCGCTGGTTCCTTCCGTGGCCGGGCTGTGCCTCGATGATTTCAACGGCAATGTGAATAAATTCAGCCCGGCCTACTGCCGGGAGATGATGCGTTCCGCCCGGGCCGTCGCGCCTTATCTCGCTCTGCTCGTCACAAATTATTTCGGTTATTACGAGAAGACGATGGCCGAGCATATCCGAACCCGCGCCGTGGACGGCGTCATCTTTCCCTATTTTTATCCCCACCGGAATCATTCGGATACGAGCCTCCTTCTTCCGCAGATAGAACAATATCGCCGTTGGCTGGACGGCCAAACGGACAAGGGTCATCAGATGAAAAGGATGCCGCTCATCGTCATGGTCTACGCGACGCGGCATTCTCAATCCGCGGACGACCCAAGCCCGGCCTATGTCCGGAGATGCCTGGAGATCGGCCTCGAGGCGACGGAACGAGGCCTGGCCGACGGAGTCGTCACGTATTGTTTGCCGAAAGATATCCCGGAATACACCGGAGCGGCGGCGGCGGTTTACAAATTAGCCAAGGATCTCAAATAGGTCGAGGCTTGAACCTTACGGCCGGGAACCGAAAACCTTCGTCCCGATCCGGACCATGTTCGCCCCTTCCTCTATGGCCACGCGATAGGAATTCGTCATACCCATCGAAAGCCGGATCATGGCGACGTTGGGAATGGACAGATTTTTCAAGCGGTCAAAAAGGCTTTTTGTGATCTTGAAATATGGGCGAGCGTTCTCCGGGTCACCCTCGAACGGGCCCATGGTCATGAGGCCCTCGACTTTGACGTTTTGCAGGGGAGCAATCTCCCGGATGAGCGCTTCGGCGTCTTTGGGAAGGACGCCGAATTTTTGCCCTTCCTCTCCGGAGTTGATCTCGATCAGGACCGGCATGATTTTTCCCGCGGCCCGGCTCCGTTTGTCGATTTCCCTGGCGAGGTCGACGGAATCCACGGTTTCGATCATGTCGAAAATCTCAACCGCTTTCTTGACTTTATTGGTCTGGAGATGGCCGATGAAATGCCATTCCGCCCGGCGGCCTACAACCTCGAACGCCGCGGCCGCTTCCTGGACGTAATTCTCGCCGAGGATTTTGATTCCGGACTCGACGGCCTCCAGGATTTCCGCGGGAGCCTTGGTCTTGGCCGCGGCGACGAGTTCGACCCCGGCCGGAAGCTCGCTCAGGATTTGCCGGACGTTATCCTTGATGCTCATGATGAATATTTAGCTGAAAAAACTTGCCTCAGCATATCTTTAAAGGCAAAACAAAAATTCGGTAATCCTCTACAGGCCCTGAGTGAATTTATCCGGATTATGTTGAGTCTGCGCTAAAGTCAATCTACTTGAAGACGAAAATCCGCGTTTTTTCTTACGGCTTAAAAGGCACCCAGTCGCACACGTCTTGATGGACCCAAATTTCATCCGCAAGAGCACTGAATTGAGGCCTTTTGAGTTTGACCTTCGCTTTGTAATCTATATGAACAAAATCTTGAAACATATCAACCGGCTCAATTGTGACGTCTTTGATAGATTCGACGGGATTATCACTACTGTCGCCGTAAAATCCCGCGATCAGCGTCAGCCAAATTCCAATAGGCTTGCGCGGCTTTTTTTGCTCCATAATACCCTCCTATTTAAATTTTCGAGATATACGAAAAATACTTTTGCCGTGTCGTCCAGTTTATAAAAAAAATCTAATGTCTTGTTAGATTTTAAACCAATCGCAGGTGTCCTGGTGGATCCAATCCCCTTCGCCTGCTATGGCCTTGGTTGTTTTATCATCGTATTTGACCTTCGCGCTGTGAATGATAGTGTGGTCGTGGTGCTGGTAATTTTCTTTTTTCAATTTAACTTCTTTGATGAATGTCAATCCCGGAACGTCTCTGATGACGGCTTCGATGAGTTTGCACCAGTAGGTGTAGATGTCGTCTTTTTGTTTTTGCATATTTCCCTCCTCCTGCAGGAAACGATATCAACAGATCCGGCAGAAGTCAAGTCAATCGCTCTATGCGTATTCTCCATTCCCCCTTTCCCTCTTTATTCTCCGTTCCGTTTCAGCTAAGATATCCTTCGAGGAACGCGGTGGCCAATATCCGGGAACAGCTCGAGGAGATCGAAGCCCAAATTCTGTCCCCCAAAGCCTGTCTCAGCCGGAAGTCGAAAGGCCGGGTCCGCGAGGAAGCGCCCCATGCCTTCCGGACCGCCTTCCAGCGCGACCGCGACCGCATCCTCCATTGCAAATCATTCCGTCGGTTGAAGCATAAGACCCAGGTCTTTCTGGCGCCCTTCGGCGACCACTACCGCACCCGCCTGACGCACACCCTCGAGGCTTCCCAGATCGCCCGGACGATCGCCCGCGCTCTCCGCCTCAACGAGGACCTGACCGAAGCGATCGCCCTCGGACACGACCTCGGCCATACGCCCTTCGGCCATTCGGGCGAAGAAACTTTGGCCAAGATCCTTCCCGGCGGATTCAGCCATTATGCCCAAAGCCTTCGGGTCGTGGAGAAGCTCGAGTATGACGGCAAGGGGCTCAACCTGACGTTCGAGGTTCGCGACGGCATCGGCCGGCATTCGAAGGGCCGGGGGAAAATCCTTGACCGGAAAAAAGAGGACTTGCCTGCGACCCTCGAGGGCCAGATCGTCCGGATCTCCGACGTCATCGCCTATGTCAATCACGATATCGATGACGCGATCCGGGCCGGAATCATCAAAGAGACCGACATCCCCCGCCCCATCGTCGGCATCCTCGGCCGCTGGCACGCTTCCCGGATCGACAAAATGGTCGTTGATGTGGTCGAGGCCAGCTTGAAGGCGGGCCTTGAGAAAATTGCGATGAGCGAAGAGATCATGAAGACCGTCATCGAACTCCGCGATTTTCTCTACGAAAGGGTCTATTTCAATCCCCAGGCGCTCGAGGAGCTGCGGAAAACCGAAAAAATCATCCGCGACCTTTACGCTTATCTTCTCAAACGCCCCGAAGGGTATATCAAGGATTACCCCGCCGGCGATACGCTCCAAATGCGGGTCGGAGATTTTATCGCCGGCATGTCCGACCGGTACGCCCTGACACTCTACGAGGCAATTTTCTTCCCGCGCTCCTGGCGGACGTGAAGCTCAGCCAGGGTCTTTGAGGCGCTGCGGCCGTGGAACACGGGCCGATATCGGAAGAACGGAGGACCGGGTTCCGAAGGAATACCGTCCTCGTCATGATGTGGAGAGCGAGATGAAACCCCTAAAAACCTTCTTATCAGGCTGTTTTGCGCTTTTTTTTCTTTGCCTGACCCTGGGTGCTCAATCGGAGGTCCGGGCCTGGACCGAATCGCTGGTCATTCCGACCTGCCTCGTCGAGCCACCCGATCCCAACCCGATTTTTTTCGCTGGCCGGGCTTACCAGGGGGCCAAGGGCCCCGTCTACCCCTATCCCTTTCTCGACCGGCTGACCGACAACCGCGCGGACAAATCCTACCAGGCCGTTTATCTCGAGAATGAATATGTGAAGATCTGCGTCCTGCCGGAAATCGGGGGACGCATTTTTTCCGCTCTCGACAAGACCAATCATTACGATTACATCTACCGCCAGCACGTCATCAAACCCGCCCTGATCGGAATGCTGGGAGCCTGGATCTCGGGCGGCGTCGAATGGAACATCCCCCATCACCACCGGGCTTCGACCTTCATGAGCGTGGACAGCGCGATCGCCCGGAACCGGGACGGAAGCGCCACGGTCTGGGTCGGTGAAATCGAGCTCCGCCAACGGATGAAGTGGCTCGTCGGCCTGACTCTCAAGCCCGGCCGGTCCTGCCTCGAAGTGACGATGAAAATCATCAACAGGACGCCCTTGGCTCATTCCATGCTGGCCTGGGCGAATGTCGCTGTTCATGCCAACCCGGATTACCAGGTCATTTTTCCGCCCGATGTGGAGCTTGCAACCTTCCACGGCAAAAATCAGTTTTCGCGCTGGCCCGTTTCCAATGAACTTTTTAACCGCCAGGACTATCGGCAGGGAATAGACGCAAGCTGGTGGAAAAGCCATGGCGCGCCGACGTCGTTTTTCGCCTGGGAAGCTAGAGGCGATTTTCTGGCCGGATACGATCATGGAAAGGACGCGGGCGTGGCCTTCGTCGCCGACCACGCTTTCGTCCCGGGAAAAAAGCTCTGGACATGGGGAACGGGAAGCGAGGGCCGGCTTTGGGAGAAAATCCTGACCGACGCCGACGGACCTTATGCCGAGCTCATGATCGGCGCCTTTTCCGATAACCAACCCGATTATAGCTGGATTCAGCCCTATGAAGTCCGGACCGTGACGGAGTGGTGGTATCCCATCCGGAAAATCGGCGGGGTGAAGGCGGCCAACGAAAAAGCGGCCTGCGCGCTGACGGTCACGGATAAGCAAACGGCGAGGATCGGTTTTCATCCGACAAGCGAGCTCGCCGCCGTCCGGGCGATTCTCAAATCGGCCGGGAAATCGATTTTTGAGGAAACCGTCGCGGCCGGCCCGGGGAGGCCTTACCTGAAAGAAGTCGTTCTGCCTTCCGGCGTGAAGGAAGAGGATTTGAGCCTGTTCTTCGCGGCCGCCGCCGGCGGCGAAATCGTCGCGTATAAACCGACGTGCCGAAGCAATGCGCCGCTTCCTGTCGTCGTCACTCCGCCGCCGGCGCCGAAGGATATTCCGACGGTTGAAGAGCTCTATCTCACTGGTCTCCGCCTCGAGCAATTTTACAATCCGGCGGTCGAGCCCTATCCGTACTACGAAGAAGCTCTGCGCCGGGATCCCGGCGATTACCGGACAAACACGTCCCTCGGGCTCTTGTTCATCAAGCGGGGGATACATGCCGAAGGGGAGGCATGTTTAAGGAAAGCCATCGACCGGGCAACCATGAATTACACCCGGCCGAAGGACGGGGAAGCGCTCTATTATCTGGGTATCGCCCTCAGAGCTCAGAAGAAGGATCGCGAAGCGGAAGACGCGTTTTTGCGGGCGGCGTGGAACCAGGCATGGCGTGCGGCGAGCTTTCAGCAGCTGGCTGAGATGTCCGGCTCGCGGCGCGATCTTAAAAAATCCCTGGATCTCGCGGAGGCATCTCTCGAAACAAACGTCCTCAATCCGAAGGCCCTGGGGCTTAAATCGGCCATTCTGCGCAAAAGCGGAAAATTCGGGGATGCAATCGCGACGGCGGTGAAGGCATGGGAGTTTGACCCGCTGGATTTTTGGGCAAGAAACGAGCTTTATCTTTTGAAGAAAAGCGGCGGAACCAAGGACGAGGCCGGCCGCTCCCTGGAGAATCTCGCGGCTCTTATGAGAGATGCCCCGGCCAATTATCTCGAGCTTGCCGCAGACTACGCCGCTTGCGGGCTGTGGGATGAGGCTGGGGCGGTTCTCGAACGGCTGATCGAGCTCAAAAAAAAGGGGAGCAGCGACTTCCCGTTGCTCTATTATTTTCTGGGTTATGTCTACGATAGAGGAGGCGACGCGGCCAAAGCGTCCGGATATCTCAGGATGGCGGAAGCGATGCCGCCGGATTACGGCTTTCCTTTCCAGGCGGAATTCATCGATATTCTGGGCTGGGCGGAGAGTGTCAATCCAAAAGACGCCCGGGCTCCTTATTACCTGGGGAATTATCTCTTCGACCTTCAACCCGAAAAGGCCATCGCCGAGTGGGAGAAATCGGCCGCCCTCGATCCCACATTTTCGATCTCTCAGCGCAATCTCGGCCTGGCCTACGCCCGGGTAAAGAACGATGTCTCCGCGGCGATCGGCCGTTTGGAAAAAGCGGTGGCCGCAAATCCCAAGGATCCCAGGCTTTTTATCGAGCTCGACCAGATGTATGAGGCCGGCCGCACCCCGCCGCAGAAAAGGCTGGCGCTGCTCGAGAAAAACCAGGTTGTTGTCGAAAAGCGGGACGACGGTCTGACCCGCGAGATTCAGCTTTTAATTCAAGCCGGCCGCTACGACCGGGCGATTGCATTGCTCTCGTCCCATCATTTTCACGTCTGGGAGGGCGGAGGCGGGATCCATGGGATTTTCGTCGAAGCCCATCTTTTCCGCGGTCAAAAGCTTCTCGACGCGGGAAAATATCGGGAAGCTCTCAAAGATTTCGAAACCGCGCTGACTTACCCGGCCAACCTCGAAGCGGGGGAGCCCGCCGGGGGAGGCGGTTCCGCTAAGATCGAGTATCTCCTCGGGACGGCGTTGGAAGCCATCGGAGAAAAAAGCGGGGCGATCTCGGCATATGAAAGAGCTTCGCGTTTTCGGCGGGATTGGTCTGAACCGACATATTATCAGGGGCTGGCTTTCCGCAAGCTTGGAAACCGATCCGAGGCGGACTTATGCTTCGGGGAATTGATCCGGAACGCCGAGAAAAGACTCCAGGCGGCTCCGGCCATGGACTTCTTCGAGAAGCAATCCGCCGCAATCCAAAACGCCCAAACCCATTTCCTTCGCGGCCTCGGATATCAGGGCAAAGGACAGAAGGCCGAGGCCCGGGCCGAATTCGAGAAGGCTCTCGACCTGAATATTTGCCACGTCGGCGCCGCCCGCCAATTAATTCGGTGACAGATAACCCGTTACCGGGATTCGATTAGGGTAATTTTTCTCATTTTCCGAGCACGCCTATTCGTAGCTTGGTCCGGACGAGATTTTGGCCGCGGAGATCAAGGCGGTAGAATTCCGTCGTTTTTTTGAATACAATGATACGTTCGACGGCGCCAAACCCCGATTTTTAAATCGGGGTAAAAAGCGCCGCTCAGTATTAACCCTGAGCATACCCCGGGCTTCAGCCCGGGGAGTCAAATGGGTTGATTTCGAATCTCTGATAACGGGGTGGCGAAATTGAGGAAGAGCCTCCGGATATGAAAGAATGCCCGAGCTGCCGGGCCTGCTGGGATGACGACCTTGAGCGCTGTCCGGATGACGGCCGAATCCTTGAATCTTCCTTCGAAGGCTTCCGGCTCATCGACGGAAAATATCTGCTAGAGCGATGCCTCGGTAAAGGAGCCATGGGCTCGGTTTACCGGGCCCGGCATAAGGATCTCCAAAAAATATTCGCCCTCAAGCTCATCCGGCGGCACCGCCTGCAGAGCCCGGATTCTCTATCCCGTTTCCGGGTCGAGGCCAGAGCCCTGGGCAAACTCCAGCATCCGAATATCGTCCAGGTGACCGACTATGGCGTCGATCCGAGGTCCGGCGGAGTTCCATACCTCATCATGGAATACCTCGAGGGGATAACGCTCGCCGATCAGGTAAGCCGAAAAAAATATCTCTCGCCGGATGAAGCCCTCCCCATCGCCGATGCCATTGCCGCTGCGGTCGACTACGCCCACGGTTGCGGCATCCTCCATCGCGACCTGAAGCTGCAGAATGTCTTCCTCTCCGCCGTCCCGGAAGGCGCCCAGGTGAAAATTCTCGATTTCGGCCTGGCCCGGATCGCCGGCGAGGTAATGCACGAGGAAGAGCGGCGGACAGCGGCGCTTCATCTCACGGAAGACAGGAAATTGACGGCCGAGGAGGGCGGAACAAAAACATTTATCTCGGAAGCCGGAGAGACATGCGGAGAACTCGCGACGGCAGAAAGAGATCGGCTGACTCTCGCGGGAACTCTCATGGGAACGCCCGGATACATCGCGCCCGAAATATGGAAGGGAGCCGAAGCGACTCCCGCCTCGGATATTTTCTCGTTCGGGGTCCTTGTCTTTGAAATGCTCGTGGGCCAGATGCCTTTTCCTGACCCCTCTCACAAGCCTCTCCTGCCGTCCGGCGTTCAAAAGCAATTCCCCCGGGAGATGGATTCCGCGCTATTGGCAGCCCTTGAAGCCGATCCCCGCGCCCGTCCGGCGAAAGCCATGGATATCGTCCGCCGAATCAAAAAGGCCTATTCAGATTATCGGCATCAGCAATGGCGGGCGAGGGAAGTCCCGAGAAGAATCGGAATCGCCGCGATTATGACGCTCATCCTCGTTCTTGGATTCATGTTCCTGCGGAATACGCCGCTTGCCGCGAACGTGGAGAACGCCCTCGCCGATCTCCGCTTCCGGTTCGTTCCGGCCCGCCCCCCGGACGACAGAATCGTTCTTGTATCCATCGACGAGCCGACCCTCCAGGCCGACCCGACGCTTCTCACGGACAAAGCCGAGGAAATGGGGACGCTGCTTCAGAAGGTCATGAACGCCGGGCCGCTCGGAGTCGGTATTGACTTCCTCCTTCCCGAACGCTGGAATCAATCCCCGAGTTTTGCGAAGTTCGTCCTTGCGAATCAGGACAAGCTGATCCTGGCCAGCTATGTTTCCCAAGACGGCGCCATCCTCGGCTCGGAGCTGCTCAAAGGCCTGATCATGGCCGCCCTCGGCTCCGAAAGCCGGGCCGAGCGGCTTCTCGGCTTCGTGAATGTCGAACCCGACGGCGACGGCCGGATCCGGCGCGCTTCGCCCGGATTTCCGAAAGCCGACGGGTCCTGGATCATGTCCATGCCGGCCCGGGCTTATGCATTAATCACGGGAAAAGAGCTTTCGCCGGAGGTGAGGAAAGAATCTCTCCGCCTCGATTATGCGATCGACGGGAGCAAATATCGAAGAGTGTCATGGAAGGACCTCCCGAAGATACTCGACGATCAGCCCGATGCCTTCCGCGGCCGCTTTGTCCTCGTCGGGGGGGAATATGAAGGATCGCAGGATGTCCACCGCGTGCCGCGGCGCGCCGGCTTAAAAGCCGGCGAGGCTTCCGGCATGATCATCCAGGCTCTGACCATCAATACTTTTCTCGAAAACCGCCGGATACATGAAGCGCGGCCATGGCCGATCGCTTTCTTACTCGCCGCCGCGGGGATGCTCTTCTTTTCTGCCATCCTCCTCCGGCCAAAAATATTTATCGTTTTGATGACGGAAATCGCCGCTTTCATTGGGTATTGTCTTCTGGCGATTTTATTATTCAGACGGGACGGTCTTCTCCTGCCTGTCGGGCTGCCGATTATCGTCCTGACCGCGGGAACCGTTTTTGCAATTTTTCTGCGACGGGCTCTGACCTTCGTCGCAAAGGAGGTTGAGGTCACATGATGACAAGAAGATCGAATCGGGGACGGGTCGTCATTTTTGTTTTTGTCATGGTCGGGGTTTTGGGCCTCAGGATATTTCCCGCAGCCGAGGACCGGGCGGCCATCGTCTGTTTTCTCGAGGGGAAAACGACGATTCTGGAGCCGGGGGCCAAGGAGATCCGGGACATCCTTCTTTTCGACTGGCTCAAACCCGGGGCCGTCATCGTGGCGGATGAGGCCGCCCGAGTCGTCGTCGCTTTTGCCAACGGCGAACGGTATGAGCTCCGGGGGAAGGCGAAAGCAACCGTGAATCCGAAGGGATTTTCGTCCGTTTCCGGAACAATTACGAAGATAGCCTCAGCCCCCGTCATGCCCCAGATTGCTGCGCTGGCCGGAGAGGCCAAACCCGGAAGCCGGCTTTCCGGCATCCGCCTTCGCGGCGCGAAGCGCGAGATCACCGACCTTTATCCCGGCGAAGGGAGCGCGGCTATAGCCGACGAGGCGGTCCTGAGTTTCACTCCCGTGGCGGGCGTGATGAAATACAGGGTGGAGATCGAGGATGAATGGGGGAATAATGTCTTTTCGGTCGAGACGAATTCGCCCGAAGTCGTCATTTCTCCCGGAGTCCTCAAACCCGGGGCCAACTACTATTGGACGGTTCGGACGGTGGAAACGAATCGGCCTTCGACAGTCTCGGACGCCGTCTTCGTCACCCTCGCCGCCGACCAGGCCAAGCTCCGGAACTCCGCGAGGGATCAGGCTCTTCGGGCCAAGGACGCCGCCCAACTTCTTCTGCTCTCCCAGTTGGAAATCGCCCTGGGTCTCCGGAGAGAATCATGCGCGACGCTCAAGGAAGCGCTGGCCTTATCTCCCCAGAATGACGGGATCAAAAAAGCTTTGGCCCGGCCGAACTGCAAATAAGTAATT
>Ga0315286_10004090_pt1 | contig 13935 bp, 18 predicted proteins | sample YL17G10_0_MG_FD_205038 | JGI IMG/M metagenome (GOLD analysis project Ga0315286, IMG submission 205038) | Sediment microbial communities from Yellowstone Lake, YNP, Wyoming, USA - YL17G10_0 | ecosystem: Environmental > Aquatic > Freshwater > Lake > Sediment | place: USA: Wyoming | collected... | reverse complement strand
GTGTCATATGTCTTGAACCGTCTCATCGTCTCCCCCTCTGCGCTGATACGAACAACGATTCCTGGCATATTCTAGCGGCAAGTTCTCACACAGGCTGCTAGCTTGGAAAGTGGACCGTTCTTCAGGGGCGGGTCACCGGTTGCTCCGCGTTCGTTGGTTCTTCGTGTTTCCAGATCGTGAGATCAGGCATGTGAGGGAAGTACAGGCGACCCTCGAAAATGACCCCCTTCTCCACGGATTCCACTGGATCATCCGCGTTCAGTGTCAGGACCCAGCGATCGTTGGACCAGGCACCTGAGCTTTCGAGTAGGGTGAAGTACCAGCCTTCCTTCCTTGTGAACCTGAACGGAGGGTTGACATCCAGATTCAGAAACTCGCCGGCAGCCTTGTCTCCGTTCTCACGTACGTAATGTCCGCCTACATCGGAGGAGCCTGGGTCGGCACCTTCCCGCACCCATACAACGGCCCAGAAACCAAGAACAGAGAAGGCATTCTCACCGACGAACAACAAGCCGCTGTCGCGAACCTGCCCATCGAAAGACAGGTCACCGATCGCAGTTGGGAAAGACAACGTGATGCGATCAGCCGATCGCCGCCACCTTCCCACGTCCATGTCGTGAGAGCTCGGGCTTCCGGCGGAAAACGTGCCGTCAGAGCTGATCTCAAGGCTCAGACTCCGATCAAGGGGGTCGAAGTACCGCCCGACAACAGCATCGGCCTGTGCGGGGCGTGGACTGGGCCGGCTCGGAGTGGGGAGCTTGTTCGCGGCCACCGAGGGGTTGGTGCCGGTCTGGGACAGGATGATGTCGTTCTCGGCGACTTCTCCCTGAGGCGAGACGAATACGCCGCGAACGCCGGCGCCAACCGGTGGCCCCACCAAGATCTCTTCCGGTGACCAAGCGACAAAGTAGCCAGCCCCCGTCCACACCGCCACTGGAGAACTCCGCTGGAGTTCCCCTCCTGCGGCTAGTTCAACGACCTTCCCGTGAGATGGTGGGGTGCCCACCAGAACCCCCTCCAATGCTTCGGTGTCCATGTCGATCCAGGTGACGAACCACTCCTCGCCGCTTGAAGCAACCGCCGGCAGCTGTTTCATTGCTCCCGGTTCTGACAGACGAAACTCGGGCTGAACCGTGGGCTCCTGCCCAGGGGGGACGATCGTGCCGTACACAGGGTCCTCTTCTGGGTATCGAACCTCCCACCAGACGACAAGGGTCCCTCCCGAACCAGGCGCTCCGGCCGGCTCGACCTGTTCGACCTGCGCATCTGAGATGTCGAACCATGCCGCGTTCTCCCAACCTCCTTCCGAGGTGAACTGAGCCCCAATCACATGTGACCTCGTGTCAGAACCCTCTGCGCAGGCTACTAGGAGGCATCCGGTGCTTCCGCCCACGATCGAGACCGTCTCGTCGAAACTCAGTGGGCCGTCGACCTTCGAATCGCTTGGAACAGGCAGCCGCTCCCCGATCAGAGAGTTGTTCTGAGACCTGACCAGAATGAAGGCAGGGCCGTCAGCTCCGTTGTAGGAGACAAGCCACCCCTCACCCTGTGGTGCGGCGCTAACGCCGTCCGATTCGCAGGAGGCGCTCATCAGGACAACCCCATCTGGGTCCAGTACTGATCCAGTGAAAGTCACCCGCGCGGCGCGCAGATCCCCCCGCCCAGACTGACGGTGGTCCACCCAGACCACTAACCAGCACTCCTCTCCGGCTGCGACCGTTGGGGAAAGTTGGTCCCCAACTGCGCTGCAAATAGTGACTGGGGCCGTGTCAAGGAGTCTGCCGTCGGAATCCACACGCTGCGCGACCACGTTCGCGTCCTCCATCAAGTTGCCCCATTCCTCCCACGTTACCAGCACAAGACCTGGGGACTGGATCCCGTTTCCCGAATTCACGGGCGGGCCAGGACTAATCCGCACCGTCATTTCTACCGAGGACTGACTCGTGTCGTGGGTGTCAAGGACCGTTAGGGTGAAGCTGTATTGGCCCTCATGAGATGGGGTGCCAGCGATGAATCCCGAGTTCTCATCGAGGAGGAGTCCAGGCGGCAACTCACCTACTGCCAGCCGCCAGCGGTAAGGGGAAAGTCCACCGGTGGCGACTAGTCCAGCCTGGTAGGCTTGACCAACCTCGCCGTCCGGAAGCGCTGAAGTCAGGATTCGCAGATCTCGCACGGCGGTAAAGTCGACATCACTGCGACTTCCCGATACCTCACGGCGCGGTGGCTCGAAAGACCATCCGCTCAGGCTTGGAGTCACAGTCACCGTCCCCGTCAGACCGGCTTTCGCCCAATGCCCTGCTTTGTCCGTTGTCACGCCGTCTGTGCCAACGCCAAATGAGACGACCGCGCTGGCCACCGCTTGCCGCGATGGGTCGCTGATGGTGCCTGAGATGCCATAGGTGACGGGGGATGGTTCGGGAGGCACAGGTTGCGGCGGTTGGTTGGCGCGCACGTGCAATGACAAGCTGCTCCGCGCCGTGCCGCTTGGGTTTCTCGCATCCCCGACCTCCACCTCGAGCGCGTACTCCCCTTGCGCAGAGGGCGTACCCATGATGAGCCCCGAGTCCTCATCCAGGAGGAGTCCAGGCGGCAACTCACCTACTGCCAGCCGCCAGCGGTAAGGGGAAAGTCCACCGGTCGCAGTCAATCCGGTTTCGTACGCCTCCCCGACCTTTCCTTCCGGGAGCTTCGTCGTTAGGATCCTGAGACTGGACACCGCGGTGAAGTCTACGTCGTCGCGGACACCCGAGACCACACGGCTCACTGGTACGAACGCCCACTCGCCGAGGCCTGGAGTGACGGTGACCGTTCCCGTCAGGTGGCTCTTCTGCCAATGGCCCCACTGATCTGTCACCACTCCGCTCGTGCCGCCGCCGAAGGAGATGGTCACACCTTCAATCGGCTTCCCGGAAGAGGTGCTGACCCGCCCGGAGATCGCAAACTCACGCCGCTCCAACCTGGGCGAACACCCAGACAGGAAGAGACAGAATGCAGGCACGAGAACCCCCAGCATTCCCACTTTTCTCCAGTTCATGCCGTGCGATCTGCTTCCGCGAGCCATCTACGCCCTCCCAGACCCCTGATGTCGCCGGATTCTCGACGCAGTCGTGAACTTGTCAGAGCGCAGTGCTTGGCGCCCGAAGTCCTCACAGGGCTTGCGGAAGAACATCTCAGGAAGGTGGTCTGGGCGAAGAGTTCGGGGGAGCCCTTGAGCTAGCGCCGCGGAGCCGGCCCGAGCCGGTACGTCGGAGGAATCGACCATCGTAAGCAGAGTCACCCCCCGAGATCCACAATCAGCCAACGTCCATCCTCTCTTTGGAGCTCTGCCTCGCCCGTGCTGTTGTACAAACTTGGGCTATACCGTAGGCGGTAGCGGACTCTAGCCACGTCGCCACTGATCTCCACCCTGTCTATCGTGACCCCGCTGAACTTGACGCCAACCATCCCGGTAATGCTGTCCCACATCACGGACGAGCCGACCGACCACTGGCTGTCTGAGGACACGCACTCAAGCGCCTGGTCGGTCTGCCCTCTGTTCGACAGGGAGAAGAATCGCTCAACTACCGCGCCGGGAGAAGAAGTCCCTCCACTGCCACAGCCGATCAGAGTGATGGTGATCGCGAGAATCGAAACACCCCTTCTCACTACTCGTCCTAGACGCATGCTACCTCCTCCCCTAACCTGCCCCCGGTGCTCGGTCCACTCCTAAGAGTTAGTCTAGCACCTCTCGACCGACGGCGACGAGCGCTTCAGCCGCAGGTGGCCAGTAGCCCGGCCTGCTGTGAGGATGGGCTGTGTTGTACTCTCGTCGCCAGTTCTCAATCAGCACCTTCGCCTCCTGCAGGTGTAGAAGATCTCCCGGTTCAGCAGCTCGACGCGCAGCTTCCCGTTGCAGCTCTCGTTCTACCCGTTCTCCCGCGGACTTCTTGGTCCGATGAACAGCGTCTTAACCCCGAGATCCTCCAGCCACTCCCGCACCGCTTTGGAACAGAACTCCGGCCCGTTGCCCGATCGAATGTGCTCCAGCGCTCCCCGCTCCACAAACAGGTCGGCCAGCGTCTCGATCACACTCACGCAGCTTGGCGATGATCTCCTCCGGTCGGTACCACTTCCTCGACATCTCTGCCTCCCTTCTTCCCGATCCAGACATACACCCGGGACCGGTTTGAAGGGGGACAGGTCAACACCGGGGGCAGGCCACAAAGAAACCAAACCCCGAAGCGTCCGCTGCGGGTGGGGCGGCAGCCCGCGTGGTTGGGTGCTTGTCAGACTGGCATGGCGAGCGCATGCGAGCAGGGAGACATGGAGCCGAGTGTCCCTCCGGCAACACCCAGGAATACGGGGGAGCGTCGCCGCCGGAGTCGGGCTGGCATTGCCTGGCCATTCACGCTCTGTCGTCGCCCTGGCCCAAGCGGTTTGGGTTTGACAGGACGGCAGGACCTAACGCCCAAGAAGCCTGCCCGCCTCAAAGTCATTTCCGGAACCATGCTTGACCGTCTGGCTCTGACCGAGTAGCTGTAGCAGGGCGGTCTGGAGTAGAATCGGAGCAAGGATCGGGGATTGCCTGCGAATCGGGAGGTCAAACATGGTGGGTCTCCTCGTGGTCATGGGGGCGCTTTCGGTCGTTGGTGGCTTCGTCGGTTTTGCGCAAATGTGGCCTGGCGCAGGTGGATACGGGTATCACTGGCCCTTCGCTGCATACATACCATCTCTGGGGTCGCTGCTTGCAGGCTTGGTGGCGGCGGTAGTCTCGTTTGGGCTCGCTCGAGTGGTTACACAACTGGAAACAATGCGTGAGGTCACGAACACCGTGGAGGTGATCCTGCAACGGGTGGAGACCAAGCTTGACGTTGCCTCTCGTGGGGCACCTCAAACCGGGGCAGGACCCACGGCTCGGGCCATGACCGGCGTTGACGCAAGTCCAGCCGAAGAAACCTCACACGCTGTCGAGCTTCTTAAGTCTCTGGGCTATCACGTCATGTCCGACGATGCCGGGCGCTGGGTGATCTCCGCTATCGGTAGGGGCAACTGGTACTGCTACTCGGACGAGAAGCTATCTGCCTTCGCAAAGGCGGAAGAAGCCCGTCTCACCCGGCCTCAAGCAGACTGATGTGCGCCAGAAGGCCAGAATATCCGTGGGATTACCGCGTCCCGAGAGGTCGCGCCACCGTCCAGACTGGAGCTGACGTGACTGAAGTGAGAACTTTCGTCCTGAGTTGTGCCTGGCATCCATAGACTGTTGACCTGCCCCCCGAGAATCGGTCCAAGGTGAATGCTAGGATCGGGATGGAAGGAGGAATGGATGTCAAAGAAGCGCTACCGACCGGAGGAGATCATCGCTAAGCTGCGTCAGGCCGATGTTCTGCTGAGCCAAGTGACGCAGCGGACGGCCAAGTGAAGGGCGGCACTCATCTGGGGGTCGCCGGGTCATTCCCAGGGGCAAGAAGGAGATGCGATGTCTAGGACTGATAATCAGTTGCTCGGTGGTGGCCGCATCGGCAGTTTCCTACGAGAGCATGGCGTGCGCCTGGTTGCAGGTCTTGTGCTTTTGGCAGGAGGGATCGGAATCGGCCTCGGAGCACACGGCCACCTCTTCCTGTGGCTCGTATTGCTGGGGCCGTTGCTGGTCGGTGCCTGTGTGCCGCTCCTTTCGATAGGCAGTCTGACAGATAGGATTAACGGATGGGGCGGCTTCTTCTCGGCTGGCGCGGACAAGGCCCGGGGTCGTGAGACGAAGATGGCGCAATACATCCAACGCCCCTTCTATGGTGGTGGCAACGCAATCTGGCGCATCTCGGAGCCTGTGCCGAGCCAGCATCTGAAGGCCGGGCTGCGCCTTGCGGCATTCGCGTACCTTCTCGCGATCATGGGCATTGCCATCTACGTTGCTGTGTATGTGGTGCTGATCATTGTCGCCATCTTCCTTGTGCTCCTGGTGATCTTCTGGGTCACCAGCAATGGGGAGCAAGAGAAGCCGTCTAGTACCAGACGTTCGGAGATGCGTGAAGGCGACCCTGATGTGTTGGTCCCTGTCGAGGGCGCTTTCTACCGAGGCACGAGTTGGTTCGATGAGGAGCTGGCAGGGCGGGTAGATGCCGAAGGCAACATCTACAAGGGTACGGACTGGCTGGACGAAGAAAGGATTGGCCGAGTGGATGCCGAGGGCAACATCTACAGTGGCACGAACCTGCTCACCGAGGAGAAGGTCGGCCGGATCGACGCAAACGGACGCCTGTACAGGGGCTCGAACTGGTTCACCGAGGACAGAGTCGGCCGCGTTGAAGAGGACGGCACGGTGCAAGAAGGACCTCACTGGTTCAATGAGAAGAAGGCAGGGCGCGTCGACAAAGGCTGACCAGATAGGACCATCGCGCTATGGGGCACGGACTTGACGTTTACCTCGTCAGTATCTGCGCAAGCGTCGAGCCGGTGCGCCAAGCGGTCCACTTCAGTTTCGGTATCGTCGATCAGCTCTGATGCCTACCCGCGCGCTCCGGGAATGGAGGTCAGTGCCTGCGGCGCAGGTAGCGACTAAGGCTTGACGTGCTGCGGCGCTCGCCAACTGCCGGGACCCCTCAGGATGGTTCAAGGCGAGTGCTAGGATTGCTGGGATCGGTAGAGGGTCACAGGAAAGGGTTGGGCTACCTTGGCGGACGTGGGCCACTCATCGAGGCGAGCCAATTCGGGGAATCAGACTGGAATGAACGTGGACATGGAAAGTTCTTGGTAGAGTCGCGCCAGCTCCACCAGATGTGACTGAAGTGAGAACCGAGGGCAAGTCGCCCTCGGTTTCTGCTTCCGGCCTCGGTATGCGGTACTCGCCCCTTCCTGCGTCTCCCTTGATGACCCCGAGCAGGAAGTTCATCACGAGCAGCCGGACACTGAACCGGGTGTCTCGATCCATTGGCAGTTCCCTGAGAGCCTCTTCGGGGTCCAAGGTCTTGGCCAACGCTTGCGCCTCCCGACACGATCGCAGTACGCGCAGTACGCACAGCACCCACCGCCCAGTGAAGCATGATCACGCGGACTGCGTCAACCCCAAGTGAGGGAGGGATGGCACCCTTGATAGCACCGCTTCCTCGACATCCGTGCCTCCCCAGGAGTCCGGACGACCATTGGCGGAGATGCGTTGGGCCAGTGTGGCTTGAGCAGGATCGTTCACCGGAACGGGTCAGTGTATGATCACGGCATGATGGTCCCGCGTACCCCTCGTGACATAGCAGATCGCTCCACCAGAAACACACAGCTCGAACTTGATCTCTATCGGGTACGCGACCCTAGATTGCTCAGTCCCCAGGAGATCTTTGACAATGCCGCCCAGGCTCTCCTCGAGGCCATCACGGAAGACCCTAGATTCGAGAGGAAGCCCGCAGCAATCCACGCTGATGCCCTGGCCACCTACTTGTCCATGTTCGCCAACACAAAACCCGACGGCGGGGTTATTGCAGTCGGAATGGGCGACGACGGCATCGCGACAGGCTGCCTCGCAACCTCGACGAGCCACCTGAACGATATCGAAAGGGCTGGAGACATACACTGCCCGCAGGCGAAGTGTGAATCGAAACGAGTGCCAGTGCGCCTGGTGAGCGGGGAAGAAGACTTCGTGCTCCTCGTCCGGGTGTACTACGACAAGAACCATGTAGTGAAAACGGTCAAGGATCATGCCTTCGCTCGCCGCGGAGAATCGAGAAAGAAGCTTGATGCAGACGAGGTTCGCGAGCTGCAACTGGAGAAGGGGGAAGTTCCCCTCGAGCTAGAGCGAGTCCCTACAGTGTCATACCCTCAGGAATTCGACATGGACTTGGTCGCGCAGTACGCCGCTGCCTACCGAAAGAACCGAAACCTCGACGACGGGCACACAGCTGAGGACATACTCGCTCTCCGCCACTTGGGGGAGATGGACGGCCACAGGTTTCAGCCCAACCTGGCCTGCGTACTGCTTTTCGCCAAGGATCCAGCCCGCACGATTCCCGGCTGTCGCATTCGGTTCCTGCGCTTCGAAGGAGAGGTGGAGGGCAGCGGCCGCGACTTCAACCCCGTGAAAGACATCTGGATCGAAGGCAATATCCCTACGCTCATCGCTGAAACGCGCAGATTGCTTAGGTCTCAGCTCCGAGAGTTCAGTAGGCTGGGTGATGACGGGATGTTCTATACCGCTCCTGAGTGCCCCGAGCCGGCATGGCATGAAGCGGTTGTCAATGCCTGCGCTCATAGGTCGTACGGCCTGTCCAATATGAGCATCTTCATCAAGATGTTCGATGACAAGCTCGTCGTGGAGAGCCCCGGAGGGTTCCCGGGGCTAGTCACGCCAGAGAACATCTATGAGATGCACAACCCACGGAATCCGTATCTGATGGATGCGATGTACCACCTTGATTTCGTTCGCTGCGCCCATGAGGGGACGCGAAGGATTCGCGACTCGATGCTTAAGCTGGGGTTGCCCGAGCCGGAGTTCCGCCAGATCGAGATCTCACACTCCCTCGTGAGGGTCACCCTCCGGAACAGCATAAAACAGCGCAAGCTGTGGATCGATTCCGAAGTCAGCTCGATAGTTGGAGAGGTTCTGTCACGAGCGTTGAATGACGCTGAGCGCAGGGCGATCAACTTCCTCGCCGAGAATGAAAGGATCAACGTAAGCCAGGTCCAACGCCTCACTCAGAAGAGCTGGCCAGCTGCCAAGAAACTCCTGGAGAAACTGCAGGAGTTGGGGCTTCTTGAGCACCACAAGCGTGAACTCCTCGACCGCGATCCTCAGGCATACTACACTCTGCGTGGTCACAGCGAGTAGTCGCTCAAGCATGCTGCGTCGGTGCGTCCCTGACCTGACCCGCCACCCATGAACGGTCCAGTTCGTGAGTCAGTCTGACACGCCCCAGGAGACTTGAACCCGCGGAAGTGAGCGCGGTCTGCTAGCACCAGGCGCAACTGAGCACGAAAGTTCTCACCTCAGTCACGTCGGCTCCAAAGCGCCGGCACCTCAGTCCCATACTGCCTTCTGGAGTCTGGACAGCCTCTCTTGCCGCGCCGTCTCTCGGCGTCCTTCCTCTGCCATGATCCCTCCACAGTCCTCTGCGAGCGAAACACCAGTTCTGTCCCTGGCGTCTCAGGCATCTTTTACTGCCGGGGAACCGGAGCATGCCTTGCCTTGCCTTGCCTCGCGGTGCAACGCAGACGCAACGATCAGGCTTCGCGGCCAGCGCAGAGGTTGAGGCCAAGCCCGCTGCATCCGACAGAAGCTTGCACGTCCCGGGCGGCCTCAGTCCCTAAGTCTGGCCGCGAGAGTCCCGGCCGTCTCTGGACCACGGTGTGTGTCGAGTCCAGCCCGGTGGTAGGCACCAATCCCGATTCTGCTCAGAGTGCAGCCAAAAGGCGCTCGCTGCGTCATAGCGGGCCTTCAGCTCATCCGGCAAACTCGGGTGTCTGAGTCCCTCCAGGAATTGGAGCCCTGAATCGCGACGCGTCTCCCGCCATACGCGCGGCCAATCCAGGACTAGCCCGGAAGACAGCAGGGAGCCCTCTGACTTCATGGGTGGTTCGTAGATGAAGACGCAGTCTGGAGGCAAGGGGATTCGGAGGCTCTCTGACTTCCACGACGCCGCGAGACAGATGCCAATCCAGTTCGATTCGTTCTCGAGATGCACGGCCTCGACGAGCGCTGGGCCGAGGTAGATGCCCCGCTTCTTGTCCAGGACAGCGCGCCCGGCCGAGATCGCCCCGCGAATCGGGAGCCCCTCGGCCAGAGAGGCGCAGAAGACCGCGGAGCAACGACGCAGGAACTCCTCAGTGTGACTGGGATGGTACGGTACCCACAGCAGAAGACTATCGCTGAAGTAGGCCGTCTGAATCGGAAGCCACATCAGCGCAGGGATCAGCTCGTCCTGTACGAGTGCATGTGCCATGCTCCATGGACGGGACTCTGAGTACGGCGCCAACGCCACGGCGAGGAGCCTCTCGTAGCTCTTGAGCAGCGCATCGAGTCCGACTCTCTCAAGCAGGGATGAAAAGCCAAGCACATCCAGGAAACCGATCAGGTAGTCTGCGGGCTCGGCCGGATCTGGCACCACACCGCCCGTTGGCGACCCCAATGGCAGATGAGCAAGAAACACGCCCTGCTCCTGCTGTCGCACATACCCCGATGGCGCGTCCACGAGCTCGCCGTCAGCTCCAATTCTGGCAATGAGAGTGCAGAACGGGAGCTGCGCCTGCCGGAGACTCTCAGGAGATTCGGCAGCGAGGTCGGGTTCCACGACAGGGTCAATGAGCAACTTGATACGATAGACCTGATCCGGTACGCAACGGTCCCAGACCTCGCGTGCAAGGCTGATGTACTCGTCATCTGTGATGCCCCTCCGTGTCGCGCCACCCTTCGCCAAGAGCTCCCTGGTGCGCTGGACAAAGGAGTCATCCTCGTTGACCGAGGACTCCGACGTCTGCTGATTCATGGTCATCCGTGTGTCATGCGATCAAGCGTCGCGCTCGTCGTGCCGCCGCCAATCCATCCGGGCCTCGCCACACCTTCGTTCACCCTCCCGCTCTTCCTCTCTCCAGCGTGCCAACGCGCCCCACTCCGCTCGCCGTCTTCCGATGCCACGGACACGCTTGGTCCCGCGCTGCTGACAGCGCTCCCCTTCCGCGCATTCTCCACACGCTGCAAGGGCCGGGCAGACCTGCGAGACTTGCTCGAATGCCCACCAGTCGATATCGTACATCATGTCGGACTGTAACTCTGACCCGCCGATCCCAGCACTCCCTTTGGCATCTCCATTCTATGGCTCTCGGATCTGTCTCCCCAGGCTCGGCGACTTAGGTCCTCTGGACATCCGCGCCAACGCGTAGGTCATCTCCCCCTCGCCGAGTAGTATCTGCATCTGGCAAAGTGGAGAGGAAGATGAGACGAGACTTCCAGGGACAGCTTTGCGCATACTGCAGGAGACGGCAGAGCGAAGCAGAGGATCACGTGGTTGGAAGGGGATTCATCCCCGAGCGCCTGCGAGGAAACCTGCCGAAGGCGCCAGCTTGCGATGACTGCAACAGCCGAAAAGCTGCCCTCGAGCGGTACGCCATGGCCGTGTTCCCGTTCGGAGCCGTAGATCCCGTCGGTGCTGAGATGCTGCGCACGAGGGCCAAGCAGAGGCTCGCGAAGGATCAGCGGCTCTTGCGTGAGATACAGGAAGGCAAGGAAGATGTGCTCTATGTGAGCCCAGATGGTACCCAGTGCAAGACGCTCGCAATCCCGTTCGACTGGCGGGGATCGTTTGAGCTGTTCGAGATGCTGATTCTTGGGCTCCTGTGGCACCTCAACCGTTCTCCGCTGCCCGACACGCACGCAGTTCGGCTCTTGGCTCTTACGGAATCCGGACGTGAGTGGTTCCGCGGCAGTGTCCTTGCTCTCAGTCCTGACAAGTACCAGGAGATGAGACTGGGAGGCGGCGCCTTTTCCTACCGCTTCACACACAACGCAGAGGACGCGTTCTTCTCGGCGTGGATCCTCGATGTCTATGGCTCCCTCAACATCTGCGCCTCGACGGAAGACGGGCGCCTCTTTCGCGTCTTCGTAGCCGCTCTGACTGGGCCGGACGCAATAGGAGGGATCGCGGACCGGATTGAGGAGCTGGGAAGCAGAACTGGCAACGTTGTCACGCTTCCGAGGACGGCTGCGGGGAAAACGGACGGGAACGGCCGTGCGGGCGACGATGACAAGTATTCGAGGGATGACCATGAGCGAAGCGAGGTGTGCTGAACTGCTTGCGAAAGTCCTGACCTCTCGAGATCTCAAGGCAATCGTGTTCCTGGAGTTCTACTCGTCAGGCTCTTTCTCGCGAATCGCGGTCTTGAGCCTCTCATTGAAGACGCTACCGTCCTCGCCGTAGTGAGCACGGCGGTGGCAATTCGGACATACGCCTGCAACCCACGCAGGATGGTCCGGCCCCCCGTCTGTAAGACGCCGAGTATGGTGCGGTTCGAGATAGGGTCTTCCGACAGCCGTACGGAACGGGGCTTTCTCCGCGCAGGCTTCGCAGACGCCGGCGGCGCGCCGGAGCACGTAGACTCTGACTGCCTCGCTTCGCTCCCTGATCTGCTGCCGCCTCTCATGAGGGGTTCTTGCCAGTCCGCCGGCTGCGAGCGCGCGCTCACGCAGAGTTGCTAGGGGGAGGCTCCACTGATCCCGCCTACCTGTCGGGTCCTCTCCACTCTCGGGACCAAGAGTAGACAGCGGCGTGAGTTCGAACAAGATGGCGCGGCGGGGATTTCCGTCTTTGTCAGGAACTTCCCTCTCCTGCTGGCCCGTGCAGACCATCTGCCCCACGTAGCGAACGCGGCCGCCCCCCATTGACTCGAACAGGTGTAGGTCCTTGCCATCGGTGGCATGCTCAATGACCGCCAGATTGCCCCGCGCAAGCGTCATGTCGCCCTGCTGCCCTTCCCCCGTATAGAGAAAGAGGCCATCCTCGATCCAGTCATCGCTGTACCCGTACTGATGTCCCTCTGAACCTGTGAACAGCATGATCAGCGGGCGGCCAGTTGGCGTGCTGATCCCGCCCTGTCTCTGCCCGCCGTACGCCTGGTGAAGGTCCCTGCGAGTGTAGACCTGGCCAGGGGAGAAGATCGGCATCTTCCCTTCGCGGAGCCGGCCAGCGGATTCCTCCACTCCCCGAGGTCGCCGTTGGCCTCCTCCCGTCCAGCCGAGTCGCTCCAGAGCCGCAGCGACGCTCGGTCGCATGATCCAGTGCCAGCGGCCTTCTCGCTTCTCGAAGGTCGATAGAACGTACAGCCACTTACCCCCGGGAACTGAGCATCCCAGGCTCTCAGAGATCCGCCGCGCCAGCCCCCCGTAGTGCAGATTCGCACGGCCATAGCTCCCGCCTTCTGCAGCAGCCTCTCCCCAGCCGAGTGCCTCGGACATCTGTGTCGCTGTTAGAGTGTGGTCGGGGGCTTGGTAGTGAGCCGCGAGCATCTCCCGCCGGAAGGGGGTATTTGCTGCCTCGCGCAATGCGTCAATGTAGTCGCGTACTGTGTACTGTTCAGTCATTTCCCTGCTTCCAAGCTCCCTCGACCATCGGACCAGTGTAGCACGGCCAGCCGTACGCGACGAACTGACTGAATCGAGCATGGCGCAAGACCTGGGGGCGCTGGACCGCCAGTGTCCGCTTCGGATTGCCGACGGCCGGTATTGAGCATCCCAGATGAGAGCAGCTCACGGAGCTCGAAAGCAGTCCCCCCGAAGCTGGAGGAGCCCGGCTGTGGGTATCTGAGGATTACCAGCTACAACTCAGCACGAACGTTCTCACATCAGTCACGTCGGCTCCACCAGATGGATTCTTGGGGCGGCCCGGTGGGCCGTTTCTCTTTCCCAAGCCAACTCGCAGCAAGGCATCGGTCGGGTTCGCCCCCGAGCGGGGCGCAGCGGCCAGCCACACAGGGTGGCATGTGGACGAGAGAGCAGCTGAACTCCGATTAGGTCGGCAGCCGGGGAGGGGCGCGAAGGACTGGGAAAGCCTGCGTCTCGAGGGATGCAGATTGAAAGAACCGGGTCCGGAAAAAGGGAGAGGTCCCGGAGGGACCTCTCCACCTGGTGGGCTGGTATCGGGGGTACGAGTCTTGGATCACTCGCAACCAGCACCGCCAATGTACCCCTGCTTTGTGAGGGGTCCGTGAAGAAGGTGTGACAATTCCGTGCGGTCGAGAAATCCAGTTCCCTTGGGCGTTTGCTCCCAGGAAACGGGGGCTTTCGACAGCCCGGAGGCCGCCCTTGTGCGGAAGGCGTTATGTGATGCGCATTACCCCTGCCGGCGGATCCTTCCGGCGCACGAAGCACCGGCTACTTCAGCACGAACAGGCGCCGGGCGCGGTAGAAGTACTCGCCGGCCGAGACGAGGGAAAGGGTGATGGCGAGGTAGAGGAAGCCGGCCTTGGCGTTCTTGCCCGGCTCGCCCC
>Ga0315286_10004089_pt1 | contig 13935 bp, 13 predicted proteins | sample YL17G10_0_MG_FD_205038 | JGI IMG/M metagenome (GOLD analysis project Ga0315286, IMG submission 205038) | Sediment microbial communities from Yellowstone Lake, YNP, Wyoming, USA - YL17G10_0 | ecosystem: Environmental > Aquatic > Freshwater > Lake > Sediment | place: USA: Wyoming | collected... | reverse complement strand
ATAAGAAATAGAAGAAAGGTGGCACGCAGTGGATCCAAACGTCAGGGAAGTCATTGAGGACCTCAAATCGTATCTTGAATACCTGAAGGGCATGGGCATTGAATCTCTTCCGGCAGCCATAGCCCCCGCAAACAAGACATCATCATCATCATCATCTTCATCAGAATCGTCATCTTCTTCTTCAACCTTCAAGGACATTCGGCAAGAGCTGGGAGACTGTAAACGGTGCAAACTTCACCGGACACGAAAGAGCCTTGTCTTCGGAGAAGGAAATGAAAGGGCTATCCTGATGTTCATTGGAGAGGGACCGGGATACGATGAAGACATCCAGGGACGGCCCTTTGTTGGAAGGGCGGGGCAACTGCTGACCAAGATCATCCAATCGATCAACCTCCAGCGTGAAGAAGTCTACATTGCCAACATCGTCAAATGCAGGCCCCCTCAGAATCGTAATCCTGAACTGGATGAGATCACTGCCTGTGGGCCGTTCCTGCAGAGACAGATCCAGGCCATTCAACCCAGAATCATCTGTGCCCTGGGAGCCTTTGCCGCCCAATCCCTTCTCCAGACGGGAGAGAAGATCAGTGCCCTCCGCGGAAGGCGCTTTGACCTGAATGGAATCCGGGTGATTCCCACCTATCACCCGGCCTTCCTGCTCCGGAATCCCGAACGTAAGAGGGAGGTCTGGGAGGATATGAAAAAGATCGCGGAGTGGCTAAAGGAGCTTGCAGCCCCGGTCTAATAAGTTGCTGAAAAAGTGATTTCCTCCAGGTTGCTCAAAAATGCCCAGATGCAAGGCCCTCGAAATCCTGAGGAGTGAGGCGTACTTGGGCGTACGCCGCAACGACGAAGGATGAGGGAAACGCAGCAGATGGGCATTTTTCAGCGGCCTGCTAATCCGAAGGGAGGAATAAGCGATAGTTCAACTCATATCCCTTTTCGTGTAGCGTCTCCAGGAGGGTGGAGGCCATCTCTTTGATTAAAAGTTCCCAAAGGGAAAGTTTCTTTTTCGGGTAAATGATCTCGGCCTTTCCCTCGATACCGGCCAATTTCGAAGTCTCCTCAATGGCATCCTGAAGGTTCCCCATCTTATCGACTAAACCGAATTGTTTTGCCTGCTCTCCGGTCATGATGCGCCCATCGGCAATGGAAATCACCTTTGCCCGGTCCAGATTCCTTCCCTCGGCCACAGCACGAATGAACTGCTGGTGGACGTTGTCGATCGTCTCCTGCATGATCCTTTTTTCTTCTGGGGTCATTTCACGAAAAGGAGACCCAGCATCTTTATGCTCACCGCTCTTGAGGACGACCCCTTTGATCCCGATCTTTTTCAAGAGCTCTTCGAAATTTGAAAACTGCATGATCACACCAATGGAGCCGGTGATCGTTCCCGGGTTCGCGACGATGAGATCGGAGGCACAGGCGATATAATAACCCCCTGAGGCCGCCACTGCCCCCATCGAAGTCACCACCTTTTTCTTCTGTCTTGCCTTCACGACCTCCCGATGGATCTCCTGGGAGGGACCCACCCCCCCACCCGGGGTGTCCACCCTCAGGATGATCGCCTTGACCCCATCATCCGCAAGGTGCTGATGAATCTCCTCGATGATCCCGGAGGATTGGGTGATCACGCCTTTGATTTCAACGACAGCAATCTTGTCTCCGAAGGCAAGAGGACCCTGCCTCATTGAGAAACGACCAATGACAACAAGGGCAGAGAAAAAGACGACGAGCAATCCTACGATGACCAGGATTCCGAAAAGGATTCGTTTCCGTTTCATAGACACCTCCCACCCCCAACCTGGCACAGCCAGGAGATTCTAAAGGGCAAATCTTAGACGGGCGAAACTCGAATGGTTTCGAAGGGCGCCGCCTGAAAAATCCGGACGGCCTTCATCTTCACAAGTTCGAGAATGGCTAAGAATGTGACGACGATCATCCACCGGGAAGCCTGTTCCGGAAACAGGGTGTGAAAAGCCACACTCCTTTGTTCTCTCTGAAGAAAGGAAAGAATCTCCTGAATCTTCTCCTCAAGGGTAATCGTCTCCAGGGCCACTTCATGAACGGACTCAGTCTTCACTCTTTCCAAAACCTGACGGAAGGCCTCCAGGAGTTCAAAGAGGCTCACCTCAAATCTCTCTTCCTCAGGTTCGTCCTTCTCTTGAGGGACGGCTCTCGTAAAGACGTCCCGGTCCAAGAGAGGCCTTTTCTCAAGTTCCAGAGAGGCCTCTTTGTACTTTTGATATTCCAGGAGCCTCCGGATCAGTTCAGCCCTCGGGTCCGCTTCCTCCTCTTCCCCCTCTCCTTCAGAAGAGACTGGGAGCAAGAGCCTCGACTTGATATGAAGGAGGGTTGCAGCCATGAGGAGATACTCCCCCGCGATATCGAGGTTGAGGACCTTCATCAGTTTCAGAAATTCCAGATACTGCTCGGTGATGAGGGCAATGGGGATATCCGTAATATTCAGCTTATTCTTCTTGATCAGGTGGAGGAGGAGGTCTAAAGGACCTTCAAACACCTCCAGATGAACGGTATAGGTCTGGTCTTCCTCTTGAAGGAAACCATCGAGTGTCATGGTTCAACCCCACGTTCCTTGGAGACAAATTCCAATTCGTCCTTTTGAGTCGCCACCTGTTCATCGAGTCTGGCCTTGAGGAGATTGGCCAGCGTCTTTTTGATAAAAGGGCCTGGCTTCATTCCGATCTGGATGAGGTCTGCCCCTCTCAACAGCGGTTTCACATCCTTCAATTGAGTAAAATAGAGCGAGATGTATCGCCGGGTTGCCATTTGGTTCGTTTTCGCCATCATGAAGAGCTTGGTTTCCACGGAGAGGGGATCGAGAATGGCGTAGATCTCCGACCGCTTGGGGGGGTACTCTCCGTTGATCCAAGAGAAGAAATGAAGGAGGGCTTGATCGGCTTGCCTCTTCCCCTCGATGATCCGTTTCTGTTCCTTTTCATTCATTGCGAACCGGGCGCCCATTTCTTCAATCTCTTTTTCCTTCAAAGAGTCGATGAGTCCATAAAAAAAGATGAGCCATCGCTCGTAACGTTCCTCGAGGAAGAGCAGGTCAAACCAGGAAATGACATGGTGAAGCCGTTCAAAGAGATCGACGGCCTCCCCAGCGAATTTGAGATTGGGATGGAGGAAACGGAGGAGGTCAAAATCCCTCATCCGGTTGAGGGCATAAACGGGATTGTCTTCCTTGAGAATGAGGATGACCTCGGAGAGGACCCGTCCCCCGGAGAGGCGTTGCAAAAATCCCATCTTAACCGAATTTTTCATCAGATTCTGGGTATGCTTCCCGATTTGAAATCCAAGCCGCTGCTCGAATCGGATCGCCCGGAAGATCCGGGTTGGATCTTCGACAAACGAGAGGTTATGGAGTACCCGAACCACCTTTTCCTTGAGGTCCTTCATTCCTCCAAAAAAATCAATAATCTCTCCAAAGGCCTTTGGATTGAGCTGGATGGCTAAGGTATTGATCGTGAAATCGCGTCGATAGAGGTCCATTTTGATCGATCCTATCTCCACCGTCGGCAGGGCTGCAGGGGAATCGTAGATCTCCAGACGGGCCGTGGCCACATCGACCTTGAGACCATCCGGGAAAAGAATAATTGCTGTCCCAAACTTTTTGTGGGTCCGGATTCGACAGGGGACCAATCGTTCAAGCGTTTCGGCAAACCGAATTCCATCTCCTTCGACGACAATGTCGATGTCAAAATTCTCCACCCGCATGAGGAGGTCTCGAACAAATCCGCCGACGGCATAGATGGAGTATTCCAGCTCATCCCCTACCCTTCCAAACTCCTCGAGGAGACGCTGCAGCCTTTCAGGCAACCGCTCCTTCATCAGCTTTGAGATCATCTTTTTTCGAGCATGGAGGGGTTGGCTTTCCAGAGTCGCCGAATCCCGGGGGGTCTTCATCTCTTCCTGAAGGATTCGCATCACTTCTCGCATGGAGATGGCTCCCACCATTTTCCCCTCTTCGATGACGGGGAGAAGGCTCTGGTTCTGGCCGATGATCAGTTCCTGGACTCGAGAGAAAGGGGTGTGCGGAGTGGCAACGCCAAACTCAGAGCTCATGTACTCCTTCAGCGGAGATCCCTGAAGTCCGTGATGGATGGCCTTTTCAACGACCTGTTTTGAAATTAACCCGACGACCTTCTTCTCCGAGAGGACAGGGAGAATAGTCAGGTTATAGCGGGTCAGCATCTCTCCGGCCTCTTCAATGGTTCGATGAGAATCAATGGTCTTGATGGGAAAGGTCATCACATCGCTTGCCACCCTTTTGGGTCTGATCATCTCTTTCAAGGTTTTGACAAGCCGATCATAGGCCTCGGTGAGAGGAACCCCTTTCAGGGTCGCCGATGCAGCCGTTGGATGTCCTCCTCCCCCGAACTCGCTTGCGATTTCTGCGACATTCACCTCTTCGAGACGGCTTCTTCCGATCAGATAAACCCGGTCTTCCATCCGGACCAGGACAAAGAGGACATCCAGGTTTTCCATATCTTTTAACTTGTGAACCAGGATCGCAATGTCTCCGATATAGTGATCCACAGACGCCTGGGCAATCACGACATCCGTCCCATGGACATGATAACGGGTGGCAGACTGAATCAGGTCATTGAGCAAAAAGACCTGCTCGGCGGTCAACTCCTTCGTAATCATATTGGAAAGGATATTGAGGCTTGCCCCTTTCCGGACCAGATACCCCGCAGCGATGAAATCATCCTCCTTCGTCGAGGAAAAGCTGAGATTCCCGGTATCCTCATAAATGCCGAGAAGCATCACTGTGGCCTCATCCGGGGTGATGTCGATCCCTCTTTCCCGGAGGATGTTGAGCATCAGGGTGACCGTTGCTCCAACCTCACGTACAACCTCCACAGAACCCCGAAGGTCATCGGAAGAAGGAAGGTGATGATCATAGATGTGGACCTCCAGCCCGGGCTTTCCGGCAATCTCAGAAAATCTCCCGATCCGGCTCGTCTGGCGCGTATCGACCAGGATCAGACGTTCGACCTTTTGGAGGTCAATATTTTTCATCCGTTCGATTTCAAAGGCATAGAGGGTCGAGTGGATGAAGAAGTCCCGAAGGCTCCTTTCCTGTGACCCGGAGAAGACCAGAACCGCGTCTGGATAGACCTTTTTGGCTGCCAACATGGAAGCCAAGGCGTCAAAATCGGCATTGGTATGGGTGGTAATGACATCCATAACACACATCAATTATCAATGAAAAATGGTCAATTACCAATTACCAGTACAAATGGCTCACAACCCGATTCCAGTCACAGAGTTTCTCGACGCCTGATACCGTATGTTCAGTTTTTTGTCCCACTGCTAATTGCCAATTGATCATTGCTGATTTTGCATTGTTCTTTTGCTACCCTCTTGGGTGATATTTTCGATGAACCTTCTTCAGTCGATCCCCTGTGACATGGGTGTAGATCTGTGTCGTGGAAATATCCACATGGCCAAGCATCATCTGAACGGACCGAAGATCGGCTCCCCCCTCTAAAAGATGGCTCGCAAAGGAGTGCCTTAGGAGATGGGGAGTCACCCTCTTCTTGATGCCAGCCTTCTCTCCATAGCCTTTGAGGCTTTTCCAAAACCGCTGGCGGCTCATTCCCTTCCTGGACCGACCGACGAAAAGAAGGGGGCTCTCCTTTCCTTTTAAGAGACGGCTCCGAACTGTTTCGAGGTAGAGGGTGACCCATTGGATGGCTTCGCTCCCCAAAGGAACAACTCTTTCTTTCGATCCCTTCCCATAAACCAGGGTATATCCTGCCTCGAGGTTGACCTGATTCATGAGGAGTCCGGTCAACTCAGAGACCCGCATCCCGGTTGCATAAAGCATCTCAAGCATGGCACGGTCACGGATGCCCAGGGGTGTCTTTAGATCGGGCTGTTCCAGAAGAAGTTCGATCTCTCGGGAGGTCAAAATTTCAGGCAAGGCCTTGATCATTTTTGGAGATTCCAACTCCTCTGCAGGATTGGCTTCCAGAATTCCTTCAAGGACCAGAAAACGAAAAAAGGTTCGTAGGGCCACCTGGTTTCTTCCGACCGTCCTCGTCGAGAGTCCCCGGCGCCTTAAACCGAGGAGAAAGGCCCGGAGATTCAATTTATCCACTTTCGAAACATCCTCGATCCCTTTTTCCTTAAGATGATCCAGAAACCGAACGAGATCGTGGTGATAGGCCTCGATCGTATTCTCGGAGAGCCCTTTCTCAACGGTGAGATAATGAAGAAATTGATCCAACATCGTTCCGCAGGAGGTCAAAAAAAATAAAAAGCAGAGGGACAGAAGACCTCTGCTTTGATAGATTCCCTCTTCTCTTCGTTCCTCTCCTCAGAGGCCTGTATGCCCAAATCCCCCCCCTTGTCTCTGGGTGGAGGGAAGATCGTCTACTTCCTCCCAGACCGCCCGAAAAACACGAGAGATGACCAACTGGGCGACCCGATCTCCATCCTGGACCATAAAAGGCTCTTCTCCAAAATTGATCAGAAGCACACCAATCTCGCCTCGGTAATCGGCATCGATCGTTCCGGGTCCATTAACGACTCCGATTCCCTTCTGAATGGCGAGACCACTGCGAGGTCTGACCTGTCCCTCAAAGCCTTCGGGAATGGCCACTGAAACCCCCGTAGAAATGAGTTTTCGTTCCCCGGGCACAAGGGTGATTGCCTTTTCCAAAGAGGCAAAAAGATCCATTCCAGAAGCGCCCGGGGTCATGTATTGGGGCAACGGGGCGGATCGATTCTTTCTTAAACGTTTAATCTGAATGGTTACCTTTTCCATGAATCTAAAAGATTCCCCGCCAACCCGTTTCCATCCATGGGTCCAAGCATGGTGAGACAGAAATAGCGTTCATCGAAAAGCTCATGGGCCAGATGATGGACGTCTTCCTCCTTTACGGCTTCGATACCGGAAAGGATCTGCTCCACCGGGAGGTAAGAGTCAAAGTAGATCTCATTCTTTGCCAGCCGGGTCATGAGACTGTCCGAGCTTTCAAGGCTGAGAAGGAGGTTCCCTTTCAGGTGTTCTTTGGCTGTTTCCAACTCCCCGTTTTTAAATGCTTCTTTCGTGAGCCGTTTAAATTGCTTCAAAATGAGATCGATGACCTCTTGGTAGGATTCTTCGCTCGTTCCGGCATAGACTACAAACAATCCGGTATCGATATAGGCGGGAAGGTAGGAGTAGACAGAGTAGGCCAATCCCCGGTTTTCCCGGATCTCCTGAAAGAGCATGGAACTCATGCCACCCCCCAGGATCGTATTGAGCACATACGAAGTGAACCGAAGCGAGTGATTGTACGGAAGCCCTCGGGTGCCAAGACAGATATGAACCTGTTCGAGGTCCCGTTTCCGGATATTGGTTGTCGAAACCGAATCCGGTCTTAACCTCTCCAATGACTGATTAAATTTTGGAATCCGGCCAAAGGTCTCCTGGACCTGAACCACCACCTCCTGATGCTTAAGATTTCCTGCCGCACAAATGATGATACGGCAAGGGGGGTAGCTCTTCTTGAAAAACTGGTAAATCTGTTCCCGGTTAAAGGATTGGACATTCTCAGTGGTTCCACAAATCGGCAAGCCCAAGGGGTGGTTTCCCCAATAGACCCGATTGAAAAGGTCGTGGATATAGTCGTCGGGTGTATCTTCGACCATCTTGATCTCCTGAAGGATGACCATCCGTTCCTTTTCCACATCGTTTAGTTCGATGAGAGGATGGAGGAAGATATCGGAGAGAAGGTCAATTGCCAGGGGAAGGTTTCGATCGATCACCTTGGCGTAATAACAGGTATATTCCCTTCCCGTAAAAGCATTCAGTGTTCCACCGACCGAATCAATCTCCTTTGCAATGTCAAAGGCCGTCCTTCGTTCGGTTCCTTTAAAAAGGAGATGTTCGATGAAGTGAGAAATCCCATTTTCCTGGGACTGTTCATCCCTTGAACCGGTGAGGGCCCAGACCCCCGTGGAGACAGACTTGAGATAAGGAATCTCTTCCGTGATGACCTTGATTCCATTATCGAGGATGGTCTTCTGATATCCCGATGCACCCATGTTTGATTTCCCTACACTTTAACTTTTGTTTCGTTTGGTTTCTCCCTTAAGGCTGCTTTTCGACTCAATCGAATTCGGCCTTGGGGATCGATATCGATCACCTTGACAAGGACGTCATCTCCCTCCTTTAACACATCGGAGACTTCCTTGACATGTTCTTCTGCCAGTTGGGAGATGTGGATCAACCCATCCGTTCCTGAGAAGAGCTCTACTATGGCCCCGAATCCGAGAATCCTCCGCACCTTCCCCGTATAAAACCCTCCGACCTCCACTTCTTGTGTGAGCCGCTTAATCATGGCAATGGCCTTTTCAATCGACTCATAATTTGGGGACGCCAATTTGACAAGTCCGGAATCTTCGACATCCACCTTGGCCCCCGTTTGCTCGACGATGCTGCGGATCGTCTTTCCTCCCGGACCGATGATATCCCGGATCTTTTCCTGTTTTACTTGAAGGGTGACGATCCTGGGGGCATGACGGGAGAGGTCCTTGCGAGGCTCGGCAAGGGTCTCCTTCATCTTTCCAAGGATGTGAAGTCTTCCCTCCCGGGCCTGTTCGAGGACCTTTTGCATGATCTCTTTGGATATTCCTCGGATCTTGATGTCCATCTGAATTGCGGTCACTCCCTCGGCTGTCCCCGCCACTTTGAAGTCCATATCACCGATATGGTCCTCATCGCCAAGGATATCGGAGAGGATCGCCGTTTCATGTCCTTCGAGGATCAGGCCCATCGCAATACCCGCCACAGGCGCCTTAATCGGCACACCTGCGTCCATCAGGGAAAGCGTTGAACCGCAGACCGTTGCCATCGAGGAGGAACCGTTCGATTCCAAAACCTCTGAAACGATCCGGATGGTATAGGGAAAATTCTCATCCGAGGGGAGGATGGGCAGGATCGCCCGCTCTGCCAAGGCCCCATGGCCGATCTCTCTCCGGCTCGGGGATCGAAGCGGTTTGACCTCTCCAACAGAAAAGGGAGGAAAATTATAATGGAGCATAAAGGACTTATAAGTTTCCCCCAGGAGGGAGTTGATTTTCTGCTCATCCTCGGAGGTTCCAAACGTGACGATCGCGAGAACCTGAGTTTCACCTCGCGTGAAGAGAGCGGATCCGTGGGTCCGCGGAAGCAACCCAACCTCGCATGAAATCGGTCGGATCTCCGCCAGCTCTCTTTCGTCAATCCTTCGCCGTCTGTCCAAAATGAGTCTTCGGATCAATTTCCGGTCGAGATTCTCAAAAGCAACCTTGACCATTTTCTGAGAGGCTTCATCCTCAGCTCCGCATGCTTTCAGGGCGGATTGGAAGATCTCCTCCACCCTTTCCCTTCTCTTGATCTTTTCGGGAATGCGATAGGCTTCTATCAACTGTTCTCTGGCGGCTTGCTCCACCTTCGCATTCACTGTTTCATCGGGTTTCCGGATGTCATATTCCTTTGGCTTTACCCCAAGGGCTTGAGCAATCTCTCTTTGAAGATCAATGACGGGCTTGAGGGAGCGATGACCGAAGAGGATGGCCTCCAAGACCTCTTCTTCCTTAACTTCCCGTGCGCTTCCTTCCACCATGATGATGGCATCTTCACTGCCGGCCACAAAGAGGTCAATGTCACTTATCCCCAGTTCTTCGTGGGTAGGATTGAGGACAAACGCTCCATCAATCCGGCCTACCCGGGCCCCCGCAATGGGTCCACTAAAGGGGACTCCGGAAAAGGTGAGAGCGGCAGAGGCGCCGATCATGCATAAGATCGCCGGATCATTGTCCGCGTCTGCCGAAAGAACGGTCGCAATGATCTGGGTCTCATATTGAAATCCCTTTGGGAAGAGGGGTCTCAGGGGCCGGTCGGTAAACCGGGAGATCAGGATCTCATGATCGGTGGGCCTTCCTTCCCGTTTGAAGAATCCCCCGGGGATCCTCCCCGCGGCATAGGTCATCTCCTGGTAATTGACGGTAAGAGGAACGAAATCGATCCCTTCCCGTTTTTGATTTGCGGTTACGGCCGTGACCAGGACAACGGTTTCTCCGTATTGGATCAAGGCCGACCCATTGGCCTGTTTGGCCACTCTTCCTGTCTCGATGGAGAAAGGTCTTCCTCCAAAATCAACTTGTCCCTTTTTAACCATAGGATTCTTTTCACTCCTTTTAATGCCTGGGCTTCACGAAAATGAATCTCCAGAGATTATTTTCGAAGACCCAGTTGATCGATGATTTGACGATACCGATCCACTTTATGCTCCTTGAGGTAGGTCAGAAGCCTCTTCCTCTGCCCTACCAGCTTGAGGAGCCCCCTCCGGGAATGATGGTCCCGCTTATGGGACTTGAAGTGTTCCGTGAGATATCGGATGCGCTCGCTGAGCAGTGCAATCTGGACCTCGGGTGACCCGGTATCCTTTTCGTGGTTCTTGAACTGTTCGATAATCTCCCTTTTCTTCTCCAAAACAAGTGCCATACGATTCTCTCCTTTTGATGTGATCGATATTCAATCCTTTGAATGAAAGACCCTGAGAGGTCGAAAGACAACGGAGTCCGATTGCGCCCAAGGAATATCGGACTGTCTGACCTCGGATCTCAGAATGGCGACCAAACCCTCTCCTGGAGCCGTAATCTTCACCCATTTCCCTCGGTCAAAATCTGCAAGACGTTGAAGGGAAAGGTCCCGAACCAGCGTCTCCTGCCCCAAACGGACCTTTTGGACCAATGCTTGATCTCCGATCACTTCTGGAAGACTGGGCAAAGCTTCCTCTAAGGGGATCAGCCAAGGCTTGAGATCACTCGACTCCGCAGAAAGGCCCTTTAATCCCTCCCAGGATAGTGACTTCTGAATGGAAAAGAGGCCACTTTGAATTCTTCTGAGCTGGGTCAGATGAGCTCCGCATCCGATCTTTCGACCGATATCTTTGGCAAGGGCTCGAACATAGGTTCCTTTCGAACAAGAGACAAGGAATCGGACCTTAGGGAGGTCAATGGCTTTGACCTGGAGGTCAAAGATGTGGACCTCTTTTTCGGCCCGCTCGATCTCGAGTCCCTTTCTGGCCATTCGGTAAAGAGGTTCTCCTTTGATCTTAACGGCAGAGAACATGGGAGGAATCTGACGAATGCTTCCGGTAAAAGACCGGAAAACGAGTGGAAGACCCTCAGGGGTGACCTCTTCCCAAGGCATTCTCGAAACAACCTCTCCTGTAAGATCGTCGGTTGTGGTCTCTTCTCCTAATTTCAAGGTCCCTTCGTATCGTTTGGGCTCCTCGTTTAAAAAAGGGACCAATTTTGTCCCTTCGTTCAGGGCAATGGGAAGGACACCTGTGGCAAAGGGATCGAGGGTTCCCACATGGCCTGCCTTTCTAATCTTCAGCCGTCGTTTGACCTCCCGGACTACATCCAAGGAGGTGATCCCTTCCGGTTTATCCACGATTAGAAATCCATTAATCCTCATCCCGACCCTCTATCTCTGCTCTCTCTTCCTGAAGATGATGGATCAACTCCCCCATGTGAATGGCATACTCAATGGACGGATCAAATTGGAATACCAGTTCAGGGGTATACTTCAATTTCATCCGATGGCCCAGTTCTCTTCGAATATATCCCCTGGCACTGTTCAGGCCTTCCATCGACTGTCTCTTTTGCTCAGGGGTCCCGACAACGCTGTAATAAACCTTTGCCAAGCGGCAATCCTCGCTCACCGTAACCCGGGTGATGGTGATGAAACCGATGCGGGGATCCTTGATCGTCTTCACCAACATTTCGGAGATCTCTTTCCGAATGGAGTCAGCCACCCGGTCGGATCGTTTTCCTTCCATTCTCTCCTACCCCTTCATCCCGTCACACAGTTTCCTTAGGGCCTCTTCACTCCAAGGGTTCAGAGCGTGAGGATCTCAATCTCTTTTTCAATGATATCCGCCAGATACATTTTTTCAATGAAGTCGGTGATCTTGTCGAGACTCGAGTTAACGAATCGGCGATCATTTCCTACCGTGCAGATCCCAATCCGGGATCGCTGCCAGAGGTCGTTATCCCCAACCTCGGATATGGCTACATTAAACCGATGTCTGACCCGATCGATCAGTTTCCGGATCACATGACGTTTTTCCTTCAGAGAATGGGTTTCTGGAATGCGAAGGTGGAGTTGACAAATTCCAATCACCATCTTCTCTCCCCAGTCTCTGGATCCCTCCGGAAAAGATCAAGCCAGTTGAGGCCGGATCTCTTCAACCTCATAGGATTCAATGATATCTCCGGGTTTAAGGTCATTAAAATTTTCGATTCCGATCCCACATTCAAGGCCTTGACTGCAGTCCTTCGCATCATCCTTGAATCGCCTGAGCGAAGAGATGCGGCCATCATAAATGATCACATTATCCCGCAGGAGCCTGGCATGGGATCCTCTCACCACTTTTCCGTCCATCACAAGGCTTCCTGCAATCATCCCCACTTTATGGACGCTGAAGAGTTGGAGGACCTGTGCCCTTCCCAAAAACCGTTCCTTGTAGGTGGGTTCGAGCATTCCTTCCAGAGCCTTCTTGATATCGCCAATGGCATCATAAATGATCGAATACGTTCGAACATCCACTTTTTCTCGTTCGGCCAAGACTTGGGCATTCGTCACGGGTCGAACATTGAACCCGATGATGATCGCATTGGAGGCGGAGGCGAGGTTGACATCCGTCTCCGTGATTCCGCCCACTCCGCCATGAAGGATATTGACTTTGACGGCATCGGTGGAAAGCTTGGTGAGGGCCTCTCTCATGGCTTCAATGGATCCTTGAACATCGGCTTTGATAATGACGTTCAGTTCCTTGACTTCCCCCTTTTTAATTTGATCATAGAGTTCTTCAAGGGAGACCTTGCTCAACTTTGAAAGTTCCTTCTCCCTCAGTTTTTCGAGTCGATGAAGGCTGATCTGTCTGGCAGTCCGTTCGTCCGGGAGCACGATAAAGGGCTCTCCTGCCTCTGGAACGTCCGAGAAACCTACGACCTCCACAGGCGTGGCGGGATGCACGATTTCGATCTTCTGCCCTCTGTCGTTCAACATCACTCTGACTCTCCCATATTGGGACCCGGCAATAAACGCATCGCCCGCCCTGAGTGTTCCCTCTTGAACCAGGAGCGTGGCCACAGGCCCTCTTCCTCGATCCAGTTTAGCCTCAATGATTACGCCGCGGGCAGGCTTGTCCGGGTTGGAGCGAAGTTCGAGCATCTCTGCCTGGAGGAGGATCACATCCAGGAGTTCCTTGATTCCCTTCTTCTGTTTCGCCGAAACTTCTCCGAAAAGCGTTGTGCCTCCCCACTTTTCCGGAATCAACCCATAGTCCGCAAGATCCTTCATCACCTTTTCGGGATTGGCATTGGGTTTATCCATCTTGTTGATGGCTACCACGATGGGTACTTTGGCGGCCCGGGCATGGTCAATGGCCTCTTTGGTCTGAGGCATGACCCCATCATCGACAGCCACCACCAGCACAACGATATCCGTCACCTGAGCCCCTCTCGCCCGCATGGCGGTGAAGGCCTCGTGGCCAGGGGTATCGATAAAAACCACATGGCCATGGTCGAGCTCAACATCGTACGCTCCGATGTGCTGTGTAATTCCGCCTGCCTCTCCATCGACCACATGGGTCTTCCGGATGGCATCCAAAAGCATGGTCTTTCCGTGATCGACGTGGCCCATAATCGTCACCACGGGAGGCCGCGGTTTGAGCTGTTCGGGCAAATCCTCTTTCTTCTCCAGGAGATCCTGGCGCTCCAGAGAAACCTTTTCAATTTCATAGCCAAATTCACCCGCCACCAGGGAGGCGACATCCGTATCGATGCTCTGGTTGATATTGACGAGGACGCCCATTTCCATCAACTTTTTGATCAATTTCCCTCCCTTCACCCCCATCC
>Ga0315286_10004088_pt1 | contig 13935 bp, 11 predicted proteins | sample YL17G10_0_MG_FD_205038 | JGI IMG/M metagenome (GOLD analysis project Ga0315286, IMG submission 205038) | Sediment microbial communities from Yellowstone Lake, YNP, Wyoming, USA - YL17G10_0 | ecosystem: Environmental > Aquatic > Freshwater > Lake > Sediment | place: USA: Wyoming | collected... | reverse complement strand
GCACTGACGTCTATCGCTCCACCAGACTTTACTTCCAGCGTACCTATAACATGCAGCCGGAGTCCTTCAAGCAATCGCAGTGAGTGCGTGACGACACCTCCAGAGTCGATAATCATATTCCCGAGTACGGTGATAGAATCATCGGCGGTGAGTATTCCGGTAGACGTGATTCGAACACTATCGAACGTTGAAGGCGTCGTGATTGTTAGAGCGCTGTCTAGATAAAGATACTGTGTGAGTCCGCTTCCGATAAAGCTAAGCGTAAGCCACAGGATGAGCAGGATATATCTAATGGCGTTCATTTTCCACCTTCCTTTCTGACAACTTCGACACTCTTGACTGCACGGATATCTGTTCCTCCTTGATGCTGCATTGTTGCAGGTCTCAAAACAATCGGGTCTTCCTCCGTTGCCGTACCTTCTAATAGTCCCTCTACTCTTAACGATGCCCCTGTATTGAAGTTAATCTCAACTCCTGGTTCAACGATCAATGTATCGCCCGCGGGAACCCATACAGCTTCAGGAATTAGATAAGGTGACAATCTCTGATACAAGGTATCATATACCATCTCACCACACAACATCAAATTACCCAGAGGCAAGTATGGATAATAATTCACTCCAATCGTGAAAGATCCCGGTAGTATACTCGTACCCAATGCAACTCTTATCTTGTAAGTCCCCACTCGGTTAAGATGTAGCTTCTTACCCAAATAGCAGTTGGTATTAGTGTTGTCGATGATGAGATTGCCTTGTGGATCTTCGAGTCTCACAGAAAGAAGAGCATTTGCCTCAAATCCGACATTGATCATCTTACCTGTGTCGATAGCTGTAACATTCAGCAGGTAGTCGATGCGCTGCCAATCCAACGATACGGAATCATGCTTGGTCTCTCCGATGCGCATAGCAATTCTCCTGATCTCCGTCGTTGGCTGGAAGAGAAGGATTGGTCGGTCAAATCCGCCAGGTGTGGAGCCAGTTGTGTATGTCCCGACATTGGGATCATAGAGGCCCGTAACGGGATCGTACATCGAGAAGGTTATCTTTGTGTTCATGGGGACTTGTGGAATAAACGCGTTACCGTTATCATTCAGGATACCGACGATATTGTAAGGGACCGGTGCGTTCGTGATTTTGATTATGCTGCCGGTATGCGCTCGGACATCCATTGAAGTTTCAGAGAAGATGCGATGAACCGTGTGGCCGGGAGCAGTACATTTCAGTTCAGGTTTTTGAAATTGGGGAACAGGACTCTCAGTCATGATACGCACAGGTACCGTTACACACTCGTTGCTTTTGTAGCGAATTATGTTGGTACAACATCCCTTCGTCGAAAATCCCCCTTCATTATTATATCCTCCCGAAGCCAAGAATCCTTTCGGACCGTATCCGACGAATGTGGTTTGCTTGCATTGGTCGCACCCTGTTCCCCCGCAATTCCGGCACATACAATCGTCCGAAAGATTCGCTATGGCGGCACGCTGATCAGTCAGCCGAAGAGCGCTGTACCGTTCGTCTTCTGCTTTGTCACACCACGTGCATTTTCCAAAGAACTGACTCCTTATGCAGAGGCGGGCGAAATTGTTGTATTTCGCGACAGTCACATTAAGAGCATCAATAAGAATGGCAAGTTCTTTCCAAATACTATTACACGCGAAACAATCCATAGGACCAGCACGGGAGTTTAAAGCAATCATCCCACGTCTCTGTGGTTCGGCGGTCCTGTTCAGAATGAATGAGGCGATCGGAGCGAGATCACCTACGATAGAGTCGTCCAGATTAATGTAGAAGTAAATCGCGGAATCGATTGATGAACGAGTTTCTGTCCTGAGCGCCGTCAGATAATTATGGACGGTGGAGTCTTCAACGCGAGAGAAGAGGGAATCGCTGCTGATAGAATCCATCCTGACGGCAAGCCCCATGAAGAAATTGACGATGGTGGATCGAATGTCTCCTGCAAACGGACCGGGAGCGAGAATCTCGACGAGTTGAGAATTGCTAATTACTCCTGATCGAAGATCGTGCACTGTAAGATAACATTGACCGATAGGAAAACTCGGAGTAATGAGAAGGATGGTCGTGTCGTCGATAGCTGAAGGAGCAAGATTCTGGAGCGAATCTGGCTTTAGTACCGAAGTAAAGCGCACGACCACACTATGCGGATCATCACCGAATCCGCTACCAGTGATAACGAGCGATTGCCCCGGTTCAAGAGAGGAGGCAGACAGAGACTGGATCGTTTGAAACGGAATATCTGCCGTTGTAATGGTGAGCGAGTCATTGTCCACCCTGAGTTCATTGATGAGGAATAACTCCGTTCTTCCGTCACCATCCCGATCTGGTACAACGGCAAAAAGTCCGTTCAATCCCTGATACGCACACGGAGGTATGCTGTCGAGCTTGATGGTGGCATTAACCGGCAGCTTGAAGTCTGGTGTCGTGGAAGTGATTTCGAAACTTGCCATGAAGTATGCAGAATCTTGTATAGCTCCCTTAGTATCCACACCCATATCTTGAGCAAACTCGGATTCAGAATTTCGTTTGATGGAGATTATGATCGTTGAGTCGACAGCACTGGGTGGCAGTGTGAGTGTAATCCCATCTCCAAGTACTTTCCCGCCGGTTGAGTCGACGAGGTATGGAACACTCGCCTTGTGGAGCAAGATGTCTCTGAGGATGTTCAAGTCTTGAACATCAATCTTCCCATCACGGTTCAGATCACCTTTTCCCAATTCGTATGGAGATGGGGTCGGGGGTCTGACGATAGTGATATCTCTGAGCCGGAGGAGATCGAGAATATTAACTACACCATCCGGCACAAGATTACCCAGGGCATTCTCGAGAACGGGAATACTCAGGGTTGGAATGGTATCAGGCGAAAAGAATGTTTCTAAATAATTCTCATTCTCCCTTCTTACCCGATGAACCGAAGCTGAAGCACTGCCGTGAGTCGTGTTTGTTTCGTTATATGTAAGCAGGGAAGGGTAGCTTTGCGCACACAGTGATTGTGATAAAAGCAAGAAGATTGTAATAGAGCTAAGAATAATCGCTAATCGTACCATAAAAACCTCACTATTTATTTTTTAATAAAAAAATATTTTTTATCTAACGAGTAATAATTTTTTTGTCGAAACATAATCACCCGCAACCAACCGGTAGAAATAAACGCTGCTGGCAAGTGATGTTCCATCAATTCTCAAATCATACCTTCCTGCAACCTTTTGCTCATCTGTTACGGTCATCACTTCTTGCCCGAGCATGTTGTACACTTTGAGTGACACATGTGATTCCTTCGGCAGCTCGAAGTGTATCGTTGTACTTGGATTGAAGGGATTTGGGTAATTCTGGTGTAATGCAAAATCTTTTGGAATTGTTTCGTCAGTCGGTTCGACTGCATTTGGTCCTTGGATATATTTTATTGTTGTGATGTAATACAAATTATTTCCCGAAGTAATTCCTGTAACATATACATTACCTGAGCCATCCATTGTCATTCCCATTGGCTCATCAGTATTGTTACCAGCGGAACTATATTTCGTTGACCATTCCATGACTCCGTATGGGGTATATTTTATAGTAAAATAATCCCCACCTGTTGCTGTATTGTAGCTTACTCCAGCTACATAAACATACCCGAGGTTATCAACCATCAGTTTATAAGCATAGTCGTCTGAATTGCTTGTGCCATTATATCTTCTGGTCCATATCGTATCTCCACTATTGCTATATTTTATTGTAAAATAATCGAAGTTCACTGATCCTCGACTCATGCCAGTGACGAAAACATTACCCGAGCCATCCACTGCTATACTTTTTGCTACATCGTCAGAATTATTTGGTCCATTATATCTTTTTACCCATTCTTCAACGCCTGAGCTGCTATACTTGACAGTGGCATAATCTTGATATGTAGTTGTCCCGCTGCTAAATCCCGTTACATATATATTTCCAAAGCCGTCAATTGCAATCGCGGCGGGACTTTCGCCACCATTAGTAGTGCCATTGTACCGGCGTGTCCAAATTGTATCTCCAACATTGTTATACTTAATAGTTGTATAATCGCCACTAGTGCCAGAGCCATAAGTTACACCTGATACTATAACGTTTCCCGAGTTATCGAGTGCAATCGCTTGACTACGATCTCCATAAGTTGTGGGACCATTATAGAGTGATGCCCACTGCTTGATACCATCTCTGTTGTATTTTATCGTTACCATGTCATCATAAGTAACCGTGTTGTAACATTGCCCTGTTACATAAACATTACCAGAGTCATCAATGGCAAGGGCATATGGCTGATCTGATATGTTCCATGTCCCATTATACCTTACGACCCATTGCTCTTCACCTGAGTTATTATATTTAATGGTAGTGATATCATCACCTTTAACAGAATCTCGGCTGGACCCCGTGACAATGACATTACCCTCATTATCAACTTTAAGTGCAACGGGTTCATCATCATCGTTACCTGTACCGTTGTACCTTGCTACCCATTGGACAATGCCCGTACTGTTATATTTCATCGTTAGATAATCATAATCGCTGGGCAATGTTTTGCTTTTCCCCGTAACGTACGCGTTCCCCGAATTATCAACAGCAACATCTACAACTTGGTCATCAGTAAGTCCTGGACCATCATAGCGTGCAGTCCATTGTTCAGAGCCAATTTGATTGTATTTAATGGTAAGTAAATCTATTGTGTTTTGTGTGCTGTTTCCTGTAACATAAACATTGCCGGATTTATCTACGGTAATTGCACACGCATCATCATTTGAAGCGGCACCGTCATATAATGTTTTCCATTGCTCGACACCGTTAGTGTTGTATTTAATTGTTGCGTAATTATGCCCTGAATCGGATGTCGACTTCCAACCAGTGATATAAATATTACCTAAAGTGTCAAGGCTGATAGCTTTGGCAACAGCAGCGTAAGTACTGCCACTGTCTACTCGTGCAGACCATTGCTTAACACCGGCACTATTATATTTTAAAGTAAAAATATTTACACTATTCGAAGCAGAGTAACTATAACCTGTCACGAAAACATTTCCAGATTTATCGCACCCTATGTCGTATGGACCATCATGCATATTTGCAGGTCCATTATAAGTCATTACCCACTGTTGGGCACCTGCGCTATTATATTTTACTGTTGCAAAATCGGGATATCCAGATGAGGTATAAGTTTCGCCAGTCACATAAACGTTACCACTGCTGTCAACTGCGACTGCTGAGGGACGATCTTCACCATTTGTCGCACCATTATTGTATCTCGGCGCCCATTGTTGAATTCCGGTACTATTATATTTGATCGTTACATAATCAGAATTAGTAGTAGAACCAGTACTTGATCCGATTACATAAACGTTACCTGATCGATCTACGGTAAGTTTTCGAGCATAGTCGCTCTTATTTGCAGGACCGTTATAACGTCTTGTCCATACTGTGTCACCGGAGCTATTATATTTTATTGTTCCAATATCGCAATAGCCTGATAAAGGAAATGCATCGCCAATTACGAAAGTATTGCCAGAATTATCTACCGCTATGTCGAGGGCGTAGCTTCCCGATGTTGAGGGAAAAGTGTGATGCTTTACCCATACCTGTTCACCCGCACTGCTGTATTTAATTGTTGTGAATTGAGATTTACCGGTTGCATCGTACGTGCCACCAGTTATATAAATATTGTTCCATTTATCTATCGCAATTGCCCTCACATCATCCTCACTGTTTCCGGGACCATTGTAGGTTCTTAACCAAACTTGATTTCCAGATCGGTCGTATTTTATTGTACAGAAATCCTGGCCGTTTTGTAGGTTAAATATATTACCCGTGACGTATGTGTTTTCAGAATCATCTACCGCGATGTCGTACGCCTCATCATCTTGTGCTAAGAGGCCAGAAACGTAGGTTCTTATCCATGCAGTATCTACACTCCCAAGTGGATTATAAATTTGTGTTTGTGGAAATGCTTGGCTTATCATCGTTAAGAGGATGATTATAAAAAAAACATTAATAATGAATTTCATGACAAATCCCTTTCTTTGAAGTTGTTTTGTTATTGATTATAATTTATTCAAATGATTTTTTCATCTCCGTATACTCTCCGGCACGTAAGCGATAGAAATATACCCCACTTGCGAGATATGTTCCATCAATTCTTAAATCATATCGTCCTGCAACCTTTTGCTCATCCAAAACCGTCATCACTTCTTGCCCGAGCATATTGTATAATTTTAGTGTTACATGTGATTCTTTGGGAAGCTCGAAGTTAATCTTTGTGCTTGGATTGAAGAGATTTGGGCTTGCAAAGAAGTAGTAAAGCTGGAAATAAGCATCAACAATAAAATGCTGAGCGATAGTTGTTTTATCATAAAAAATCCCCTCACTAAATTATTTTAAATGAAAAAGAAGCACAGATAGAATTATTCAGCTGTGTTTCATTGAATTAACAAGATCATTTTTAAAAAATAGGAGCCAATTGTATCTTTATTTTTCGTTCTCATAACTATTCTAATTTAAACTTCTTCATGGATGGTAAGAACTACCCGTTTGCTTCGGGTGGCGGCTGTTCGATTATTATCCACAGCCGCATTTTAATGATGCTTGAATATAAGAGACATTTAAATGAAAATCAAAGAACTAATCCAGATGGTTTTATCCAAAATATAAGATTCTGATCGTGAGATAAGGAAATAGCCCCCTTTGTAAAATTATCAACAAAAATGGAGTCTATTCACCATGTTTTCTTGGTATGTATTCAACCTCTGGCTTTATTAGTTCGGTATACGATCCATCCCAACTTTTATAAAATATTCCTCTCAACGTTTTTGTAATGATTTGGTTTTTAACTGCAATCCCAAGGTTTCGCGATGTATAAAAATAACTTTTCTCCCAGTTGCTTGTCCCGATCCAACAAGCAGAACTATCGATGATGAGAAATTTACAATGCTCAACTCTTGCGAAAGGAATGTAGCCACCAGACCATTCCGGTATCGAGTTGAATTTTATTTGGATGTTCGGAACAAGCGAAAGACTTTTTAAAAAATCAACTGTTGGATGGCTTTTTGACCAGTCGGCAACGATCATTTTTACTTTTAAACCGCGAACTGCAGCACGGCGGAGCGCATTATCAAGAACATGGTAGAAACTCTTGCCTCTTGCCACAGGTGAATATGTAAGAAATTGACACATGACTTCGCTCTTTGCATTATCTATCATCGCAACGATGTGGCTTTCGTCCCATAACGTTGAATCTATGATCATTCCTTTAGGACTCATTGTCGGCACAATTGTCATCTCTTCTCCATTGCTCCCATGCACCGTCTCAGGCAATTGGTAACTTTTAAATTGAATTAATTTACTTATTTCGGCAGGATCATTTTTTTCTGCAAGTTGCCAATCAAGGTCGAAAATATCTTGATAGATTTTAACTGCGTTTTTATCTCGGATGCGTACACCAATCTCATGTATATGTTTGAGTGCCCGCCAGTCGAAGTTCTGGCTTCCAAGGAATATCTCTTCACCGTCAACGATGAAATATTTTGCATGTTGAATACCACCGGATAATTTACCAAAGTCGATAATTCTTGTGGTGATGTTTTTTTGTTTAGCAAGCATATCCACTGTCTCGGGATATGTTTTGTACATTCGGGAATCTACGATGAGCCGTACTTTTACACCACGTTCGCCAACTTTAATAATTGAATTGAGAATATCTTCAAGTGGCTCACCTTTCTGATTTGATATATAGAACTGTTCGATGTCGAGTGATGACTTAACATTATCGATCATTTCCAGCCAGACTTCATACGTATTTCGAATATCTGGATTATCAAGGTTAGTCTCGATGGGTATACTTTCAACAATCTCGAAATATTGATCACCTCGTTCTTGGCTGAATGAAGGGAAGATAAATCCGAAAATGAATAGAAAAATAACAAACTTTTTCATCTGGTATATTTTTATGTTATTATAAAAACAAAAATTAGACTCATGATTATACATAATCTTGATGTATTTTTCAATATGTAAGGATGAATAAATATCAGCAAGAATCACATTGTGGGGCTATTGTTGGATTTGTTTAAATATTTTGATGTTTCTTAGTAGAAGGGGAAATATCAATTTCCCTTGCCTCTCATCATAAATTTCACTAAATTTATATTGTTTCATTCAGAAACCTATCAATTATTATCAATTTCAAGGATTTTCTGTGGCATTAGCTCAAAGGTTAACATATTCTTTTAAACAAAGCGAGATCGAACACAAATGGTATCTCGTTGATGCTGAAGGGCAAACGCTTGGTCGGGTTGCAAGTCGTGTTGCACATATACTTCGTGGAAAACATAAACCCATATTCACAACAAATGTTGATTGCGGTGATTTTGTCGTAGTAGTGAACGCAGATAAGGTAAAGATCACGGGTAAACGCGCCGAGTTAAAAACATACTTCCATCATACACTTTACCCTGGAGGCGCAACCGTGGAATCGTACAAAGAATTGATGAAGACGAATCCGGAAAGAGTTTTTATGCATGCGGTGAAAGGCATGATTCCACACAATCGGCTCGGGGCACAGATCATTAAGAAATTAAAAGTTTATCGCGGAACAGAACATCCGCACAAGGCACAAAAGCCCGAAACAATAAAAATATAATTTCTAATTTCATCCCGCTAGGGCGGGATCGAACTTCGAACCTTAAAAGGAAACTAAATGGTACATCATCAAAAAATAGCAGTCGGAAGAAGAAAGACATCGGTAGCTCGCGTGATAGTGAAACCCGGTTCGGGTGAAGTAAAAGTGAACGATAAAAAGTTGGAACAGTATTTTTCTATCGATACACTGAAGAATGAAGTTCTCCTGCCATTTACAGTAACGGAGACAACAGGCAAATATGACGTTGAAGCAAACGTTAACGGCGGTGGTCCTTCGGGACAAGCCGGTGCAGTGAAACTTGGTATCTCACGTGCCTTGGTCGAGATGAACAACGAGCTTCGCTCGAAACTTCGTGAACACGATTTACTAACGCGTGACTCGCGCATGGTTGAGCGTAAAAAGTACGGACAGAAGAAAGCCCGGAAGAGATTCCAATTCAGTAAGCGATAAGACTGCGATGTGCGATTTGAGATATGAGTAAACACATCGATCTGAAATCGCAAATAAAAAATACGAAATAAATCATACATACTCTCCGATTTTACTGGAAGTGTTCCGTTATTTCACGAGGTGAAATAACGGGATCCCAGCGGAAGATGACGAGGGTAGAAGAACTAACTAACATAGGAGTTATTAAATGCCACAAATCGAATTAACCGATCTTCTTGATGCTGGTGCACATTTCGGTCACCTCACCCGCCGTTGGAATCCCAAAATGAAACCGTTTATTTTCATGGAGCGAAACGGTATTCACATTATCGACCTAAAGAAAACAAGAGAATTGCTGGAAGGAGCTTGCGATGCAATCACCAAAATAGTTGGTGAAGGCAAGCGTATCCTTTTTGTCGGAACGAAGAATCAAGCATCGCAGGTAATCGAAGACGAAGCGCGACGCTGTGGTCAGTTCTTTGTTTGCCAGCGCTGGCTTGGCGGAATGCTGACCAACTTTAGCACGATTCGTAAAAGCGTGAAGCGGCTGACGAACATTGAGAAGATGGAAACGGATGGAACATATGATAAGATTACGAAGAAAGAAACTTTAGTTCTTGACCGTGAGAAGGAGAAGCTTTCCGATGTTCTTTCAGGTGTTGTTGAGATGACACGGTTACCTGGAGCACTCTTTGTTGTAGATATTAAGAAAGAAGAAATCTCTGTGAAAGAAGCAAAACGACTTGGAATACCTGTGTTTGCTATCGTTGATACGAATTGCGATCCAACAACGATCGATTATCCGATTCCGGCAAATGACGATGCGATCAAATCGATTCAAATAATTACAAAGCTGGTTGCCGATGCTGTGCTTGAAGGAGTTGAAAGAGCAACGGCTCATCTTGAAGGTGCCGAGAAAAAAGAGGTGAGAGATAAAAAAGAAAGAACTAAAGATTTCAATATCAAAACTCAGAAAGACGAGAATTAAGTTATGGAAATTACCGCTGAAAATGTAAAAGAACTGCGTGATAAAACCGGTGCAGGGATGATGGATTGCAAGAAGGCACTGGTTGAGACAAGCGGTGACATGGAAAAGGCGATTGATTATTTGCGGAAGAAAGGTGCAGCTACTGCCGAGAAACGAGCCGACCGGGCAACAAATCAGGGTTTAGTGGAAGCGTATATCCATGCTGGTGGCAGAATCGGCTCGATGGTTGAAGTTAATTGTGAAACAGATTTCGTTGCAAAGACAGATGATTTTAAATTGCTTTCAAGAGAAGTTGCAATGCAGATTGCGGCGATGAATCCTCTTTACATATCAAAAGATGATGTTAGCAAAGAAACAATCGACCATGAGATGGAAATATATCAGACCCAAGCACGCAACGAGAAGAAGCCAGAGCAGGTTATTGAGCGCATTGCGGCAGGCAAATTGGATAAGTATTATCAGGAATTTTGTTTGCTCGAGCAAACATACATCAAAGATTCGGGCAAGACGATTAAAGACCTGCTGCTCGATATGATTACGAAGACAGGTGAGAAGATTTCTATCCGCCGCTTCAAGCGTTTCCATCTCGGAGAAAGGTCATAAAGAATATCTAACAAGGTCTCAAAATGTTGAGACCTTGTTAGATATATAGGTGACGTATGAAGACAAAAATGAAATACAAGCGAATCCTTCTAAAGGTCAGTGGAGAAGCGTTGATGGGTGAGAAGGATTTCGGAATTGATTCCAAAGTACTTGGGCGTTATGCTGAAGAGATCGCAGAGCTGCAGAATGCTGGTATCGAGATTGGAATTGTAATTGGCGGCGGCAACATCTATCGCGGGGTAGAAAATTCGTCCGACGGCGTCGATAAAGTTACGGGAGATCAGATGGGAATGCTTGCCACAATCATTAACGGTTTAGCCATGCAAAGCGCACTTGAACATCGTGGTGTCTTCACACGGCTGCTAAGTCCGTTAAAGATGGAAGAGATCGCAGAGCCGTTCATTCGACGACGAGCAATCCGCCATTTGGAAAAAGGCAGAGTAGTAATCTTTGGCGCCGGCACCGGCAATCCATATTTCACAACCGATACAGCCGCTGCACTTCGTGCCGTTGAAATTAATGCTGATGTAATTCTCAAAGGAACTCGCGTTGATGGTGTTTATGATTCTGATCCGGAAAACAATCCAAGTGCATTCAAGTTCCAGGAGATCTCATACAAAGACGTTCTGCACAAAGATTTGCAAGTAATGGACCTAACAGCGATCACTCTTTGTAAAGAAAACAAAATGCCGATAGTCGTGTTCAATATGAATGTTCCGGGAAATCTCAAACGTCTGGTGAAGGGAGAATCCATTGGCACAATTGTATCGACCGTAAATAATTCGGGGGCTCACAAATAACGTTCTTTTTTTTCTCATACCCTTGAACAATATGAAAGGAAGAGTATGGTTAAAGATATATTAAAACAAACTGAAGATAAGATGCATAAAGCAGTGGAGGTTGTTCGTCAGGAATTTGTGAAGATACGAACAGGCAAAGCAACAACAGCGCTGCTTGATGGTGTCAAAGTCGATTATTATGGCTCTATGATGCCTCTTTCCCAGGTGGCGAATGTAAGTGTGAAAGACATTCACACAATCTCGGTGCAGCCGTGGGATAAAAATATGGTATCACCAATCGAGAAAGCAATAATCGCGGCGAACTTGGGATTCAATCCGATCGCAGATGCAAATGGGATTCGCGTTCCAATTCCACCTTTAAACGAAGAGCGCCGCAAGGAGCTGGTAAAACTGGTTAAGAAGTTTGCTGAAGACGGTAAGATCGCCATCCGTAATATCCGTCGCGATGCAATCGAGCATCTAAAAAAATCTGAAAAGGCAGAACATTTTTCGGAAGATGAGCGCAAGCGTGGAGAAACGGAAGTGCAGAAGATGACGGACAAATTTATTAAAGATGTTGATGGGCTTGTAGTGCTAAAGGAAAAAGAGATCATGGAAGTCTAAAGTAAATGAGTATGAACGATAAGTATTGACAATATTGCCGGTTCAAGATTTTGAATCGGCATTTTTATTCTGCTTATGATTATGTAACTTTTAGATACTGGAGTTCGTAAGCAAGAATAGAGACAATTGAAGAAAAATGATGGAATCAAATGGAATAGCGCGTAGATTGTATAAATCCCGTAGGAATCGGGTGATCGACGGTGTTTGCGGCGGTATTGCCGAATATTTCGATGTCGATACTACATTAGTTCGCCTACTGTGGGTGCTTATTACGCTGCTCGGTGGATCGGGGTTTATTCTCTACATAGTTGCAATGATCATAATGCCTGTGAATCCGGAACATCTTGCAATGCCACAATCGACTTCTTCAAGTCAAAATGGACCGACGGACCGAAAACGTTTCTTTGGTGTTATGCTTATTCTTATCGGTGCATTTATTCTTATGATGAACGTTGGCTGGTTCTGGGAATTTGGCTGGTGGTCATTTTCACACAAAGTTATGCTTCCTGCTCTGTTAATCTTGTTAGGCGGATTTTTCATTTACCTGCATACATCCAAGAAAGCGGAAGTTCAAACACAGGCGGGCGGTGCCGCCTCCGATTATGTACCGCCTCAGGTTTCACCTGTAAAAGAATTGCGCCGCTCCAAGTCGAATAGAAAGTTGTTTGGTGTGTGTAGCGGTCTTGCAAAATATTTTGATATCGATCCAACTATCGTCCGTTTTGTCTTCGTTTTTCTTGTGCTGCTTTCGTTTGGCTGGGGGTTAATTTTATATATCATTCTTGGTATTGTAATGCCCGAAGAAAAACTTAATCCTACTTCTAATTAAGGAGAATATGATGAGTAACAACACTGTCAAGATATCATGGTTCGGCATCATACTAATCATCGTTGGCGTGGTGATGCTGCTGGATAAGTTTCAAGTAATCAATATTTCGTTCTCCTCAATATTCTGGCCCCTGATGATGTTAGTGGGGATTATCGCAGTAGGCAGAGGATACAATCAAAACCGGCGCGGTAAAATATTTTGGGGCACGGTGCTTTTTATGTACGCGTTATTTTTCTTTCTGCGCTCATCCGATTACTTTGAGGTGTATTCACACACATTCTTTCCGGCAACATTTTTAATTTTCGGGATAGCATTCTTCATGATGTATCTAAGCAATATGAAAGATTGGCCCCTACTGATTCCAGCAGTTGTCCTAGCAGCAGTTGGTTCACTCTTTATTCTAAATGAATACGGATATATATATGATTGGGAAGTTTGGGATGTAATCCGATTGTACTGGCCCGTGATTCTGATACTCTTCGGTGTTGCAATACTGCTGCGGCGGAGATACGCTGTAAATTCTAATAAACCTGTATCAGTCACTGTACCGCCGCCTGATGTTGGTTCGTAACCGGGAGATGAGAGAACGGTGGTGATGTTTTTTCTGATTGCAGCGGCGGCGGCAAGTATTCTTTATACTCATCTTTTCACTAAGTGATCACCTTGTGACAAAAATTGGTTGGGAGAAGGTTCCGAAGTAACGTTCGAGCTATGTGCAGTCGCGGCTTCAAAGATGATTCTGTTGTCGGTCGGCAAGATCGATAAGGAATCGTCAAAATGCCAGACTTACGACTACACCAGCTATTGCATATAGCCATTGTTAGCGGTTGGCGTTTTTGTCAAACAAGTTTAAATTTAATTGGTGACGTGTCACTAATTCGGGTAATTACCTTTCTAGCTTCTAAGTCAAGTTTTACCCATTCCATATGCCATTCAATTGAACCTTCAAAAAGTGTTTTATTCCTTTTGAAATCTTCGGTTATTGTCTTTAAAATCTCGGAATGAGTTGATTCTCCTTTTAC
>Ga0315286_10004086_pt1 | contig 13936 bp, 16 predicted proteins | sample YL17G10_0_MG_FD_205038 | JGI IMG/M metagenome (GOLD analysis project Ga0315286, IMG submission 205038) | Sediment microbial communities from Yellowstone Lake, YNP, Wyoming, USA - YL17G10_0 | ecosystem: Environmental > Aquatic > Freshwater > Lake > Sediment | place: USA: Wyoming | collected... | reverse complement strand
GAAACCTTTAATTAAATCACCGTTGTGCAAGCTGAGAAGAATCAATGGAGGTCACACTTCATTGATTTTTCTCTAAATTTAAAAGTAGCAACTTTTAATCGGAGATACTGATAAAACAACAACCTTTTTAAACCTAGAAAATACTCTTTTCTACAGGTAGGATAGCGGCTTAACAGCAGGTAGGGCCTATCATCAACCATGTCTGAAAGGACAGGTTTGTGCTGGTTCTGCTTAGGAAAGTCCGCCCACCCGAGAAAAGGTGACCATTGAACATTAAATAGATGGCTGGCGAAAGCCAGGGCAACGGCTCAGAAACGAGACCACCAATAGTTAGATATGACGGTGTGAAGCTTTTTGGTAACAATAAGCAATTAACCACCAGATCACTTGAGCTATTGGAAAGGGTGAAACGGCGAGCCCTCACTGGTGCAAGTCCTTTGCGACGCTCAGTAGAATGTTAAGCACAACTTGCCCATGAGTTTTAGGGAAGAAGAACAGGAAGTGCAAGGCTTTTGCGCAGCAAAATGCCTGCCCTTTTTGCCAGCTTTTTCCTAAAAAGCTGGTGGAGGTTGACAGAAGGCGGCTTATAACTATCCTACCTACTTTTTAAAAAGATATAAATAAGATAAAAGTAATCTTCTGAATTATGTGCTATAGTAAGGAAGTTCAGCTAATCACAGGAAGCGTGATTATCCTGTCAAGTGTTTTTTATTACTTCACCTACTCATTGAAATTCAGACAGAAAAGAAATGGCTAAAGCCTTTCCTTAACCAGGTGATTCTTGTTTTCCTTTGCATAGGATTTCATCAATTCTTTGAGTTTCTCTCCCTAGCCACTAATAGCCAGATTATTTACAAAATAGGTTTAGTTATATCTATTTCCTCGATGTATTTCATGCTTCGCTCATTGGAAATCTTGACTAACAAGAGTTTTTACAGCCAGGCATCTTTAGTTTTCATATTCCTTGTGGCTTTGCATTCATTCTTGTCAGTTATGAATTTTGAGGGTGTGAGCTTTTATGTGCGCCACTATTCAACATTCATCTGGGCTTCTGTATGGATGCTATTGTTCATTTATTGGCATGTATGCGCTTTTAATGCAAGAGCTGGAATAAAGAATGATGCCTCAAGAAAAACAATGCTATTATATCTCCTTGCAATGGCAGATTTGTCTTTTATACTTAGCGCGCTCTATGTTATTTACGGCTATTTAACTTTCGGGGTTAATGTATGCTATGACAGCCCTTCCATATGGTGCACTTTCTTTGTCATCCAGATGTTCTTTGTTCCAGTATTCTTATCATTATTACCTGAAATTTTCTTAAGACCCGATAAGCATGAAAAATCAAAAGCCAAAAAAACAATTATCCGCATCCTGCTAACCATTCTAATCTTTATTATCTTAGCCTTGAGTCTGCCGTTTTTCCACTGCCTAACCTGGAAGTTCGTTTTCCCGTAATCTTTTTAAACACCCGCTTCCTCCTTGTTTTCATGGCAAAACAGGACAAGATTCAGATGCCCAGCTCTGGTGCTGGGATTATGAGGTATTTTGATGATTACAAGTCAAAGATAGAGTTTAAGCCAGAGCATGTTGTGATTTTCGCAGTCCTAGTCATAATAATCATTATTGTTCTTTACCTTACTGGTAGTCCTTAAGTTTATGAGGTGTCTTTGAAATGTTTCCCGGAATGAATCCTAGGGATATGCGCATGGCTATGAAGAAGCTAGGCATAAACCAAGAGGAGCTAGATGCAAAAGAAGTTATCATCCGCCTAGAGGACAGGGAGATTGTCATTTCTAATCCTAGCATCACCAAGGTTGACATGAAAGGCAATGTTAGCTATCAGATAAGCGGCGAAGAGAGTGAGAGAAGCCTTGGCTCTGAGCCAGACATCAGTGATGAAGATATTGAAACAGTTGCTGAGCAGGCTGGCGTTAGCAAAGATCAGGCAGAGCAGGCTATCAAGGATTCTAAAGGCGACCTTGCAGATGCAATTCTTAAGCTGAAGCAGTAATTTAATTGTTCTTCCTGAGATTATAAGGGATTATAAAATCCTTTTCCAATACTACCTTTGGTTTCTGTCTGCCCGTTCTTATTGAATACCCAAAAGATATCTCTTCTTTATCCTCCATAGTATATTCTCTGTTATACATGCCAAACATAACATTTAATGATTTCATGGACGGCATCAATCTTTCCAAATAATCAACATCTATCTCAGCGTTTCCTCCTTGTTCAAGAATCTCTTTTTTTACAGAAGCAAAGTATGTTCTATCTTTCTTTTGTAGGGCTTCCTCAAACAAGTCGTAGAACATTATCGTCCCGTATTGATGCATAATTTCTTCCAAACCATTCTCATTAAAATCAAGATTTGCTTTATTTTGTTCTATTCTTTCTAAAAAAGAACTATCCCTTTGTGATATGAAATCAACGGTTTTTTTGGTAAAAAGAAAATCCCCAATATAATCACACCCAGGCATTGTATGTTTTTGTTCTTTTGTATTTCCCACTGACATACGCAGGATAATGTAATCAAGAGCAATTTCATTGATCAGATTTTTTAGTTTCTCAGCCATTTTTTTTTTCACCTTATAATTTATAGAAATAGTAAGCCATAACTCATTAAAATACCCTCTCATGAAAAAACCGAAGAAATACCATAATATCCGGAAATTCTAACAATTAAGGCGAAGGTTTTCCGGACGAACTGCTAGCAGATGAAGGTATAGGTGGTGCATTAGTAACTGGGGCTGACTTTCTTTTAGGCGGAGGAATAGTTACCCATAACCTTCCGGCATTATCATAAAAATTTATTCTCCTAATTTGGTAAACTCCACTCTTACTAGGGCTTATCCTTGTTCTTGTTCTTCCCTTTAAAACGCCGTAATTAACAGAAATTTCCAAGTCGATTCTCTTATTCTTAGTTGTAATCTTATAAGAGAAAGGAGAGCCAGAAGGTGCCGGAGATAGTATGCCTGAATTTTTGTATAAAGGCATTTTAGGTGTTACTGCGCTCTTTGGATCATAGTTAACTTCATCAAGATCAAATTTGCCCTTACTCACTTCAATAACCTTAATTTCAAATTCTCCTGCATTAGCAGTTTGCACAAGGCCATCTAGGCTTGAGCCTTTTTTAGTTACCGATAATCTCGCCCCTAGAAATTCATTTTTTATATGGTTCATGCCACCAGTACGAATATATGATCTTATAGTGTATGACCCTAAAATTATTCCGGTTTTTTTTATGTTGTTGTTATACGTAGGCATTTTATACATGTTGAGACGTTCAACTTTATAAATATTCCTATTTTTAACTACCTAAAAGTAGTATCATACATGAGTTAAGTGTCTAGACACAAACATTTATATACTTTCTTGCTTATACTTATTGAGGGATTATGGAGGAGTTTCAGGTTCTTAGGGATAAGGCTTTGCAGAAGATAAGGATAGCTGACCATATGCTGTTCATGACCTACCCTGTGGTCAAGGATCCTAAGCTGCTCCTGGCTATTATAGAGAACATCTTTGTAAGCCTTGACTCGGGCATTGGAGCCTTGCTCCACCACGAGCGGCTTTTCAAGAAAATACCTGCCTTTAACGACACTTTCCCTTCAAGGCTTGAAATGTTCAGGAGCAGGATGGTCCCAAAATACAGCTTTAGCAGGAATCAGATTAACCTAGTGACAGATGTCAAGAGCATATTGTCAGAGCATAAGAACAGCCCAGTATCATTTATAAGAAAGGATAAGTTTGTTATTTGCTCTCCCAGTTATAGCATCAAGACCGTCGATATAAACCTAGTCAAGAAGTACATTTTTGAAACCAAAATTTTTCTTAACCAGATAAACAAGATAGTGAGCGAGAATGAAAGAATCTTTATACGAAGCCAAGGATGAACTGAAAAGGGTAGACCACCAGATTTATGTGAGCCTGAAATACACCAGGACAGTTGATGTGCTCATGAACTGCATAGGCAGGATGATAGAGGCATACAACTGCTTAATAAACTCCCTGCTCAAATATGTTGTAGAAAAGAAAATAAGAAAAGAAGAATACATACCAACTACTCCGCTTGAAAGAGGAGAGCTTACCAAGGAGCTCTTTAAGGACGAGATTGTACAGAAGAACATGGAGATGTATTTCCTCCTAAGAAAGATTCATAAGACCAACCCGAAAAAAGAGCAGGAGTTCAGAAGGCATGTTACCTTAAGGATCATAATTGATGATAAGGAGGTATCGGTTGATATTGACAAGGCAACAGAATATTATAATATGCTAAAAGAATTTTATGAATGGATTGACGTAAAAATTAATGAAGCCTAACTGTTTAACAATATAAAAAAGAGGTGTTTTTGTGAGCAGGTACATCTGCGTTACCAGCGGAAAAGGAGGAGTAGGGAATACTACTGCTGCCATAAGCCTAGCCCATGTTATGAGCAAGCACAAAAAAACCCTTCTGGTGGATGCAAACCTCACCACTCCTAATGTTAATGTTCATCTCGGCGCTCCAATCCTGAGCAAAACCCTTAGCCACGTGCTAAGAAACCAAGCTTCAATATACCAGGCAATCTATAAGCACGAATCAGGGCTTAGGATTCTTCCGAGCATAAGCACATTAGAAGACTTGAAAAAAATAAAATACGACAGATTAAGAGAAACCCTGAGAAGCCTTGAAGGAGAAGCAGACATAATCATGCTTGACAGCGCAACTGGCCTGGGGAGAGATGCTATCAGCGCAATAGAAACCTGTGATGAGGTACTCATAATTACTAATCCTGAGCTCAGTTCTGTGCTTGACACCCAGAAAACCATCCAGGTGGCTCATGAGCTTGGAAAGACAATTCTCGGAGTCGTGGTTAACAAAGCAGGAGAGCATGCCCATGAAATGAAAATCAGCGAAGTTGAAAAACTATTAGACCTTCCAGTAATCGGAGTAATACCCTATGATGATAATGTGAGAAAAGCTGTTAAGCTACATCATCCAGTAACTTACGCTCATCCAAAAACCAAGGCAAGCAGAAGTTTTGAGGAAGTGGCTGGCCTCATACTTGGAAGAAAATATTTTGAAATCTACAACAAGAAGAGCAGAAGCCTGCAGGACTATGTTCTTAAAAAGCTGGGCTTAATCTGAAGATCTAATCTAAATATTTATAAGCCGCCCAAAATTCTCTCTCAACATGATACCCTGTTGCGCAATCACTGACAAAGGGATTGAAAAAATAGCCTTGCTTGAGCTAGATGAGATAATAAAGGCAAAAGGCACTTCAGAAGAATGCGTTGCGCTGTTCGAGTGCAAGGATTATGACCAACTCCTGACCTTCTGCTACAAATCGCAGAGTATAAAGAGAGCTCTTGTTCTGTTTAGCTCCTTCACTTTCAAAAACCACGATGAACTTATCTCAAAAGCAGCAAAAAGCCTGAATAAAATTAAGCTAAAGGAATGGTTTGGCAAGGAAAATACTTTCATGGTAGAATGCGAACGCATTGGAGAGCATGATTTCGGAAGCCAGACAATAGAGGAAGATGTGGGTGAAAAAGTAATTGAGCAAGTAAAGCAGGAACTCGGCTTTAAGCCAAAAGCCAGCATGAAATCTCCTGATACAAGGATTTATGTTTTCATAAACAATAACAAAGCATATGCAGGCATTGACTTCGCAGGCAGGGATCTAAGCAAAAGAAATTACAGGATCTTTAGTGCTCCAGGAATTATTAATGCCAATCTTGCCTATGCTCTAGTCAGATTGAGCAGTTATTCTCATGAAAAAAAGCAAAAATTCGTTGATGTTTTCTGCAAATCAGGAGTTGTTGGCATAGAAGCAGCACTTTATGCAGCCAACCTGAGTGTTAATTATTATGCAAAGGATTTTGCCTTTAAGAAACTAAAGCCATTTGCAAAAAAGGACTGGGAAGCATTCTTCAAGAGCATTGATGCAAAGGCAAAGCTTGAAAAAATCGATATAACTGGCTCAGACCCGATGCTAAGAAACCTTGAAGCCTCAAAAAAGAATGCTAAACTAGCAGGAGTGGATAAGCTCATCAATTTCTCAAAAGTGGATATTGAGTGGCTTGACACAAAGAAAGATGAGAAAAGCGTTGATATTGTTGCTTCAAGGATACCCTGCCCTAGCAAGCGCATCCGAGAGCTAGAGGTAAGAAAGCTTTACAAGGAATTATTCTACCAGCTAGAGTTTGTTATGAAAAAAGCAGGAAAACTAGCTTTGCTCACAGAGAACACCAGCTTGCTCAAAGAGATGATAACAAAAGATTTCCGATTAGCCAAGGAAGACGAGCTCTGGGCTGGAGAGCAAAAATATCAATTTGCGCTGCTTGAGAAGATATAACTTTCACAATGCTTTTATATAACCTGTCAGATTAATTGTTAAAGAAATAACATAGCGGGGTGTTTGTATGTGCGACATGTGTTCTTCCCCAGAAAAGGCCTATAAGATTGAAGTTGAGGGCAGCATACTCAACGTATGCGAGAAATGCGCATCCTTTGGCAAAGTAGTAAGAAAGATAAGACCTGAGATGCCTGAGAAAAAACAGAAGCAAGTACAAAAAGCAGCTGAAAAGCTAGCAGAGGAAAAGGCAAAGAAAGAAACAGAGACTGTGCAGATAATCACTCCTAATTATTCTTTAATCATTAGAAAAGCAAGGGAAAAACTGGGCTTGAAACAAGAGGAACTGGCAAAGAAGATTGCAGAGAAGGAAAGTGTGATTCACAAGCTGGAATCAGGAAGCATAATCCCAGCCATCCCCTTGGCAAGGAAGCTTGAGAAGTTCCTAAGAATATCCCTGGTAGAAACAATTGAAGTTGACTCTCCTGAAACCAGCGATAGGAGAAGCAGCTCTGAAGGGCTTACCCTGGGAGACTTGATAAGAATAAAATAATCAAGTGCAAATTTCTGTTCTTGTCTCGTTTGATTGATATTCTGAGCAAAGGATATTTGAAAGATTCTCTTTGCCGATCAAGCCAGGATAGACTTTATTATTAATCACAAGAGTTGGGTAGCTCTTCACATCATAAATTCCCTCCAGCATGCTAATGAGTGGCTCTGTCTGAGAGAACTGGTCATCAAATGAGAAGATTAGCAAATTATCCTCAAAGGTTGATTTATAGTAATTCAATATAGTTGCCTGATTGTCACAGGTTGGGCAAACTTTATTGTTTGAGAAGAAATACAGTATGGTAACAAAATCAGAGGAATTCGGGCAGGCTTTTTTGAAATTCCTGGCAATAGCCCAGAAGTTTATCTGGGAAAGCACATATTGCCTTTTCAAGGTGTCAAAGTTCTCTGTCTTGACTTCTGATTGCTTGCTATAGGAATCCAATCTTTCCCTGTTATTCTCTAACTCAGCGATATATTTGTTAAAAAGAAACTGGAAAGCGCTGCAACTGTTGTTGACTGTATCTCCTTTGAGAAGCTCGTACTGGAGCTGGAGACTCCTTATGTTCAGCTCTTGGGCTGAATTAAGCTGGTCAAAATAATCAACTCGCTTAAGGTCTATTAGAAAGCCAAAAAAGAATCCTAGGAAGAAAAGGGCGGCAGCTATTATGAAAGCAAACAAATACCTTCTTTTCTTCATGTCCCTCATAAAAAACACCTTTATGACCCTTAAATCATCTCTTTGTAATGCTTGATGGAACAAATGTTCCTTATATTAACTTATCGATTTGATTATTCTTTTAATTACTTTTTTAAGTTATTTTTTCCAGCTGCTTTTCCTTCGCAGCAAAATGTCCTTGTAAACAACTACCCAGACAATGGCTATCAGGAGGTAATAGAAGAATAGGTACATCATGAAAGATGTTATTCTCTTCAACGAGCCCTTATTCTTGTAAAGGCGCAATGACATCCGCATCACAAAAATAGTTAAGATGAAAAATCCAATCAAAAAGACAGTTGAGCGCAGGTTTATGTCAAGCAAGATGAGGTTCAACCTCATGGTTGACAAATATTTTATCAGGTTGAAATCATACATGCTCAGGTTCTGGAAAAAAGGCTTAAATGCCTTCCAGATGCTGTGGATAATAAGGCCGAGCACAGTCACTCCGAGCAGGCCAGACAGCACGACAATAGGTAACTGAAAAAAGCCAAAATCCCCGTATTTCCTGTTGAACACCATAGCCCTATAATCAATAATGTTCTTGAAAGTGCCATAATTCCAGCGATGCCTTTGCTTCATCCATGCTTTTAGGCTGGAAGGAGCTTTGGTGTAAACAAAAGCATCATCGCACTGCACAATTCTGTAATTCTTTTTCTGCAAGCGCATGGCAACTTCCATGTCTTCAACCTTATGAGCTTCTCTAAACCCGCCGATCTTCTTAATCAGCTCTGACCTGTAAACTGACAATGGACCTGGGGTGACATGCATTGCATTAAGCTTTGCAATAAGCCCCCTGTAAAAATGGTTCACAGAATACTCAAACCACTGCATCTTCTGCCAATGGCCCTTCGGCCTGTACACTTTAAGAACAGGCGACACAGCAGCCACGTTCTCTTCAAAGCAGCTCATCAATTTCTTCAGAGCATCAGCTTTGGGCACTGAGTCAGCGTCAAGCACAGCAAAGAAATCTGTTGATACGTACTTAAGGGCGTTGTTCAAGGCCATGTACTTGCCCTGGTTCTTCTGGGTGAGGACAATGAACGACTTAAAATCAAATTTTTTCTTAGCTCCCTCGGCATATTTTTTTGCAAGCTCATAGGTTTTGTCCTTGCTGCCGTCATCAACAACTATTATGCTCATCTTCTCCTTGGGATAATCCAATGCAGCTATGCTATCGAGGGTTTCTTCAATATTACTTCCTTCGTTATATGCAGGTACCGCTATGGTTACAGAAGGATATGCCTTAAGTTTTTTTCCCAGTTTGGCTTTCCCATCACTCTCAAGCAATACAAGAAGCCAGAATACAACGTAATACAATGAGATTGCATAAATTACACTCTGGATTATTTGAAAAGTATCTAGCATAATGATGAAAATCAGGGATGGTTTTTAAATCTTTTTTTAGCTCTAGCCATTTAGTACATGAGGGGGCAACCCGCGCCTACGCCCTTCTGCTAGGTTTATATTCCCAGATTTCTATATTCCTGTATTCGTATTTTCTCACAAAACTATCGCTGTTCTTTACAAGAAACCATAGGCCCTCTTCTCGCCCTATCCATATTTCTTGTTTCATTTCAGGAGTTATGAATACATAGCGTATTTCATATTTTCTGAGGATTGGCTCTGCTTCGCTTAGCCTAGGAATTAGGAACAAACGGTCAGTATCCTTTTTTACCTCTTGGTAATTCGGGGTCAAAAATGAATTCTTGTCAAGCAATGCCTGTTTACCAGAGTAAAACTCAATTATGAAGCCAGTATCCTCAGCAGAGAGAACTATTCCGGTACCTAGTTTCTTCATGAACAAAAGAGAGTTTTCTATTTCTTTATCAGGCTGAGCATTCACAAGCAGATTAACCTGGCTTGTGAGTGAGAAAACAAGGCTGGATAGTATCAACAGCAAAGTGCCTGTCCTAATAATCTCAAGCTCCCATTTTCTATTATGAAAATATGTTATTGCAGCCACACAGTAAACAGCTATTACCAAACTTAAGTATGCCCTTGCAACAATGTTAAAAAATGAAATGACAAAAAAGATAAGCACAGCCAGTTGCAAAAGCCTTTTCTCTTCATTTCTAGACCACAGGAGTATAAATCCTGCAAAAAACAACAGGATGAGAAAAAGGTCATAGCCAAGATCTGCTCCTAGGACGGAGAGAATATTCCTAAATTCAAAACTATGAAATCCGAGGAGAACTGGCTTGTAAATTGAGAAAAGTGCAAGAGCAACCAGCACTGTAATGGATGGAAATGCAGGGATTATCGCTACTCTGGTTTTTCTTTTTAATGCTAAGCAAATGATTAAGAGAAATGCGAGTGTAATTATAAACCCGGTAAGGCTGGCCAAAGCCAGGACTAACAACAGCAGGCTGGATAAAACCAGGGTGTACTTGCTCTTCTTGCTTATAATAACAAGAAAAATTATTAGAAGGCTTAGAAAGAGGACAAAGCCATAAAGATAAAGCCCGGTGAAGAGTTTGATAAATGCAGGTGAAACTGCAAGGATTATAAGTGAATAGGCAGCGTCCCTATGCCTAACTCCGAGCAGGGTAAGCAACTTAAAGAAAATAATAGCTGATATTATCCCTAAAAGAAGCGGAGTGATTATTGATACTAGTTGAGGAGAAATTATTAAAAGCAGCAAAACCAGCAAGTAATGGTAGGGGTTTGGTTGGTAGGGCGTGTTTTGTACAGGATCTTTAATAATGAAAGGGTCTGCTTTTAATTCCTGTGCCAAGCGCATGTTATAATAGGACTCGCCTGCAGGAAGCATGGGTTTATTCTGTATAAGTCTTAAAATCATGACTGCAGAAAGGACAAGCGTAATTATTAGCAGAGCAAAAATTAATAATTTAAAATTTGATTTTTCCTCACCTTTTTTAGCTGCTTTCCTATTTATCACATCATTTTCTCTTTTTGTTATATCAAGCTCTTTATTTTTCATTCTACATCGCACCTAAGGAATTTATATACCATCGCCTGGTTTCTATAAACAAGGTCAAAGCAGTCCTGATCAGCATAAAAGAGTTTAGTCAGGTTATATTCTTTCATGCTTTGCGTGGACAAGAGGATATAATCAATTCTATAGTCATTGAACAGCCTCACAGCTTCTGACTTAAGCCTAAGGGTGAATAAAAGTTTGATATCGCGGTATCTCTGATCAATATTATTTATCATGAGGAAGTTCTGGTCAGCCACATTCTTCCTTTTTGCCACATAGGTTATCAGGAAACCTTCCTCTACCCTGCCCAGCACAACAGCTTTTTCTCTTGTGTTGTTTTTAATCCACTCCAAAGCCCGGATATCTGCTAAAGGGGGATTCTTTGCCGTCTCTGACTTTGCAGTCATAATAAATGGAGCGATAGATGTCAGAATAAACAAGGCAACAATAAGAAGAACAACAACCTTGGATAACCAAGGCGTTTTTGTTTTTGATATGGTTACGAGGATGGTCTTGATTGAATAGGCGGACAGAATGATTAGGTTTATGCTCAGGAACAATAGGCCTATCTTTAAAGGCAGGAGCTTAAACCACAGCATTATGAATGAGATAAATGCGAAACTGATGTAAAGCGTGGCTGCCTGGCTTTTTGTCTTAAAAAATACGTGATAGATAGCATATACCCCCAGAAGCAGGGAAAGCACACCTACGGCAGAGATTACCCCGAGAAAGCTTATATCCTCAAAATAGGATGATAATAATGGAAGAGGAATGTTTTGCCATATGAATCTTATGCCATGAAGAAAAAAGGCTTTTTTATACAACAGAAGATTAAACCACATGGTGAGGAAAAATAGGAAAAGAGCTATTTCAACTTCTTTTTTACTTAATTCCTGTTTTTCAAGCTTAAGGATTATGAAATAGATTATGAATGATATAAGCATAATAAAAACAGAAGTGTGTGTTAAAAGGAGCAGGATAATCAGGATTATACTTGTTGTAGCAAATCCTTTTTCTTCTATCCGCAAGAAGGTGTAGCTGAGAAAGAATATTAGGGGCAGGCTCAAGGAATAAACAGATATCTGGCTGAGCGAATAAAAAATTATAGGGACAAAGCCTGAGAAGAATGCTGCAATTAAGGCTGCTGTCTTATTCTTGGTTAAATGCTTGGCTATGAAGTAAACCACTATAACCAGCATAGCAAAAGCTATGTTTGGCACTAGTTTTGCAGCAAGCTCAAGAGGCATGAGAAAGCCAAAGCCTGCTAACACATAATAAAAGAGCGGTGGAAAAACAAAAACCCTGCCAGAATAGCTTAGTGGGTCTTTGAACAGAGGCACTCCCATCTCTTTTATATGCCCCGCCTGCCTCAAGGCATCATAGGCCTCATAATCAAATCCTTTTTCAGGAAGAACAAGGAATAAACGCGTAGCTAAAACCAGTATGAATATTATTGCCAGGGTTATGTGTTCTTTGGTTATTTTTATGTTTTTCATCTATCTTACCTGTGCGCTATTTTCCACATCAGCTCAAAGTATGTTGTAAAGCTCTGGGAGAGTGCGGGCTCTGTTATTAAAATAGCTTTGGGGTTATCTTCCCAGATAATTATTGAAACCTTGTTAGCATAAATATTTGTTGATACAGGAGCTTTGCTTCCCTTCTTAAGGAATTTTATCTCTGTCAATGGGATTTTTTTAAGGTATTCTTCTTTTCTTGCGCTCTCATCAAAAAGCATCCTTACGCTTATGTTCTTCTCAATTCTTTGCTTGTCAAAATGAGGAAAGTAATACTCGACTATCTCGTTTACATTAACAGCATTGCCAAATACCATGATTGGCTTGCCTTCTTTTATCTGGTCTTCAAACACAGTTTTTATTGCCTGCTTGCCCCTGAAGAACAACACTTCCTTTTTCTCTTCTGAAAACTTACCCAAGAGCTGGAGCTCTGGCATTATCTGCTTTATATTATCCTCTTTTTCTTTAAGAATCTCTAGCAATCTTTCAGGGGGCGCTGCTTCAAAATAACGCCTATTATTAGTTTTAATGTATGAAACCAAGCCTTTTTCCACAAGTCTCTCAATCGCATCATAAACATTTCTTCTATGAATACCCGTATGCCTAGTTATTTCGCCTGCCCTGATCGAGCCTTTCTCAAGCAAAGCAAGATATATTCTCGCCTCTATTGGTGTGAGGCCTGCCTCTTCTAGGAATTTCTGGTTCATAAAGCAGGGAAAAAGCCCCTGGATTTATAAACCTTCCTTATTATGTGGTGATAAATATCACCTCAAAAATTTATATAGATTAATAGGCATTCTGACATTACCGAAAAGTTTTCGGAAAACCCATAAGAGGTTATATTAAAAACCTCGACTTAACAAGAAAAGGAGGCAATTAAAATGAACACACCCACAAACTTGATTTTAGAAAATCCGGGAAAGTTTGAACAGCTTGATGATCAGGCAGCAGAAACATTTGAAAGAGTAGAGAGAAATATTCTCCCTCTGCTAGAGAAAATAATAAGCCCGTTTGAGATAATGAACAAAGAAAGAACAGGCCATTCTAACCTTAACAGACCTAACGAAGAGGTGCTCGCCCAATACGATTATGGGAGTATGAAAGTGTTTGTGAAGACAACACCAACAACCCTTAAGACAAATTACAAGGCAGTAGTTGATAAGACAGAGAGCTTCTTAAAGTTTGTAGCAAACGACTATTTAGAAGGAAAGAATAGGAAAGGCTTGTTAACAATCAATCAAGAGGCGTATATAGCATTGAACGATATTATTGACAAAATACAGGAACAGAAAGATGTTGCTCTTGAAGGTAAAGAGGGTATAAGCCAGAAAGTCTGGTCAGAGGCTCCTGCAGAGGTTGTACGTGAAGGTCTTGAGAAGGTAGTATTCAAGATCGGAAAAGATTACTCACAACCTACACCTGAGAATGCAGCAGACTATGTCAGGGCAGCAACACTTAAAGGAGAAGTGATGACAGAATTTTACAACAAATTCTTGGGAGAGCTCAAGGCAAGAACTGGTTTTAGCAAGGACAATCTCCCGTCGGCAACTGTTGATGACTTTGTGAGAGTGGGTAACTATCTTTTCCCAGTGCAGGTTGTGCCAAAAGAGACTGTTAAGTACGCTAAGGTTATAGACGCGTTGATAAAGCCATTCAACAAAAGAATAACTCCTAGCACGGGAGAGCTCATCAGGCTAAGTAAGGGCTTGAGTGATGCAACTCTTGAGAGGTATGCTCCAAAGGCCAGGGATGGAGAGGTTTATGTACGTCTAGAAACAATCATGGAAAGGATTAGAGAAATAAAGTCAGATTTAACTGAACCAAGCTGTTCTTACAAAATAGAGAGAAGTATCAAGCTGGATTAAAGAATTAGATT
>Ga0315286_10004085_pt1 | contig 13937 bp, 13 predicted proteins | sample YL17G10_0_MG_FD_205038 | JGI IMG/M metagenome (GOLD analysis project Ga0315286, IMG submission 205038) | Sediment microbial communities from Yellowstone Lake, YNP, Wyoming, USA - YL17G10_0 | ecosystem: Environmental > Aquatic > Freshwater > Lake > Sediment | place: USA: Wyoming | collected... | reverse complement strand
TAGAAGCCGAAATCTTACAGAACCAGATGATGATGCTCGGGCAGCAACCCGGGGAACAGGGAGCAGGTGGACTTGAAGACCAAGAGGCCGGACGCTATGGCCCCGGCTCAGAAGGGTATGTTGATGCGGGAGTCGGTGACACCGGACAAGGAGCGGCACAGTCAGACCGTGACCCAAGAGACCCGTCAATAGATGAGGAGCAGTACAAAAAGGCAACACTCCCAATAGAGAAATCGTGGGGAAATACCAATGAAGCGGCTACTGCGGCTGAAGATTCGTGGAACAGACAAAAGCAAAACGAACCAAAGGAAGAACCAAAAGAGGAAAAAGGCAAAGGTCTCATGGCTCGGGGAGCCAAAGGTGCTGTTGATGCTGTTGCCGGTGCTGCAAAGAAGGTTGTGACAACAGTAGAAACCGCAGCAAAAATGGCCGTTGCTGGCCCGGCTGGTGCAGCAGAGGGGGCTGCTGCACAGGGAGCAATGGCAGAGGGTGCAGCAGAAGGAGCGTCAAAACTTCTTGCGGCGAAAGCAGATACAGGAGAGGTTGAGAAAGGTCTGTTAAAGAGGACTCTTCACCACTTACTTACCCGGGGAAACGAGGGACTTAAAGACAGGTATGACCCTAAACCAAAGGGGAAGGAGAAGAAGAACCCGAACAGAAAACTTGGAGACTTTGATGACGAGACACACGAAACTCCCCCCAAAGGTGAGGGTGAAAAGAGGAAAGAACCAGAACAAAGGAAACAAAGCCCAAAGGTTGAAACTACAAAAGATGTAGGGAAACCGCAACACGCCGTATCTGATAGGCTACAAGGGGTAAAACCCCCGATGAAAGAGTTACATCAGGATAGCGACAACGTATGGAAGTCCCTGAAGATGGGAGAAAAAGATGTCCGTCAGGATATGGACTATGACCCGGTGCAACTTGCAGAGGGAATCCGTGTTGAGATGGAACACACCAGAGACCCCGATGTTGCAAAGGAAATAGCAAAAGACCACCTTGATGAGTTTGACGGATACTACACATCTCTCAAGAAAATGGAGAACGGTCTCAGGAAAGCAGGCCACCCTTTTGAGAGGGTCTCTCTTTACGTTGACTCACAGAATATCGTAAAGGCCAAAGTCTATATCACCCACCCATCGGAAGCACCCAAGGGTCGCCCAGTACGCAGGGGAAACAAAGGCGGGTACTATTACATCACTAACCAGAGGGAGCGCGGTGGTGCAGCAGCCACGCAAACAGGGGAAAGAACTCAGAAGCAGAAGCCCAAACATGCAAAGGGATGGGGAAGTTCGGGTGGTCAATCGGGAGAGACGCAAGCGCAGATGCCCCCGCCACCACCAAGTATTGAGGGAGCAGAAGAGCAGATATCCATTACCGGGAACGGCGTTGGAGTTGTCGCAGCAACCATATCAGGAAGGCTCGTTGTGAAGAAACTGAACAATGGCCCGACAAACATGTTCCTGAAAATTGTAGAGAAGAAGTCTGGTGAGAATCCCCTGTCAGAGAAAATCATCGAAGTGATGATTATGACGGCACAGGAGATGGGACTAGAGATACAGGAAAGTTAAACATATAATATAATATTATATGTAGCACCCAATGGGGCAGGAGATATTCTCTATTTTTGGAGTTGCCATATCACAGAGAGCAATCTCTATTGCATCCACGTTAAGGGAAAACGACAATATCTTTGGTGTATCTAGGGTGCATGTGACATCAACAGATGGTGTCGTAAAGTCACAGTTTAGGGATGAACACAGATTCGGCATAATAAATTAACCACCTTCGGGGTCTCAAGTGTGCATTGTACTCTCTTGCATTTCGCATATTTAAACGTGAGTTCTTCTGCCCAATTATCAGTGAAGATGAGGTTCTCGACATAACCCATTGAGAACAGAGAACCAAATGACTCTGTGAATACAATGGTTTCCATATTCGTAAAGGCTATCTCTTCATGTTTTGTCTCAGTAATAGACAGGGAATCCGATACCGGGAGTGCATGTAAAGCAGAAAGGCACGACTCGGTGAAACTCACAATCTCGCTCGCCGTTGTCCAGACGGCCTCACCCGGGATAATTTCCTCTTCTCCGAAGGTCTCATCAATCTCTGCAATGTAAAGTGAGCCAAGAGTTTCGAGATAATCGAGTGCCTCTACAACAGACGATTCTATTATTTGGCTCTCATATTCAGAAAATGACAGGTCTTCCGATGTCGAGTCTGAAAGTTCTGACGATGGGCGGCCATCAAATATGTCGAGATACAGGCCTTCTATAACAAATTTCAGGTAGATAGAACCCGGGGAAATCTCATCTAAGTCCAGACTTTCGAGAATATTTACAATATGTATTGTCTGCGGAGTTAAACCCTCCACAAACTCCAAATCTTCAGATATGGAACTGTCTAAACGCAGACTATAAACATAACGAAATATCAAAAGTTCTACAATTTCATCTTCAAGTGATACAGACAGCCCCTCGGAGAATAAAATACCCTCTGAGAACGCCGCTCCCAATTCTTTTGATATCGTCTCTGAAAAATCCAATGTCTCCCCATGTGAGGAAGAATAGATACCGGAAGGCGACTCCCCAAATTCCAAATCTTCTGAGTGCGATACCTCATACCCGCCGGTTGCTCCCTCTACAAAATCTCCATCTTCTGTGAACTCTACACTAAACTCCCCTGCTACACCCTCCGAGAAACCCAAAGCATCAGAAAAAGCAGACCCCAACTCACCGCCAAGAGTTTCTACCGAGTCCAAATCTTCCGACGAATAACTACGCAATTCTCCCTCAAGAGATTCCGTCGAGTCCAAACTCTCTGATAAAGAACTACGCAATTCTCCCTGTTGAACTTCGGTAAACCCTGCCGCCTCTGACGTTGCAGATATTAATTCGGAAAGAAGACTCTCAACAAAACCAAGTCCCTCTAAGACAGTAATTAGTACCACAGAAGTTAATTCAACAGTAACATCTTCGATTAAACCGAGAACCTCTGCTATTATACTCTCAAGGGAACTCGTAGTTGTCTCGCCCGAGTCCAAGTCCTCTGTAAAGGAACACTCATACGCTCCTGTTCCCGCCTCTACAAAGTCCCCATCTTCAGTAAATTCTGCCGCATACTCACCCGATGGCGCTTCTACAAAATCGCTAGCCTCAGAAAATACAGCAGCATATTCCCCCGATTGCGACTCTGTAAAATCATTATCTTCCGTAAATTCTGCCAAATATTCCCCAGAAGATATCTCTGTAAAATCGTTGTCCTCATCAATTCCCTGAGACAACTCACTTAAAAAAGACTCTGTGGAATCCACATCCTCTGAGTGGACTTCTACAAGTTCTCCTATGCCGAAACGCTTGTGGTCAAAGGTAGCACTCCCGAAAATACCAGTTGTCGCTCCGGCCATTGTAATTAGATTAGAAATCTTTATATAAAACTCTACCCGTATTCTATCATAACAATGACTCTAGTTTACAATGATGATATTGGAGCCCATCTTGTCATCGCAACAGGGAATACCGCGATGCCAACAACAACTACTTTTACCATAATTATCAAGAAGCCCGATGGTGAACTTGTTACCGCAACACCGGCGGTGAACTTTACCACAGGGGTTCTGACTTATGACACGGTATCAGGAGATGTTGACCAAGTTGGAGAGTATCAGATTCAGGTTCATGGCATTTTCGCAGATGGAGATGACCTCACATCGAACATAGACACATTCCCGGTATATAGAAAATTGGAGTAATCATGGAAAAAGACAGCATGAAAATAAGTGGGTACATCATCGCAGAAGAACTTGTACCCGGAACGGACATCGTTGTATCGAGAGAAGAAGGAGAGAACATCATCTGTGTTGGTGGAGCAGACGAACTTGCCACAGCACTTGGGACTACCGTAGCCCCATCACCGTTCAACTGGATGGCTATATCGGCAAATGCAGCCGCAGTTGCCCGGGCAACACCAACCATCCCGGGCTCTCTTGTACCCACCATTACTAAATTCATGAGTACTGAAATCACCCCTGCCGTTGACAACACGCCCCCAACAAGTAAGGTAACGTGGATATTCACCTTTGCGGCGGGAGCAGGAAAAGTAGCAATCGCAAAGTTCGGTATGGAATCATCTGACACCGGGGCTTCACCGTGTTTCAATGAATACCTGTTCGTTGCGACAAAGGACAATCTGAACAACGACCTGAAACTCACATACACAGTATCCATAGCACCGTGAGGGGCTCCTCATGGCATGGGACACACCGAGGGTTAATGGCGACATCCACTATGCCGCCGACCACAATACAGAGATAGACGAGATAAAGTCCAAGGCCCTACTTGTTGGTGGGACTCTCAATGGAAACCTTATGTCAGGGACAACCCCTGTCCTTTTTGATATTGCTTTTCCAAGGAACGCAACACCCGCAGTCGGTTCAATCTTTTGGGAAGCGGATAATGAAACCGCAACTATCCAGTTACATGCAGATTGCGACCTTCCGATAGGTCTCCGTGAACTTCGTAGGGTTTACAATCCTACTGGTTCGACAATGTTAAAGGGGTCTGCTGTTTATACCAATGGTATTGGTGGAACTCCACCCGTTGTAGCAGTTGCACTTGCACAGGCCAACGCTGCTGCAACCTCTATTGTTTTGGGGGTATTATCAGATGATATTGAAGCAACCCATACCGGATTCTGCACAGTTAGAGGTCATGTTTGTATTGATACTTCTGCATTTGATGGAGCAGCAGGGGACTCTCTTTACCTGTCTGAAACCGTAGCAGGTGGATTGACTTCAACTCCTCCCATATCACCAAACCTCTTAATACGGATGGGAAGACTTATTGTAAAAGATGTTGAACCTGACGGAAAGATTAACGTCCGACTCACAACTCTGTATGCCCTTGGCACTCTTAGCGATGTGTCAGTACCATCTCCTGTGGCAAACCAAATCCTGAAATTCAATGGTGTGTCTTGGGTAGCAGCAGATACCACAACCGTCTCAAGTGCTGGTGGGACTGACTTCTATCTTACTGGGAACCATGCAAACCCGATAGCGGGAATTAGTCGAGCAGCAGCAGCAGTAGTTACATGGACTGGTCACGGTCAATCCACTGGTGCATCTTGCGCATTTTGGGGAATAACACAGGCCGATTGGACTGCCCTTAACAGTACTGCGGCAGTACCAATATGGTATAAAATAACGGTAACGAGTGTTGACGCTTTCACAATCGCAGTAAACACTTCCGGGTATGCAGCACCCTATAATCCTGCCGTCGATAACGGAACTGTCTCTATCGGTATCCTCCAAAATTCCCCGGATACTGCAATAGTAACACAGACCGATTCTGCCGATGCCGGTTCATCCACTGGCGAAGTCCTGATGACTACATTCCAAACTCCTCTACCTTTGGGCAGAACCGTATTAACTGGCGGGGAATGGGTATTCAAGACATGGTGTTACGCCTCGTCAGCAACGGACGTAAATACCATTGTCATCCGGGTTTACAAGAGGGATACTGCCGGGGCAGAGACACAACTCTTCTACGCCGAGACCGCAGATTTGGGAATTGTCAATACCCTATCCCAAATAACAGTCATCAATGGTTCATTTGCAACCCTCGTAACAGACCACTTAGTAGTGAAATACTTTGCAAAATCCAATAGGGCAGCAGCAGGTGTAAGAAGACTTTATCTCACCCACAATGGAACTGACAAGTATTCATTCGTCAAAACTCCGCTTTCGTTAAGCCATGCAAGTCTTGACTTCTTGCAATATTCCAATGCCGGTCATGTCGGTTTCGCACCAAGCAACCCTCTTGCAACCGATACTCTGTGGGATGCAGCCGGTGACATGGTAATTGGAACCGGGCCGAACACAGCACACAAACTTGTAGCAGGAGCAACAACAACCATCCTGAAAGGCGGTGGGGCAGCAGACCCGGTTTGGACAACAGTAACAGGAACGGGCGCTCCCGTCTGCGCCGGGTCTCCAACATTTACAGGTCTTGTTACAACGCCTGCGATAAAGATAACAACTGGCGCATCGGCAGATTTCGTCCTAACCTCCGATGCCGACGGTGATTCGTCGTGGGTAGCACCGTTGACCCACCACGGCGCATTAACCGGCCTGACTGACGATGATCATGAAAGGTATTTCGACAAGGACGGGTCAAAATCTATAACCGGGATAAATATTTTTCGGGATGTTAATACCAGTACTTTAAATGTATTTGGTGGTACGGCAGCGCTGGGTGATGGGGCTGTGGTTTCAGTGAGAGGAGTGGAACGTGCAACCTTGCCTGGAGCGTTCAGCGTTTACGTGCCGAATGCTGCGAAAACTGCTAATGTGGAGGCGTTTCGGGTTACGGGTATTACCAACTCGCCTTTTCTGGATATGCTCTCTCGCCGCATCGCCGGGATTGCTGCACCTACAACCGCAGGAGACGCTCTCATATATCAGGCGTGGGCGGCGTGGACACCTACACTTGTATGGAGTTCGACCACTCCAGCGGGATTAACAACTGTTGCCAGATGGACACAGACTGGCAAAATTGTATCCTACGTATTCAGCACAACAACCGCAGACAGTGATGCCCGTTCACTCACTACCGTAACACTACCAGTCGCACCGGCAAACATCGCCGCAAATATCCCCTGTGCATCCATCGAAACATCGGGGGCGGCTGGAGTAACCTACACCAATCCGCTCGCATACATCAAAGCAGACGGGTCAAACAACAAAATCAATTTCAGGGCATCGGTAGTCGGCACAGATGGACAAATTATCTCGTATGAGATATCGGGGTCTTATGAAGTAGCGTGAGGGTAATGACGGCAAATTCCCGAACCTGATTGCGCAATTAGGAGAAATTAGAATGGAAGTTCAGACGACTACAATGTTAATAATACTTTTCGCAGGTATCATATTTACGACCTTCATGTTCGTATATCGAAAAGTATCCGAAGGTCAGACCTTCGACATGGAACGCTATGCAAAGACTCTTGGGTATGTTGCCCTACTTGCCCTAGGTTCGTATGTTGCAACAGGACTTGTACCTGATTTCGCCGCAATACTGGCGCAACTTGAACAGGGTATTCCCAATGCACAGGAAATTCTCGCACTTGCGACTGCGGTTTTATTCGGAGTTATAAACTTCTTCCTAAAAAAGACCTCGCCCGCCGCTCCTGCACAAATGGTTAAACCGGCAGTTTCAACACCGAGCGTATCAGTCCCCGCCTATCTTAATTATGGTCTCGGGAAAGTCCTTGGAATCTACGGACATTCTGCATTGGCCAACCCGCCAAGGCCATCGCAGACCTTTGACATAAATATGATTCCGACCCTGTTCTTCGATGTTGAGGTTGTTCGTTCTGGTACTATTGCGATGCAACTCATCATCGACAACATCATCCAGAAAAAGTGGATGCCAGATATGCAGGGTCTCGAACCATACCAGACAACAGATTTGGGGGTTATTGGAGCAATTCAACCATACGCCTTCAATATCTGGTACAACGAACAGACTCCCGGGGAACATACCATAAATATCTGGCTTGGATATTATGATGTGGCCGGAAAAAACCCAGTGTGGGTAAGCAACAATATCTTTAAGGTCACTCTCACAGGAAAGAAATCCCCAGAGTAACCTTTTTTTGTTGCACATATGATATGATATTATATGGAGGAAAAATGAATGTAAAGTTCGGTGGAAGAAACGGAACGGTAACGGGAACAACAACTGCATCTTACGTGGTTGCACTTTCTGTTGAAGGAGATGGGTTCATCAATGGTAAAACCATCTTCCAGATATCAGACCTTACTGGTGCAACCCTTACAATGAAGTACAAAATCAACGGGTACTACTCGACGCATCCCGACTGTGTGGCGACTGCTGTAAAGGCAGAGACGACCATCGCCAATGCAACACCCATCGTCAACACCGATGCAGACAAACCATTTGCAAGGATTGACGTACTGGTTACTAATGGTTCCGGGGCTTGTGCATATCAGATTGACTACATCGTATATTGAGGGGAAACATGGAAGCAGCAATCAACTCATGGGAATTCAATCCAAGAGAGATTCTCCTGAGTCCACGCAAAGTCAAGGGGATTTTCCATAAGCCAATGATTGACAAAGACGGAGAGTTCATAACCGCTGATGCAATCAGAAAGTCCATCCCTGACTACATGCACCTTCCAGCCCTTCACGATTTCCACAAAGAGAGACCCGTTGGTATCGCCACAAAGATATACGAACTGTCCGGTGGAAAGTTCTTCTTTGAGGGTGTCATTAAGGCAACCGCAGACTGTGACGATATATGGCAGAAAATCTCCTCGGGAAATTATGACCAAGTTTCAATCTTTGGGAAGAGAACGGCTTACAATAGTAACTGCAATCTCCCACAAAACATGAGAAGCGGCCCCTGTATTACTGATGGTGTAAGGCTCGACTCTATTTCCGTGTGTGATGAAAACGCCCGGAACCCGCAGACTTCTCTGGAAGTCCAGAAGGCTAAAGTTCTTTTTGATGCACAAACAATTATAAAGGCAGAGGATTCAAATTCTTCTCTAATGCACGCATCAACGGACTACGCCGGAAAGAAAGTTCGCGTATCTGTTAAGAAATGCCCTGCCTGTAAACGGGAAGAGCCGAACACTATTTCTAAGGAGGATGGCGATGTGACAGAAGAAGTCGAAAAGGGAAAGTTCGACAGTATGGGACGTAACTATAAACGTCCAACCACAACTGAGGAACCAGTCCCGCCAAAGGAACGCAATGAGAGTCAAAAGGTGAGGATTCGTCAGGCTCGTCCGGGTGAGAAGTTTGAGAAAGCCAATGGTGATTACGAGTATAGTGAAGACAGACCAACGACAAGGGACAAATCCCCCCATACTTCAAATATCTCCGGTGAGAAGAAGGAGAAACAACCCGCTCCAAAAGGGAGATATAATCCCGGTACACCAAGATATGCACCAGAAACAAACCCTCCAAAAACGGAAGCAAGAAGCGGAAACCCACCTTCTGAAAGGAAACCCGGAGAAGCGGCTCACAACAAACCGCCAGCAGGTCATAAACCAACGGGAAATGTAAAGTTCACATCCCATACTACTAAAAGGGGAACAGAACCCATGGCCACCGTTGGTGCTGAGTACGGTCATCCCGGTGCAAAGATTGGCGGTAATCAACTTGTTCCCCCGGATAATAAAGAAAGACCCGAAAATACCAAACGGAAAAACAGTGTTGGTACTAAACTAAAGTCAAGGTCTGAGAAGGCTGCGAATTATCCCGAGGGAAAAGCACCCATCAGTGAAATGACAAGAGAACAACGGTTGGCGTGGGGCAAAAAGAATTCCCGCCATAATAAAGAACCATTTAAAAAAGGAGATGAACACGGTGATGATATGACGGAAGAGGTTGAAAAATCGGTTGCAGAAGACCTTGAAGATGAATCCTACGATGAAGATGAGGACAAGGACTTCAAACATGCAAAGTCCACTGACAAAGATGGTAAGTGGAGCAAAAAGAAAGACCCCGATGGCACGGTGAAAATGTCTAAGGCTGAAGAGGAAGGGGACGTAGAAAAGGCTGAAGACGAACCTGTTGAAAAGGCAGAGGAAGAGCCCAAGAAACAGAAGAAGGGCAAACCATCCGAAGCCGAAGAGGAAGAGGAGGACGAAGAAGAGGAAGAAGAGGTTGAAAAAGGTCAGTATGACCGTGAACCCAAAATCTATCTCCATGGAAAGTCCACTCACCAATATAACAAAGACACCCTAAAGGAGGGTGGCAGTGCAAAGCACTCTCAGGCAATGGGCAAAATCACCAGAACCTTAAGGGCAAATGTGAAAACCCATACGGCAACCCACGCACAAAACAAAGATGATGCCGCAGCCGGTCTCAAAAATATGACCAAAGCAGGAGAACAAATGGACGAAAAAGAGGCAGACGTTGAATACGTCACAAAGGCACTCGTTCCAATCGAAGAGATTGACACGATTGTAAAGGCACGAACTGAAGAAATCAGCAAAGCCTACATGGGCCAACTTGACGAAATCAAGAAAGCCTATGATGCAAAGTTTGTCGAACTCTCATCCAAACTTGAGAAGATGGAACAGGAGACCATCCGTAAGGGTGCGAACCCGGTAATCATCCCCGAACTTCTCAGAATGTCGGGTGAAGCAGCGACCTCAAATGCAGATGCCATTGCGCGGATGCAGGCAGGAAGAACATGATTGACACATCTATTGTAGCAGGACTTCGCTTCGGGGGATTCCCGCAGCACCACCAGAATGACGCCGAACTAATCGGCGAGATTATGTGGAAAGGCAAGCCCAATGGCTCCCGCGTTACCACAGCAGACCTCATAAAAGCAAGAGAGGCTTTCCTTACTGCACCAAACGCGGGGATGCTTCCGCTCCTCCCGCCAATCCCGGACGAGTACATCCAGAAGGCAATCTTTGAAGGCCCGGGTCAGAAGTTAATGAATGGGGCTACCACTCAGGACGAGTACGACCAGAGGATGGCTCCACTCCACAAGGCTCTTGCACAGGACTCCGCGAAATATCAGGATGACCTTGCAAAGGCAATCTGCATGGAACTTCCCGATGGGAACGAAATCAAAAAGGCGCTGACTGCGGCATCGAGTAACTTGATGCACGTTATCGCTGACCAAGATGTGACCTACCTGTATAAGAGGCCGTATCCTGTCCAGGCGCTCATTCCCACTGAAGCCAACAAAGGTAAGACTGCAAACTTCGATATCGTGGGGCCGTATGACTTCGGTTCAGCCGCCTTTGGTGTTGAAGACCAGTTGTTCCAAGAGTCGGATATCACCACGTACAACCGTTCACAGTATGTGAAATATCTGTATGCAGTTGGTCGAGTGACCAAGGCCGCTCAACTCGCAGGTCTCGCACAGATTCCCGCCCGAGACGTTCTTGCAATCCGCATTGATGCGGCACAGGACGCGCTCAGGGCGCTCCGTGAGAGGGCGTTGCTCGGTGTAACCCTCGATGTCACCAGCACCACAAACCTGTTCAGGTCAGTTGCCGCAGCAGGAGACAACTTCTACAACGGTCTATACAATGTCATCACCGCGAACACCGCCGGTACTTCCGGCGACCAGACTTGGATTGCGTCCAACGGTGGAACGTATGACCAGATTATGGCAGACCTCGATACCACATACAGGTACATGGTCAAGTTCGCCATGCAGCCAAACCTCGCACTCTGCGACTACCGCACCTTCGGTATCATCCGGCGCGGTCTGATGGAGTACTTCCGTACCGAACCCACCATGCAGTTCACACAGGGTATCAGCAAAATCAACCTAGTCTTCCCCAACGCAGACGGACTCCCGCTCGTACCACACCCGTTCCTCCCAATGGGAGCAGGGTACGGAACCATCATGCTCGTTGACACCCGGCTCTGGGCTCGGCGTTCACTCTGGCAGGATATGTTTGAGGAACTGGCCAAAATCAACCTGTCACAGAAATTCGTAATTTCTGCGGCTGAGACCCTCGTTGACAAGTCCGACATCGACGCAGCAAGTTCACTCCACGGTGGCGTGTTCAGCATCGCCTGAGGAGCCTGAAAAATGGCAGCAGCAGAGATAACCCCCAAATACTGGAATGACGTTCACGCCATTTCGGTAAAGGGACGTTTTACTCAGGCGGCAGCAAGTGACTGGATTGTTCTCCCATACCCCGGGGCTAAAAATATCAAAGCAACGACGTATGAGGGAACGGAAGAAACAACCTTCACGTATGGAACTATCAGGGTAAACAACCCCGCTCCCGCAATTGCGTATTCAGCAACGGATACGCAGATTGTGTTTGACACCGGGAAGATTACCCGACAGTTACCCTACTATGTCCAGACCACAAGTGGTGAGATAATCATGGTCTATACAGAAACGGACGCGACTGCGGCTACTGGTACTGCTTCCTGTTTCCGGGGATGTCTCGGAACCACAGCAAGCGCAACAGGGCTGGCAGATAACGCCTACCTGTATGTCCAGAACATAATTGTCTTTGGAACCGCAACCATTGGAGAAGTTGACTTTGAGTTCACTCCGCTCCCGCATGAGTACCGGGCAAGAATGTTTGAATAAGGAGGAAAAATGGCAAGCGAAATTACCCCAAAATACTGGAACTACCAACACGGTATCCCGGTAAAAGGCCGGTTTGTCAAGGCTGCAACTGCTGATTGGATTGTCCTCCCCTATCCGGGGGCAGTCAACATCAGAGGCAACCTTTACACCGGCGCACAGGAAACGACTTTGACCTATGGTACAATGGTGGTCAACAACAAAGGAACGGCATATTCGGCAACCGATACCGCGATTGTCGCAGATGCGGCAACTAGCTCCCGGCAAGTTCCATACTATGTTCAGGCAGGTGCAACCGGTGGAGAAATTATGATGGTTGTGACAGATGCAACCCCAACCACATCAACCGGGACTCTCACTGTAATCCGGGGGTGCCTCGGAACTACCGCAGCAGCCGCAAGCCTTGTCGATGATGTCGTTCTGTATATCAAGAACATCGTTGTGTTCGGTCAGGCAACAACTGGCGTTGTGGATTTCGAGTTCACCCCGCTCCCATACGAACCAAAGACAAAACTCTACGCATAAGGTGTCATCATGAAGTGGTACAGATTCTTAAAGAGTTCGGATGACGGCACAACCGTTACCGTTGACCCAAGTGTAACGTCTTTCGTCATCCCCAAGATTTCTCTTGCGGGTGATGGAACTACCGGGACAACCGGGACTGCTATCAAGATTGGTACTTCATCAGTACCAATCGCAATCAACACAGCCGGGCAGAGAGGTATCAATACTTTCTTCTCGTCAACCGCAACCTCCGATACAACGTATGGCATGTATCTGAGACTTGACGCAACCGGAGCCGGTGTCGAAGCAATCGCTGGACGGTTCAAGACAACCATTTCGTCTGACACAACGGGTCAGGCATATGGTATCCACGCGACTGTTGAACCCGGTGCAACCACTGGGAAAATTACCGGACAGTGTGCAGCAGTACTTGGAAACCTTGTCATGGCTGACAGGGCTTTCGGTGCTGGTGGGACATACTATGGTGTTCTCGCACAAGTCTATGCAGCAGGAAACGTAATGACCGCCGGGAATATCAGTTGTCTTGGTATCAGTTGTATTGCAGGAACGGAGATTGATAAGGTCTGTTATGCAATCAACTTCTCTGGTACTGACAGTGCAAGTAGCATGATTTATACCAGAACCGCCGCACCAACCATCACCGGGCATGTCCGGGTTCTCATAAATGGTGCAGTTCGGTATATGCCATTTGCAACTACATTACCATAAATTTTTTAATTTTTGTCGAGGGTGATTAAGATGGAAACGAACTTAAACTGTGTAGAAAGACTTGTAATGCTGAGCATTATGCCAAGAGAGGGAAACTTCATTACTCTCAGAATGATGCGAGACATCGTTGCCAGAGTGGGTTTCTCGGCAGCAGAGATTGTTGAATTTGGCATTGAGGAACTTCCCGATGGCCGTGTTCGGTGGACACAGGATGTCCCGACAGAAAGGCCGTTCACATTTGCTGAAGCAGAGGTAAACCTCATAAAGAAGGCTCTCAAAAAGATGGACGAGGATGAGAAACTCAATGCGGATTCGGTCTCTCTGTATGAAAAGTTCATGTGAGGGTATCAATGCCAGAGGTTCAGATAAAACCCGAGATGCTTGGGAAGATTGTTGATGATTCACATTACAATTTTCACGTAACGGCAAAAGCGAAAGTAATCAACGCCTATCACAAAATGAAAAATGGTAAGGACTTCTTCCTTGCCTTAACAAAACTCGATTTTAAAACAGACCCGCGATGGCTTCGCAATTCCTGTAATGACCCCTCTGTAAAAGCACTCCTTGATATCCTTGAGGAATACAAGACGGCTG
>Ga0315286_10004083_pt1 | contig 13940 bp, 3 predicted proteins | sample YL17G10_0_MG_FD_205038 | JGI IMG/M metagenome (GOLD analysis project Ga0315286, IMG submission 205038) | Sediment microbial communities from Yellowstone Lake, YNP, Wyoming, USA - YL17G10_0 | ecosystem: Environmental > Aquatic > Freshwater > Lake > Sediment | place: USA: Wyoming | collected... | reverse complement strand
TGCCCAAGCAGAGACTGCTGGAGGCGATCCGCGGGGCGATTCTCGCACGGCAAGCCGCCGGCGTCCCGCTCCTGGTCGAGCAGTTGAGGTCGACCGACAAGGCGCTCTTCGGCATCGGACTGCGCACCGCCCGCGAACTGCCCGGTCCCGAAGCGACGGAGGCGGTGGCCGCCGAAATGGGCAAAGCGGCGTCGGACCGGCAGGCCCTGATGCTCCTGGCCTTGGCCGACCGCGGCGACCCCAAGGCGCTGCCCGCGGTGCTCGCCGTGGCAAAGAGCGGCGCAAGCCACGTGCGGGTCGCGGCCATGGGCGCGCTCGAACGATTCGGCAACGCCTCGTGCGTGCCGGTGCTGCTCGAGACCGCCGCCGAGGACGACGCGGACCTGGCCCAGGCGGCCAAGGCGACGCTGGCCCGGCTGCCCGGCCATGACGTCGAGGCCGACCTCCTTGCCCGCCTGCCGCAGGCCGCCGGCAAGACGCGCCAGGTCCTCATCGAGACGGCCGGTCAGCGGCGAGTCACCGCGGCCCTTCCCGCCATCGTGCGGTGCACCGAGGATGCCGACGCGGGCGTGCGCGGCGCCGCCGTCGACGCCATCGGCGCCATCGGCGACGGCAGGCAGGTCGCCGGCCTAATCAAGGTTCTCGAGAAGACCGCCGATCCCAAGGATCGCGCGGGCATCGAGAAGGCGCTCATGGCGATCAGCGGACGCGGGGGCGCGGCCTGTGCGGCGGCCCTCGTACCCCTCGCCGGGAGCGGCGACGGCGGCCTTCGCGCGATCGGGCTGCACGCGCTGGCCTGCGCCGGCGGGCCCGAGGCCCTGGCCGCCGTCAAGGCGGCCGTCGACGACAAAGACGAGACCGTCCAAGACGAAGCCGTACGCACGCTGTCGACGTGGCCCAGCCGGTGGCCCGAGGACGCCGGCGTGACGGAACCGCTCCTGGCCCTGGCCAAGTCGGCCAAGAAGGTGCAGTACCAGGTGCTGGCCCTGCGCGGGTACCTGCAATACGTCCAGGGCGCCAAGAAACTCCAGGACACCGAGCGCCTGGCCAAGGTCAACGAAGTCCTGCCGCTGCTCACGCGGCCCGAGGAGAAGCGGCTGGCGATCTCGGCCCTCGGCGCCATCGGTGCCGCCGGCGTGCTGGAGAGACTTGCGGCCTTTGCCGAGGACCCCGCCATTGCCGAAGAAGCGTGCTCGGCCATCGTCAACCTCGCCGGCCGCAGGGACCTGAAGGGCGTCTCCAACGCCGAGCGGCAGAAAGCGCTTCAGGTGGTGGTCGAGAAATCGAAGAACGCCGGTACGAAGAAGAAAGCCGAAGACACGCTGAAAGGCATCAAGTAGAAACCGGTTGTCAGAGACCCTTGGGCCAAACAACGCGGGCGGCCCAAGCAGGACCGCCCGCGTGTTGGCGCCGTCTTGTCTTCGGGCTCAGAACTCTGCCGTGATTCCGCCATCACCGGGCCTCTGGCGATTGCCCGGCCACGACTCCGACTGTGTGCCTTGCCGGTTCATGCCTTGCGGCGGCGTACGAGCAGGGCCGCCGCGCCGCCGATCAGCAGGAAACTCAGCGTCGCCGGCTCGGGAACGACCACAAAGGGCCGCATCATGTCGAATTCCTCGTGCTCCAGGATGTGGCAGTGGTACACGTAGTCGCCGGTGTAATCGAGGAACTGGGCGATGATGTCGGTCTCGAACCCCTGGGGCATCGCGAGCGTGTCCTTCCAGCCCATTTCGTCGGCGCTGGGCGGCAGGTATGGCGCAGCCGCATCGACCTGAGGCAGGAACTCGCCCGTGACGGGATCCACCAGCAGCGCCTGGCGGCCCAGGATCTGGAACTGCACGTCGTGCACGTGCATGGGATGCGTGTCGGGCGTGAGGTTCATGAACTTCCAGACCTCGGTGTCGTTCAGTTTCACGATCTCGGTGGGCGCCGCCTCAAACGGCGTCTGGTTGAGTTGGACCATCAGCCGGCCCCACGGATCTACTGCGGTGGTTTCCTTCAGGGTGATGGTGCGGGTGCCGGCGGCGTTCTGCGGCAGGAGGCGGGTCACCGTCGCGGGGCTCAGCGGGATCTCGCTGGTATCGGGCGTGGCCGGGTCCCCCGTAATGTGAAACTGCATGACCTGGCCGGTGGTGTTGGGGTCGGCTGCGGCAGCCTTGGGGTCGCCCTGGTACATCGAGTCGGGCCCCAGGTTCCTCATCGTGACGAGGGTGCCCGCGGGCAGGCCGGTGAAGTCCACGATGGTGTCCGCCCGCTCGCCCGGCATCATGGTCAGGCTGGTCTTGACCACCGTGTCGGGCAGCAGGCCGCCGTCGGTGCCGATCTGGTAGATCGGCAGGAGGGTTCCGTCGGGCTTGAGCAACTCCAGGATATAGGCTCGGGAGTTGGCGCCGTCCAGGAAGTCGAAGCGATACCTCCTGGCCTCCACGTCCATCTTCGGCCAGACCGTTCCGTTGACGACGTTGACGTTGCCGAACATCTCGGTCACGATCGAGTTCGCGCTGGGGAAGGGCGGAGAGGCCGGCAGGCCGGCAAGCGGATCGGCCCCGCCGGGGGTGACCAGGTCGCCGGGTCCGCGCGGGTAGAACAGTTGCCCGGTGGCGGTGAACATCTTGTCTTGGAGCACGAGCGGCACCAGCGCGGGCAGGTTCAGCGACGCCTCGTGGGCGTCGGTGATCTTGTAGCCGCCCGCCATGCCCGCGTATGGGTTCAGGTGCGTCTCGCCCATCGAGTGGTCATGGTACCACAGGAAGGCGGCCGGCTGCTTGTTCTCATAGGTATAGGTCACGGTGTTGCCCGCCGGGCCGGGTATGCCGCTGGGGCTCATCATGAGGGGCGGAGACGCGGGATCCGAGCAGAACTCCTGCCACGGGTTCCCGTCGTAGATGCCCGGGTTGTGACCGCCGTGCAGGTGCACGACCGTCAGCGCCTGCGGCATGCCAGCCATCCCGGGCAGAGTCGTGTCCAGCGGCAGGATGTGAGAGAGGCCGTTGCCGGCGCTGTCGGTCAGGCTGTTGGTGTACCGGACGCTGATCGTCTGGTTGCTGTTGACGATGAACGTCGGGCCCGGCATCGAGTAGTTGATCGTCCCGTCAGGCGCCTTGCAGCCGTAGCCCCAGACGGTCGTCCCGTTGGCCAGCGGGCCCTGGTTGCTGAACTTCCACGTGAACTGCGCGATGTCGATGTCATACAGAGGATTCCCGTTGTATAAACCGTCCGGCGCGGCGAGGTTGGACGTCGCCAGGTACAGCGAATCCTGGAACTTCGTCAGCGTCGCCGGATCCAACAGTGGGATCACCTGGCCCCATGCCGGAGCACCTGCGGCAAACAGCAACACTCCTGCCGCCAAGACCAGAAACAGACCACCCACTGCCGAACTCCTTCTGCCTCTCATACCATGTCTCCTTTATCCTGTCTCCCACGGGTCCGGTGGGTCTCCCACCCGCCGCGACGTGAACGCTTACCTCGCCTCGATGCTGTAAACCGGCGTGCTCAGCAACTGAACATGCTAATCGACCGCCAAAATCACCGCAATCAGGGAGACGCTGATAAGCACCTCGGTCGAACCCCCGGCGTTCGGGTCGGCGAAGTTCCCTACGGCAGGGTCAGGCATCCCCTGATGCGGCGAGGAATCCTCACGCATTCAGGACCGACGGCTACTCGCCCGGGGACGGCCTGGCGAGCGTCCCCGCGGCGACGGCTTCGGCCCGGAGCGATGGCCCCCGCCGGTCGCGGGGATGGCGCGCATGCGAAGTTCGGACTTGACGCCGCACACGGCGCGGGGTCGAATGGGCGGCAACTCACGAGGCAGCGCGGGAGAGCGGCACATGACGGCCATGACCCGGGTCACACGGCGAGGCGTTCTGGGAACTCTCGCCCTCATCCTGGTGGCGGGGGCAGGTTGTGCCGCGCAGACGCCCGGCGGCATGGAGAGAGCGGGAGGGAACCCCGTGCTTCGCAACCAACTTGCTGACCAAGGAATGCCCTTCAGTTTCCTGTTCGACGGCAAGCCCTGCGGCGAACTGCTCGCGACCTGCAAGAAGGAGTCGACCCGCAAACAGATCGACCCGGACCGCGCGCTGACCACGACGACGTGGACCGATGCCGCGTCGGGCCTTGCCGTCACGTGCGAGATGACGCGGTTCGGCGACTTCCCCGCGGTGGAATGGCTGCTCCGGTTCCGCAACGTCGGCGACAAGCCGACGCCCATCATCGAGAACGTCCAGGCGATGGACCTTGAACTGGAGCCGCCGCCGGCCGGCGAGGCCGACTTCGTCGTCCACCGGACGAACGGGGCGCCATCCAACCCGACCGATTTCGAGGTGAGCCAGGTCCCCCTCCGGCCGGGCGGCGCCCTCGTTCTGAGCGGCGGCGGGGGGCGGTCGAGCAACAGAGACTTCCCGTTCTTCCGCGTCGACACCGGCGCGGGCGCCGTCATCGTGGCGGTCGGCTGGTCGGGCCAGTGGAAGGCGGAGTTTAAGTGCCGGGAGGCGGCGGGCGCCAAGCGCCTGCGGATGACGGCCGGGCAGGAACTCACGCGGTTCCGCCTTCTCGCGGGTGAGAACGTCCGCTCGCCGCGCATGCTTGTTCTTTCGCGCGAGGGCGACCCCGCCGCAAGCCACGTCCTGTTCCGCCGCCTCATCTACAAGCATTACGCCGTCAGGGTCGGCGGCAAGAAGCCCGAGCCGATCCTCTTCTGCAACACGTGCTTCACGCGCGGCGGCGGGTGGCTGAACGAGTGCGACGAGACCAACCAGGTCTCGCTCATCCGGGCCCTCGCCCCGCTGGGCGTTCAGGCGATCATCACCGATGCCGGTTGGTTCACCGGCGGCTGGCCCGGCGGGGCGGGCAACTGGGACGTCGACAAGGCGAAGTACCCCGGCGGCATGGGCCCCGTGGCCGCGGCGGCCAAGCAGCGCGGCATGATCTACGGCCTGTGGTTCGAGCCGGAACGCGTCGTCAAGGGAACCGACATCGACCGCAGCCACAAGGAATGGGTCCTGCACACGAAGTCGCCGAACGACGGGACCGGCCTTCTGAACTTCGGCCTGCCGGAGGTCCGCCGGTACTTCCTGGGCGTCGTCGAGCAGTACCTGCGGCTGCCGGGCTTTGCGGTCTACCGGCAGGACTTCAACATGGACCCGCTCGCGTTCTGGCGCGACAACGATGACCCGGACCGCCAGGGCGTCACCGAGATGAAGTACATCGAGGGCCTGTACGCGTACTGGGACATGATGCGGGCCGCCCATCCGGACATCCTGATGGAGGAATGCGCGAGCGGGGGCCGACGCATCGACCTCGAAACCGTCCGGCGGTTCCAGATCCACCAGAAAAGCGACCACTGGTTCGACAACCTCACCGACCAGGCGTCGCTCTACGCCCTGAGCCAGTACCTGCCGAACGGCATCGTGTCGGTGCCTCTGAACCGGCTCGACGATTACTCCTTCCACTCGGCGATGGCCTCGTCGCTCATCACCGGGTGGATTGCCGACGACCCGAAGTTCGACACGGCCCGCGCCAAGGCCCTTACCGACACGTACCGGCGCGTGCGGCGACTCCTCTGCGGCGACTGGTACGGCCTCACGGGTTACAGCCGCGACGAGACAAGGTGGCTCGCCTCGCAGTACCACCGCGACGACCTCGGCGAAGGCATGGTCCTGGTGTTCCGCCGCGCTACGTGCGCCGACGACACGCTGCGCGTGCAACTCAAAGGGCTTGACGGCAAGGCGGCGTACGAACTCACCTCGTCACGCGGCGGTCTGCCTCGCCGCGTGGCGGGCCGCGAGTTGATGGCGGGCTTCGACATCACGCTCAAACAGGCTCCCTCGTCTGACCTGATTGCCTACCGTGAATCGAAGTGACATAGTGGGTCGTCCGGCGTGTTCCTTCCGGGCCGTGCACCTGTTTCTCGGCAAGTGGCCCGTGGCCCGCCGTCGTGTGGCGTGCAGAGTGGCTCCCCAGCGCCTCCGGCTCGTGCGGCAAAATGCCCGCTGAAAATGCCCGCTGAAGCGCTTGCTTTCCTGGAATCACACAGTACACTCCCCACAACCGGGACTGGTTATCGGTCCCGGCGGACCCGAACATCCGCGAAGAAGGGGAGACGCCTGTGAGCAACAGAAAGTCACGTCGCCACGCATCGGGCAGGAAAGTGAACCTCCGCAAGGCCGACCGTCACGCACGGCCCCACGTCTGCCCCTTCTGCCGGGAGCCGCTCGAGTCGAAGTTCGAGGGGCTCGAGGCGAGGCTGCTCCTGGCGACATTCAATGTGGACTTGTTCACCGATGTGGTGGATGCCGATGACGGCAAGACGAGTTTACGCGAGGCCGTAATCGCCTCGAACCAGTTCCCCGGCGCCGACACCATCAACCTTCCGGCCGGCACGTACACGCTCGCGATCGCCGGGGCGCTCGAGAACGCCGCCGCCAAGGGCGACCTGGACCTCACGGACAAGGTCGGGACTCTGACCATCCAGGGGGCCGCCCAGGCCACGACCTTTGTTAATGCCGCGGGTATCGACCGCGTCTTCCAAGTGCTGACGGGCGTGACGGTCATCTTCCAGGATATGGAGATCATTAACGGCCACGCGCACGACGACGGGTTCAAGGCGGGCAGCGAGGCGCTGGGCGGCGGCATCCTTAGCGCCGGCACCGTCACGCTCACCCGGGTGACGCTCGCCACCAACGTGGCCCACGGCGATGACGGCGTCGACGGCACTGACGGCACGGCCCAGAAGCCCAACGGCGCCGCCGGCACCGGCGGCGGCCCTGCGCGCGGCGGCGGCATCTTCGCCACGGGCGCCCTGACCCTTACCGGCAGCACCATTAGCAGCAACACGGCCTTCGGCGGCGAGGGCGGAAGCGGCGGCAACGGCTTCAGTCCGCCGGCCGCTGCGGCCGGCAAGGCCGGCGCCAGCGGCGGCGCGGGCGGGGCCGCCGGCGACGCCGCTTACGCCGAGGGCGGCGGCATCTATGCCACCAAGACCCTCACCATCACGGGTACGACGATCAGCGACAACCGGGCCAAGGCCGGCGAGGCCGGCTCTGGCGGCCAAGGCGGCGCCGGCGCGGCCGGTGGCGCCGGGATGGCCGGCGGGGCCGGCGGTGCGGGCGGCGCGGCCGGCGACTCGGCCCATGCCCTCGGCGGCGGCATCTACGCCGCCGGCACGCTCACGATCACCGACGGCATCGTTAGGGACAACTCGGCCGCAGTGTCAGACGGGGGCGACGGCGGCGACGGCGGGACGGGCGGCTCGGCCGGGGCCAACAAAGGCAGCGGCGGCAAGGGCGGCGCCGGCGCGGCGGCGGGCGATGGCAGTCTTGCCAAGGGCGGCGGCATCTACGCCTGCGCCACCACCCCGCTGACCCTTACGAACACGAAGGTTGACAACAACTCGGCGCTTGCCGGCAGCGGCGGCGCGGGGGGCTGGGGCGGCGACGGCGGCGACGGCATCGCGGGAGTCGACGGCGGGACGGGCGGCGGGGCCGGTGCTCCCGGCATCTCCGCTGTGGCGGAAGGCGGTGGCATCTGGGCCGCCGGCAACCTGACCATGACGAGCGGCGGGACGGTTTCCGGCAACGAGGCGCAGGCCGGCCGGGGCGGCTACGGCGGCGGCGCCGGTAGTGAGGGTCGGGCCGGCACTGGAAAGCCCGGCAAGCATGGCGGCAACGGCATCGACGGAACCGTCGGCAGTCCCGCCCGAGGCGGCGGCGCTTTCGTCAAGGGCAAAGTCACGATCACCGGGGCCACGTTTGACGGCAACGCCGCCAATGCCGGCAATGGCAGCGACGGCGGGTCCGGCATCAATGGCGGCGACGGCGGGGCGGGCGCCGTGGGCGAAGGCGGCGGTCTCTACGTCCTCGGCTCGACCGTCACGATTACCGGCGCCACGTTCTCCAACAACCAGGCCAACGGCGGTGACGGCGGCTCCGGCAGTTCGGCCAACAGCGGCGGTCTGGCCGGGAGCGGCGGCCGCGGCGGCGACGCCGCCGGCGGCGGCCTGTATGTGGCCAAGGCGGCCGTCTCCATCACGGAGTCTACGTTCTTCGGCAACAGCGCCGACGCCGGCGACGGTTCCTCCGGTGGTTCATCGTCGGACGATAGTTATGGCGGCCAGGCCGGCGACGGCGGCGCCGGCGGCAATGCCATGGGCGGTGGCATCTACATCAAGAGCGGCACCCTCTCCGTCAACCGTATCACGGTCCAGGACAACAGCGCCACCGCTGGCGATGGCGAAGAGGGTGGCGATGGCGGCGACGGCGCCGACGGTGCCGACGGCAAGGCCGGCCAGAAGGGCGGCGACGGAGGCAACGGCGGCGACGGCGGATGGGCGCGCGGCGGCGGCATCTACTTCCCCGGCGGCAAACTCGACCTCACGGGCAGCCTCATTGCCGGCAACAGGGCCTCCGGCGGCGACGGCTACGCCGGCGGTCCCGGCGGCTATGGCGGCGACGGAGGCGACGGCGACACCAACGGCGGCAACGGAGGCAACGGCGGTCGCGGCGGCAACGGCGGCTTCGCCGAGGGCGGCGGCATCTATGCCGCAGGCGACCTCGGCCTCACCAATGGCGAAGTCTCGGGCAACAGGGCCTCGGGCGGCAGTGGCGACTCGGGCGGTAATGCCGGCCCGGGCGGCGACGGCAGCGGCAGCGGCCAGGACGGCCGGGCGGGCAACGGCGCCGACGCCGGCGACGGCGGCGATGGCCGCGGCGGCGGCGCCTACGTCCTCAAGAACGCCTCGATCAACGGAACCAAGTTCACGGATAACGACGCCTACGGCAGCAGCGGCGGCGAAAACTCCTCCGCCTCGTCCTCCTCATGGTCGACCTCGGGCGGAGGAAACGGCTTCAACGGCGGTGACGGCGGCAACGGCGGCGACGCCGAGGGCGGCGGCCTCTACGTCGGCGGATCGACCCTCGTCGTCGAGAGCGCCACGTTCACAGGCAACACGGCGTCGGGCTCCAGCGGCGGCTCCGGTGGGAGCGGCGACTCCAGTTTCGGCAACGGCGGCGACGGCGGCGATGGCGGGTCCGCGCGCGGCGGCGCCATTTATATCGGCGCAGGCAAGGTCACCATCACTGGCAGCACCTTCACCAAGAACAGGGCTGAAGCCAGTAGCGGCTCAGAGGGTTCCACCGGCCACAATGGTGGCAGCGGCGGCCAGGGCGGCGTTGCCGCGGGCGGCGCCGTATACGTGGGCGGCGGCACCGTAGTGGTTGTCGAAACCGTGTTCATGACCAACGCCGCGACCGGCGGCAGTGGCGGCGACGGCAGTTCCGGCGACGGCGGACCGGGCGGCGACGGCGGCGACGGCGGGTGGGCCCGAGGCGGCGCTCTCTACGTCGGATCGGGATCGCTGACCGTCACGCGGGGCTCGTTCGACGGGAACGAGGTCGTGGGGGGCGACGGCAGTTCTGGCAGCACCGGCTACAGTGCCGGCGACGCGGGCGATGGCGGCGATGCTGAGGGCGGCGGCATCTACGCAGGTGCCGCCACCGTCACCATCACGGAAGCGGGTTTCATCGGCAACAAGGCCACCGGCGGCGATGGTAGTTGGGCCTGCTCGGTCACGGATGACGGCGGTCTGCCTGGCACGGGGGGGCGCGGCGGCGCTGCCCGCGGCGCCGGCCTCTACGCGGCCAGCGGCCAGGTCACGATCACGAGCAGTTCGTTCTCGGGCAATGAAGCCCAGGCAGGCGCGGCCAGCGGCGCATCCGACGGCGGCGTCGCCGGGCTCGGCGGTCCCGCGCAGGGCGGCGGTCTTTTTGCCGCCGGCGGCACTGTCACCGTGACCGGCGTCACGTTCACCGGCAACAAGGCGACGGGCGGACAGGGCGTCTGCGGGTACCAGGGTGGAACGCCGGGGCCGGGCGGGCCAGGCCAGGGCGGTGGAGTCTACATCGGCGGCGGAACCGCGACGGTTAAGGACGTGACGCTCGACGGCAACAGCGCCCAGGGCGGCCCCGGCCATGCGGGCTGGGGAGGCTGGGGCAGTCCGACCGGAATCGGACCGGCGCCCTGCGGGCCGGCCGAAGGCGGCGGCCTCTATGTCGCCGGCGGGACCGTCAGCCTGGTCAACAACACGGTCAGGAACAACGTTGCCAGGGGCGCACAGGCGCCCGCTCCCGATCCGGAAGTCACAGGCGTTCCCGGCGGCGATGCCATGGGCGGTGGCGTGTTCGTCGCGCAGGGTGTCGTGACCATTGCCCAAGGGTCCTTCACGGCCAACCATGCCATAGGCGGGAGTGGTTATGATGTTTCCAGTTCCGGCCAGCGTCCCACGGACGGCGGCGATGGTCATGGCGGCGGCATCTACATGGCCGGCGGCACCGTGACCATCGACGCCGTGACCTTCACCGGCAACATGGCCACGGGCGGCGCCGGCGGAAGCGGCAGCAGCAGCGGCACCGGCATGGGGGCGCCGGGCGGCGACGGCGAGGGCGGCGGCATCTACGCCGGGGGTGGCACGTTGGCCATCACGACGTGCACCATCGACGGCGGCACGGCCCAGGGCGGCGTGGGCGGCGCGGCGTCGGGCGAGTCCGGCCAGGGCCTCGGCGGCGGAATCGAAGTGGTCCAGGCCGCCCTGACGATCACCGGCACGACCATCTCGAACAACACCGCCCGGGGCGGTCCCGGCGCGGACGTCGTCGGCAATGCGGGCGGCGATGCCGCCGGCGGTGGCCTCTACGCAGAAGATGCCATCGTCCGGGCGACCAACGTCCAGTTCCTGACCAACACCGCCGTGGGCGGCAACGGCGCCAACAGTGTCTCCGAAGATGTTAATGGCTACGCGGGTGGCGACGCCTACGGTGGTGGCGCCTATGGCACGGGTACAATCTTCACGCTCTCTCCCTGCACCGTGCAGGGCAACGTTGCCCAGGGAGGCGCGGGAGGCAGCGGCACGTCGGCAGTCAGCGACCTCAAGGGCCCGGCGGGCGGCCAAGGCGGCGACGCTACGGGCGGTGGTATCTATGTCGAGGAGGGGATGCTCACGGTCGCGGCCGGCAGCCTCCTGGACAACCAGACGCTCGGCGGCGCGGGCGGCGCGGGTGGCGGCGGGACCTCACCCAACCATGGCGGCGGCGATGGCGGAGACGGCGGCGCGGCCTATGGCGGCGGGATTGCCGCCGACCGGGCGGGCATCGCCATCAACAGCCCAACGATCTCCGGCAACACGGCGCTGGGAGGCCTGGGAGGCACCGGGGCCGATGGGTACAGTTCCTTCACGTCCGGCGGCGCCGGCGGCAACGGCGGCAACGGCGGAGACGCTTCCGGCGGCGGCATCTACCTGACCAGTTCAACGTTGACCGTCCTTGACACCACGATCTCCAGCAGCGCCGCCACGGGCGGCGAAGGTGGGATCGGCGGCCAGGGCGCTCCGGGCTTTGCCGGCGGAAGCGGCGGGGCGGGCGGCATAGGAGGGGCCGGCGGCGGCGGCGGCATCTACTCTGAATCGAGCGACGTCACTGTTGTCGGCACGAGCGCGCTAGCCGGCAACACGGCCACGGGTGGAGACGGCGGCGTAGGCGGCGAGGGCGTGTACTCGGCCATCGGCGGCGCGGGCGGCCTCAGCGGGGATGGCGAGGGCGGCGGACTCTATGCGGCCGACAGCCGCATGGCCATCCTGGCGGGGGTCTCCAATAACGGCGCCAGCGGCGGCGACGGCGGTGATGGCGGCGCCAGCGGAAGCGGCACCGGCGGCGACGGCGGGACCGGCGGCTACGGCGGCGGCGGCGGATTGAGAATTAACGGCACCTGTATCGCCGCCTTCGATGGCGGCCTCCTTAGTAACACTGTCGAAGCCGGACTCGGCGGCAGCGGCGGCCCGGGCGGCGGATCCGACGGATCGGATGGGGCCGATGGAACCACCAGCCCCGACCCCGACATCTTCGCCAACGTCACGCTGACCCAGACCGTCGTCCACACCCTCGACCCTGCGGCTGGCACCGGGTCCTGGGGGTTCAAGGATTCCCAGCATAACGAGTTCACCGTCGCGCTCACCGGAAAGAGTGGGAAGGGCTACGTCGTGCGCGACGTCGCGGACGACGCCGACGGCGACATCCTGGCTATCGTGGCCGCCGGCACGAGCGGCGCGAACAGCCTGACGATCACGCCCAAGGTCAAGGGTTGTCAGACCGGCCTGGGCGGGATCACCGTAATGGGCCCGATCGGCGGCATCGCGGCGTCTGCGGCCAGCCCCTGGGCGGATGTGATGGTGGCGGGTGCCCTGAAGACCCTGGCACTGTGCGATTTCGGCAGCGCCATCACGGTCGGGCCGGGCGGGCCCAAGGATGCCCTGAGCATTTCCGTCCGGCAGGGCGTGAGTGTCAAGCTGGTGTCGGCCATCCCGATCGCGTCGCTGACGGCCGTGGGCTGGTTCAGCGGGAGCCCGGACGACCTGGGCGTCATACAGGCGCCGCGTCTTGGCACGCTCTCGGTGGCCGACCAGTTTGCCGCCAACCTGCAACTGACCGGCATCGGCCTCGCGCCCAAGATTGCGGCGATGGACTCCGCTACCATCAAGGGCGATATGTTGTTCGGCGACTGGGACATTACGGGAGCGGTCGGCAAGGTGACCGTCGGCGGCGCCGTCGGCAGCCCCACGGCGCCGTGGGGGCTCTGGGGCGCTTCGAGCGTCGGAGGGCTGACCTTCGGCGACGTGGTGTTTGCCGAACTGATGAACGTCGGGGCCGTCGGCGACGTCAAGGCCCTGCGGTGGCAGCAGGGCTCGATCAGCGCTACGCAGGTGAAGTCCATCACCATCACAGGCGCCGCCAACTGCGGCGTGGTCACCGTGCCCGGCGACTTCGGGGCGGACCTCATGCTCTCGGGTGAAGGCGTCCCCGCCAAGGGCAATACCCTCGACAAGGTCTCCATTGCCGGCAATCTCTCGACCGGCTGGTGGGAGGTGACCGGCAAGGTGGGCATGGTAACCGTCAAGGGCACGGTGGGCGATGCGGGGGGCGGGTGGACCATGGAGGGCCGCACGAGCGTCGGTTCGCTCACGTTCGGAGACGTGGTCCGCGGCGTCATCGACGTCGACGGCCGCCTCGGCGACGTCAAGGCGATCCGGTGGCAGGACGGCCAGATCATGGCTACGGCCATCAAGTCCCTGGCCGTGACGGGGCGGGCGGCCACCCCTACCCAGGCGGCTATCTCCGGTGACTTGGCTGTCGATGTCACGCTCTACGGCAAGGACGAGACGGCGCTCGGCGCGCTTACGGTGGCGGGCTGGGTCGACAGTGCGGACATCGACGCCGAAGGGCGCCTCGGCAAACTGACCGTGGGCGGCATGTACGACTCCCGCATCGCGGCCGGCAGCATCAAACCAACCAACTACGAGGACCAGCGGTCCATCGACGCCTTCACGGTCTTGGGCATCAAGGGCGAGACGGAAGTGTTCATCGGTTCAAACGTGTCGGCTTGGGCGCTCGGGAAGATCGTGATGACGGGGGTGCAGACCACGGCGGGCGACGATCTCGGCCTCAATGCACACGGCGTCGACAACTACACCCGCGGCACGGTCAAGTTCACGAAGCAGGTCGGCCCCCAGACGCTGGACCTGGTGGACCAGTACGCCGTGCGGCTCGTCTAGAGCATTTTAAGATTGCGCATAGACTCGATCGTCGTGCGCGGTGGGTCTCCCGACCCACCGCGCAAGAAACGCGCGATGGACCGCGGCGGGTCGGGAGACCCGCCGCGCACAAACCTAATCCTAAAACGCGGCATGGTTCACAAGCCCCACGCACCGCGTGGGGATGAACCGGGCTGAGGCATCCCCCGGCGGTGCCGGGGGCTTACTGGGTGCTCATCCCCGGCGGCGGTGAACCATGCCCATTTTATGGCATGGTTCACAAGCCCCACGCACCGCGTGGGGATGAACCGGGTTGAGGCATCCCCCGGCGGTGCCGGGGGCTTACTGGGTGCTCATCCCCGGCGGC
>Ga0315286_10004082_pt1 | contig 13943 bp, 17 predicted proteins | sample YL17G10_0_MG_FD_205038 | JGI IMG/M metagenome (GOLD analysis project Ga0315286, IMG submission 205038) | Sediment microbial communities from Yellowstone Lake, YNP, Wyoming, USA - YL17G10_0 | ecosystem: Environmental > Aquatic > Freshwater > Lake > Sediment | place: USA: Wyoming | collected... | reverse complement strand
TGCAAGTGGTCCTCGGTAAAAATAATTTTAACTGGCAACCTCTCGGGATTTCTAAAAAACCACTGTCCCTTTCTGGAGTACTTCTTCATCAATTCACGGGCCAGGTCCCGACAATATCCTACATGCAACGTTTTATCGGCACACTCCATTATATATATAGTCCAACCCCTAGACTTTTTCAAAACACAGCCCTATAAGTTCCCCTGCGGCCTTCTCCACCCTCAATCTGGCGACTACATCAAAATCCTTGGCCAGCACGGACATCTTATTAACAAAATCCCATCTGTTTGCAACAGACTGGTCATTCTCAAGTTCCTGAAACAGAAGTGTATGGAACTTCTCACTCAATCCCTTACGCAGTCGTAGACCCCTAAGGAGCTCTTTAATATCCTCTTTCTTGGTCACCATATCTTTTGCTGACTGTATTTTATCCTTCAGCTCGGGAAGCTGATTCTTAAGGTTATTAACCAGTTTCGGAAATAGGTCTTTTAAGTCGGTCGACTGTATTCCCTCATAGTTACTAGTGAAATATCCCTCCCCACCGTAAGAAGCTATCATTGAGGCTTTGGACGATACCCGATAAAGCATCGTTTCAACCGAAATAGGGGACGCCCCCAGCTCACTGACAATAATGGAAAATCCTGTGGAACATTTCTCCCCACAAGCATCGAACGTATCATTAGATATTAGGCGTACATGCAAAATAGGATCATCCCGTTCGTCACCAATGGCGAATTCCATAGTGAACTCTTCCCCAATAGCATCTGTAAGGGCGGATATGGCATCCACGTTAGAGATATTGGTAAACTCGACCGGAAGTATGGCCCTGATAATAGACCCGTTCTGAGCTTTCCTGAGCTTGACCAGGACTTGGGCCTTTTCCGGCTTCAGTGTCGGGAGCCAACACCCGATTATTTGATTCTTCATATGTTCTGGGTTCTTAGAAAAAAAGCTGTATGGAACTCCAGCAAGGGTAGTAAACTGCTTTGCCGCATGAGTAATTTTAGGGTCATTTGGATTTTTAGGGTCACTTTTAAAATAATAGGACTGACCTAAAGCCGTTGGAAGACCGCTCTTTACCTCATATAGGCGCATTTCGCTTTCCTTGGCTTCAAATTTAAGAGTCTGTAAATCGATGCATTTGTCTTCACAACCCTTCTGCATTTCTTTTAAACGGGTAATGAGCGTCTGTAATTCTGACATATAAACCCCTTCCTTTTTAAAATAAAATTTCCTGCGATTTTTTTAGTACAAAACTTTTAAATTTTTCAGGTCCCAATGTTTCCATACACTTGGCCGGGTCTTTATACCCCAGTCCGAATGATTGCACTTTATATAACTCCCGAACTTTATCGGTAGCCGACTGGCCTGGTTCATCAGAATCAAACACGGTTATAATATTATCACAAAACATAGAAAGATATCTATGTTGCTCCTCTGACAGCCCAGCCGTCATTGCCCCTACAGTATTAGGAAACACTTTTTTCATTGCCATACAATCAAAATAACCCTCGACGATATATGCTTTGTTCTCCTTATAAATATAGGGAAGCGCCTGATATAACCCAAAAAAGAATCCGATGGTCTTCCCTTCGTTAGTAATAAAATTTTTGAAATCCTTCATCTGAATGGACCGGCCGGCTATACCGATTACCCTGCCCATTACATCATATAATGGAAAAATTATTTTTCCCTCAAACTTTCTACCCTTGGCATTTTCTTTTAAAAACCTATCCCTGTCTTCATGAGTATCCTCGGGTACTGACACAACCATAGAGTATCCTAACTTGTAATTTTTTATATCCTCCTCTGTCACATACCTAGAGTAAAGATAATCCAGTGCCTCTTTATTACGATAAATCGATTTATGTAAATTTTCGACCATTACATCCAAGAACATGCTAGACCATCCCATAGCCCAATTTTTCGCACTCCTTGGCTATTTCTTTAAATATTCCACTAGGAGCTTTCATAAAAAAGTCCTTACCAGTTTTGGGGTTCTTCTGAAACATGGGGACACCCCGCTGTATTACACCCTGCTCCCCATTACGACCTATAAGTTCGTGATAATAAACGGATAAAATGTACTTATTGTCTTCTATTGGAAGGTCTGTCCATTTACTACTGGCTATCCGTTCCTCCTTGATAGCCTTGCCTATATCACTTTCCCAATCAATGATTTCTTCTATTTTGGACAGTCTGTTTACAAGAAAAACCTCTAATTTAGGATTTTTTTCCCTTACAAAGTCCTCATACCATTTAGTTAGGAACACCAGGTCCCCTGGCTTAAAATTCTGATCCATGGTATATGATACGCTACAACGGGATTAAATTAAAGAAAAAATTATAACTTGGATAGGAGTTTATCAAAATTGGTTTCAGTAGCCAATAAAATCTTTAAGTCGGTTATCTTGTCAGGAGTTATCATTACTTCGTCTTTTTTAGTCTTTTGTTCCGGTTCCGGTTGTGCCTTTTTCTTTGAAAAAAGTACATCACCACAGTATGTCAACCTGTGCTTCTTTATTAGGTCACTCAGAAGACGGTCGGATATGATATCTACTTTATTATTGTAGCATGCCACATTGCTGTTACACTTTGGACAGGTATAAATAATAAATTTATATTGGGACTCATCCAGTTTAGCCTTAGCTGTCAAACCACATCTGGGGCACATTAAACTAACAGTTGTTTTATCCATTTGATATCCTTACCCCCAAAAAATTTTTCATCAGAGCCAATGCGTAATTATGCATATAATCATCTATGGACATAGAACAGGGCTCAATAATAGTTACTTCATATTCTCTATTTCTAAGCTCCTCGGCCGTAAAAAGAATGGATGTATGTGTCTCAAGCCCCATAAGTCCAATGTTATGTACCTGTTCCCTCTTAAGAAACGGTTCTATGTCTGTGTTAAAAAAAGCACTGTACCTGGTCTTATCATAGAAATTAGTAGCATACTTTTTCAAAGATTCATGAATAAGCATATCTTCTGTCGTAGCTATTGAGTGTGTTTTTTCATTTAAAAAAAATGAATCTTCCTTTGCATGCTTTTCTCTTAAAAATAATTTTATTCCGGAAAAACCGGACAAATAATCCGACATTCTGTGCTTTAAAATCTCAGCCTTTTCACCTATATAAATCGAGCCTTTTTCAGAAAGAAAACTATTTTGTGCATTCATCACCATTATTATATCAATCATAATTAAATTCCCAAATATTGATAGATCATGACCCGTTGAAAAATCCTTTGATAAACATAAAATCCTCTTTATATTCCGGTTTCCTTAGGGGATTCCTTAAAATAGCACTCGGATGATAAGTCACGAAAGCCCCCACATTATTATACTGTAGGAATCCTATATTTTTAGATGATATTCGTAAAGACTCCATGCTATTCCCCGACACCGATGGGAGCAGCCCTCTAACAGCAGTCTTTCCAAGTAGAACCAATAGTTTTGGTTGTATAATTTCAATTTGTTTCCTTAAAAATTTAACGCATTGCTCTATTTCTTCAGGTTCTGGAGGACGATTGTTGGGGGGCCTGTCCTTAACAATATTAGCTATGTAAAAATCATTCTCGCCCATTCCTATAGCCTGAATCATACCCCTAAGCAATTTACCACTTCGGCCTACAAATGGTCGGCCAGTTTGGTCCTCAGTCCTTCCGGGCCCCTCTCCAATGAACATTATTTTAGTATCCGGGCTTCCTTCACCAAAGACGAGGTTGGTTCTTGACTGGCGTAAGGGGCAGTTTCCGCAGGATAGGCAGATTTGTTTAAGTCTGTTCAGGAGTTCTATTTTTGACATTCTGATTGGGGCCCTTCTTTTGTGAGGACTTACAGGGGTCACTACAATATACGGCATACTGTCCTTTATGGGCGAACAATTTCCCGCATACCCTACATCTTTTTAGCTCTTCAAGACCAAAAGCTTTTATATAAAGACATAAATTATAGCATAGGAGTCCTTGTATCCATGGAGCTGAAGCATCCTTTATGTAAGCCGTCCTAATTATATTTTCTCCGTGCGTGCCCTCCGATGATTCCACATTTTCTGTAAGGGATGATTCCATGTAATGATTTACAAACGATTTAAATTCCTCTCCCATACCTACTGTTACTATATCACTAACAGCACCGTACAGCTCATCCCTGAACTCGTCCAGGTTAGGGGGATTGGTAGAGGCTTTTTTTGCTGTTTCGGATGTAAAAGAATCAGATGATTTAGCATATAGCCTGAGCAATTCGGTTACACCAATTTCCTTATTTATATATCGTAAAAATAAAGGATTTTTTTGGGTCATAATTTTGTTAGGTACCTGTTTAAAAAAATCTGCTTGTCCCTATTAGTCATCCTAGCAATAACACTCCTTCTTCTGAGGTTAACTTCTATAGTTAATTCTGGATATTTCTGGGAAGGTAATTTTATTTGTACTGGTGTGCTGACCCTGTTACTATCCAGGTATGGATCTATTTTTTCTATAAAAGCTTGCTGTTCAATATCAAAATTAACACCCAAAGTATCCTTACATGCTTCATAGGCCTCGGACAGGACAGCTTTTATTCTTGTCCTGTCCAGGTCTATAAATATTTCATTAGATTTCAATCCGCTCCCTTTAGGGGCGGGAGGAATTGCAAACCTCATATTTAAGAATGACCTACAGCCATTTTTGGCATTACTTCAAACAGCTCACCCATATCAAAAGATTCGACTCGTTTAGGGGGAGTCTGACAATTCACTTTTTCCCAACATTCAAATGAACAAAACCCATCATCTGATTTTAAATCTGGAATAATATATTCTTTTCCACATCCTGGATTTTGACAGATAGCGATATTTGTGTGTATACTGGGCATAAACCTCTCCTATTATTTTGAACCAGTAGAACCAAAACCTCCTGTTCCCCTATCTGATGTTGGTAGCTCGTTGACCTCAACGACATCAGACAAAATTACGGGGCATACTACTAACTGTGCAATTTTATCCCCTTTATTGACCGTGAAAGTGTTTATCATAGAATGATTAATCAGTATAACCCCTATATTATTTCTGAAACCCTCATCCACTGTTCCGGGAGCATTAGCCACGGTAATACCGTTTTTGGCTGCTAACCCGCTACGTGGACGAACCTGAATTTCAAAACCCGGGCCTACTGTCGCCTGTATACCCGTATCAACCACTACCCTGTTACCTGGATAAAGTTCTATGAAATTCAACTCATCTGTTTTGAAATACGCGAATACATCCAGTCCGGAATCTGTAGGATGAGCCCTTACTGGCAACTTCGCATCGTTGAATACTTTCTTGACCAAAATTGGGGGTATGTTATTCATATTTTTTATTCCTATTTAAAATCCGCATTCCTGATTTCCGCAATCCGCGCACTTAGCACAACCAGACTCAAAAATAAGCCGGTCGCTATTACACTTCTCATTTTTACATTTCATACCTTTTATTATGGTACCATCTTCGATTGTTTTTCCAATAAATTTACGGACAGCGGTCAGAAGAGTAGAAACATTATCGCCCTCAATACCCCGCAGAGATGTAAGAACATCTACACGGGCTATATTATGTCTCAGACACAAAGAAACCATCCTTCCAAGCCTATTATGTGGATAATCATTTTTACATTTCTCTATGGCGTGCTGAATTATTTTATTTTCAATTCCACACGACAGAGCAAGCCTGGCTAATTCTCTCGACGCCTTATTACAGACTATTGAGGCTCCTTTTTCCTCAGTATTGGTATATATCCACATACAAACAGGATGCTTCATATCCGGGTCATCAGGGAAATAACTGAAATGTATATAGAACTTCATTCCTTCACGTTTAATTATGGATGTGGGCCCGTTGTTAAACTCATTTGGTAACTTAAGGTCCTTCTTAATGATTCCATCTTCCAAATCTATGCTGGATATCACTGATTCCATGGACCCCTCTCTATACGTGGTCAACCCAACCAGTCCGTTCTTCCACGCCATCATGTAGAGACCTTTGAAATCCTCAAACGGATATTTCTTAGGAAGATTAACTGTTTTTGAAATAGACTGGTTACAATATTTTTGCATTATTGACTGAACAGCAATATGGTCTTCAACGGAAAGGTCCTTTGTCGATATTAAATATTTACTATGGTCTTTATCTGGAAAATTATCCAATAACCATTGATACCCATAATCCCTCAACGTCTTCATATCGCACAACCCTCGGTTATGGGGCTCAAAATAATACTTGTTTCCATTATAGATGCCCTCCCAGTATGAATAGTCTTTTTTATCGTGTTTTTTAAGAAGGCTTCTAACATTTTCCTGCGTCATCCCTTCTGGCCAATCTTTCCGGGTGACTTTACGTTCATACTCCAATGAGTATACTGGTTCAATTCCATTAGATGTGTTATCACAAATTATGGCTGTGGTACCCGCAGGTGGGTTGGTTGTGGTCTTCCCATTTCTGGCACCATGTTTACGAAGGAGAGACTTTGTTTCTTCGGTCAAACGGTCAGATTTGAAATACTCTGTATTTTCAAACTTCTCCTTATCATAGATACTGAATGCTCCCTTTTCTTTTGCCAGTAAGGCGGATACTTGCCATGTAAGATTTTCTTTAGTTTTTGCAATTTCACCAGCAAATTCTACAGCCTCGGAAGAGTTATAAGGAATTCCTAACATCATCATAGTAGAACCTATTCCATTAACACCCATCCCATATTGACGAAGATTTTTTATAGCCCATTTATATGATGGCAACGGGGCGTTGGATAAGTCACAGACGTTATCCAGCATTCTGGCGAATGTTTTAACATCCTGTCGATATAAATCCCAGTTAAAAATTGGTTTGTTATTTATTATTTCTACATACTGGGTTAAATTTACTGAACCAAGAAGACAGACGGTGGTCAGGGTTGCGAGCCCGCCAACTTCACCACAAGGATTCGTGCAAGAAATAATTCCCAAATAGCTGACGGGATTATTTTTCTGCATGTTACCAAGAAATAAAACTCCTGGCTCTCCACGGTTGTATGTGGATTCCATGATGAGGTTATAAAGTTCTCTTGCCTTTATTTTTTTGAATACCTTTCCATTAAACACCTGGTCGTACATCCCATCTTTTTCAACGGCAGAAAGAAAAGCGTCATCCATAAGGACTGACATGTTGAATTTTGTGAGAACCCCCGAAGTTTGTTTAGCCTTCACGTACTCTTCACAATCCGGGTGTGACGTTGATAAGCTACATAGCATAGCACCTTTTCTAGTTTCTTTTTTTACAGTCTGCTTGAGCTCCTCAAATTTCTCCTCGGAAAGATGATTTTTTATTTTATCCACATACCCGTCGACATCACCTTTCACTATGCACTCCGCAACTGAATCCCAAATTTTTAAATAAGCCAAAACTCCAGGATGTTTAATACCAGTCCCTTTAATCAAAGAGCCCCTCGGACGAATCCAGTCCATATTTATTCCGTACCCACCCTCGGAGGCCAGGGTTTTAGCCTGCTCCATTATTGTAAGGAAAATATTTACAAGGTCGTCTGGTGTGTCGGGAGTATTGAATTCTACTGGGTATGATACTGAACCGTCTGAGGATTTCCTGATATATTTCAAAGTGGCATTGGTGACGGGGCCGGCTATAAAACAATTTCCTGTATAAATTCCGTGGGATAAAGTAAATGCATGAACATCAGGCACTATTGCACAAAAAACTTCCTCATCCTTATTTTCTATAATACTGGTTACTTTCCATTTATTCAGTTTTTTAGTAAGTATTATCCTTTTGTTGGGGCTTTTCCTTAAGCCATAATTAGTTTCAACATTTTTATCTTCACGAATACCTGTAGTTATATACCCATCAATAAAAGAATATCGGTTGATAAATTCAATAGTAGAATCGGAATTTGTGCTTATTTCAAATGTCTTATCATTATTATGTATATCACAACCGTCTGTAGCAATCAACCCCTCTATAAAACCAGCAATATAACTAATACCCATAGATTCTTCCGGTAATTCCTTAAGTTTAATATCTGTAACAACATAACAAGTAGGGTCTTCACTAGTAGAGGGGTGATATTGAACATCTTCGAAAAAATGAGAAAAGATTTGTTTATGTCCACACAATCTTACACCGTATCTAATTTTTCCAAATCTACCCGTACTGTTTACTGCATCAGTATAAACATAAGAAACTGACCCATCCCCAAAAATTAAACCATGGACAAATCCCTCTTTATAAATTTTATCGTTGGGGTTTGGTTCCCAAACATTTGATTCTACTATATCCCCCACACTCAAACACGTTGTTTCTTTATTTCCGTCCAACAACCACCGATGGTCTTTCGTTGCATTGATATGGACTGTATAATTTGACCTGGGGGGTAACGTATAATCGTCTCTTTTAAGACATCCTATAGTTTGTGGATCAACTCTTCTTCCATTTTTCCCGTCATAATAGATAGTAGAATAATACGCTGGCCTAAACACATATGTATATGTTTTTTGTATTCCAAAATTTTCTATTGTAGCTTCTTTCTCACCGTTTTTAGTTAGAACAACAGATTTTAATCCAACCCTGTCTTTAAACTTAACAAGTCCCCTGTTTACATCCATATATTCTGTGTCCCCAGAGAAACAGTTGAGAAGTGTGGCTCCTTTAAAACCTGTTCCGATATTCGCCGTGATTCTTCCTCCAGGGGTGCATTTAAGCCCGATTGGTTTTTTATCTGCATCAAATTTTACAATCGTATTGAGAAATAAATTATACCATTTCTCTGGTTCTTTTTCTGCGGAGGCCAGAGTTCTGGCTACCCGTTCCCATGTTTGTATTTCTGTTTCATCACCATATCTGTATTTTCGGTTCCAATTTTCATAAGCGATATCAGTCTTAAACATTTTTTATTCCTATTCTTCGTGTATGATTTTATTTGTTATTTTGGAGATCTCTTGAAGGCTCCCATTTTTATTTAGTATGGTTAAGAGTATTAAGAGAAAATTAGGTTGTGCCTCAATCTTCCCTATGACTTCCGAAGTTTTTTTCTCTAAAATCTTATGTTGATTATACTTAATGTCAAGAGCAAAATCTTTGTTAGTTAGTTTGGAAATTTCATCTGTATCTTTATCTGTGACATCAAAAAATTCGAAACCAAACTGGGGAATTCTAAACGCTTCAAACACCAAGGGCTTTGACGTTTTTTTTATAATATCTTCAACCGATTGAAGTTGAGGTAGGCATTGTTCAGGATGTATTGAACGATACAAAGCTTCCTCAGGATCCACAGGAATTTGGGGGAGGATATAATTTCCGTCCCTGCCTAATGAAAAACGAAAAACCCCCAGCATCCTATCAGCATTTGAATATCTAATACAACCATTATTACCAGCCAGTGTTTCAGGCATAATAAACCGGTAGTTAAAATCAAAAAATGAAAAATCATAACTCAAATCTTTCCAACCCAATGGAAGAGATTTTTTTTCTATAAATTTTTTATAGAAATGCCACCCATTAAACTGTTCTAATTCCATCGAGTCATCTATATTATAATGTTCTTCAATCATAGTAGGAATGATATTATTTAGTGGGTTCATAAATAAAGGATTATTCCGAAAATTTATAAAAGAAATTTTCAACTATTATCTTCTTATTTCCCTTAAACTTGCGTAATTGAACATCAAGTTTACAGAGGTGGTCCATTTTATCCGCTACAAAGCTCTTTCCAAGAACCACAGCCTTCGGGAGATATTTCGTCTTTAATAGGTATCTTGGGAGACCAACAATATCGGCGATATCCTCGGGCGTTGTCTTACTATCCCGAAGAAGAAGGATACGATACACCTTTTCCATATAGAGTGACAAAAAAGAAACTAACTCAATATAATTGTCCTGTATTCTTGAATACGATTCCAGACAATGGAGGGCACCTGATATATCTCTCTTGAGTAGACAGTCCAAAATATCAAAAGAGGATTTAGTGGACGTGAGTGATATTACGGAATCAACGTCACCCATACCTATGTCCTTGGTTTCATTCTTGAAAAGAAACAACTTAGAGATTTCATTTGACAAGGAAAACATATCTGGACCCACCTTGGAAAATATAGCTGATTCTACCCCATCCCGTTTAGTATAACCTCCATCCAGTATTTTTGATGTTATCCAAAGTGGATAATCATTTCCGTACCATCTCATTTTGTTGCACTCTATAACGGCCGCTTTGCTTGTCACAGTTGTCATATGCCGGGAACTTCCTTCGTATCCCTCGGTAATAATGAAGATTATGCAATCTTGGGGTGAGTCAATGAAGTCAGTAAATTTTTTAATATTCATCTTGTTAAAATCATGCAGAACAACCAACCGGCCATCAAATAATCCTCCTGAATTCAAAGAACTTAATGCTTCAGATTCATTATCCGGATAAAAATCTAAGAGCTCCCACCCACGATAAACCAAATGAGCTGCTTTAATAAACATCTGTTTTAAATAGGGCTCATCACCGGTAAGCAAAAAACGAGTGTCCCGCTTAAACTTAAGTGATGTCAAACCATCTTGATATCTCATGAAGGCTGCTCCACCAGGATAAGGGGTCGGCTTTTAATAAGGGCTGTTTTCATGGCATGCGATAAATTAATGTTAAGATATTGGTCCTTTTTAACTTGGCTGAACCACCCAACCGCCCCAACAAAAGCCTTAGCGTTTAAATTGCTACCAATCTTTTTTAGGTCATCACGTAGGTCAAGGTTTATGATATTTTCAATTTTATTTGAAAGTAATGCAACGTCTGTCATTACCAGGATGACCATATCCACAAAAACATCCATGTCGTTTTTACCAACCTTATCAATGAAATCCATAGAATCTATAAGGCCACGGTTTTTCATACCCGAAACAAAATCCACAGCAATGTCCCTATATTTTAAGTACTTACCAGCCCTAGCGAAGATATCAACAGACGAGCCATGCCCTATCCAGCCTAGTAAACGCGCCTTAACGGGCTCAAACCCCATCCTGGACATGATAACGTTGACCATATCCATCTGTGAAAGGGCATTAAACTCTACCCTAATACAACGTGACCTAACCGTGTTTAATATACTGTTGGGGTCTGATGTTACAAGAATATAAGTAAACATCTTTGGAGGCTCTTCAAGTATCTTCAGTAGCCGGTTGGAAGCCTCCCATGTTATAGAGTCGGCGTTATCTATAACCACGACCTTACTATTAGATAAGAAAGGGGCTACTTCCGAGAAGTCCAACACACGGTCTACATCGGCAACTTTTATCCTCTCGTCCCGGCCTATGCATAAAAAGTCAGGGTGATCACGAACGAACATAGAGCACGACCGACAATTACAATCATCCCCAGTAAGAGTATCGCACAGGATGGTCTTTGCATAATCAAATGCAGTGGTCCTTTTTCCAGAGCAAGACGGACCGTAGAACATATACGTCCGATTATACTCCTTCCTCTGGAGTATTGTATCTAATTGAATTTTTACTTTTTCGTGTCCAATAATACTATTTAACATTTATCCTAAATTCACAAACAAATTATATGATATTGGCTCGTTCTCTTCTGATTCCTCATATTTACCACCAGAAATTATGGCTCTGGCTATGTCAACATATTTAGGTTCTTTTTCAATACCTATATAGTTCCTTCTTGTTTTCATACAAGCCAGAGCTGTGGTACCTGACCCAATAAAGGGGTCTAAAACAACATCACCCTCATCTGAAAAGGATTTAACAAAAAACTCCACTAACTTTTCTGGGAAGGTAGCTGGATGGAGCTGTTTATCAGAAAACTGATTTGATACATTATTAATTTCTACTACATTTGAGGGTCTGGCGATTTCTAAATATTGAATATTTGTTGTATTCATCCCAGCCATATTACTACCACTTTTTGGTTTACCACATTGTTTTCTATAAGAACGAGCAATGCTGGACTCTTTTATTGTGGTCCCACAAGCTGTTGGATTGAATTTAATTTCTTCAGGGCTTCTTATCGTAAAATGATATATAGGCTCGAACCCATTTTTAAATCTTCCTTTTAGGTCACCGGGATAAGCGTTCTTTACCCAACAAAATTCATCAACAAACAATAGTCCCACCTCTCTGCGAAGAGCCAATACTAAGTCAAAAACATATAAACTACGCTCTCCGACTTCTGTGTGTGGTTTAATATTTAGGAAGAAACTACCTGTAGGTTTTAAAATTCTTCTAATTTGTTCTGCTATCTTAACAAACCATCCTACGTATTTATCCTCATCAACCCCACCATATGTTGATGCTCTCCGTTGTGCGTAAGGGGGAGAGGTAAATATCAAATCAATGCACTCGTCCGGCATATCTTTCATGACATCCCGGCAATCCCCATGTATTATCGTGTTCAACATACCCTGTTCAACCTCTCAACTATTTTCGAACAAATAAGGCGAGTTGAATCCCCCGTTCCCATTATTACAGAAAACCCATCCGACCCTTTTATAATCCACCCCCCGGGGCCATCTCCTTCAATACTATATTTAATATGGTTCCTATTAGTGGCCCTGGCCTTAAGATACTCTTCGGCCATGTCACATAATGAAGGAATGTAGGTGGATGCAACCGCAAAGGCAATACCACATCTTTTCAGGTTATCAATTGTGGATAATTCTCTTGCTTTTTTTATCTCACCAAGGTTGAGTGTATTCATGATCTATCACAAGCCACGGGGCTTGTCCCCGTGGTAATTGACGACTCAAATAAATTATAAGATAGTCGTTCCTTTTTTTCATAAATAAACTTTTTTGAAAATGGGGATGACTTCCTGTAAAATCTTTTATCAAAAAATTCACCCACCGTTTTACACCTGTCCTGCCTATTGGATGCAAATAAATGGTTGGCCACGCAGTCCTTATATTCTCCCAGTTCATCCAAAAGATTCTGTTTTGAATAATCCCCATATTTAGAGAACAAAGCTGTATTATTAAAATTGGTGCTCTTTTTTATTAGGCACTCCCCACAACAGCATTTAGAATCAGTTAAATGGTGGAGGTCATTATCAGATATGCTGTAGGATATCTTCTTCTTTTCAAAAAGGTCCATAAAAGGAGCATATAAATCCATGCGTATTTCCGGCTTTAAATTTAGGAGTCCCTGCTGCACAAAATCTTTTTCATTAAGATTCAGAAGACCACACAGGTATTTTCTCTGTTCTATATTCTGTGGTACCATTTTTAGTCCTTCAATAGTAAAATAGTCAGCATTGGAAAAAGCCTCTATAATATCTGTAGAGGTAACCCCAGGAATAAAGGGTTGAATCCGTATTCCAACTTTAAATCCACTCTTCTTTAACTCGTCAAACAATTTTTTCCTTTCAGATATTTTATCCACCCTAGGTTCTATGTCAACCCGGTCATTCATATTTGTCACGGACATCTGAAAGGAATGTAACTTTGGTGTAATATTTTTGGCTTGTATCCTGGATGTCTTAGTAGAAAAAAGTATTGATATATCATAGCTATTGGTAATATCAATACATTTTTCTGTTATTTTAAGGATATCCTCACACGGCTGAAAAGGGTCACTCATTCCACCGCAGTGCCACGTAATTCCATCCTTGATGAGCATATCCAAAAAATTTGTAGGACAGGGACCTTCTTTAAAAATCTTTTTCAGTTTACGTTCAAGCCACCCAATATCCGCGACAACAATATCTTTCGATGTAGGCATTATCTTACGGAAATTAGCAAAACAGTATAAACACCCGAACCCGCAGGAACGGTAAGTATCAAAACGTATTGGAAGACCACATATGGCAAATTTGCTTGATACTGAAACTGGAATAAAACTTCCAGATTTTTCTTTTTCTCTAGATTTCCTCCTCTCTATACCAAATAAATTTTCTTCAACCATTTATTTAATATCATTGCCTTGTCGTGGGGCGTCCTGCACCCCACAAC